>Ga0123356_10008745_pt1 | contig 10040 bp, 8 predicted proteins | sample TergutEmb28metaG_2_FD_92546 | JGI IMG/M metagenome (GOLD analysis project Ga0123356, IMG submission 92546) | Embiratermes neotenicus P3 segment gut microbial communities from Petit-Saut dam, French Guiana - Emb289 P3 | ecosystem: Host-associated > Arthropoda: Insects > Digestive system > Gut ... | reverse complement strand
TCGATTTGCTTTCGGCCATCCTTATGAGTGTCCACGGCTGCGCTCGCGTCAAGGCTGGCGCTCATCGCCCGTTGGTTTGCGCGTCGGCCTTGATCGCTATCCACCAGACACACAAAAGCTCCTTCGATGCACTAGCCCGAAATCTCACCAATTCAGCTGCATTGGGGAGCAGAATCTGAGAAAATCGGGTTGCGAACTTGAACTTTCTCAAACCGATAGGCGGCCTGAATGCAGACGGAGTTGTAACCCCGCGTTGTTGGAATTTCCAGCCGTGGAAGGCCGCCGGGTGGTGGCAGCTTTCGCCGGGGGCGAAACTTTCCGCTAGGCCCGTTGGCATTGTCTTTCCTGGAGTTCTGTTGATCGTCTGAGCGTATCCGCGTTTCGCTCGGATCCGCGTGTCAAGCCCCAGGGAACAACGTTAAGCTGCGCGCACTCCTTAAACAGCGGCGCGACAGCTGTTGCGAAGGGTTGTGCCAGCAGCCGACGTCATTCCAATCATCCGCATTTTCGGACTGCACCTCCATCTGGTGAGGCTCGCCGGGGAAAGCGGCGAAAGCCCGAGCAAACCGAATGCCATACGGCGCGAGGCCCGTCTCTCACCCCATTTCCGAAACTCGTAGATCGGACTGTCCATTGGTCCGCTGGAATGTTTCCAGCGATTCGGCAATGCGGGCAGGATCGAGATTGCGGACGATGAACACCAGATAAGAGCGGTCCGCGCCGGCGGGCCAGGTCGGCAGGTGCTCTGGCGGATGCACAACGTGCTGAGCGACGTTCATGACCACCGGGCCGGCGTCGCCGATATCCAGGAGGCCCTTGATCCGCAACACGTCCGGGCCGTGCGCGTGCAGCAACATGCCGAGCCAGACGCCGAAGGCCGGCCAGTCGAGCGGGGCACTGAAGCCGAGCGCGATTGACTGCACCCCGCCGTGCGGCGCTGGTGGCGCACCGGCGGCGCCATCGGACGATAGGGTGTGGAGGCGGGTTGCCCCCTCGGCTGGTGCCAGAACCTCGCTCGCGTCCCCCACTCGGGAGACGCTGATCCTTGCCGTTGGGTTCAGTTGTCGCACCCGTATGCGATGACGAGCGATCGCCTCACGCGGGACGAGATCGACCTTGGTGACGACCACCCTGTCAGCGGCGATGATTTGCTTGCGAATCTCCGGCTGCCGATCGATCTGCGTCGCCGCATTCACCGCATCGAGTGTGACTGTCACTGACGCCGGTGCAAAATGATGCCGCAGCACCGGATCAGTGGCGAGTGAGAACAGCACCGGCACTGGGTCGGCAATGCCGCTGGTCTCGATCACCACCTGTTGGAGGGGGACGAGCTGACCGCTCTGCTCCAGCTCTAGCAACTCCCGCATGACACGGACCAGGTCCTCGCGGCGCGTGCAGCAAACGCAACCGCCATCCAGCACGACCGATTGCTCCTGGACCATCCGAACCAGGTGGTGATCGACCCCGATCGCTCCACATTCGTTGATGATGACGGCGATGCCGGGCTCGGCACGCTTGGCCAGGTAGCGGCGCAGTAGTGTGGTTTTCCCGCTGCCGAGGAAACCCGAAAGCACGGTGACCGCACGGCGCCCAGTCGAAGTCATCGCTCGGTCGCGGGCCCGCGGCGTCGCAGGTTTTCAAGCAGTGCACCGTCGAGTGGATCCAACGGCCGGCCAGTCAGTCGCGCGGCAGCGGGCCAGAGCTCTGCGAGGCTGGCGACCACAAGCTGCACGCCCTTGCGGTTATCGAGGACGTAGTTCGTGGCGCTCAAGTCGTCGCTGACATCGAGTCCATAGTGCCCCAGCACGCCTTTGATCAGCCGGATGCGGGCATGGCGGCTTTGCCGACGTGGCGTTTCACTCTCACCCTGGCTGACTTGCGCTGGGTCCAGCAGGCGCTCCGACCAATGAATTTCGGTAAACAGCTGGCCGCATAGCACGCACATGTGCAGGCCTCCCGACGGCTGGCTGTCACTTCGCCCGGAACGGCTGGCGGGAGCGAAAGTCTTCGGCGATTTGCTCCATGGTCATCCACCGAACGCCGTCATGTGCGTTAATGTGGCGAATCAGTCGCTCCAGCATCATCAGCACCTGTGGGCGGCCGCTTACGTCGGGATGGATTGTGATCGGGAATACGCCGTACTCCATCTCGCGGTAGACCCAATCGAACTGGTCACGCCACATTTCCTCCAGATGGCGCGGGCTGACGAATCCATGACTATTCGGGGACTTCTTGATAAACATCATTGGCGGCAGGTCGTCAACGTACCAATTGGCGCCAATCTCGACGAGGTCGACCTCCTTGCCACGCTTGAGCGGATGCATCCAGTCTGACGCGGGCTTAGAATAATCGATTTTTGTCCAGGCGTCGCCAATTCGGGCGTAGAACGGCAGGAAATCATTGTACGCTTGGCTGTGGTCGTAGCGAAAGCCATTTCCCAGCAGCAGCTCTACCGTGACACTGGACATTTCCCACCAGGGCGCGACGTAGCCGCGCGGTTTCTTGCCAGAATACTGCTCAATCAGATCGATGGACTTCTTCAGCACATCCTCTTCCTGCCGGCGTGTCATGGAGACTGGGTTTTCGTGCGAATAACCATGAGCGCCGATCTCGTGACCCGCCGCAGCAATCATACGCGTCTGATCGGGGAACGTCTCGATCGAGTGACCCGGGATAAACCAACTGGACTTGATCTTGAATTCGTCGAACAGTTTGAGAAGCCGTGGGGTACCGACTTCGCCGGCGAACACGCCGCGCTGTATGTCGGACGGTGAGTCCTCGCCGCCGTAGGAGCCCAGCCAGCCGGCAACCGCATCGATGTCGACGCCGAACACGCAGTGGATCTGCTTTGGCATTTTATTCTCCTTCAATGACAGCGCGGGGGTCAGGGTACCATCGGTCGAGCTTGACGCTCGTTATGGTTCTCCCGGGGGCTCGCGAGCAATTCACGCGACAGTGAACAACGTTGCAGGCAACGTTCTGCTCTGACCCGCTGCATGATTGACCGGAGGGCAATCGTCCGCTTCGGGTTCTTGCCGCGATTGCTCCGGCCTTCGGTTTGGCCATGGCGCCACGCTCGTCGACCGCATAAGCGACAGCGGGGATGTCGCAGATCAACGTCCTCGCGAATTCCATATCACCGAGACAACGTCAATGATCGGCGTCGGCTTAGACCTTCGAACTTGGTCGGTAGAACGGCTGATGCCCCTCCGGGTCGAAGTAATTCGCATAGAACGTCTTCACATGCGGCAACAGCGACTTCGACAGGCCGCGGCGTTCCACTTCGTCATCCGTGAGCGCCCGCTGCAGGTCTTCGTGCAGCGCTTGGAGTGAGGCTGCCTGGTCGACGCGTGTGAACCGGCCGTCCTCGTATATGACCACGCCGTCGCAGATCACCCGGCGCACGCCGTGGGTCTTGGCACGCAGCAGGACGGCGTCCAGCAGCGGGAAATCGTGGTCCAGATACGGATAGCTGACCTGCCGCCAGTCGATTGCCACCATATCAGCTGCTTTGCCCTCCGCGATCACGCCGATCGTGTCACCGAATGCGGTCGTCCTGGCCCCGCCGGATGTCGCCATGCGGAACACCTGTGCTGCGGTGGGTACATTATCATCCATGCCTGGCACGCGGTGAACGCGGAGTACCATCCGCATTTCCTGCAGCATGTCACGATCGTCGTTGATCCCGGCCTCGTCGAGGCCGATGGCTGTGTTGATGCCCTTCGCTTCCAGCACGTTCAGTGCCGCAACACCCGAGCGCAGACGGAAGTTGGACGAGCAGTTATGGCAGACGCAGGTGCCGGTTTCCGCCAGGCGATCGATGTCCGGCTCGTTCAGCCATACGCCGTGGCCGAGCGTCATCTGCGGGCCAAGGAGACCGAAGCGGTCGATATATTCGACGGCGGTGCCACCGCCGCGCCGGCGGGCATACTCCTTCTGATACGCCGTTTCCAGCAGGTGCATGTGCAGGGGTACGGCGTATTTGTGCGAGAGATCGGACAAAAGACGCAGCATGTCGTCGGAGCACCAGTGGAGATTGGCAGGCGCCAACTGAATCTTTCCGCGCCGGCTGGACTGGTGCTTGCCAAAGAGACTTTCGAACAGCGCGACGTAGTCGTCGTCCGACATGTTGATCCGAGCATACCAGCGCTGCATGGCCGGCTGCAGCTCTGGCGGCAGACTGGCGGTGAAGTCCTCGTCGCGCTGATACACCAGTCGGTTCTGGTTCCGCACCGCAAACGAATACGATACCCGCATGCCAATGTCGTTATAAGCGCGGATCACCTCGTTGGCGCCTGCTTCTACCTGCTGCAAGCCCCCCGGCACCCAGCCATGGATATGCTGGACCGTGGTGATGCCGGAGGCAATCATCTCGAAAGCAGAATACAGTGTGTCGAGGTAGGGGTTCAGGTTGCGCGATACCATTCGCGTCACGAACCACAACTCCAATGGCATGTCGGGTGAGCCAAGCTGGACCGGAGTGAGGCCCACATGGTGATGGCCGTTAATGAAACCCGGCAGCAGAATGTCGTTCTCGCTGCCGATCACGGTCACGTTCGGGTACAGCGCCGACAGGTCGGCGAAGGCCCCGACGGCCTTGATGATGCCGTCTTCCTGCAGGACAGCACCGCTGGGGATCTCGTTCCACGAGTGGCGATCAATAGCATGAGTCACCAGCGATCGGCTTCGGATCAGGGTTGTGGCCACGTTTCTGGTTCCTTGTTGGGGTCAATACACCGGCCGATAGCTCGGCATCGGTCAAGGAGCCCACGCGCGGCCCGACTTCGTGACGGGTCCAGTGTTAAGGTGAAACGTCCGGCATTCAAGTGAAAAACGTCACCGTTGACTCCTTGATCTCTCTAACTGGCCGATCCGGCGTTGAACTGAAAACGATGCCGGCTCATGCCCCTTTTGCGACCTTGGCCACTCACGACAATTCGACGAGCAGGACCGCCGCTGTTTTCAGATCGGCGGTGTCGAACCCTTCGGTGAACCAGCCATACAGCGGCGCCAGCAGTTCGCGTGCCGCCTCTCGCCGACCCTGCTCCCCCCACAGCCGCGCCAGATCCGTCGCGACGCGCAGTTCGTACGCCTTCATTTGACGGAGGCGCGCGGAACGAAGCGCCTCCGCAAAGGCGACTTGGCTCCCCGCAACGTCGTTCTGCGCAAGCAGTGCTATACCCTTGATGCGATAAAATTCGGGTTCGTATTGATGATGGCCCACCGCCTCCATCATCCCCATCCCTTCTTCGATCATCGCCAAGGCAGCGGCAGGCTCGCCGCTCAAGGCCATCGCCTGGGCCACGCAGACCAGCCCAAAAGGCCGCGACAGAGTGCGGCCAGGTGGCGTCTGCAGGCCCGCGCGAAGCATGGCGAGGGCATCGCGCAGCTCACCTTGCCGCAGCAGCGCACCGCCCCGCACCACCTCCGGCGAATGCAGGAACGCCAGGCGCTGCTCGGCAGCCAAGAGCTCGATCGCCGCCAGCTCCTGCAACGCCAAACCGGGTTCGTGCCGCTCAAGGTGCAGCAGCGTCCTAAAGAACATCGCCAGCTCGAGGCTCAGCGGATGACGCAGCTGTGCCGCCAGATCCGTCGCCTCGCCGGCGCTCGCCAGCGCGGTATCGGGGAAGCCCAGCACCCATTCGACCTGGCCACTCATCATGCGGGCGCAGACCCCTGGATCGTGGCCGCCAAACAGCATTCGGTGCGAGCGATGTGCCTCGATATCGTAAAGCTCCTTGCCCGCTGTGCAATGCTCGCGCCCCACGGCGGGCTCGCCGCCGAACAGGCAGTTGGACCAGGCACTGTGATGCGCCTGCAGGCGCAACCCGCTATCGGTTGACGCCGCGTCGGTGAGCGCGAGCAGCTGCTTCGAGAGCGGGCTTGCGGCTGCCACATTCCCAGCCCCATTGGCGCCCTGCCATTGACCGTAAATTGCGACGATACGTTGGCGGCCGTCGCTGCGCCGCTCTGCGAGTTCGCGCGCCCGCGTGTAGCACTGCGCTGCAGCCTTCGAGATGAAACCTTCCGTGGTAAACAGCGACAGGCCGCGCGCTAATTGCAATTCGACCTCCTGCGCATCTCGGGTCGGACCTTCCGACATTGACACGAGCAGGGCCAGCCCACGATCGAAGTGACGAATCGCTTCGCGCGGCGCCAGCCGCGCCGCCGCGAACTGACCGGCGGCCAGCCATTGCGCCACCGCTCGTTCAGTCTGCGCGGCCCCGGTCAGGTGGTGCGCCAGCAGTTCCGGCTGGCGCTCGAGCAGATCGCTGAAATCGGCTTCCAGCACTGCCGCGACACGAGCGTGCAATTCCTGGCGGTGGGTGCGCAATAAGGTGCCGTAGGCGGCATCTTGCACCAACGCGTGCTTGAACAGATAAGAGGAGTTCGGCGCCACACCGCGGCAGAACAGCAAACCGGCCTCGGTTAGTCGCGACAGGATGTTCTGCAATTCCGCGCCGCTACGCTGCGCCACCGGCTGGATCAATTCGTAGCTGAATTCACGGCCGAGCACGGCACCGATCTGGGCCACTTCGCGGGCGGCGTCGCCGATCCGATCGAGACGCGCGATCAGCGAGGCGTGTAACGTCGGCGGCACCGCCAGCGTTGGCGATAGGCTCGCCGACAGAACCGCTTCGACCTGCCGGTCGTGCTCGCCGCGCTCAATGACGGCTTTGGTCAATTCTTCGACAAACAGCGGCACACCATCGGTGCGCTCGACGATCTCCTCCACGACCCCGCTGCCGAGCGACGTGTGGCCTGCCAAGCCCAGCACCAGCGCCGCCGCATCGCGGCCACCAAGCCGGTTGAGCGACAACGTCGTGACATGCGGCTGGCCGCTCCAAGGCGCCTCGAATTCTGGGCGAAAGGTGATGACCAGCACGACCGGCAGATGCCGCAGCCGATCGACCATCAGATCGAGCAGTTCGCGCGAGGTCGGGTCGATCCAGTGGGCATCCTCGAAGATCGCGAGCACTCGATTGGCTCGCGCCAAGGTCTCTAACTGGCGCAGCAACGCCTCGAACAGCAGCTCCCGCTTGCGCTGCGGACTCAGATTGAGCTCGGCGGCGTGGCTCGGCAATGACAGCAATTCAGCAACTAGCGTGAGCTCGTCGCCGCTGTCGGCGTCGGGTGCCAGCAGTGCACTCAGTTTGGCAAGCTTCTCATCGGGCAAGTCTTCGCGCGCAAACCCCGCTGCACGTTCGAGTTGCGTGATGACCGGGTACAACGCACTGCCCTGATGATGCGGCGAGCAAAACCAGCGCAATCGCCTGTGCGGTTCGCTTTGGATCGCGTCGGTCAGCGCCGCTGTCAGGCGGGATTTTCCGATCCCCGGCTCGCCGGAGATCAGTATCACCCGACCCTCGCCGGAGTTTGCCTGCTGCCAGCGCCGCAGCATCACGTCCAATTCCTCGCCACGCCCCATCAGCGGCGTGGTGCCGGGACGAAGTGCCTCGAAGCGATTCTCCGTATCGCTTTCGTGGATCACACGCCAGGCACGCTGCGGTTCCACAAACCCTTTGAGCGGCTGAGCTCCAAGGTCTTCCAGTTCGAACAAGGCACCAACGTGGATCCGGGTGCTGTTGGCAATCACCAGCTCATTTGGCGCTGCAAGGTCCTGCAGACGAGCCGCCAGGTTCGGCGTGTCGCCAATCGCAGTCTGTTGCCGGGCATCACCGTCGCCGATAGGCTCACCCACCACCACGACGCCCGTAGCAATTCCGATGCGTATGCTCAGCCGTTCGCCATGAAGCGGGGTGGCGCCGATTGCCTGGATCACGGCGAGCCCCGCCCGAATTGCCTGTTCCGCGTCGGTCTCATGCGCTTTCGGCCAGCCGAAATAGATCAACACGCCATCGCCAACGTAACGCGCGATGAAACCGCCGAAACGACCGATCGTGGTCCTGACAGTCGACTGATAGGCGCGCATCACGCCGCTCAAGTCTTCGGGGTCTAACCGCGTCGATAACGCAGTCGAGTTGGATATGTCGCAGAACATGACGCTGAGCTGCCGACGTTCCGCAGTCTCGAGCGACGTGGCTTCGGCATGCTCGGCATGCGCGCCTTGCTCTCCGGCGGCACGCTTGACCGCGCCGCCCAACCGGGCAATGGCATTGAGCAGCTGCCGGCGGTGTCCTACGGCACTGATGCCGAGGTCTTTCAGGTCGTCTGCCGTCAATGTGGGTAAGAGATCGACGCTGACGGAATTGTCGAGGAACACCGACGCATACTGCTCAAGGCCCAAGTCACGCAGCCAATCGGCGACGTCCATTTGTTGGCCCTCCGGTCGACCTCTGCGAGAAATCCTTCCGGCAACAAAGCTCAATGCACCCTTGCCGTTTTCGGGCAACACCAGGTGATAGCTTGTGCCATAGTCGCATATCCAGTTTAGTCGATTCAGGTCGTACTGCGGTGCTGTCGCGAAGGGCTCTAGTGGGTGGGAAGCCGCTGTTCAGCGGCTGAACGGCTTACGTCCGGATTGCGATCCTGGCGGTCGCTCAGACGAAGCGGCTCTCACTCTCATTAGTGGCAACGCGACACACACCGATCCCGGACTTTGAGATAATCACGAGCGTTCGGTGGGTCATTGGATTCCCCTAGGTCATTTTGCCGCAGATCGACATGACGGGATATCGTTGCACATTGAAGATGTTCCGCGCAATGACAAAAATCCCTCGATTTCTGCCGGGCAAGCGTGCGCGGCGTCTGGTGCGGTGTGAGAGTTCCAATCGTTTGACAATTGGAGGTTAGTCAGCCGTCACCGGAAATACCGGGACGTAAACTGGACTGTGCGGTGATTATGCCACCGTCTGGTGCACGCATATAGGGACCCTGGTGAGATTAAGGATTGCCCCAGCGGCTCAGAATTGGCTGTTGAACGACCTATTATGATCGTTACTAACCCGACCCTGTGCGCGAACCGTTAGCGGGAAAAAACGACGGCGGTGCGCACCCGAGATAGTGGCACAAAGTCAGACAGAATGTCGCCTCCTACAGACGTAGGAGGATCGATCCTGGTATTATCGGTCAGCGTCACTGACTGACCAATCCCTATAGGCCAAGGCCGGCGCATCATTATTGCAGGAGAAGTCGCACTAGGTCCGCTTGGCGTCGCGATCTCGTCTTGTTGAAAATAGTGTCAGACGCGTGCGGGCTGGGGTGGGTGCAACACCGAGACGTGCGGCGCCGCTTTTGAGCCGCCACCGTTTAGGACCTCGATCGCCATGGCCACCTCCGTTCGTGTGAGGCCAAAACCAGACCGCAGGTTGACTGCTGTCGGATCGTCGTCGGCGCGCTCGAGATCCGAAACAAGGCGAATTCCGTGCGGCGCTGCGACAGCTAGTTTTTGGCCCAATGATCAGACTTTTGCGCTAGCCGGCGGGCCGGCACTTCACTCGCGGCGCCGTCCTGAGCGACGCTAAACTGCACGGCGCCGACCTGAGCAAGGCCGACCTGACCCGCGCTAAGGGCGCGACCGAGGGCGCAGCTGAAGGCGATGTCCGGCACAGGCTTGACGCTGCCTAAGTGCTTCATCCGCCGAAGTCGTCCTTGTCCCCCATCGGCTCGACATTGTGGTGAACAACGCCGGCACGGCGCCGGCGCTTACCGCTACCCCATGCCATGCCTGAACAGCCATATGACGAGCACGACGAGTGCAATCCCCACCGCGATGGCCGCCGCAACGGCCACAGACAGTGTTTTCAACGACGCCGAATGTTCGTCGCGATCGGTCATGGCTCTGCTCCTGCTCCGGCTCCTATGTCTTCCATGCGCCTCGACGTCCTCGTGAACATATGGTTGTCCGGCCGCGGATAAACGGGATTATCCGACGCAGTCGAGCGTCAGTCAGTGTAGCCACAGCAACGCCCGAGGCTCGCAATGGCGGCGGCACCTGCGAAACCGTCCCGAGCGCGACGACGCCGGCGCGATACCGTCCCGGTCCGGCCTCTGATCCTGTACGGGATCCTGGTTCTTCTCGACGAGCGCCGTCGCCTGGTGATGGGCTGCGTCTTGTGGTGCGGACCAGGTCGCGCGGT
>Ga0123356_10008744_pt1 | contig 10041 bp, 6 predicted proteins | sample TergutEmb28metaG_2_FD_92546 | JGI IMG/M metagenome (GOLD analysis project Ga0123356, IMG submission 92546) | Embiratermes neotenicus P3 segment gut microbial communities from Petit-Saut dam, French Guiana - Emb289 P3 | ecosystem: Host-associated > Arthropoda: Insects > Digestive system > Gut ... | reverse complement strand
CATTAATATAATCATCATAAGTAAATGGACACTTGATTTTCTCTTTATCTTTTCTCTTTAGAAAAACCATAGCGGCTTCGGACATAACTTGGAACACCCCATCTTCATCACAATCAAATTCAGGTGCAACTTCATTTGCCACCATCCAAAGCAACTTATATTTTGGGTCATCATAATAATTCATAGGCAGCCTGCTATTTTACATAAAACACAGTATCAATAAAATACAATATCCCATTATTTGTCAACACATTCTCATCGTGTAAATCCTCAAGAATGATATTTAATTCGGAATTAAAATAATCATTATTCCGAGTTTTTAGAAAACCGTTTGAAGTCATAAATTGTTCAACAATCAGTAAATCTGTATTGTCTGTAGCATTGACAAAATGTTGTTCAACTACAGCATATACGACATTATCATTTTCAAAGAATCCAAGTAATTTATAGGCGGTATCAGGGAAGAAATAATTATGTAATAGCAGATTAACAAAATAATCAACCCAAGACAAATAATAAATAGCATCATTTAATTTAATAACTGATTTATTATCTTTTAAATACACTTTTTGCTCAGCACCTTCAGAAACATAATTATCCAAATTAATATTTCTAATCCAAAGACTTTGATTTTCAATATATTTTCTTAAACCCTCTGTTTCTTTACGCTTGAAGTACTTGTCTGTTTTATCCAAAGCGCCTGTTTTTTCGCATGTTCTAAGGTAATTGATGGCTGTTTGGATATTTGCTCCATACCTAACTTGGCTCTTTCCTGAAATGACATCTTGTATTTCATTGTTCATGTTATTTTTATAATTCAGAGTGCAAATATAACGAAATATTGATATAAACTATTTCACTAAATTTCAGGCAAATATAGATTTATTACGTAATGGTATCATAATTAATTGCATGTTTCTAACACTTATTTGTACTCAAAAACATGTTTACACTATCTATGATAATGCAATGGCGTATGTTATGGAATTAATAAACGAAGCAACCGCAAACGGCGCATTATCTGACCCCCGAAGCCTGAACCCGCACTTTCACAAATAATGGTCGGCAAAAGGTCGGTATCCATGCGCACAGCAAAACGGCTTCACAAGTATTTGAATATTGATGCTAAAGTACTTATTGAATACGCATAAGATAGAAGAATTAGAACACCTTACCTTGTCGGAATATGAAATGCAAAAAGTGAAAATATCGGAAAACGATTTAAAGATGTAGAAAGTTCAATCTTTGATTTGCAACAATAAGATTTTAGAATTAGATGTTTTTCAACCACTGTTGTAATTGCAAAGATAAAATAATCAACGCAACTCCCGATGCACTAAAACAACATTCACATTTGGATACTGTTTTTTAAGATTTTCTGCCGTTTTTTCTGCGAAATACACAGAGCGGTGCTGTCCGCCTGTACAGCCGAAATTTACCATGAGATGCGAAAAATTGCGCTCCAGATAGTTGTCCACAGATTGCGAAATGAGCTGATTGGTTAAATATTTGAAGCGTTCTACTTCTTCAAAATCTTCTAAATAGTTTATAACAATTTGATCTTTCCCTGTTACATTTTTATATTCTGGAAACCGTCCGGGGTTGGGCAGGGCGCGGCAATCAAACACAAAGCCACCACCATTGGGCGTTAAATCGTGTGGAATCCCTTTTTTGTAAGAAAAACTGGTAATGGTAACAGTGAGCATATCGTTGGGAAGCGAACAGGAAGCAATGAACTCTGATTCTGTAATTTGTTGTATAACGCGAATTAATGTGGGAATTTTTGAGCTAAATTCCAGCTTTGGAAGCAAACAGGTTAAGTTTTTTATGGCAAATGGAATGCTTAACAAGAAATGAGATTTTTTTTCGTAGTACCCTCTGAATCCATACGTTCCAAGCGCCTGCAAGATGCGAATCAGCACAAAGCCGTAGTAATATTTACAAAAATCTTTGCTACTAAGGGAAATATGGCTTGACAATTGTTCTAAATAGTAGTCCAACAACTCTTCTCTCAACTCGGGGGGCAAGTCGGCTTTGCCATCATAGAGCAGAGAAGCCACATCGTATTGCAATGCTCCTCTCCTCCCTCCCTGATAATCTATAAAATAAGGTTCATCGTTGCGCAACATGATATTCCGTGACTGAAAATCGCGAAACATAAAATAATCGTGATCCGCTTCTAATAAAAAGGTAATAAAATGCTGAAAGTCATCTTCCAACAACTGCTCATCGAAAGGAATATTCACTAACTTTAAGAAATAGTATTTAAAATAATTGAGATCCCACAGCATAGATTGTTTATCGAAGGCAAAGCGTGGATAACATACTGAAAAGTCTATTCCTTTCTTTCCGGAAAGCTGCAACAGAGGCAGTTGCTGTAACACTTTTTTATAATAAGTAACAACAGTTTCATTATTTTTTTCATTATCTCTATGAGAGGTTAAAAACGAAAACAGCGTTTTATCGCCCAAATCTTCCAAAAGATAATATTGTTGTGTTTCCTCAATGGTGATGATTTTAGGAACATTAATATTTTGCGACAGAAAGAAATTTGTAAAGGTAAAAAAAGCGCTATTTTCTTTAATATCCTGATTATAAACTCCGATAATGGTTTTCTCATCCGCAAATATTCTGAAATATTGCCGATATGATCCTGATTGCTGTAGCTGTTCAATGCGACAAAAACCCGGATCTGTTTTTTGAGCAAGGAATAGGAGGTTTTGTTCGGTTGGGTTCATTGTATTAGTAATAAATTTGGCAAAAAAACATGAAATTTTGAAATTACACAATCTTTAAATCTTTAAATCTTTAAATCTTTAAATCTTTAAAGTCCCCTATGCCCCCGCTCACTCCCTGCAATCACTTCCGTGCGCGGGCGAATGTTTGGTTGCGCAGCCGGTTTTTGAGCAGGAGTTGAATTTGTAGATGTGGTTGGCTTTGGCTTGGCGGTTTGCGGCTGGTTTGCGCTTGTTGTTGGCTTCCGTTCACCGCTTGAGGGTTGTTCGCTTTTTATCGTCGGTTTCGTATTGTTTTCCGCATACCGCACACCGCCATCGTCGCGTTTGTAATTTTGCAGCGTGTTTACCCTGCTTATTTTAGAAGAGAGATTGTGCCCGCCTGTGGTTCGCATATCATTGTAAGTAACGATAATAGAAGGCGTTTTCAAATATTTTGCAGAGGAAGTGCTTAAGCTATTAACAAAATAGTTTTTCACGGTGTTTAAGTCTAAGCCAAGCAAATCTAAATTATTTTTACCGAGGCTGTGCATGAGCCCATTCAACTTCTTGGCTTTTAGATAGGTTTGGTAGGCAGCCTGATTGTTTACGCGCTGCCCGCGAGGGTAAGCCAACTGCTTGGACAAGTTGTTAAATTGCTCTTCCGAAAGGCTTTGTAATGTGGAACGAACATTTTTAAAATCACCCGATAAACTCTCTTTATTATCTTTTTTTACACGCTCCATAATGCGCTCAATCTCCTGATCTCCATATTTATAGTTGTATTTTGTTTCGTTGCTTCGAATTTGCTCCATCACTTTATCTTTTTGATATAGAGTGAACATTCTTTTCGATACAGAATCGCAAATATAAGTAATCTCTTCCTCTTTTAAATTTTTAAAAATATTCAGCAGATTTTTTGTGGGTGTTAAAAGCAGATAGGGCTTGTTTTTTGGGAAATCGTTGCACAATTCTCCCGAATACGTTATTTCATTATCAATAAACAATTGATATAAAGCCGTATATTGTACCACTCTAACCAAATCGGTGTTGCCGAGGTTGGCAAAATAGCTGTAGGCTTGCCGTTCGTACTGTCTGCCAATACTTTGCGCCCGTTCTTGCGAATTGAAATAGGAAACAGGCAGCGAACCGGTACGGTTCAGCGTGTAAATAGTGGCTTCGGGCAAGTCTATGGCATACATGGCATTGGCGGTATTCCAGTTATATACCAATTCGTTTAACCCTAACATTCTAAAAAGCGGTCTTTTAAAAGGATAATTTTTTGGCTTAGGGTATTTGAAATTATACTCCTGTATGGTTCCGCTCTCCGACCAGTCTTTAAGAAGAATATCTGTTAAAGTCATTAGATTTCCAAATTCGGTGTGTTCCAACTCTTTGCTTAAATAGGTAGGACACCAGTCGCGACCGTTTTTCATTTTACCGGCTAAAAAGTCGTTAATATCCAAACTTTGCGACAACTCTTTTTCGGTGATGGACGCAAGCAGCAAAATGGTTTCCACGTAAAGCGGTGGCAGTTCGTGCAGTGGGGCTTCCCGTTCTCGCCCGATAATCACTAACATGGCGGTGTCGGCTAACGCGCCGAGAATAAGATCGGCATCTAAGGTAAACTGTCGGATGTTGCCAACGTGGTCTGCAATATCTGCTTTTTTGGGGAGCGCCCACGCCACAAAGCCGGGCAGTTGGCTGAAGAATACGCCGGTGGTTTTGTTCTCAAAAATGGATGAAACTGTGTAAATGGTATTTGTATCTTGCAGTTGGATAAACGGTTCGTTGTTTTTAAGAAACCATTCGTTAAATTCGTATAGTGTTATTTGGTAATCTAAATTCTCTTCAGAAAAATAGACACGCTTGTTTTCAACGGGTAAAGTAACTGAAATGGGTTTATAATCTGATAAATACAGTGCTTCAGAAAGCTTTCTTACCACATTTTGCACATTTTCATCGGTGGCATTAACCATTGAAATTAAAACATCCGTAACATAACCATCGTAACCATACGGATGATTTTTTGTTTCTACAGCGTGTGTAAATTTTATAAATATGGATTTTATGGAATCAATTTCAAAATAGGGTGGGGGCTCCGAAATCACAATCAATCTGCTGCTATCAGAGAAAGTGGCCACGCCAATGGTTTGAAACTGAAAGCGAAAGTTGTTGCGAAAATCTTCATAAATAGAATCTTTTTGTGTATAAACCTCGCAGATTTCAAAGAGCCTGTTTTGGTTGGGGATAAATTCTGTTTTCATAATTTGCGCGGTTTGTTTCCGAACGGATTCTACTACTTTTTCGTTAGAGAACAAAATGATTCCCAAAATTGTCAGGATGAACAGCGGGATGAAGATGTAGTAGATTTTTTTGGATTTCATACTATAATGAGTCAGAGAAATTATCTGCACTTATAAATCTATTCCGGTCTCATCTGCGGGAAAAACAGCACATCCTGAATAGAATTGGAGTTGGTCATAATCATGGATAGTCTGTCAATTCCAATACCCAGTCCCGATGTTGGGGGCATGCCGTACTCTAAAGCGCGCAGGAAATCTTCATCCAGCACCATAGATTCTTCGTCGCCGCGTTTGCCCAATTCTAATTGATCTTCAAAGCGTTTGCGTTGGTCAATGGGGTCGTTTAGCTCGGAGTAGGCGTTGCAAATCTCTTTCCCGTTGCAAACGGCTTCAAAACGTTCGGTGAGGTTGGGCTTTGAGCGGTGCTTTTTTGTTAACGGAGAAGTCTCGATGGGATAATCGTAAATAAAGGTAGGCTGAATCAAGTGCGCTTCGCAGGTTTCCCCGAAGATTTCGTCAATCAGTTTGCCGCGTCCCATCGTTTTATCCACCTGCACGCCACATTTTTTGGCGAAGGCTGCCATCTCCGTTTCGTCCATATTGGAAATATCGGTTCCTGTAAAATGCTCAATAGCGCCATACATGGTATAACGTTTCCACGGGCGTTTAAAATCAATAATATTCTCGCCCACTTGCACTTGCGTGGTTCCGTGCAATGACAGCGCCACTTGCTCTACCATCGCTTCTACCAAATTCATCATCCATTCATAATCTTTATATGCCACGTAGAGTTCCATTTGCGTAAACTCCGGATTGTGAAAGCGGGACATTCCCTCGTTGCGAAAATCTTTGGAAAATTCATACACGCCGTCAAAACCGCCCACTATTAAACGTTTTAGGTACAGTTCATTAGCGATGCGCAAATAGAGCGTCATATCCAATTTATTGTGATGCGTTTTAAAGGGACGGGCGGCAGCGCCGCCATACAGCGGTTGCAAAATGGGCGTTTCCACTTCCAAATAGCCTTTCTCATTCAAAAAACTACGCATGGTGTTCACCAATTTTGTCCGTTTAATAAACGTATCTTTAATATGCGGGTTTACAATCAAATCGAGATAACGCTGACGGTAGCGCAACTCGGGGTCTTGAAATGCGTCATACACTTCGCCTTCCTTTTCCTTTACTATAGGTAACGGTTTCAGCGACTTGCAAAGAATAGTGAACTCCTTCACGTGAATGCAGGTAGCGCCGGTTTGGGTGGTAAACACAAAACCTTTCACCCCAATAATATCGCCGATGTCTAATTTCTTAAAAACACTGTTGTAAAGCGTTTTATCCTCATTCGGGCAAAGCTCGTCGCGTTTGGCATAGATCTGTATTTTTCCTACGGCATCTTGTAATACAAAGAAGGATACCGCACCCATAATGCGCTGGCTCATAATTCTTCCTGCAAAACTTATATCTTGAAATAAACGGTTATCTTTTGGAAAATTTTCCAAAATCTCTTCCGATGTAACATTCACATCGTACAATGCCGCAGGGTAGCAGTCTATGCCAAGATTCGTAAAATCCTGCAATTTTTGTCGTCTGATAATTTCTTGTTCCGATAAACTCATAATGGATGTAGGTTATTTTTTGAGGGCGCAAAATAACATTTTTATTACAAGCACAGCATCTTCAACTGAGATTCGGGATAAATTGAAAAATAAACTACTTTCGCGGCATTAAAAAATCAGAAAACATCTGGAAAAAACTTTTATTTAGCATGCTATATATTCCGCTGTTTCAATCCTGGCTTCGTTTGGAAAAAGCACTTTCGCCCAAAACAGTGGAAGCCTATTTGCGCGATGTTAAAAATTTTGCGCATTTTCTTTCTCAAAATGATGAAAAAATTGAGGAACAATTGCTGATAAATGCTTCTTTGGAAGATTTCCAACATTATCTGCAGCAGCTTTTTAAAGAACAGATGAAAGCCACATCACAGGCGCGGGCAGTCTCCTCTTTGAAAGCTTTTTACCGTTTTTTACAATATGAAAAGGTGATTGAACAAAATCCTGCCGAATTGCTGGAAGCGCCCAAAACAGGCAGAAAGCTACCCGATGTGCTTTCTGTGGAGGAGATAGAGGCTATGATTACTGTAATTGACCTGAGTAAGCCCGAAGGCCATCGCAACAAAGCCATTATAGAGGTGCTGTACGGTTGCGGGCTACGGGTGAGCGAACTGATTAACCTGAAACTATCGCAACTTTTTTTTCGCGACAACTTTATCCGAATTATCGGGAAAGGAGATAAAGAGCGTCTCGTACCGATAGGAACTACCGCGCAAAAGGCAGTGATGCACTACATTGAAGGAGTTCGTTCCAAACTGAAAATCAAAAAAGGGATGGAAGATACTTTGTTTCTCAATCGCAGGGGAGCAAAGCTAACCCGTGAGATGGTCTTCATGATCGTGAAGGAATTGGCGCAACAGGGCGAGATTTTGAAAAGCATCAGCCCACACACCTTTCGCCACTCTTTTGCCACCCACCTGATAGAAGGCGGCGCCGATTTGCGCGCCGTGCAAGAGATGCTGGGACATGCAAGCATCACAACTACTGAAATATACACCCATTTAGATACGGATTATATTCGGAGCGCTATTGCACAGTTTCATCCGAGATACTAAAAAATGACCTTCGTTACCGCTTATTTCAAAATGAAAACATCAGAATATTTTTATACTTTCGCGCTTCTTTTAATACAGAAACAAATTAACATAAACCATTCATAATGAAAAAAATTTTACCCATCCTTACATCTATTCTTGGATTAGCCCTCTGCTTTTCCGCATGTAAATCAAAACAAACTGAAATGATTGAAAAAAGTGAAATGCAAATTAAAGTAGAAGAGTTTGCATTCGTTGACCTCAAAGCGCCTGAATTAATTGCGCAACTATCTGAAAAAGAAAAACAATTGATCCCAATTTTTATTAAAATCGCCGAAATTATGGATCAACTGTTTTGGAAACAAACTTTTGGTGACAAAACTATTTTAGACACCATAACCGATCCCTATATGACTGAATTTGTAGAAATTAATTATGGTCCATGGGAAAGATTAAACGATAACAAACCTTTTGTGCCCGGCTTTGGCTGTAAACCAAAAACCTGCCAATATTATCCACAAGATATTACGGAAAAGGAGTTTAATGAATTTATTGATACAGATAAAGGAAGTTTATATACCGTACTGCGCCGTAATGATGATGGAAGTTTGAAAACAGTTTGGTATAAAGATGAATACAGGGAAGAATTGGATATGGTTTGCGAGTTGTTAGACCAGGCTATTGAAATGGTTGAAGATAACGGATTGAAAAATTATTTGACAGAGCGTAAGAAAGCATTTAGAACCGACGACTATTTTGCGAGCGACATGGCTTGGATGGATATGAAAGAGAGTAGATTGGATTTTGTGGTGGGACCCATTGAAAATTACGATGATCATTTTCAGGAAGCCAAAGCTTCTTACGAAGCCTTTGTGTTAGTGAAAGATGAAGCTCGTAGCAAAGATTTGGATAAATTTATCTCCATGCTTCCACAGTTGCAAAAAGAATTGCCCTGTGAACCTAAATACAAAACATTTGTTCCCGGAACCTCTTCCGACTTAAATGTTTACAGCGCCATATATTACGGTGGAGATTGCAATTCGGGAAGCAAAACCATTGCGATTAATCTGCCTAACGATAATCGCGTTGCAGCCGCTAAAGGTACGCGCCGTTTGCAATTACGAAACAGCATGCAAGCCAAATTCGACAAAATTTTAATGCCGATAGGCAAATTGATTATCACCCCTGCTCAACAAAAAAATCTAAATTTTGATGCATTCTTTTGGAATGTAACTTTTCACGAAGTTGCTCATGGATTGGGAATTAAAAACACCATTAACCATAAAGGCAGCGTGGACGATGCCTTAGGTACAGAAAAAACATCATGGGAAGAAGCCAAAGCCGATATTCTGGGCTTATTTATGGTGATTAAATTGATTGAAAGAGAAGAAATTACTAACATCACTGCCGAAGAAGCAATGACTACCTATATTGCCGGCATTTTGCGCTCGGTGCGTTTTGGCGCCGCCAGCTCGCATGGAAAAGCAAATATGATGTGCTTCAACTTCTTTGAAAAAGCAGGAGCATTTATCCGCGATGAAAACAGCCAATATGTAATTGATTATGAAAAAGCATATCAAGCCATGAACGATTGGGCAAACCTGATCATTGAAACGCAAGGAAACGGCAACTTTGATTTTGCAAAACAGTTTCGTGCAGAAAACGGCGGAATTACGGAAACCTTACAAGCTGATTTAGATTTAATTAACAGCTCCGGTATTCCACGCGATATTAGATTTAACCAAGGCGTTAAAGTATTGGGGTTAGAATAGCATTGCTGTGTCTGCTTCCACTCCCATTTCACTTCCTCGCTCTAAAAGCATCGTAATAAGATGTTTAATAGTGAATTATCTTAGAACAGGAACATTGTTGCCGGTATTTGAAGATGACCCTAATGATATAAAAGTTGTTTACAACGCTTTACAAACTATTGATTCACAAAAGAAAACCTCAGTAGAAGAGGAGTGCTTGATTGATGTGGAAGATTGCGGTGCAGCCTACCGTTTTCTCATGGCGCTTCTTGCCGCAACGCCCGGAAAATGGCTACTAACAGGCACTCCCCGCCTGTTGGAAAGACCGGTATTGCCCCTGGTAAACTTTTTAAATGCCAACGGCGCACATATTGAAAAAACAGCGCGGGGCTGGAGCATTGAAGGAAAAAAACTACAAATTGATAATTACGGGATAGAGACATCGGAGACATCGCAGTATGTAAGTGCAGTGATGATGTTGCAGGCAGAAAATCGTAAATCTCTCCACCCCCTTGACCCCCCGCCAGCGAGGGAAATTAAATCGCAAATCGTAAATCCCTACATTCGTATGACTGAGGAGATATTAAACGTTCCGAATTTTGCGACATCCTTTTTTCCGAAACTTG
>Ga0123356_10008743_pt1 | contig 10041 bp, 8 predicted proteins | sample TergutEmb28metaG_2_FD_92546 | JGI IMG/M metagenome (GOLD analysis project Ga0123356, IMG submission 92546) | Embiratermes neotenicus P3 segment gut microbial communities from Petit-Saut dam, French Guiana - Emb289 P3 | ecosystem: Host-associated > Arthropoda: Insects > Digestive system > Gut ... | reverse complement strand
TACGCGCCGGCGATGAAACCCTCGCCAGCGCCGGCCCGTTCTCCGGCCCGAGCCTGACCATCACGACGCCGTCGTTTCCCAACGATGGGCCCATGCCGAGCCGCCATGCCGGCGATCACAACGTGTCGCCGCCGCTCGCCTGGAGCGGAGCGCCGAAGGGCACGCGCGAGCTCGCGCTTCTCGTCGAGGATCCCGACGCCCCGCTCCCCCAGGCATTCGTGCACTGGATGGTCTACGGAATCTCGCCGGCCCTGTGCTCCTTGCCCGAGGGAATCGGGATCGGCACGAAACTGCCGAGAGGCGTGGCCGAAGGGCGAAACTCGACCGGACGCTCCGGGTTTGTCGGCCCGAAGCCGCCGCGCGGCCACGGCGTTCACCATTACCACTTTCAGCTCTTCGCCCTCGACGAGCCCCTCGGCATTGCCCCGGGCGCCGAGCGCGACGCGCTCGTCCTTGCCATGAAAGGCCACGTGCTAGCGCGCGGTGAGCTCGTGGGCACCTACGAGATCCGATGAGCGCGGCGCGATCCGCGCGAGGACCGAAGGCACGCTCTCGCCTGCGGGTCGCGTCGTGTCGGCGACGATATGCTCGCCGGGAGCAAGCTCCGTCACGGGCTCGAAGCTCGCGGTGAACGCGTCGAAAATGGCCTCACGCCCGTCGGAGACGCCGCGGGTGCGCGCGCGCTCGGCCAATCGAGCGCGGCACACGTCGGCGTCGGCGGTGCACTCGACGAAGTAAAATGGAATCCGCCGGCGGCGGGCGATTTCGCGGATCGCAACGCGTGCGGCTCGCGACCGGAACGACGCGTCGACGATCACCGGCCGCCCCGATTCGAGCACCACCTCCGCACGCCGCGCGACTTCGTCGTAAACGCGCTCGGTCGACGCCGCGTCGTAGGCTCCTTGCCAGGGCGCGTGGTGCAATGGGTGCGTCGGCGGGGTGCCGAGGAGCGCTTTTCGCGTGCGATCGCTGCCTATGACCGGCGCGCCCAACGCCGCTCCGACGCGCGCGGCCATCGTGCTTTTGCCCGAGGCGATCGTCCCGCCGACGGCCATGAGCGCGGCGGGCAGCAAAGGCCGCCGCCCCGCCGAAAGGGCGAGGAGAAAATAGCGGCGCGCGTCGCCCACGGCGCGCGAACGCGCCGTGGTGCTCGCGCCCGCGTCACCCGCACGGATCGCGGCGATCTTCGCGCGCACGTACGCGCGATACCCCTCGTAAAAGTCGACGACGCCGTAAAGATCGAAGTCGTCGGCTTCGCGCGCATACGTCGCAAGAAGGCGCTCGGCGAGGTCAGCCCGGCCGTGCGCGGCGAGATCCATCGACAGAAAGGCAATGTCGGCGCAGACGTCGGCGAACCGAAAGCGGTCACTGAACTCGATGCAATCGATGATCGCGATGCCGTCGGGGGAGGGCGAAGCCGCCGCGGCCAGATACACGTGCTCGAGGCGCAGGTCGCCATGGCCGTCGCGAACGCGCCCGGTCGCGACGCGCCGCTCGAGGCGGCCCCTGTGCTCGTCTACGAACGACCTCTGTGCGCGGATCACCTCGGCCGCCTGAGCGGTATCGATGAAGCGCGCCATCCCGTCGCGCGTTTGCTCGACGTTTTGCTCGACGTTTTGCGCGATGGCCTCGGGAGAGGCGTGAGGCGCAATGGCATTGCCCGACGGCGCGACCGCGTGGAACGCGGCGATGCGTGTGGCGATGGCATCGACCCATTCGCCCCGGAGATCGCCGCGCTCGAGAATCACGTCGGCCCGCGCGTCGTCGGGCAAACGTTTCATCCGAACGGCCCAGTCGACGATGGGCCCGCCGTCGCCGCCGAACTTGCAGCGCCCCGCCGCGTCGGCCCGAATCGGGACGACACCCCGATAAACTCCTGCGGCGAGACGCCCGTTGAGCCGGACCTCGGCCTCGCACGCCGCGCGGCGGCGCTCGGGCGACGAAAAGTCGACGAACCCGAGGTTGACCGGTCGTTTCACCTTGAAGACGTGCGCGCCGACGAGAAACACCCACGAGATGTGTGTTTCCACGCGCTCGACCGCGCCATCGACTGGAGATGACAAAACGGCGCTGTAGGCCTCGGAACGCAGCAGGTCTTCTTGGATGGGCATGGGTCGTGGGTCCGGTGGCCGGTCTCGGGAGCCCGGAGGGGCACGGACCATGCCGCCAGCTTCAGTCATCGACCCGGCAATCATTTGTCAGAACGGACGAACCGCCTGATCCGCCCGAACTGGCCGACTGAGAGATACGTCGCGCCAATCAAGCGGGCCCTACGAGCCCGAGCGGCCTCACGCCGTAACCGAATTTTCGGCGACCGGGCGGTTCTTGTGTATTGTTTTGAGCAATGTCGACCCTACGAACATCTCTGAACGACCTCGCCGCATCATTCACCAGCGCCGTACTTGCCGCGATTCGAAGCGCGAATCTCGAAGAGCTTCTCGCAGAGACGCGTGACGGCCGCGCACCCGCCGCGGTTCCCCAGCGCCGCGCCGCCGCCAACGGCGTCCATGCCACGCCCGCCCGGGCCACCCCCCGCGCTGCAGGAAGGGGCCCTGTCGCTGCCGCTCGCTCCCCTGGCCGACTGCGCCGTCGATCCCAGGAAGAAATCGCCGATGTGCTCGACCAGCTCGTCTCTGTCTTGAAGAAAAACAAAGGAGGGCTGCGGGCCGAGCAGATTCGCGAGGAGCTCGGGCTCCAAGCGAAGGAAATGCCGCGCGTGCTGAAAGAAGGTCTGTCGACGCAAAAGCTCAAGTCGAAGGGGCAGAAGCGCGCGACGACCTACTTCGCCGCTTGAGCCGGGCCGCGAGAGCCGACGTCACCGCTTTCACCGTCGCCGAGCCAATTCATCGAGCCGCTGGAGGCGATTGCCGGCCTCGACCAGCGTCGAGATGCGCTTGGCGAAATGGAATCGAACGAGGTGATTCGTCGGCTCCTTGAAGAAGCTCGAACCGGGCACGCCGGCGACGCCGACCTCGCGCGCCATCCATTCGCAGAATTCGACGTCATCGGTGACTCCGTACCGCGACACGTCGACGAGGACGTAGTACGCCCCCGCCGGTCTCGAGTACGGCAGGTCGAGCCGGTCGAGCGCGCCCAAAAAGACGTCGCGCCGTTCGGCATATGCGGCGACGAGATCGTCGTAGTACGCGGCGGGGAGCTCGAGCGCCGTGATCGCCGCTTCTTGCAGTGGGGCGGGGGCGCCGACGGTGAGAAAGTCGTGGACCTTGCGGACCTCGACGGCGATTCGCTCGGGCGCAATGACGTGCCCGAGCCGCCATCCGGTGACCGAATACGTCTTCGACAGCGACCCGCACGTGATCGTCCGCTCGAACATGCCGGGCAGCGACGCAAAGTAAACGTGGCGCGCGGGCGGATACACGATGTGGTCGTACACCTCGTCGGTCACGACGAACGCGTCGTGCGTTTCGGCGAGGTGCGCGATGAGCTCGAGCTCCGCGCGCGTGAAGACTTTTCCGGTGGGGTTCGACGGATTGCAAAGGACGATGGCCTTCGGCTTTTGCGCGAACGCCGCTTCGAGCTCGCTCGCGCTGAAGTCGAACGCGGGAAAGCGCAGGTGCACGTAGATCGGCACGGCGCCCGAGAGGATCGCGTCGGCACCGTAGTTCTCGTAAAACGGCGAAAAGACGATGACCTTGTCGCCCGGGTCGCAAACCGTCATGAGCGCCGCCATCATCGCCTCGGTCGAACCGCACGTGACGACGACGTTCTTGTCCGGGTCGAGCGGCACCCCCGTCAGGCGCGATTGTTTCTGCGCAAGTGCTTCGCGGAATGCCGGGGCTCCCCAGGTGATCGCGTATTGATGGGGGCCGACCGGGGCCACGCGCTCGAGGGCGGCCGTCAGCGCGGCCGGCGGGTCGAAATCGGGGAATCCTTGCGACAGGTTGATCGCCCCGTGGGCATTGGCCACGCGCGTCATCCGGCGAATCACCGACTCGGTGAAGTGATTGAGCTTGGCGCTGAGCGAAGGCATGGAATCGTTTCTAGCGCAGCCTCGGGCGGGCGTGTCGCCCGATCCACTGGTTGGCCGGTGCGTCAGATCCAGCCCGCAATCGTCAGCGTGAGCAAAATCGACGGGCGGCCGATTCGCGCCACGTCGGTGTCGACGAAGCGAACGGCCAGCCCCGGCGTCGCGACGATGGCGTGCGCTTCGACGACGGCGTCGAGGCGCGGCAAAAGCGGAACCGCCCCACCGAGGCCCGCGTCGAGCGCGAGAGCCAGGGCAGACGCGTGCTCGCCGTGCGACGTCGCCGTGCCCGTTCCGTCGGCGCCTGCGTAATACACGCCGGCGCCTGCGGAGACGATCGGCCGGAGCCAGCGCGTGTGCGCCATCTCCAATGCACCTTCGACGACGGCGACGCCCTGCTGGATCGACGCCGACCCGCCGGGGCCGTCGACACGCGGCTCGCTGCCGAGCCACCCGACGGTCAGGCGCAACTGCCAGGGCGGCGCCGGCGCAAAGCGGACGCGCGTGATCGGCGAGACCGCCGGCCCCACGCCGCCCAAGCCGGCGAGCAACCCAACGCCGGCCTCGATCGCCCAGTGGCGTGCGGTTTCGGGTGCATGCGCGGTCTGGACGTGCACTTCGGCGGGCGGTACCGATTGCGGCGTGCGCTCACGTTTGGCCGTGCGAAGGCTCTCGACGAGAAAGTCGACCAAGCTGACGCGAAGAAGGTCCACGGCGCGGCGCGCGATCACCTCGGGTGCCGGCGCGGGTGACCCCGAGCCGCCCTCGAGGTGGCGCGTTGCGCTTCGCCCGGTCGCCGGGTCGACGAGCACGAGGTCGATGCCGCGCGCGGCGTCGACGAAGACGCCGCCGCACACCGTCGTCCCGGTCTCGCGACCCAGGCGCGCCAGCGCCGCGACTCTATCGGTGTCGATTCGATCGATGACGACGACTTCGAATCCATCGGCGGCGAGCTCGCCGCGGACGCGCTGCATCGTCTCGGCGTCGCTTCGGGCGGGGGCTTCGCGCGGCACGACGATGAGCGTGCCGGCTGCCGTTGCCGTCGCTGGAGCCATGGACACCCCGAGCGCGGCAAGCCGGGCCATCGCGCGGCAGCGCCCGGCCCGAGCCGTCACCGGCGGTGCGCGATCGCGCGAGCGCGCGCGGCGTAGGTTCCTTCGGGAAAGCGGCGAAGATACTCCTCTGCGATGCTCTCGGCCCGCCCGTCGCCGTACGTCGCTTGCAAGAGGTCCATGTCGCGTCCCAGCGCTTCGGAGGCGTACGTCCCCGTCGGGCTCTCGCTCAGGTATCGGTCGTACCATTCGCATGCTCTCGCGGGCGCGCCGGCGGTCTCTTCGAGCCGGCCGAGCAAGAAGGCTGCATCGCGGGCCGCCGGCGTGTCGGGAAAGCGGCCGCGCAGCGCGGCGAGCGCGCGCCGCGCCACGTCGGTACGGCGTGCGTAGCGCGCGGCATCGGCGAGAGCACCGAGGTCCGACGCGTTCGCGTCGGCCAGGCATGCGTCGATCCCGATGCGTTCGGCGGCGCCGACGATCGTCTCGAATCGGCCCTGCGCGAGCGCGGCAGCCCAACGCCGGTCGGTGCGATCGGCGCCGCCGGAGTTGCGCTTGCCCCCCGCCGCTTCCGGGCGTTCGGATGCGGGCGGCGGTGCGGGGGGAAGCGGCGCAGCGCTCGCCGCGGGGAGTGCCGCGGTCGTCGTCTCCGGGGCCTTCCCGCGCTCTCGTAAGACGGTCTCGCCCTCGCGGACATTCACGGTCAGGTGCTCTCCCGATCGCAAGGGGATCGCCCGGTCTGACAGCGGCCCGTCGATTTCGACGGCGCCTCGTTCCATGTCGACGTCGAGGCGTTCGCTCTCCGGGCTCCACGCGACGGTGAACGCGGTGCCCGTCACGCGAATCGTGAATGGGCCCGCGTCGACGAGCCACCGCGCTCCCGGGGCGTGCGCCACGTCGACGTGCGCGGCTCCGGCGCTGACGACGACGCGCGCGCCGTGGCGGTCGATCGACCGCACTTGGGTGCGCGCCCCCGGAGAAAGAGCGATCTCGGTGCCGTCGGAGAACTCGAGCTTTGCGCCCTCGGCCGATTCGGGCTGCACGGCGCCGCCGGGCGCAAGCCGCCCCCCGGTCACGACGAGCGCAATCGGCCGCGGCGCGTCGTGCGCCAGCATCCAGACGAGAGGCACGACCCCGAGCAGCGCGGCCGCCGGAGCGACGGCCCACCAGGTCCACCTGCGCTTGCCCCCACGCGGGCCTCCGGCCCACCGGGCGACGAGCGCGTGCGCGCCCGTGACGAGATGCCGGCGGGGCATGTGCCCGCGCTGCGCGCGGATCCGATCGACGAGCGCGCGCATCGGAACGGAGTCGGCCTGCGAGACCCTACGCGCCATCGGCGGACCCCGCTTCGCGCCCGAGATATTGCGCGAGCTCGACGTCGGATTGGGCAAGCGCGGTGATTCGATCCGACGCGCGACGGATCCGGCGTTTCACCGTCGCGAGCGAGGCGCCCGTCAGCCTCGTGATCTCGTCGAGCGTGAGGCCCTCGACATGGCGCAAGAGAAAGGCGGTGCGGTCGTCCGCGCCGAGCTCGTCGAGCAGACGGTAGAAGCGCCGGAGCAGGTCGCGGCCTTCGTCGTCGATGCCGGGCGACGGGTGATCGGGCAGGTCGCCCGAGCGCGAAAGCGACAGGAGGCGGCGGACGCGCTTCGTGCGAAGGTGCCAGCGCAGCATCCGCAGCGCCGAGGAATAAATGAAGCTTCGGAGCGCGGCGGGGTCGCGCAGCGTGTGGATGCGCGCAAAGACGCGCAAAAAGACTTCTTGCGTCAGATCTTCGCTTTCGCCGGCCGACCCGAGCGCGCGATCCAGCAAGCCATAGACCATCGGGGCATAGCGGCTCCACGCCAGGCGGGCCGCCCATTCTTCACGCGCGGCGAGCGCGCCGACGAGCTCCGCGTCGTCGGGCCCGCTCTCGCGATGCGGCGTGCGCGCCGCCACGAGGCGTAGCCGCGGCTGCGCCGAGTCGTCCCACCGATGTCGCCGGAGAAGGGCCACGCCGCAACTCTCCCTCTACCGCCGAAATCTTCTCCGGAAAAGAAGCGCCGCGCAAAGCCCGCAAGCCGCGCCAAAAAGCGGGTATAAACGCGCAATGGAAATCGTCCTGACCGACCCGGTCGACGGCGCCCGCGCGGCGCCGCGCTGGCTCGAGCGCGCCGCCGCGGGCGTCCTTTGCGATCGCCGGGACGTGCCGTTCGTTCGGCTGATGCTCGTTCTGACGGTCACCGTCGTGCCGAGCGGGGTGCTTCTCTTTTGGCCGGGCGCGTTCTGGGCGTGGCGCGCGGCGCTCCACCTCGGGCTCATCGTCTATTTCATGGGCCCGTTCGTCCTCATGCTCCACAACACGAGTCACCGGCGGCTTTTCCGGCGGCCGTGGGGCTTTGCGAACCGGTATATCCCGTGGGTGCTCGGGCCGTTCTTCGGTGAATCGCCCGACACGTACTTCGCACATCACATCGGGATGCACCACCCCGAGAACAACCTCGCCGACGACATCAGCTCGACGATGCCTTACGTGCGCGACAGCGCCGTCGATTTTGCTCGATATTTCCTGCGATTCTTCGTCGCCGGGATTTTCGAGCTGGCGGCGTATTTCGCGCGGCGCACCCGGCGCTCGCTGCTCGTTCGCACGCTGGCCGGCGAGTCGCTTTTCCTTTTGTCGGTCGCGGGGCTGCTGTTCGTCGACTGGCGCGCGACGCTCGTGGTCTTCGTCGCCCCGTTCGTCGTCGTGCGCTTCGCGATGATGGCGGGGAACTGGGCGCAGCACGCCTTCGTCGACCGCAACGCGCCGGCGAGCGCGTACGGGAACAGCATCACGTGCATCAACACGACGTACAATCGTCGCTGCTTCAACGACGGCTATCACATCGGCCATCACATCAAAGCGACGAGGCACTGGACGGAGATGCCCGGCGATTTCCGCGCGAGCTTGGCGACGTACGCGCGCGAACGAGCCATCGTCTTCGAAGGGGTCGATTTCTTCGGTGTGTGGATGATGCTGATGCTGCGCCGTTACGACTGGCTCTCGCGCCGCGTCGTCGCGCTCGACGGCGAACCCCGCCCCGAGCGCGAGATCATCGAGTTTCTGCGCAGCCGAACGCAGTGGGTCTCGCGGGCGTGACCGCGGGCGAGGGCCGCCTCATTGATCCGCCGCGACGGGCTGCGTGCAGACGCCGGTCGCCGGATCGGGAAAGAGCGGGAGGCCTCCGCTGCAGATTTCAGGCGCCGGGCACTGCGACGCCGGGCCGGCGGTGTTGCAGAGCGCGTAGCAAATCTTGTTGCCCCACGCGCCGATGCACGTGAGCCCAGCCGCGCAGCGGGCCGTCTCGCAGCTCGCGCCGACCCTCGCGGTGCCCTCGAGCACGCAGCTCGCGACCGGGGTCGCTTCGTTTGCCGTGCCGGCGAGAACGACGGCGCACGTGTCGGTCCCCGAGTCGCACATTCCGGCGTCGGCCGGCTCGCCCGGTAGCGCGCACGGCGCGACGGGCATGCAAACGGGCACGGGCAGCCCCGCCGCGGCCGCGCCGGCCGACGAGATCACCCGCTGCACGTCGCAGAAGTGCGTCGCGTCGCACGAGCCGCTGCAGCAGTAGCGGCGACACACGCCGCTCTCGACGCACTCGTACCCGGCGGCGCAGTCTTCCGACTTGGCGCACGGGTCGCCGTCGGCCCCGGTGCTGGCCGGCATGCACGCGGGGGCCACGCCGCCGTCGGCATCTTGTGTAACCCGGCAGCCAAACGGGTTTGGGGGGGCGGCATCGGCCATCGAGAGCATGGAAAGATCGCCCGCATCGGCGGCGTCGCCGGCCAGGGCGGCGTCGCCGGGTGCGAAAGCGTCGGCGGGGCCGGCGGCGCCGGCATCGGCGCGGCTGATGACGCCGGCGTCGCCATCGGGCGAAGGGGGAAAGCCGGATTCGGGCGGCGGGTAGGTCGAACCGTCGAAGGCAGCCGTTGCGTCGGAGGCAGCGGTTGCGTCTTCCGAAGCAGTCGCGTCTTCGGAGGGCGGCATCATGCCGCTGGAAGCGGCGTCGCCAGAGGCTGCCGCGTCGTCGGAGGTTCCTGCGTCGTCCACCACGCGAATCATGTGCGCCGACGCGTCGGAGGGGCCGCCGCACTGTCCACTCGTGTTGTCGGGGTAACACGCGCTCTGCGCGAGGGCGTTGCAGAGCGGGCTTCCCTGAATGACGGGTGCGACGGAAGCCGTCGAGGAGCTGGTGGAGGCGCTGGCGGAGGACGGCGCGGTCGCGTCGACGGGCACGCCCGCGTCGGGCTCGGGGTACAGGCTCTCGGAGGCGCCGTTGTCGGCCATCTCGTCCGCGCACGAAGCTGTGGCTATCGCCGAAGCTGCGGCGGCGCCGAACGCAATCAGCAGGGACGTGGTGCGGGCCGGCATCGAGGCAATGGAAGTTAAACGCGCCGAGACGTTCGATTCATGGAACGTGCCGGCGTTGTGATTCTGCTCCCGGAGTGGTCTTCCGCCAACATCCTTGGCATGCCGCGATCGCGCGTGGATTCTTGGGGGCGGCCCGACCCATGACATTCGTGTCGCGGCTGCACGTCAGCATCGGAATTTAGGTCACGATGGACCAGTACCGCTGCGCCGACCGCGCGGCACGGGCGACGGCCTCCTCGTCGGGGGCTTGCGGGAGGTCGGTCGCCGAGCCGGCGACCATCCCGTCGATCGCTCGGCGTAGCCCGGCCTCGAGCGCGACGAGGTCGTAACCACCTTCGAGGACGAGCGCCATGCGACCGCCGGCCGATCGTTCGGCAATTCGAGCGAGCTCGCGCGCCATCCAGCCAAACGCGGCCGGCGACAGCTCCATTTGCGCGAGCGGGTCTCGCGCCGACGCGTCGAACCCCGCGCTCACGAGGATGAGCTCCGGTGCGTACGTTTCGACGACCGGAAGGACCACGCGCTCGAACGCCGACGCGTACACGCCGTCGCCGCCGCCGGCAGCGAGTGGGATGTTCACCGTGAAGCCGCGGCCTTCGCCCTGCCCGACATCCGCG
>Ga0123356_10008742_pt1 | contig 10042 bp, 4 predicted proteins | sample TergutEmb28metaG_2_FD_92546 | JGI IMG/M metagenome (GOLD analysis project Ga0123356, IMG submission 92546) | Embiratermes neotenicus P3 segment gut microbial communities from Petit-Saut dam, French Guiana - Emb289 P3 | ecosystem: Host-associated > Arthropoda: Insects > Digestive system > Gut ... | reverse complement strand
CCGTTTCAATCACCCTCCACCGTCACCCGAAAATCCGTTCCCTCCCAGCGATTCTCACTTGCCCAGAAGAAGGTGAAGAGCACCTGGTTGCCCACCGCAAGGGATGCGGTCGGCAAGTCGAGGATATGTGTGCCCAGGCCGGTGTCGCGGGTGTCGCTGTCATGCCAGGTTTGCCAGTGGTCGATGCTCCAACGTACGCGGGCCGGCGAGAGCAGGACGATGCGCAAGGTCTTGTTGCGTGGGACTGAGCGGGTCTTGTTGTTGAAACGCCATCCGAAGATCTGGCGGACATGCTGCTCTTTCAAATAGCGCTGGATGGTTTGCGGAGGCTGGTCGAAGATTTTGCCGTCGCGAATCGAGCGGCGAAGCTTGATGTATTCCGAGTGCGCCCACACCAGCGGACACGCCGAACCGGAAGGCTTTCCCCGGAAAAGTTCGAGCGCAGCAATGTCAGCCCCGTCCCAGATCTGCTCGGGAAGCAGGCGGCTATGTCCGGCGGTGGAGTTTTCCATCACCGTCAATAAAACTTCGGCCTCGTCGCCATGTCCGGCGGCGAGAGCGTAATGGGCGCGCTCTCCGGCCAGCAGCGGCCAGGGGCGCCCGATGCCCGTGCCATCGAAAGCGGAGCCGTCGCGGTGCTCGCCATAGCCGTCGCCGTTATAGCGATACCAGCAGGGGCCTTGCGGAAGTTCGACCGCGAGCAGCGCATCGATGGCGCGTAGCGTGTTCACAATGCGGGGATCGTGGGGAGCGCGCAAGCCGAAACGCACCAGCGCCAGCGCGTCGGGGCTGATGATGTGGTAGGCGCGATCGCCGTCCTGTCCAGGCGGTTTGTTCTTGATGGGAACGAAGCCTTGCGTCGGCGACGCCGCCGCACCATCGGTGTCGGGCGGGGCGATGCGCACGTAGTATCCCGAAATGCCGAGCTGCTGTGCCAGGTCGCCTCCGGTGGCGTACACCCAGCGCTCGATGTTGTCATTCCAGGCGTCGGCGGTATCGCGCATGACCTGTGCCTGATCGGGATGGCCGGTGAGGTCGGCGATTTCTGCGGCAGCCAGCAGCGCGGAAATCTCGGCGGCCAGAGTGAATGGAGAGTATCCTGAGTCTTCTTCCCAGCGATCCTGTTGCGTTACCGGCCCGTTGCGGATGATGAAGCTGACCGCATTGCGAACCATAGGCCACCAGCGGGCGAGTTTGCCCAGAGCGTCCGGGGCTTCGCGGCGTATCAGATCGATCAGCAGGACGGGGAAGGCAGTCTCATCCATCTGAATGCCGCTCCAGTAAGGCCGTCCATCGAGCCAGAGATTCTGCGCCCAGTTGCCGGCGGCCTCCTGCGTGGCTTCGAGGTAGCGCAGAACCCGGACTGCATCGGTTACGGCTCCGGCCGCAAGCAAGGCCCCGGCCGTTTCGACCAGATCGCGCGGCCAGACCAGGTGGTATCCGCCAAGATCTTCGTCGCCTTTATCGAACCCCCAGGGGATCGAGAGGCTGGCGATGATGCCGCCAAGAAAACCTTTGGACTCGTGGGTGCGCAAGACGGAGGTGGAAGAGCGGTAAAGATCGTTCTGGCGGAGTGGTTCGTCGAGCTTGAGGAGTTTGGCCTGCCACATTCTCCATTGCGAGACGTAGTGCTCGCGGATTTCATCGTAGTTCTCGAACAGCGTTGACCGGGCTTGCTGGCCGGCTTCCGTCCCGATGGCACCGAAGCCGAGTGCGACGATGAACTCGCCTTTTGAAGCGGCGAGGTCGATCTCGCCAGTGAACGCGATGTTGCCGTTTTCCGCGCGGTGGTACTCCCACTCCATCTCGAAGTGTTGCGAAAGATCCTGCCAGCCGTCGGATGCGCCGACGAAGCCGACCGACATTTTCTTCCATGGGGCCGTCGATGCCAGGCTGAGGGTGGTTCCGTCGTGAGAGGCGAAAAACATCGGAAAGCCTTTGTAGTCGCCGATCCAGCCGGTGTTGCCGAAACCACAGTTGGCGAGATGGGGAGACAGGAGCGCGAACAGGCGGTAGTCCGAGAGTTGCCCTTGAAGGGGCTCGAAGCGGACCTTCTGCAGCACGACGTTACGGTAGGGATCGCTGAGAACTTCTTTGTAGATACGGTAGCGGCCCGAGATTTCGGTATTGATCAACTCGAACGCCGGAGTGCCGGGTTCAACCGGGGTGTTCTCGAATCTGCAGTGCCTCTTTTCTTCCGAGAAGAAGTCGCGGCCGTTGGTGACGATGAATCCCATGTCGCGGGTGCAGGCCTGGTCGACGCGGGGAAAATAAACTTCGTTGAGGATGCCGTGGCTGATGGTGAACCAGACTTTGCTGTGTTGATTGAGTGCGGTTCCGACGCCAGTCTTGGCGCTGGAAGTCCAGCGCGGAGGGATTCCTGGCCAGCCGGGAGCGTAACGGGTTGCGGAATCAGTCATGAATCTGTCTTTCTTACCAGCAGGATGGGGTGCCAGGAATGGACCAGCTTTACAATCTCCGACTTGGCTTTGGGCGGCGGACGTCATCAAAAAATTAGTGGCCACGAGCGCTTTCGATTGCAACTAAACATAAATTAACGATAATAGAACAACGTGGGCACGGGGATATGAAAAACGGTTTGGATGCGCGGGCATGGGGCAAAGTGACAATGCTGTGTATGTGCCTGGTGTGGAGTGGGCTCGCCCGCGCCGAAGACCTGCCCAGACTGTCGTCTGGTCCGCCGCTGGATCGCGGATTTTCAGGGCTCTACAACCTTGACTTTGCCGGTGCGCAAAGCGACTTCGCGACTTGGGAAAAGATGCATCCGGATGATCCGATGGGGCCGGTCAGCGCGGCAGCGGGATTTCTCTTTGCTGAGTTCCACCGGTTGGGAGTTCTCGAAGCGCAGTTTTATGAAAATGACGATGCCTTCGCCGAGCGACCGAAGTTAAGTCCCGATCCGGCGGTGCGGGACCAGTTTCAGGCAGCGATTGGCCGCGCCGAGAATCTGGCACGAACGCGGTTGGCGAAGGATGCCAAGGATCGGGACGCGCTGTTTGCCATGACGCTCTCCTCCGGACTGCAGGCTGATTACGCAGCGCTCATCGAGAAACGCAATCTCGCGTCGCTGCATTACACCAAGGAAGCCACCACGTGGGCGCAGCAATTGCTGGGAGTGTGCCGCGATTGCTACGACGCGCTGCTGGCTACCGGAACCAGCAAGTACATCATCGGGAGCATGTCTGCGCCAGTGCGCTGGGTTCTGCGTCTCGGTGGTTTGCCGGCAGACAAGGAGGGCGGTATCGCGGATTTGCGAACCACCGCCGAGCACGGACACTATCTCGCGCCCTTTGCACGGATCCTGCTGGCAATTGCCTATGTGAGAGACAAGAATAAGTCGCGGGCGCTCGAATTGCTGGCGGAACTTCAGAAGGACTTTCCGGGAAATACGCTGTTTCCGCGAGAGATTGCCCGCCTTCAGTCGGCACATGCACACTAGCATGAAAATATGAGATTCTGCGAGACTCGACGCAGTGAGCCGCTTTTTGCGGCGGGTCATTCACCAGAAATTCACTCGGTTGTAACCATCCTTTAACACTCCGCCGCTAGAACGGGTGGCTACCGGAATTTGTTTTCATAAAGGAGGAGCACCAGGTGATGCGGAAAACTGTGCTGCTGTTCGGGTGTGCGCTCCTGGCCATGCCAGTCTTGGGTCAGATCACGCTTAACGGGGCAGGCGCGACGTTTCCCAATCCGATGTACCAAAAGTGGTTCAGCGAATATCACAAACTTCATCCCGACATACAGATCAACTATCAGCCGATCGGCAGCGGCGGGGGCATCCGACAAGTGACAGCGGGCACGGTCGACTTCGGCGCCAGCGATATGCCGATGACGGACCAGCAGCTGCAAGAGGCGAAGTTCAAGATCCTGAATATCCCAACGGTTCTGGGCGCGGTCGTGCCGGCTTACAACATTCCCGGAGTGACCGGGGAAATCAAGTTCACGCCGGAGGCGCTGGCGGGAATTTTCATGGGCAAGATCACAAAATGGAATGATCATGCGATCACCTCGGTGAATCCCGAGATTAATTTCCCGGACAAGGCGATCATCGTCGTTCATCGTTCTGACGGCAGCGGCACCACGTTTATCTGGACCGACTGGCTGTCCAAGGTTAGCCCTGAGTGGAAGAGCCAGGTTGGCGCCGATACCTCGGTAAAGTGGCCGGTGGGCATGGGGGGCAACCACAACGAGGGCGTGGCCGGAATGATCCGCCAATTATCGGGATCGATCGGCTATATCGAACTGATCTACGCCCTCCAGAACAACATTCCCTACGGCTCGGTGAGGAATTCGGCAGGTGTTTTCCTGAAGGCGTCGCTCGAAGGCGTGACCGCGGCGGCGGCTTCGGCGCCCCAGATGCCGGCGGACTTCCGCGTATCGATTACGAATGCGCCGGGCAAAGACGCATATCCCATCTCGAGCTTCACCTGGCTTTTGATTCCGGTGCCGTCACGGGACCCGGCGAAAGGAAAAGTACTGAGGGATTTTCTGAACTGGATGGCGACGGACGGCCAGGCCATGACGTCTCAGCTGTCCTACGCGCCCCTGCCGGCTAACGTGGTGGCCAAAGTAAAGGTAGCAATCCAACAGGTCAAATAACACCCCGTCGAAGCCGGGGAGTTTTCCATTGCATGGCGGCGAGCACGAACGGGGGGGGCACGTGTGCCTCCCCCGTACCATTGTGGGCGGCAGCGCTCGTTGGACAAACCCGCCAACTAAAAAGGCTTCGGGCCGAGATAACTGCGCTGATGCACAGGCGCTAAAGCATGCGATTCCGCCGCAAACCCTCGCTTCCGGTGCAACCGGCACATGTCGACAACAGATCCCGGCACGCGTGTTCTGCCTTGAGATTTCTGGCATCCGATCGAAAGCCGTGACAGGAAAGCAGAGTGCTGTTCAAGAGTCAGCAGGGATATTTGTGTTTTTTTTTGCGCCGTTCCTATCCCGTGAAAAGCTAAGGCCGGTGCGCGCACCAGGCTCGCGCCGGCCCAGTTATAGTGAGATAACCGCTGATTACTCCTTACCCGGTTTGCCCAAGGTCGGAGCGGAACCAGGCAAGGTGTAGCGCAAGTCCAGCCACGCCATGCTGGAAAATGCACGGCTGGGGCTTCCGATGGCGACGACCCACGGTTGGCGCGACAGATAAGAATACTGCCCGATCACGCTCAATGCACCGTACCTTGGATCCTTCCAGAAGGTCTTGGTGAATCCGAGGGTTCCCTCCTGGATGATGCGGTTCTGGCCGGTTGACGGGGCCGTGCAACCGGTCAAGGTTGACGGGCTTGGCCCGTACCCCCAGCCGATGTTGCAGCCGTTTGTGTCAGTCGCCACATTGCGTGAGATGAATATCGCACCGTAATAAGCAAACAGGCTGTAGTTGCGTTGGGTGAATTCGAGACCGTCCATTGTCGCACCGGAATGCACAAGCGAGAAGCTGCCGTCTCCCCGCACGATCATATCGGGTGCCGACCCGAAGATGTAGCGGCCTCCGCCATCACTCCAGTAGTTATGAGTAAGGAAACGAAGCTCTTTGGTGATTCCGAGATCCAGATTTACGAACCCGGCACCACCCGTTGCCGTGAACTGGGTCTTACTTGTCTGGTTGTATACTTGGAAGAATCGGGCCATTCCGCCAATTTCGAAATGGATTCTCTTGTCAGGGTCCAGAGCGAACTTGGCGATGATGTCGGGCGCTTTGTTCGGTGGGCTCAGAGTTGTCGTTCCGTTGTCCAGCTGGCCGCCGGCGAAGTAGGAACAGCATGACGGCAGGGTAATGGCGGCCGACCCGTTCACACCCCCCATGTACTGATCGGGTGAAGCCAGGGCAATGGCAAAAGCGCCCTTGTCTTCAGGCAGATGGTAGGCCACTCGGAATTCCGCGTTGCGTGCCCAAACCATGCCGACCTGGTAGTTCGTATCCATGTTGTTGGAAAAGAACACGTCCGCGGGCAGGGGCGAAACCCCTACGCGATTGGGTGTTGCCAGGCTCCAGGTTTGGCCTCCCAACAATTCCCACCCGCTCTTGCGAACTTGAACCCAGTACAAGCGTGACCGAAAGGTATTACTGTTACTCGAGACGGCTACGTTGGTTGGATTGTTCCCCAGGAAGTCCGCTTCCATGTAGCCGAGGACAGCGGCACCCATCACGTTCGCGTCCACACGAAAACCGACGCGCGAGTTCTGCATACTGAAGCGGAATTCGCTCATGTTCGCCTGAAACACGTTGCCACCGCCATAGGGGATCCCGGCGAAGTTGGTCCCGATGCCGCTGCCGCCATTGCGAGCCCGCCACACTCCGGTAAGATCCATGAACCCTACCGGGGTGATATATGCGCTGCCAATTTTCAGCTGAAGAGGCGAAACTTCGGGGTGAGTCGCCGGTTCGTTCTGCGCCGGGACGGCGACCGCAGCGCCGCCAGCCGTGATCGGAGCGCCACTCGCATTGCTGGGAGAAGCCGCAAGCGAAATCGGCGCTGCCGCGATATGAGCCTCAGCGGACGTGGATGGGGATGTGGAAGCCGCCGGATTGCTTGCGGGCACGGGAACCACATTGCTGCTTGCTGCGTTCGGAGACTTCAGCTGTTCTTCGAGCGTCCGAACCTTTTCCTGCTGTTCCTTGACCTCTGCCCGTGTTGCTTCCAACTCCTTCGACTGCGTCAACACCAAATTCCGCAGTTCCTGAACTTGATCTTCCAGAGTAGGGGCAGGGGCCGCTGGCTGGGCTGGCGTTTCCGGTTTTGGGTTAGCGTCGCGATTGCCGGCCGAATTCGCTTTCGCGGGGTTCCCGTTTTCAGCAGTGGAAGCGTTCGTGCTGTCGTTCCGCTTCCCCGTGCCTTCGTCTCCATTTCCTACGGCTCGTGCGATTGTTGGCGCTGCGAAGAATCCCAGTGCCAGAATCCACGTTAGAAATGCTCGCATGTTTGCTCCTCCTTCAAGTTGTAAAGAACACTACAAAAATCGGGTTATTGCAGGGTTCATCTTCATGTCAAACACACCCGGCTTCTGCCTACCTGCCGTGTGCGTTGTTGCATTTTGTGGAGCCGGTCCTTAGACAGCCGGGATTCGGATCAAACCTTTTGCCAGTTGGCAAGAACTTTCAGAAGATTCACAGGTCGCAGAGTTGCACCCTGCGCCGGCATCGCGAAACACCCTCGAAAAGCTGCGTATCACGTGCCGAATTGCCTCTTTGTGGTTGCAACTCGATCGATTCTGGTTGCCTGGTCAGGCGGTATGACGAGTTTCTTATCTGATTGTTAACGTAGGGTTAACATGTCGTAAATAAACGATTACAGAATTCTTACCCTAAGCCTACGGCTACCTGGCGGTTTCCCAGCGCGATCATGGCTTTACAACACATCGGTTAACGGTGGGCGGAATCGGCGCGCCGGTCATTTGCGCAAAAAGCGGTTGGACTGCGGGTTGCAAGCTCTGGGCGGGCGAAGGCATCGGACGGTGTGGTTTCCGGCGGCTTGGCCGACATTTCGGTCCACGCCAGAACGCTGACAACGATTCCGAGCGATCCCGCCGCGCTGCCCCACAGGCAAGGAAGCTCAACCTTTACCTCAAAATTGGCACGGAGTACGTCGCATGTGCGGGGCTTCGGCAGCGTACTCAACATCGCGGGTGGGCTATGGTTTGCCATCGTTCGGCCAAGCGGCTGCGGCACCGAGACGGCGTCGGTTCACGGCTCTGGCTTCCTGCCTCGCTTCCTGGGCAATTGCACCGCCGACACGCCTATGTTGATCGAAGGAACTCGCGGATTGTGGTGGTTCCAACGGACCGAGGGCTGCGGGCAGGCGAGGAGTGCAATCCGCCTCGGTGCATCGGGCGGGGTGCCTGGCGGTTGCAAGAAAACACAGTTTGCGGAAGAGCGGAACTTGGGAGAAGATGTCCAAGTGCCGCTTTTTCTTAGCTCTACCAGTGTACGGCTTGAGTCGCATCGGGCGACGGGGCGGCCCATGCTTTATACTGAGTCTCCCAATTCTCCGCGGGGCAACTTGGGGTGGGCTGGCGGAGGCGACGGAAACAGACAAGACAGCTAACGCTCGATGGCCCGTATCTCGCTGGACAACCCTCAGTATTACCTCAATCGCGACACATCCTGGCTCGCGTTCAATCATCGTGTGCTCGAAGAGGCGGAGGATGAGGGCAATCCTCTGCTCGAACGGTTGAAGTTTCTTTCTATTTCCGCCAGCAATTTGGACGAATTCTTCGAGGTGCGCGTCGCCGCGATGATGCAGCAGATCGAAGACGGCTACAACGAGTCGGGGCCGGACGGCCTGACACTGACGGCGAAGAGGGATATCCTCGCCCGGCTGACCCACGAATTTGTCGACGAGCAATATGACTGCTGGAATGCCCGGCTGCGCCCGGCGCTTTCCGGGAACGGCATCCGGGTGCTAGGGCTGCATGAGTTGGATTCGGCGGCGTTGCGTTTTGTCGAGGGCTACTGCGAGAGGGAACTTGACCCGCTGCTGACGCCGGTTACGGTGGATCCCGCGCATCCCTTTCCCCGGGTGATCAATAAAGCGTTGTGCGTGGGGTTTCTGCTGCGCAGACGGCGGAGATCGGCGCTGACCTACACTGGTGTGGTTTCGGTCCCGCGGGTGTTGCCCCGGCTCATCCGCTTGCCCTCTACCGATACGGCTGATTTTATTTTCCTCGCGGATTTGGTGGCGCATCATGCCGTACGCATGTATCACGGCTACGACATCATTTCGTCGGCTCCCTTCCGTGTAACCCGCAATAGCAACCTCTATCTGGTGGAAGAAGAGGCGCGCAGTCTGCTGGAATCGGTGCGCGCCGAACTGCACAACCGGCGCAAAGGCGATGCCGTGCGCATGGAGATTGAGGGGGACGCAGATCCGGAGATCGTCGAGCGGCTGCGCACCGTGTTCGAGCTCGATCCCTGGCAGGTCTTCCCCGTCAACGGGCCTGTCAACCTGGTGCGCTTGTTCAACGTGTACGAGCAGGTGAACCGCCCGGAGTTGAAGGATCGTCCGTTTTCGCCGCGGGAATTGCGCCTTACCTCGAAATCGAAGGATTTGTTCGAGGAGTTGCGGCAGCACGATATCCTGCTGCATCACCCCTACGACTGCTACGACGCGGTGGTCTCGTTTATCGAGTCGGCGGCCAAAGACAACAGTGTTCTCTCCATCAAGCAAACCCTTTACCGCACCAACGAACACTCGCTGATCGTGCCGGCGCTGATTGAAGCGGCATCCCTGAAGGAAGTGACGGCGGTGGTGGAGTTGAAGGCGCGTTTCGACGAGGCGCACAACATCCGCTGGGCGCGCGATCTCGAAGATGCTGGAGTGCAGGTCTTTCACGGCCTGGTGGGGCTGAAAACCCACTGCAAGCTTTCGCTGCTGGTGCGGCGCGATCCCGACGGGGTTACGCGGAGTTATTGCCATATCGGCACGGGCAACTACAATGCGGCCACGGCGCGCATTTACACCGACTTGAGCCTGTTCACCGCCAATCCGGAGATTACTCGAGCCGTGCACGATGTGTTCAGTTTTCTGACCGCCTATGCGGAGAATCCCAGCTACGATCCCCTGCTGGTGGCACCGCTCGACCTTGCCGAGAAGTGCATCGCGCTGATCGACCGGGAGGCAGAGCACGCCAGGATAGGGAAGCCAGCCCACATCATCGCCAAGATGAATGCGCTGCTCGATAAGAATATCGTGCAGGCGCTCTATCGCGCCTCGCAGGCCGGGGTGGATATCGATCTGATCGTGCGCGGCATATGCGCGCTTCGTCCGGGAGTGCGCGGGGTGAGCGAGAATATACGCGTGCGCAGCATCGTGGGACGTTATCTCGAGCATAGCCGCATTTACTATTTTGCCAACGGGGGCGAGGAAGAAATCTATATAGGCAGTCCCGACTGGATGCCGCGCAACCTGTATGAGCGTGTCGAAGTGCTGACACCGCTGCGCGACGAGATGCTGCGCCAGCGCGTGCGCCACGAGATTCTCGACGCCTACCTGGCCGACAACCGGAAAGCGCGGGTGCTGCT
>Ga0123356_10008741_pt1 | contig 10043 bp, 8 predicted proteins | sample TergutEmb28metaG_2_FD_92546 | JGI IMG/M metagenome (GOLD analysis project Ga0123356, IMG submission 92546) | Embiratermes neotenicus P3 segment gut microbial communities from Petit-Saut dam, French Guiana - Emb289 P3 | ecosystem: Host-associated > Arthropoda: Insects > Digestive system > Gut ... | reverse complement strand
TACAGTCAAATGCATATATTGCATGTGTTATGGGAATAACCATGAGTGGAGCGACACCAATATTTGTAGAGCCGGATGAATATTATAACCTTGACCCAACAAAAATTGAGGCAACAATCACCCCAAAAACAAAAGCGATCCTTGTTGTCCATCTTTATGGACAGGCTTCGAATATGGAAGCGATAATGGAAATCGCACAAAAGCATGATTTGCGTATCGTTGAGGACTGTGCCCAGTCTCACGGAGCAAAACAAAATGGTATAATGACAGGAAACTTTGGTGATGTCGGCTGTTTTTCATTCTATCCGTCAAAAAACCTCGGGGCCTTTGGAGATGCAGGTGCAATAACTACAAACTCGCTTGAGCTCAACGAAAAGTTTAGGATCTTTCGTAATTACGGCAGCGAAAAAAGATACTATAACAAGATTATTGGTACAAACTCGAGACTTGATGAGCTTCTTGCAGCGATGTTGCGAGTTCGCCTGAAATATCTTGATGATATGAATAGTGAGCGAGTCAAGTTATGCGGACGATATATTACAGGGATCAAGAATCCACTTATAAAGCTTCCCGGTGTCCGGGATGGATGTGAGACTGTTTGGCATCAATTTGTTGTACAGGTTGATAACAGAGACAGATTCATTGAGTATTTGAGTTCAAAGGGGATAGGCTCTATTATTCATTATCCTATTCCACCGCATTTATCGGAAGCATATGCGTATCTTGGTTATAAAAAAGGAGACTTCCCTATAGCCGAGATATATGCCGATACTGTTCTGTCATTACCGCTTTATAATGGAATGACAGAGGATGAGCAGGATTATGTTATTGAGGCGATAAATGAATATGAGGGAGCAACGGTATGAAGCATGAAATAACTATAGCCTATAGTGATATATTGCTTAGACCTGTTCAAGAAAATGATCTGGAGTTGTTGAGAACATGGCGAAACGATAGTTTGATCTCAAAATACCTGATAAAAACAGATTATATTACACGCGAGAAGCAACTTGAGTGGTTCAAAAGAATTAATGCCGATGATGACTGTTACATGTTTGCAATAGAAGAAACAAGTATCTTAAACAGGGTAATTGGATCACTTTCGTTATATAACTTCCGTAAAGACTGTGTGGAGTACGGACGTCTAATGATCGGAGATGATGAGGCTCATGGAAAAGGGCTAGGCTTTAGAGCTGTATCCTCGCTTATATACTTTGCTTTTGAAGAACTGAAGAATGCTGCTGTTGAGTGCATTATTCACAAAGAAAACATTGCTTGTCTAAAAGCGAACTATAAGGTGGGGTTTACTGTACGAGGCGAGTTGCCTCTTCCGGAAGGTGGTAACGAACTTTTACTTAAGGTAGAAAGAGACGGGTTTTACAAAAAACACGATTTTCTGGACAGCATTACGATCAAGGGGTCTCAATAGGCTAGAGGCGAGTAAAGCAAATGGATAGAACACAGTTAGTTATAAGGAAAATGTTTTTTTTACTTTTTTCGGTTATTTTTACGTGGGTTTGTGTCCATGTTATTTTTGTATCATTACCACGACAGGGGCGATGGGAACTAGTTGATATTAATCCAACTCTTCTACTGCTTCTAGTTTTTGTAGTATGTGCATTGCTGATTCTTGTGTTCAAAGCACTTAGCTCAATCAAGAGTTATACCGAAAAGAGTGGATATTTGATACTGATAGCGTTTATTGTTATATCAACAATTGTTTCAATCACTCTTGGAATAAAACTTCGATACGAGCCTATGTGGGATCTTGAATCTGTATTTTATGGAGGTTTGGAATGGGCGCAGACCGGAGATTTTAAGACATATCACAGTTACTTTGCCACATTTCCGCATAACATACCGACCTTGCTTTTATTCAGATGTTTATTCGGTGTCTATATCTTTTTTGGCGGGAATGACTACTACGCAGTTGCTGTCGTTTTAGCTGTGTTACTTTTACAAGTGTCGGTATATGCGATATATGACAGTGTACGCCGTCTTCTGGACATTCGTGCAGCTATAATGGCTTTGTTTATTATCGCAATCTATTTACCCTTTTATACGATGGGAGCCGTTTTTTATACAGATGTTCTTTCCTTACCATTTATAGCAGTAGCATTTAATTTATATGTGCGGTTTAAAACTGCGGAGAGTTTTAAACATAAGTTGGTTTATGCTGTTATATTCGGTGCGTGTATTGGTATTGGAGCTCTGATAAAAACAACTGTACTGATTTTATTTATAGCATGTTTAATAGACTGGGCAGTTAACAATAAGGATTGGAAGCTTAAAAACATTAAATTCGACTTATTAAATATTACAGCAACTACTTTTATAATAGCTGCTATAATGATTCCGTATAATCTCTATGTTAATAATGCATATGCAGATCAGCTTTATAAACACCGTGTTCCATTAACTGCTTCTATTCTGGTAGGTCTAAACGAAGATACCGGTGGAGCGTACACTTGGAGAGTAGCAAGACAATACTTTAGTTTAGAAAATGTTGATGCCCGAGAAGCAGAGGTAAGACGTCTTATTAGTCATAGGCTTGAAGAAATTGGTTTTCCGGGTCTGGTCCGTCATCTCGGAGTAAAACTCGGTGTGGCATTTCGAAGTGGTACATTCGATCAGGCGTGGCATATTGGTGCCGGAACTACAGATAGCACAGTCCTGCACGAAATTATTCTACCGGACGGAAGGTATTTTCCCGTATATAATTATTTTTCTACTGCATTGATGTTGGGTATGCTGGTTTTTGCAATCATAAGTGCACTTGCCCGCTCACTGATTCGCCCGCTCAAACTCGTAGGGTCACGGTTATGTGCTCCGTGGGTTGCGCTTATCGGGTTGGCGATGTATCTGATGATTTTTGAAACAGGCAACAGATTGCCTATGAACTTTTTCTCATTAATGGTCATATGCGCAGTGCAAGGTCTCTATGATACCAGCATATTACTTAGCTCTCCCTCCAACCCCATATGTAATGAGGCGCATCAGGACCGGTGTTAAGTATCAAGTCAATGACAGATACATTATGTTCAAAAGGAAGACCAAGCTGTCTATATGTCGGATACTCATAGTTTTTATATGCTATAGTAATACCCGCTTCATCAAACAGCTCTTGGTTCATATACTCGCGTGCAGTCGGACCGTTGATGACATAATCACAATCCAGTTTTTTACATACATTTATAACACGTTCGCCGTCTTTTCCTCCGGAAACATTTAAGTCCCTGACATTCACAAACTCAGTTACTATACCCAAATGCTCACAAATCATTTTAATAATAAACTGATTCATTTCTGATAGGTTTGTCCAGTTCATTTGGAGGTAGATCAGTTCCAGATTATCAATAAAGTCTTTTAAGTACGGGCTTTTTGCATATGACAAAGTTATGGACTTGTAGTGCTTCTGCTGCCATGACAAAGAGTTATCGATTTCCACTTCAAATATCATTTTATTACGCAGATCATCATTTACAACAGGAACACTTAACCATTGTGTTCCGTTTTTTGATTTTATCATATTACGAGTCCGCCAGCTTCTTTTTGTATACTGAACATCGTCGTAAAAAACGAAGACATCAACATCATTGATAATATCAAAAAAACCCTTCCAGGGAATATAGTTTGATTGAAACAACGCAATTTTCCTCATTGTGCTCCTCTTTCGACAGATAAGTAATCTTTACCCAACACGGTCGGTATATCGATTTTTTGTGGACAATGTGGCAAGCATTTTCCACACTTTATACAAGCTTCCGCTCTCGTCTGCTCCGGTCCAACATTTTTTTTAAATGTAAAGTTCTTAACATCATTAGTCCTTGTAAACTCATTAATACATGAGAAAATATATGGAATGACTATTTCTTTTGGACACTCGTAAACACAGTATCCGCAGGCAGTGCATGGTATCAGCCCCATGGATAAGTAGTCTTTAACGACTTCGTCTATCACGTTTTGTTCAGATAGAGTTATAGGCGTGAAGTTTGTAAAAGTTTCAACATTGTCTTTAACGTGCTCAATAGTGCTCATACCACTAAGAACACAGGCTACATTCGGATTCGATGCAGCCCATCTTATCGCATATGATGCCGAAGTCTTTTTGATCCCTGTGGAGAGGTCATCAAACTTGTTGCTTACACTTTCCGGCAGACGTGCAAGTTCGCCACCTCTCACCGGCTCCATGACCACAACAGGTAATCCGTCTTCTGTACATATCTCATATTGCTCCTGCGCCCTTTGAACACTCCAATCAAGATAATTTATTTGCAATTGTGCAAAATCCCACTTATATTCTTTAGTTACTTCCTTTAGCAAACCCGGACTATCATGGAATGAAAAACCTATGTTCCTGACTATGCCGTCTTTTCTTAAATCGCAAAGGAAACCATACATACCGCTTTCCTTGAAATAACTCCATGAAAAGCGGTTTACATTGTGCAGAAGATAATTGTCGATATAATCGGTGTTTAGTCTCTTTAGTTGTGTCTCAATTGCTTCGGAAATTTCTTCTTTACTTCTTACGTTTGGCATATGCAGTTTTGTTGATATATACAGCTTACTTCTGTCATGTTTTTTAAGTACATGACCAAGGGCGACTTCAGATCTTCCGTAGTTGTACATAAATGCAGTTTCAAAATAATTGACTCCGTTTTCAATAGCATAATCAACCATTCGTTGCAACTCGTCATGATCAATATTGCTATCTACTTTTGGAGGGCGCAAAAGACCAAACCCAAGGAGTGATACTTTATCTTCGTTTATCGATCTATAAACCATTCGTCTTTACTCCGTGGAAATTACGGTATTGATATCAGTAAACAATTTTAGACTGTCTTGCTCGTCAGGAATTTTAGTAAACACTTCAAATAAAACCGGTTTATCAAATTTATTGATATTTGGGTCACAAAAATCGTCGACCAACGAAAGAAACTCGTTCTTATCTTTTGCGGAAATATACTCGAATCCAACAGACTTTGCCCATGCTTCAGCTTGATGCTTATGCCCGCTTGCGGCAATATAGTCATCGAGTACCTCTCCAAATGCATCCATAATCCGTGGTGTTATATAGAACTCTGCGCCTTTCCCATTATTTACAAGCAAAATACGGATATTAGGACCTATATGCCTGATACCTAATGCATTCATATCATAGAAAAATGCCAAATCTCCAATTACACAGAATTGGAGTTTGTTTTTGTTTACCATTGACTGTCCGATAAGAGTCGATATTGCTCCATCAATCCCAAAACCACCTACGTTGCTGATACAATCGATCGATTCATCCAACATAAACATATTCATGCTTCTCAAACTGTTTAGTATTGCTAAATGTAATGAGCAGTTCTTTGGAAGTTTTTGGGAAAGCTTCGATGCGATAAAGATATTGCCTAAAGGTAAATCGGGCACTTCGATTTTACTGACGATCTCACTGACGGTTTGGAAATAAGTATGGCTGTTTGGCTTATTGTCTTTTATAGCAAGTGATTCAAAAAAGAAAGACTCCGGGCAATCGAACAAGCAAGTCAATTGGGCTAAACGTTGGTAGTACTCTCCACCTTCTGACACCCTCCAGTATTCAGCCTCGTAATTGAGCCATTTTACATTATAATCACCGATCACACTTCCGATATCAATTATGATATCCGGTCTTTCGCTTACCCTTTTTAAGAAAAATGGTGTTATCAGAACTTTGTTTTTTCCATGGTAGTTTGCTGTGTGGTCACATACTACAATTGCGTTATATGAATCAATGAACTTTTCGATAGCAGCGTTTTCGCTCTTAGAAAAAATCCTGTGCGAACCAATTAAAACAGCAATATTCTTTCCGGTGAGCCTTTTACTCAAGCTCTCGGAAAGCGTAGCACTTATTAAATCTTCAGTTTGAAAATAATCGATTTTGCGTATATCCGGCATCTGCCCTGTGTAAAATGAGAAGCAGTCCAGATCATTATTCATATTGATATGGACCGGTCCGCCACCTCTTTTTGTTGCAACGGTCAAAGCATTATTTATTGCCAGTATACATTCTTCAAATCCTCTTCTATCTGTTACTACAGGGACATCGACTGATAAACACTTCACATCCGTTTGAGAAACTCTTCTGTCAATGAGTTGCGGTTGAAGACTGTTGTAGTCACTTGGTGTTGCTGAAAACTGACATGTTATAGCAATTATTGGGAGTTTACGATAAAACGCTTCTGTCAATGCGGAAAGATAATTACGACTCGCAGTTGCCCCAGTGCAAACAGCTACAACCGGCTCTCCGGATACAAAAGAAAGACCTGTCGCAAAGTAAGACGCTGAGCGCTCATCAACTACTGAGTATACTTCAAAAAACGGATCTTTTTGAACGCTGCCAATAAAAGGAGCATTTCTTCCTCCCGGTGATGTGACGATTTTTTTGATGTTGTATTTCTTTAATAAAGCAATTATAATTTGCGAGTTTTTGATTTCTGCATACATACTTCTGCTCCATAACGTTACTTAGTAACTTACTCAGGTGTTGATTGACTTACTTCCTCTGATGAATCGCCTTTAACGATCTCTCTGATAACAAATTGCGGAAGATTGTTTTGGTTTATATATAATCTTCCAAGATACTCACCTAACATTCCAAACATCATCATCAGCATACCACCTATTATTAGTAAAGCAATCATGATAGATGGATAACCTGATAAAAAGTTTACGTTGTAAACCAAACTTCTGATGATGATAGATATGCCATAAATAAAACCAACGACAGCCGTTAGTAAACCAATAAAAGATGATATCCGTAACGGGACGACAGAAAATGCTGTAAAACCGTTCATCCAACCTGCAAATGACTTGCGAAGAGTATACGTACTTTTTCCGGCTGCTCTTTTGCGCTGCTCCATCTTGACGTTAGTCATTTTGCTTGTGACTCTCAGAAGAAATCCAAAAGTATAAGGATATATGTTCTTATACTTTTTTATCTCATCAACTGTATATCGCCGATATATCGAGAAGTTAGAGGTTTTTAACCCCTTGGGCTTTCTCAGTAAAACACGTGCCATTAATGAGTTAACCCAACTCCCAATGTTTTTCAGCAAAGACTGCTTCTTTACAGGATATGCTGCAATTGACACATCAAAACCGTTTTGCATCGGCTCAAATAAGTCCCAGAACCTATCAAGCGGGCATTGTCCGTCATCATCTACATTTACAACATGGTCGCCTGTGACTATGCTATAGCCTGCAAGCAAAGCACACGCTTTCCCCATGTTCCTGGACAGTTCGATTATTGTAAGCTTAGTATCAGTGTTGACCCGTTTCCTTAGGACACTATATACGCCATCAGGGGAGCTGTCATTAACACAGATAATTTCATAATCAAACTCCGGCTTAAGCGACATAACCTCGTGTATCTCATCAAGCACGCCGTTGATTGTCAGTTCCGAGCCGTAGCACGGTATAACGAATGATATCTTTATCAGTTTAATCACTCTTCTTCCGTTTATCAGTTGTTGTTTACCGGGTTTCGTACATAATTCTTGAGCATATCAAACGCTTCTATTGCCATCGATTGGACCTTTGGCAGCTTTGCCGCTAATGTTTCCCGTATCTTTTCTTCGTTCAAACTTAGCTTTTTATAATAGGAAACGAAATCTCTTTCGCCACGTGGCACAATATAATCAAGCATATCGACCATAGCAAACATACCTTGAATTTTATGTGCTACAGGACCGTTTTGAAAATCGATCGGTAGTGTTGGCACCAATTGTTCCATACCGGCAACAGCACCATGCATTTTACCCGACACAAGTTTCTTTAAGCTCCCGATGAAGCTATGCACGACCCACGGTTGGTAAACCCCGTCTATTTTAAAAACCTTGTTCATATTCACGATGCCGCGTTTTTTAAGAACGTCATATAGTTGACTAACCATTTTATAGTCGCGCCAGTGCACCATATGAAAAGAAGGCTCAAGCTTAAACCCGTCAGAGTGCGAAAACAGCACAAATGTTTCATCCTGTTCATTTACAGCGTATTCCACAAGTTCTGCCAAACTGATAAAGTCATCGTCAGCACGCTCCCAATCGGAGAACGAACCTTCCGGAAGTGAGTTAGTGGTAACAATAAACCCGACAAGATTTTCATCGGTTGGTATTCCCTCATCAGTCTTGAGTTTTATTAAGTCAACAGCCTCGGGATATAACTCGCTTGAGAATAACCATGCAGGACATGCACGGTTTACAGTGTTAGACACATCAAATCCGTATGAAGCAAAAAGCTCTGTTGAAACGCTTTCTCTATTTATTACAGCTGTAAAATTCTCATATACATCTTTTGCTACACTTCGCATCTCCATATCATCGATAGGTCCCGGAGAGCTTGTAAATAAAACTGTGGGAACACCAAGTCTTTGTGCTGTTGCATTCTTAAGTAAATCTATAAGTAAACGGTTGGCTCCGGTTGAATCTCTATTATCACCCCACATGTCTCCACTTGGGGAAACAATCAAATCTGTTTTCTTTAGTGTCTCAAGAAAGGGTGTCGTTGCTGTAAATACACCTGTTTTCTGATATAACTCTGCTATTGCATATTCCTGCAATGCTTCTTTTAAGTCTTCCTCGTTTTCACGCCATGAAAAATACAACGAGAGTGGTACAGACTTAACATTTGCCAATGCTTGAAACTCATCAGAAAGCTGAAATGTTGTTATAATCTCTGCTTCGGGAAATACACGATGGAGATGATAAAAAACCGGTGCAATTATATAATAATTACCCTTATTTCCATATTCTAAACGCCCCCATTGCAGGGAACCTAAGCCTGTTACAAGTATTGTCATTTATATGCTCATGCCTTTCTCATATCTCAATATCCATGCTGTTCATGCTTCTTACAGTTATGCTTTTTGCGGGGATCGTTACAGAGTTTTCGCTAGTAGATTGATTTACATATGCACCTGCTCCGATAAAGGAATAATCTGCTATATCAATATTATTCTTGAATGTTGAGTTTACTCCCAGAAAACAATGATTTCCAACATTTACATACCCTGCCAGCACAGTACCTCCGCAAGTGAAATTGTAGTCGCCAAATGTTACATCATGGCCAACACTGGAATCATTATAAAAAATATTAAAACTTCCTATCTTACTGCCCAAACAGAAAAGCGCTTTCTCCATAATAATGTTTCCTTCGCCCATCGCATCCCCGTACCATACTGCTGACGGGTGTATAAAGCTGGCAAATCCATACCCCATACTCTTAAGTTCACCTACAACCTGAGAACGCAGAGTGTTCATTTTCATATACCCGATCGTGGGCAGTATCAATACATCGTCAGGAGGACAACATTCCTTCACCTCATCCATTGCAAATACCGGGAGAGAAACAAGCTCCTCTGTATCACGGTATTGGCGATGACAGACAAAGCCCACTATAGTATCATCAGTGAACTTTTCAACGTATTTTTTCATCAGGAGGGAATAGTTACCTGTTCCAAATAAAAGAATTTTAGACATAAACAACCTAACACTATCATGATCAAATGAAACTCGTAGACAATGAATCTATCATGATTAACCTACTATTGTCAATATGTTGACATAACCTGCTCATATGATTGTAAGTTTTCTTTTCGTGCAGAAAACTCATACTGTAACTTCTCTTGATAATTCGATTATTAAATCTCTACCATCCCATACCAAAGCAAAGTCCATCGATTTTCCCATCGTTACCGCACGGTCTATTCCTTTTGGTCTGTGATCTAGTATAAACTTGGTTATCTCCTCTGCTGAGAACCCATAATACGTGAGCGTTTGCAAACGCTCACCGCAGACAGGTAATATATCCTCAAAATGTTCAATGTCATGTTCAAAAAAGAAACCGCTGTTATATTTATACTCCATGAGCGTATCACTTAAGCTATCAACTTTAACTCTGGTTATATAATTATCGCCTGTTTTTTCAAGTGAAACCGGCATGCTTGCAGCCACATCATAAAATGCTGCGAGTTTGCCGACTGACTGTACAGGTGCCAGTTCGTATTTTTCTTTTACAAG
>Ga0123356_10008740_pt1 | contig 10043 bp, 5 predicted proteins | sample TergutEmb28metaG_2_FD_92546 | JGI IMG/M metagenome (GOLD analysis project Ga0123356, IMG submission 92546) | Embiratermes neotenicus P3 segment gut microbial communities from Petit-Saut dam, French Guiana - Emb289 P3 | ecosystem: Host-associated > Arthropoda: Insects > Digestive system > Gut ... | reverse complement strand
TACTCCGGCTTCATATTGCCGCCGCAACCCCAGTTTTCATTGCCGACTCCCCAATATTTAACTTTCCACGGTTTCTTTCGCCCGTTTTGTTCTCTGAGGGCTGCCATCGGCGAAACTCCGTCAAATGTAAGGTACTCGACCCATTCCTGCATTTCCTGAACAGTACCGCTGCCGACATTTCCGTTTATATACGGCTCGCAGCCGATTTGCTCGCATAACTCCATGAACTCGTGAGTTCCGAAGGAGTTATCTTCGACTACCCCGCCCCAGTGGGTGTTGACCATTTTCTTTCGGTTTTCTTTTGGTCCGATGCCATCTTTCCAATGATATTCATCGGCAAAGCAGCCACCGGGCCAACGTAGATTTGGAACTTTTATATGCTTTAGGGCTTCTACAACATCGGTGCGCATTCCTTTTTTGTTTGGTATAGTACTTTCTTCACCTACGAAAAGCCCTTCATAGATACATCTGCCAAGATGCTCGGAAAAATGTCCGTAGATATGTCTGTTGATTTTACTCTTTTTTCTGTTTGTGTTTATGATTAGCTTGTTCATTTGTTTTCCTCCAAAAATCAATCTACTCTCTTATCCAAACTCTCATTTCACCGGGTTCCCGGTTACCCCATGCATAGTATGGGATAGCTTTTATTGTTATAGGTTCTTCTTTTGGGCGTTGCTCAGTATAAAGCTCATCATTCCCGATTTCTCGTATCCCTTCAGATGATAAGGTGGAGATACCTTTGAGTATTCCATCTTTTATTTCGTCAATGATTATTTCTGAATCTTTTGGCAATCGAATAGCAGCAAGTGGAGAGCCATTATCGATCTCTTCAAAACAGTATACGATTGGACCTCTTTGCAGACAGACTTGCCCTGCATTTCCGCTTACTGCAAGATTTGTATATATCCTCATAATAGGCAGCTGAGCTTTAACTTCAAGAACATCTCCTGTTTTCCATTTACGTTGAATATATGCATAACCATCTTTGATTTCGACATCAGTAGATATGTTATTTATCGAATATGTAACGTCTCTGCACCATGTTGGGATATGAATCGCAAAGCAGAAGTCAACCTCTCCTTTTTTGGGATCGATAGTATAACGTATGTTACCCTCTCGGGGATAGTCGCTTTTACAGTCGACTTTTACACCGCCAAAGACACAGAACTCTGCCGAACCGCCAAGGAACATGTGTGCATAAATTGTGTCATCACTTTCACCCCAAGCGTACTTTCCTATAGATAAAAGTAGTCTTGAAACGTTGGGAGGACAGCAAGCACATGCATACCACTCAGGTCTTTTCGGGAGTGCGTGTTTGTGTGTTTGGACAACCCCGGATATGCCCGGAATAACTTCCAACGGGTTAACATAGAAAAACTTTTTCCCATCCATCTGCATGCTGGCAAGTACTGTGTTGTAGAGCATACGCTCCATAACATCTGCATACTCTCCGGATGGGGATACTTCAAGCATATGTCTTGCAAAGAAACACATTGCTATCGATGCACAAGTTTCTGAGTAAGTGATATCATTCGGCAAGTCATAGTCTACACTAAATGCTTCACCGTGTACCGTGGAACCGATACCGCCTGTAATATACATTTGCTTCTGTGTGATGTTTTTCCAAAGCTTATCACATGCGGAATATAGCTCTTTATCATCGGTTTCCATAGCCATAGCTACCATCGCTGTGTACATGTACACAGCACGAACACTGTGTCCTACCGCCTTGTCTTGCTCACGTACCGGTGCGTGGTTTTGAGCATATTCCCTGTTTTCTGTGTCGTTGCTCCACTGATACCACCCTCTTGTTTTGCCTTCTTCAATAAAGTAACTGGGTTCTTTACCTCGTTCGTCGAGAAAATACTGAGCAGTTTCTAAGTATGTTTTTTCACCGGTCACTTCATATAATCGTAAAAGAGCAAGTTCGATTTCCTGGTGTCCCGGAATACCCCGGGTTTTTCCATTTCCGAAGCGACTGCATATCAGGTCGGCGTTGCGGCGCATGATGCGGAGAAACTCATCTTTTCCGGTAGCTTTATAGTATGCAACAGCAGCCTCTATCATATGACCGGAGCAGTATAGTTCATGGCAATCATGCAGGTTTTGCCATTTTCTGTCAGGATGCATTATTGTGAAGTATGTGTTTAAATATCCATCTGCCTGCTGAGCACGTCCTATCAATGCGATAAGTTCATCCACCTTTTTTTCCAACTCCGAGTCGGGGTGCAAGGTCAATGAATATGCTACGGCTTCCAGCCATTTCGCTAAATCGCTGTCTTGAAATACCCATCCGTAATGATCCCCTTCCGCTTCCCCTGCAGCAATTCGGAAGTTTTGAATCGCGTGACTTTTTTCTACGCCGGGAATCTTGTCTTCCATAACATCAGCTTGATATGGAAGAACAACACTTCTTACAAGTTCCTGAATGTTACTCCAAAAGTCATCTTCGATATTTACTTTTTCCAACGGAATGCTTTTTTGAACCCTCACAAGTGCTCCTCCTTAGTATAAAAAAAGTCATCGTTTTGACATTGTAACTCTGCAATGATTTCATTATAGCACATATTGTTCCTTTATTGCCGCAAGAATCAACGCCTTGGTTCAGATCGCTAATAGCAGGCAGTTTGCGCCACTTTTCGGCAATCTATATTGTCAGGTTTGATATTTTGATGTATAGTCAACTCAGTGGGAGAAGAGATATGAATATAAACACTAAAATCATATATGAGGGCGACTGTGCTGAGGTCATAAACGCTATTGAAATTCTGCGTAGGGATATACAAACTGCATTAAACCCATCTGAAACTGATGGTGGTGTCATCAGGCTTATTTCACAAGAAATGCCGGTTGAGCAGTTTTGTATCAAAGACGGAGTCATCTATTCAGGAGATGAGTTAGGGTTTATCTATGGTCTTTTGCATATCAGCGAACATGTCTTGAATGTTCCGCCATTTTGGTTTTGGTATGATTACATTGTCGGCAAGATTGATTCAGCGGTTATTGAAGACTATACTTCGAAGCCTTCACGAGTCAGGTTTAGAGGCTGGTTTATCAATGATGAAATTTTGCTTTCAAGCTGGTCGCCTGATGATGACCCTTTGACTCCATGGAAAATGGCTTATGAAGCTCTGCTCCGATGCGGTGGGAATATGATTATACCGACAACGCAGGTGTCGCGAAAGCATAACGATTTGGCAGCGACCTACGGGTTATGGCTTACACATCATCATGCCGAACCGCTGGGTGCCGACATGTTTGTCAGGACTTATCCTGATTTGGAACCGTCATATGATTTGTATGAAGATAAGTTCAAAGAGTTATGGCTCGACGGAATCGAGCATCAGAAAAATCACAAGGTTGTTTGGAATATTGGTTTTCGCGGTCAGGGCGATCTGCCATTTTGGAGCAGCAGCGGGAGCCTAAAGTATGATACGGACAAAAAACGCGGCGACCATATAAGCGAGATTCTTCAATATCAATATGATTTGCTTCGAGAGAATGTAGATAATCCCGTGTTTTGCACTTATATATACGGGGAATTGACAAATCTGTATAAAAAAGGATATCTGCGAGTTCCGGATGATGTGATAAAGATTTGGTCGGACAATGGTTACGGCAAGATGGTATGCAGGCGTATGGACGATAATAATCCGCGAATACCGTCCCTGCCTGACAATAAAAATGAGCTCAGCGGGATTTACTATCATGCTTCTTTTTGTGATCTGCAAGCATGCGCGCATATCACACAGATCGGAAACAGTCTCAAGTTTCTACGCTCGGAGTTGGAAAATGCTTTTGACCATGGTGCTGATGATTATATTGTAGTCAACTGCTCGAATATTCGCCCCCATGTTGTTCCGCTTGCTATGATTGCCGATACTTGGAAAGGAAATCACTTTTGTCTGGAAAGCTTTTGTGAGATTTATTTTGGAAATAAGGGCGTAGCAGCGGCGTTTAACGATTACGCTAATGCGTCGGTTAGCTTTGGCGATTTTGAGGATGAGCACGCAGGCGACCATTTCTATAATTTCAGTGTAAGGACGATAATCTCAAGTATCATGAAAAACGAGACTTCAGTAAAAAAGTTGTTTTGGGCTACGGGAGACGTCTCTATTAATGACCAATTGGATTGGTTTGGCGGAAAATGCAACGAAGGCGAGAGTAATTATCATTCATTCCTTCAAAAGTATAACAAGAGTTACGGTAGGCTCTACGACAGTACAATTATCTTGTATGCAAAGCTTCATTTCCACGGCTACAAGGGTGGTGCTCTGGTGGTAAAAGGCTGCAGGGAGTTCTTCGAAAAGAACTATATAGATGCGTTTTATAGCACTGGGCTTGCGATGGATGAGTTTATTACTGCAAACAGTCTTCTGCGAAGTTCCGAATATTGTATATGGAAGGGTTATCACGCTAATGAGTGCTTTGCCGACTTTAAGTTTACAGCATACTTATTACGTGTGTTTATGGCATATATACGCAATTTTGGAGACGGTCCGGGTTATTGGGACTGGCAGCGGGAGCTTTTTTATCCTGAAGAGGACAAGGGCGTGCGATTGCAGATGAATCTGCACAATCGCGATACTGAAGAGGAAATGTTCCATAAAATGAAAGAGTCGGGGTATATGATATAATAGGAAGTGGTTGGACCATTTACCGCTATCAAAGAGATTGGAGCAAATAATTTTGGGTTTATTTTCACGTGATTTTAGTAAAGCGGGTCCCGGTGTCCCCAAAGATGAGCCGCGCAAAAAGGGTATTGCTCGCTTCTTTGAGATTATCGTTCGGGAGTATCGGGATCTTATGAAGGTCAACATGCTTTTTTTCCTAAGTTTGCTTCCAACGATAGTTTTATTTTCTATGGGTTTATTAGGCATTTTTGAGTTTGCTCTGGTGCTTTCAATACTTTTTGCATATCCTATCGGAGGTGCAGCGTCTGCCGGTTTTTTCTGCATTACAAGGATGCTGCGGGATGATCCCGGATTTCTTTGGGATGATTTTAAACGTAAGTTTTTGGAGAATCTGCGGCAAGCCGGACTTGCCGGAGTAATTGTTGTGACGTTTTTATACTCACAGGTATTTCTTTTTTGGTTGCCGATCATGGCTGACTGGGCTGTAGTTGGGTGGACATGGATCATCGCGGGTGTTATATTATTTTTGCTTTTTACTATGGTCGCTCCCTATGTGTTTTTGCATTATGCTTATATCAGACTCGGAACATTTAAGATAGTAAAGAACAGTACTCTCCTGGCATTGTCAAACCCGGTAAGAAGCTTTCTCGGTGCTGTTATGGGTTTATTGCCGTGGATCGTACTTTTAGCGTTTTTACCGGTATCTCTTTTATTTTTTCCTTTGATACCGTTTTTTGGTTTTGTTTTATCATGGTTAATGACATTGATGTGGGTTTGGCCAGTATTTGATCAGCATTTCTCGATTGAAGAAACGCTGATCAAAAAGCAGGAAGAATCTATCGATAATAATAAGGATGACGGGGAGAGTCCGGGATGATGGGGGCTAGATATCCAGTATTTTCAGTTCATATGGTTTGAGTTCCACTGTATGCTTTTTACCTGTGACTGTACATGAAGCCATACGTGCGAGTTGACTGTTGTTTATCAATGCAAGTTTATTTGAATCCGGGTAATATGCGGCCTCTACCAGTGCATCATCTGTTATGCATTCCGGTAGCTGGCTTTCTTTTGCTGCGTGTAAGATAAGATTCAACAGAAGTCTTGGTGATAGTGGGGTATGCAGGAAACCTGCGCAGTAAAGTCCTGTTCCTTTTCCAAACTCATTTGAAGTTATTGCTGCGACACCGCTATACTCTGCCAGTACTCGTGCAGAACCATCGGTGAGCATCACTTTGCTATTGCTCGAAATTTCGAGTCCTTCCGGTATAAGTCCGGGCACTTCGTCAACGTTGAATTCCCATCTTCCATGGCTTGTATAGTCGCCGTTATCGATATCCACACCCAGGACATGTGCCATACGCAGCAATCTATGCCCGCCCTCTAATGCGGACGGCTCTCCAAAGCCCAGATATGCTCCACCTTCGTACACCCACTTTGTTAGATTTTCAACTACTTCTGTGTTTTCCCAACATACGCCTCCGCTCCACGCATCGCCTGCAGCTCCGGCATTTATTATTACGTCGATATTTTTTGGCACGCCGACCGCAACATCATCAAAAGATATAAATTCTACGTCAAATGGCAAGCCTGATAAACTCTCAAGTATGTGTATAAGGATATGCTCGGGAGTTTCGTGAAAATGCCCCGAGAGAGTCCAAGTTCTCAGCTTCCCCCATGCGTGCAGAATTGCCACACGTGGTATTAGAGTAAACGGTGTACTTCCCTCTTGTAACTGAGATATTTTTCGAAACTCGTCGATTATTTTATCCATCGTATTTACGAACTCCGGAAAACCGGTCGTAAGACTTAAATATCCACCTAATCCGCAACGCTCGATTTTTTCACGTAAGAGAGCCCGACGTACATTTATCCAATACGCCATCGCATCCTCTTCGGGTTTACCACCCGGTGAAAATGTCGGTGCACCTCCGAGTCCTACCGGGAATAGATAAGGATGAAAACGAATTTCGTGAGTTGCTACAGGTACTCCGGCACAAAGGCGGGCTTCATAGCCGGAAAACACACATTTCACAAGTCCGTCAAATCCAAAATCGTTAAACTTTCCGTTATACGGCTCGAGTCCAACCCAATTATCATCGTAGAAAACGTATGCTCTTTTCCCTGCTTCATGAACGACTTCGACAAGTTCCTGACCTGCTTTCCTTACGAATCTGCAGATGAACTCCATCCAGTCTTTTTTTCTTTGATCCGGCACTCGATGTGTGACGAAGTATCTGCCACCGCGCACAAAATCTTCTGCGTTTAATGTGTAGCCATATTCTTTGGCAAAATCATCCAGTGCTTCAGGGCAGACTGTAAAATCGTAGCTTGCCCAATCTGTAAACAAATGACGGTTACGCTCGCTCGAACCCCATATCCATGCGAAATTATAGAATAACGATGTTAATCGCACGACGTTTGTGTTTGGGTTTTCTTCACACCATTTGGCTAACCAGTTTTTGAGGTATTCCAGTGCTTCAGTCCGATAGGGGTTAAGTTGCGTCAGATGCTCTTTATCCCACTTGTTTGTAACATGGTTGTACATTGAGATCTCTTCCCAAATGCGCCATGCAAGAAAGCTTACTGTGTACTGCCGCAAAGGTTTCGTTTTTATACTGACCGTACCCGTATCCGGATCATATTTCCAGTCTTCACGAGGTATCTCCTGCTCTGCTGTCCTGTCGTACACCTGCCAGTACTTCATTCCGCTCGATGTGTTGTTTACTTGAAATTGTTCTTCGAAGAAATCGTCAAGAAGTCGGACATTTAATATCTTTTCTTCAGATATTCTTGGTAATGTACATAAAAAGGTCTGCTGGCGCGATAACTCATTTGCTGTTATCCACTCGTTATGATTACGTACAGGGCAAATAGTGGAATAAATATCATACCCGGATTCCAATAATTCTTTTGACAGCTCTGTGCCGTCACTGTCTCGAATTACATCAGCGCCCCAGCGTTTTGCAAGCTCGAGCGTTAGTTTTTCATATCCTGATTCTCCGGGTAATGTAAAACCACCTTTAGTCATTGGTTTCTCCTGATACGTACTTGAGTACTCCTGCCAGAAAGGCAAGACCGAGCCCTTGTCCCCATCCTTGTGTCCATTTGCGTGAGATATTACGATATGCTTCAAGGTCACGCATAACAGCAGTTCCGCCCGAAACATTCAATAAGCGACCGTCATCTGATATATTGTTGAGTATGCCGTTATATGCTTTTTCTACCGTCTCTGTGTTGAGCGGGTTACGGTTTGCAAGCATTGCTGCAGTTATTCCTGCACATGCGGAAAGCTCTTCGTATGATTCCTCGTCGTTTAGAATAGTCCGCCAAAGACCGTCTTTTGTTTGCAGTTTCTTTAGTCCTGTAAGTTGGTCACGCAGTGAGCAGTCAATATCCATGTACTGTGGATATAAGTATGGTTCGGGTAACACTTTATTTACCTGACTCATTGTATATGCCGCCCAGGCATTGGCACGTGCCCAGAAAAATCCTGACATATGGTCTTTTTGCAAATTATTATAGCCGTGATACCAAAGCCCTGTAGCCGGGTCTTGCAGGTATTCTATGTGCCAGTAGTATTGATTCAAAGCGTCATCGATCAATTCTTTATCATTTTGAATAACACCAACTCGCAGCATAAAAAATGCCGCCATCATCAATGTGTCTGCCCACGCTTGTTCGGGAAAATCATTTTTTGAGGAAACTGTGTGTTGCAATACTTTATCACCGAATCGGAGAGCTTTGTTTCGCAAATAGTCGATTTTTGACAAAGCGGTATCGAAGTATTTTTCTTCGCCTGTTAAGTCGTATAAAGTCAGCAAGCAATGCCCCATTGCACAAGCATTTACATTCCATGAAGGTAGTCCCAATCGCATGTAATTATCGACGCGCTTTTTTAAGCCCTCGATGTACTCATCGTTTTCAGTTACATTTATTGCTTCAGAAATACCATAGTACGCAACTCCACATGGCCAGTCCCATACCAAATCCATCGATAAGGTTTTCTGTACCATATTATCTATCTTGTTAAGTACAATGTCGCGGTCAAAATCGAAATTAATCATAGTATGTCCTCTATATTGGATCAAGATTCTTCGCTAACGCTTTTAATGACATTTCTAATGGTTTTTCAGGGGAACCCTCTCAAACGGAGAGAGGGTTCCCCGCCGGGTCAGATATTGCTACTGTTAGGGTTTAGCTGTATGTTCTGGATATTACAGATCCAACATCGTACCAGGTAAATGGTGCACGTCCTGCTGTAATATCACCAAGCACTGTTGATAAGCCTGCGCGGTATGCTGCGAGACGCTCTTCTTCGATTGCTTTAAAGCCTGCATCTCTGTATTGAGCAACAGCATCCGTGTACATACCGTCGAAATCGCCCGGATCTGCTTTAACAAGAGCAGTTGCCAGTTGTCCAAACAGTGGTACAAGTGTGCCTGTGTATTCGGGGAGTGATGCGATAGGTACACCAAAGAACGGGTCTGCATATGTCAGTCCATGATCAGCGCGGATCCTGAGATATCCGTATCTGTCAAGATTTTCCTGTTTGAGTCTGTCAGACTCCGGAAGGTTACCCGGAATTATCGCTTGCACGGTATCTTCCGCTGTACCTATTGCGCGAGCTTCTACTACAACTGCCCAATAGTCTTTGTTTGCACTAAAGCCCATCCACATGTCGCCTTGCTCTTCCCACGGAATCATGACTCTGGCTCCATCTTCGTAATTGAATGTTACACCTTCTTCACCCCATTGGAAGTGCTCAAGAACGTCGGGTTGAGCCATCCACTCGAGATACATGTATGCAGCTTCGAGTTGTTCCTGTGATGCTTTCTCTGAGAAGCAGAGGAAGAAGCCTGCAGGGTTGGTTGCGCGATCTTGCGGATGTGTTCTGAAGCCTTTTGCATCTGCTGCCCAAAACGGAACGGTATTGTTATACATAATACCGAGTTTTGCATCGGGGTTATTCTCGTAGAATGCTTCAAGATCGGGCATTGAAGCCTGTGTGAAGAATGAGTGGCGATAGAGGTTACCATTGATGAACGCTTGAAGTGCCAGTGTTTGCACGCCTGCAGCTCCTCCTTCATCGAGTTCAAATTCCTTATTGATGAGGCCGAGATTGTACCATTCATTCATCTGCTTAAGATATCTCTCTGCTCCCGGTGCGGGGAGGCTTGGAACGTTAACGTCTGAATGCATTACCCAGTTTTCTTCATTGAGCGGGAAATCATTATACTCGTAGAACTGGAAGTTGTTGGTAAATCCTACAACGTCGAGTGTATATGGCAGATTGTATGCTTCTTTGAATATCACTTGAGCTTCGAGCCACTCTTCATATGATGCAGGGAGTCCGAGACCTTGCTCTTCGTACCAGTCAAGACGGAAGAATGTTACCCATGTGTAGTTTGT
>Ga0123356_10008739_pt1 | contig 10045 bp, 10 predicted proteins | sample TergutEmb28metaG_2_FD_92546 | JGI IMG/M metagenome (GOLD analysis project Ga0123356, IMG submission 92546) | Embiratermes neotenicus P3 segment gut microbial communities from Petit-Saut dam, French Guiana - Emb289 P3 | ecosystem: Host-associated > Arthropoda: Insects > Digestive system > Gut ... | reverse complement strand
TCGTAGCCATTACATCGAGCAAATGGGTACTGGTATAAAGCGAATGAGAAATGCAACGAGAGAGGCGCAAGTCGCGGAACCAGAGTTCGATTTGTCCGATTTTTTTAAGGTTACGTTTCGGAGAAGCAATCCTGATATTTCAATCGGCCGCCAATCGGCTGCCAATCGGCTACAATCAGCTACAACAGTCGATAGAAAACAAAAAATTATATCATTCCTTGAAGAGTACCAGCAAGCGAAAGTATTAGATTTAGTGAATATCATTGGACTCAGCGAAGGTCGTGTGAGGGATATACTCCGCGAGATGGTAAGTGATGGAATGATTGAAAAAGTCGGTAAAAACCGATACGCATATTATGTGTTAAAACAGTGAAACCATTATAGTTCTCTTGCCCGAGCAACGCTCGCGGAGGGCTTCCTCAGTATAATCATCACCAACGGATTTTACGCGAATGAATCTTTCCACGACGGGGATTTTGAACGAAAGATATTTCCCGCGCTTGACCTCGCATCCGGCTTGTTGTATGGCGGCGATAAACTCCTCAAACACCATACCGGCGGAGATATTATTATCAATCAATTCTTGCAATTTATCACGGTTGGACTGCGGCTCTTTTTTGTCCTGCCAGTCCCGATAACTGCCCCGGCTTGGCTTCGGGTTCTCAACGATGGACAGCCCGCGCTCAGCGCAGAGGAAAGCAATATCATATCCTGCATTTTCTTGAAGTTGGATACGAGCCATTCCACCTTACCGGAGACGAGGGCGTTCTTGATGAGCTTGATGAAATCGTAGCCGAACAGCAAACCTCCGCTTCCCACAGAACACATGCGTAATCATTGGGCACACAAACATTGCCGATGCGGAATAATACCGTTTCAATAGACAAAAAAGAGCAGTCGTGTTAAAATACGAATAGCAAGCACATGAAGGAAGTAATTTTATATTAGCAATTGCCGCAACATTGATGTTTTGAAATAATCGTCATCCAGCATGAGCCATTATAGTAGGCAATACTCGTATGCAATGCTAAAGTGGCGGGGAGGAATCAATAATGGCTAACATCGTCACGCTTTATCACGGCACGATTTACGAATTCGACAAAATAGACGTGGCCAAAGGAAAAGGTAACAAGGATTTTGGGCGGGGTTTTTATACGTCGCGCGATATTCGTCACGCCGAGCGACTTGCGATTCGGAACAAATATATCGAAGAAGAACGCTTTGCATTACGTGGGGCGAAGAAGAGTGTTACGCCTTGGCTTTATATATACGATTTTGATTTCGACAACTTAACAACACTAAATGTAAAAGAATTTACCGCAGCCGACAGAGAATGGATGCGATTTATAGTTCTCAACCGCGAGAGCAAAAGCAAAGTTCAAGAACATGATTATGATATTGTAATAGGGCCAACGGCGAATGATAATACCCGCGCGGCGATACAGACCATTATGCCGCTGACAAAGGGACAGGCTATGACAGATAAAGCCATTGACGCGTTAATTGTACTCATCGAACCGGATAATTTGCCGTGGCAATTCTTCTTCGGAACACAACGCGCCGCCGGCCTACTCCGCTTGAATGAAAGGAGAAAAATCCGATGAAAGAGGTCAATGATAATATTGTTGAAATATGCATAGAATCTATAGCGGCTCAGGTTGCGGATGCCTATGCTGAAAAACAAAATATATCCGTTACGGATGCCATGCGGCTGTTCATGACAACCAAAACTTTCGAACTGTTGACGAATCCTAAATCATATCTGTATCTTGAAGCTGCGCCTTATGTGGAAGATATGCTCAACGCGGAATTATCCGGCGATTGGGATAGTTGGATGGAGGTGTAGTAGTGGAAATTCGGAAATTTAATGATGTTGCCTATTTTCAAGTAGGCATTGCGCGAAAATATATGCGCCGGCATAATCTTACTCCTTTACAATTTGTAGAGAAAGATAAGCAATATCATATCCTGCATTTTCTTGAAGTTGGATACGAGCCGTTCCACCTTACCGGAGACGAGGGCGTTCTTGATGAGCTTGATGAAATCGTAACCGAACAGCAAACTTACACTTCCCATGGAACGCACTCACAAACACTGGGCTAACAAACAATGTTGATGCGGAATAATGCCGTTTCAATAGACAAAGGAGAGCAACCATGGTAAAATACGAATAGCAAACGCATGAAGGAGTGACGATGGATGCTCCAAGAACCATATACTATCGCAGAGATACAAAACTGTATTCTGCCAATAGCGCAGCGTTACGGCGTGAAACGCGTATCCTTGTTTGGCTCCTACGCGCGTGGCGACGCCAAGCCGGATAGCGATATTGATTTGCGCATCGACAACGGGGCCATCCGTGATTATTTTGAACTTGCCGGTTTTCATCAGGAAATAGAGGCAGTTTTGGCGGTAGCCGTCGATGTACTGACTACCGGTAGCCTTGACGACAGGTTTTTAGCTCGAATATCAAAAGAGGAAGTGATCATATATGAGCAATGACCGCGACATTGATGTTTTACTGCATATGATCAGGTATTGTGATGAAATCAGCTAAGCACAGGAACACTTTGGAGCTTCACTTGAAGCTTTACAATCAAGCGTGATTTATAGAAACGCTGTTGCTATGTGCATTCTTCAACTCGGAGAATTAGTAACCCACCTCACTGATGATTTTAAGGCATCACATGACAAGATGCCTTGGCAAAAAATAAATAAGTGGAATATTTCCTTTCAAAAACTCTTTACATGCCCTCGTAACTCGTATATAATTATATTGTAGGAAAAGAGGGGTTTCGAAGTATGTTAACTGATAGGATGTTTATACACACGAAAGTCTTTGACAGGCTGTGGGAATCGCTCGGATGCAGTGACGACGACCTTTCCGAACTGCAAAAGGCTATATGTGATGCCCCTCAAAGATATCCTGTTATCCGCGGTACAAACGGAGTGAGAAAAATACGAATTACATTAGAAGACCGGGGAAAAAGTGGCGGAGCTCGCGTTTTGTATGTGGATTTTGTCATAAGAGGCACTATAGGTTTACTTCATGTTTACCCAAAGAGTGCTAAAGAAAATATCGACAGCAATGAACGAAAAATTTTGAAAGCAATGGTGGAACAAATCAACGAGAATTGGAGGGATTGATATGAGCAAAATGGGACAAGAACTTATTGAAGCTATGCAGGAATTGTTAGACTACTCGGAGGGCAAAATTGACCTGCGAACTTCTAGATTTAATGTAACCCCGGTTTGCGATACAATCAGCGTTGAGGATATTAAAGCAACACGGAAAAAGCTCGGAATGTCGCAGAGCGTGTTTGCGGTTGTTCTTGGTGTGTCTAAAAAAACTGTGGAGTCATGGGAAAATGGCAGATACACTCCGGATGGCGCAGCGCGGCGTCTAATTTCGATGTTTCAAGCAGATCCATCGCTACCTGAAAAGCATGGTATCCTTCTAAGATAAAGGGGAAGTGATCATATATGAGCAAAATGGGTCAAGAGTTAATTGAAGCTATGCAGGAAGCGTTAGCTCATTCCGAAGGTAAGATAGAACTAAGAACATCCCGCTTAAATATTTCCCCGGTTGGCGATACAATCAGCACATGCGATACAAACAATGTGGAGGAAAAGGAGCAATAATTTGGACGCAAACGCCAATAGGATCGTTTTTATCGACGCCGAGGTTGATTTTAATAGTAAAAAGATTATGGATATCGGCGCGGTCAAGGAAAACGGCGCGGAGTTTCACGCTAATTCATTGCCGGCTTTTGCCGATTTTTTGCGTGATAGCCTTTATGTTTGCGGCCATAATATCCTCAAGCACGATTTACGCTATCTGGAAAAAGAAATCGCCGCTAGCGGCGTTAAGTTTTTTATTGATACATTGTATTTATCGCCATTGTTATTTCCCAAAAAGCCCTATCACCCACTGGTCAAAGACGATAAACTGGCCGCCGGCGAGCTTAATAACCCGCTCAATGACGCCAAAAAAGCCCGGGATTTGTTTAACGAGGAGATAGCGGCTTTTACCAGTTTGGATGAAAATTTACGGCGCGTCTATCATGGTTTGCTGCATGACCAGCCTGAATTCAAGGATTTTTTTCATTTTGCCGGATGCGAAAATACAGTCACCGGCAATGATAATATCAGCGCCTTGATCCGCGAAACTTTGGCCGGCAAGATATGCGAAAACGCCGCCGTGGAAAAATTTATAAAAAAAGACCCGCTGGAATTAGCATATGCGGTCAGCCAAATCAATATTATCAAATATGATTCCATGACGCCGCCCTGGGTGTTGAAAAACTATCCGCGCGTGGAAAATATCCTGCATCTCTTGCGGGGGCAAAAATGCCTGGCTTCCTGCGCCTATTGCGCAAAATCGCTGGACGAGACCAAGGCGCTGAAACGGTACTTCCATTATGATGAATTCCGCAGCTACGATGGCATGCCTTTGCAAAAGTCCGCGGCAGTGGCGGCTATCGGCGGTAAGTCCATACTCGCAATTTTCCCCACGGGCGGCGGTAAATCCATCACCTTTCAATTGCCCGCGCTGATGGCGGGCGAAAATGAAAAGGGCTTGACGGTGGTGATGTCGCCGCTGCAATCCTTGATGAAAGACCAAACCGATAACCTTGAATATCAGCATAATATCACCGAGGCGGTTACTATCAATAGTTCCTTGGACCCGCTGGAGCGCGCCAAAGCCTTTGAACGGGTGGAGGAAGGCGCTGCCAGCATTTTATATATATCGCCGGAATCTTTGCGCAGCAAGTCAATAGAAGGGCTATTGCTGAAAAGGAATGTGGTGCGTTTCGTTATCGACGAGGCCCATTGCTTTTCTTCCTGGGGACAGGATTTCCGCGTGGATTATCTGTATATCGGCGATTTTATCCGCACTTTGCAGGAACAAAAGGAGTCGGCCAAGACTATACCTGTTTCCTGCTTTACCGCCACGGCCAAACAAAAGGTGATCGCCGATATCCAGGATTATTTCAAAACCAAGCTCGATCTCAACCTCGAAGTACTCAGGGCCAGCGCCACGCGCACCAACCTGAGTTATCATATTTTCAGCGCGGAGAATGATTCGGAAAAATATATTCGCTTGCGCGAGCTTATCAGCGATAATGATTGCCCGGCTATCGTCTATGTTTCCCGCACCCGGCGGGCCGAACTGCTGGCGTTGCAGCTTAGCGCAGACGGCTATCCGGCCCGGCCATATCATGGGCAGATGGATAAGCAGATGCGCGTGATCAATCAGGACGCTTTCATGGGCGGGGAAATCAAGATCATTGTGGCTACCACGGCCTTCGGTATGGGCGTGGATAAGAAGGACGTGGGTATGGTCATCCACTATGATATCTCCGATTCCCTGGAAAACTATGTGCAGGAAGCCGGGCGCGCGGGCCGTGATGAGAACATCAGCGCGGATTGTTATGTGCTGTTCAATGACGAGGATTTGAATAAGCATTTCAATATGCTGAATCAAAGCAAGATGTCGCAAAAAGAGATAGCGCAGGTGTGGAAGGCGATCAAGGAAATGACCCGGATCAGGGAAGCCGTATCCCAATCCGCCTTGGAAATCGCCAGGAAATCCGGCTGGGACGATTCCGTGCGTGATATGGAAACCCGCATCAAGACGGCGATCAGCGCGCTGGAGCAATCCGGTTTTATCAAGCGCGGCCAGAATATGCCGCGCATCTTTGCCGATAGCATTTTGGTCAAAAATATGGAGGAAGCGCGCACGCGTATAGATAATTCCGCGCGTTTTGACGACGCCTCGCGGGAGCAGGCCATACGCATCATCAGCAATCTTATTTCCGCCCGCAGCAAAACCCGCGGCAAGGACGAAGAGGGCGAAGCCCGTATTGACTATATGTCGGACCGGCTCGGCATCGTTAAAGAGGATATCATCCGCGTCATAAACCTCTTGCGCGAGGAGAGGATACTCGCCAATGCCAAAGACCTGGTGGCCTATATCAAAAAAGGCGAAAAAATCAACCGCTCGAAGAATATCCTGGCCGCGTATTGGGATATCGAAAATTTCTTGTTGGGCAGCTATTTGGAAGACGGCGAAAAGACCTACAATGTCAAGGAAATGAATGAGGCGCTGCAAAAAGAATATGCGGACGCGTCTATAAACCAGCTGCATGAGATGCTGAATTATTTGTCGATCAAGCGATTGCTGAAAAAGACACAAGAGGAAAACAAAAACTATATCACGATCAAGCCATATTTCCCGCTGGCGGAAATCCGCCCCAAAAGCACTAAGCGGCGCCAGATAGCGGATTTGCTCATCGATTATCTCTACGCAAAGGACGCGGATTCGCAAAGCGGCGATGATGCCGTGGTCGGTTTTTCCGTGATTGAGCTGAAAGAGGAGTTGAACCATAACCTGTTTGGCAATTTCGCCGGCGCCGACGAAATCGAGGACGCGCTGTACTATTTGTTGAAAATCGGCGCGCTGAAAATCGAGGGCGGTTTTTTGGTGATATATAATGCCATGCGGCTGGAGCGCCTAAAGAAGGGCAATGACGCCCGCTATAAAAAAGAGCATTATGCCAAGCTGGAAGAGTATTATCAGAATAAAAGGCAGCAAATACATATCGTGGGCGAATACGCGAACCGCATGATCACGGATTATAGCGAAGCGATGGCCTTTGTCGATGATTATTTTGTGATGAATTATGATAAATTTCTGCAAAAATACTTCAAAAGAAGAAAAGAAGAGATCAACCGTAATATCACCCATAATAAATACGCGCAATTATTCGGCGAACTGTCGGCCGCGCAGCAAAAAATCATCAAAGATCAAACCGCCAATTGCATCGTCGTCGCGGCCGGCCCCGGCAGCGGCAAAACGAAACTGCTCACCCATAAGCTGGCCTCGCTTTTTATGATGGAGGATATCAAGCATGAACAGATGCTGATGCTTACCTTTTCGCGGGCGGCGGCCACGGAATTCAAAAAACGCCTGATGACGCTGATCGGCAATGCCGCGAATTTCATCCAAATCATGACCTTTCATTCTTATTGCTTCGATCTCCTGGGCAAGGTGGGCGATCTGGAGAAATCGGATAGTATAATCTATCAAACCGTTGAAAAGATCAATGCCGGGGCGGTGGATTTTACCAGATTGACCAAAACAGTATTGGTCATAGACGAAGCGCAGGATATGAGCGCGGCGGAATATTCCCTGGTTAAAACCCTGATGGAGAAAAACGACGGTTTGCGGGTGATTGCCGTCGGCGATGATGACCAAAATATTTATGAATTCCGCGGTTCGGATTCCGCCTACTTTAAATCCCTGTTAAAAGAACCGGGCGCCAAGAAATACGAATTGCTGGCCAACTATCGCAGCAATGCCAATATTGTGGAATTCGCCAATCTGTTTGCGGATAGGATATCGCAAAGGATGAAAACCATGCCGGTCATGCCGCATAAAAAAGACAATGGCGTTATCTCCGTATGCAAAATGACGGCGGAAAATATCGCCATCCCGGTGGTGAACGCCGTGAAGGATATCAAGCCCAGCGGCGCCACTTGCGTCGTCACCAGGACCAATGAGGAAGCGCTGAATATCGTCGGCCTATTGCTCAAAAACGGTATCGCCGCGCAAAAGATACAGACCAACAATGATTTCAGCTTATACAATCTCGCGGAGCTGCGGGATTTTATCGACGATATTGGCGCGGGCGACGACAGTTATGCGATAAATGATGAGGCTTGGCAAAGGGCCAAAGCCAATCTCCATAAAAAATACGCGGCCAGCGATGATTTGCCGGGCGCGCTCAGGCTTATTGAAGATTTTGAGGAGACGAATAATAAAACCAAGTACAAAAGCGATTTCAAGCAATTCGTGCGCGAATCCAAGCTGGAGGATTTTGTCGCCGCAGCCGCGGGAAAGGTGCTTGTTTCCACGATACATCAAACCAAGGGCCGGGAATTCGACAATATTTTTTTGGCGCTCAGCCGCTATGCAAAATTGGACGATACCAAAAAAAGGGAGATATATGTGGCGATAACCAGGGCCAAACAGAATTTGTATATCCTCTATAATGGCGATTATTTCGACAGGGTCAATGTAAAAAATATGCAAAGGCGATCCGACAAAGCCGATTATCCGCTGCCGGAGCAGATCCGCCTGCAACTGTCTCACAAAGATGTGGTGCTGGATTTTTTTGCCGGGCGTAAGGAAGAGGTCAATGCCCTGGTAAGCGGCCAAGAACTTTCGCTCCGCGATGCGGGTTGTTTTATCGGCGAAAGGCAAGTATTGAAATTTTCCTTTAAGTTTGGCGGCCAAATAGAAGCGCTGAAGGCCAAAGGGTATTATCCGGCCAGAGCAATGGTCAGGCATGTCCTCTATTGGCAGGGCAAAGAAAGGGAGCAGGAAATCAAGATTTTCCTGCCGGATGTGGAATTTGTAAGAACATAATGCGGTCTTCGACCGCAAGTGTGTAGTGTGGAGTGTGAAGTGTGAAGTTTTAAAGAAAACAACTTGTCTACGCGGGGTTAAGGGCCTAAGGAGAACCGCATGCCTATTAGTTTTACTTTACAATACGAAGATAGCGTCACCTCCGCCCGCGCGGGCCTGCTACATACGCCGCATGGGGAAGTTGCCACGCCCGTTTTTATGCCCGTGGGCACCTGCGCCTCCGTGAAGACGGTCTCGCCGCGGGAGCTAAAGGAGTTGGGCGCTGCTATCGTTTTGAGCAATACCTATCATCTGTATCTGCGCCCCGGCCACGAGGTGGTGCGCGAGGCGGGCCCCGGCGGTTTGCATGATTTCATGGGCTGGGATGGCCCTATCCTTACCGATAGCGGCGGCTTTCAGGTATTCAGCCTGGCCGATTTGCGCAAGGTTACAGAGGAAGGCGTGGAGTTCCGCTCCCATATCGACGGCAGCCGCCACCTTTTCACGCCGGAAAAGGTGATGGAAATAGAGATGGCGCTGGGCGCGGATATCGCCATGTGTTTCGACGAATGCTCGCCATACCCGGCAGAGTATGCGCAGGTAGCGCAGGCGGATGGCCGCACCCATCGCTGGGCGGCGCGCTGCCGCGCGACGCATGGGCATCCTTACCAAAGCCTGTTCGGTATCGTACAGGGGGGGGTATACAAGGAATTACGCCAAAAAAGCGCCCAGGAACTAATGGCGCTGGATTTTCCCGGCTACGGTATCGGCGGGCTTTCCGTGGGCGAGCCCAAAGATATGATGTATGAAATACTGGATTTGTTGCACCCGGTATTACCCGCGCATAAGCCGCGTTATTTGATGGGCGTGGGCTCACCGGATTGCCTGGTGGAAGGGGTGGCGCGCGGCGTGGACATGTTTGATTGCGTATTGCCCACACGCATAGCCAGAAATGGCACGGTGCTGATCCCCGAAGGCAAGCTGGTGATACGCAATGCCGAATACGCCCGCGACTGGCGGCCCATTCAGCAGGGTTGCGGCTGCTACGCCTGCCGCAATTTCAGCCGCGCCTATATACGGCATCTGCTAAAAGCAGGCGAAGTACTGGGCATACGCCTGACCACCATCCATAACCTGTACTATCTATGCCACTTGATGGCGGATATACGCCAGGCGATAGTAGAAGGACGTTTCAGCGAATTCCGCCGCGAGTTTGGGCGAATTAGAGGCGAGAGGCGAGAGGATAGAGGCTAGAAAAAAAGTGATTTGTCGGGAAGACGGGAGGGCTATGTGCTGGATGTGCTGGATTTGGTGGTTTTTTTTCGGCTTGAAGATTGAAATAGATGGTTTTTGTGTGGTATACTTAATATGGGTTAATGAGCGTCACGCCTGCTATAAATAAGAAAAACCCTGAATAGGAGTGATTTTTCATGTTAGAAACCGTGATGAACACAAAAGCGCTGCCGGATTTTTTGTTCAAGCTAATACCGACCGAAAAAGTTTGCGTAAGAGAAGTGGATGGCATGGTACAGCTTGTGCCGGTTAAAGAGAGTGTCGATTGCACAATAGGGTTGCGCGGATTATTTGCTGATTTTCCTGATATGTCCGTTGACAGGTTTTTGGAGAGAAAAC
>Ga0123356_10008737_pt1 | contig 10046 bp, 10 predicted proteins | sample TergutEmb28metaG_2_FD_92546 | JGI IMG/M metagenome (GOLD analysis project Ga0123356, IMG submission 92546) | Embiratermes neotenicus P3 segment gut microbial communities from Petit-Saut dam, French Guiana - Emb289 P3 | ecosystem: Host-associated > Arthropoda: Insects > Digestive system > Gut ... | reverse complement strand
CAGGGCTCTATCGTGTTTGATGGACATGACATCAGGCGTGCCGATAAAAGAGAGATTCATAAGGTTCGAAAAAAGACCGGTATGATCTTTCAGCACTACAATCTTGTCGACAGGCTGAGCGTTATCGAGAATGTATTGCATGGACGTCTTGGCCACAAATCCACCATAAGCGGTGTGATGGGTCTTTATTCAGAGAGGGAAAAAGAGAGAGCCTTTGAAATCCTTGAGAAACTGGGACTTACCGAGCAGGCCTATAAACGTTGTGATGAGTTATCTGGAGGGCAGAAACAGCGGGTTGGCATTGCACGATCAATAATGCAACAACCAAGACTGATTCTCTGTGACGAGCCCATAGCATCCTTAGACCCCAGCTCATCAAAGGTCATCATGGATCATCTGAGCGATATCAATAAGACCATGAATATCACCTGTTTGATTAATCTGCACCAGGTTCATGTTGCCTTGAAATACTCAAAGCGCATTATTGGCTTGACCTGCGGCAACATTGTCTATGATGGCCCGCCGGAATCCCTGTCAAAAGAGGTTATCCACGAAATCTATCAATCCAATGAAGGCGAGCTCATAACCGATGCTGGATAACAATCGCAATGCAGACCTCGACCAACAGCCCAAGCGTGAGTGGCCGCACATCAAGTTCTGGCAGCCTAACAAAGATGGTCAAATAAACAAGGCTCAGCGGCCAGAGAACCAGACTTCTGTATTCACAAAGAGAAAACGTACTTTTACTCTGGCTTTTCTCTTGGTGGCAGCTGTCTATCTTGTTTCTTCGGCAGCAGCAGGGTTCAACCTTATCGGTGGGCTTGAGTCATTTCCCAAAGCTTTTGTTTGGATTACCACAAACTTGATCCCAAATGCAGATTCTTTGTCAAAGCTTCCGAGAATTCTCGACAAACTGATAGAGACGGCCTTTGTTGCGATTGCCGTTACGGTATGCGCAGCCATCTGTGCTTTCTTCTTCAGCTTGCTGGGAACAGATACTACCAGGGCTAATCCTGCGATTGCCCGGGTCGTAAGGATAATTGCCGCCTTCTTCAGAAACGTTCCTGATGTGGTGTGGGCGATGCTCCTGCTGTTCTCGTTTGGGCAAAACGTCTTAACCGGGTTCTTTGCTCTTTTCTTTGCTACCTTTGGATTATTGACGCGTACTTTCATCGAAACCATCGACGAGGTGAGCTCGGAGTGCGTTGAGGCATTACATGCAACCGGCGCCACCACGCTACAAATAGTGTTCCAAGGCATCATACCCTCTGTCATGTCGGTGATTATCTCGTGGATCCTCTACATGATAGAAACGAATATCAGAGCTTCCACCCTCATTGGCATTCTTACGGCAACGGGCATTGGCTACCAATTTGACATGTATTACAAACAAATGAATTACGCATCAGCAGGACTTGTTGTTGTCTCCATCGTGGTCTTGGTTATAGCCATCGAGATATCCTCTACCCAGATCAGGAAGGTGATCATGTGAGTGAAGAACTTGCCATGACCACCTCTGTATCATCGGTTAAACCCATCTCATCGGTTACCTCCGTCGTGCCTCCACTTATCCCTCCACCAGATCCTGACTCCTCCTCTCTGACTCTTGAGACAGAAAAACATGTTGAGAGGACATATAGGGGAAAAATCAAAACAGGGGCTAAGGGACTGAGCGGCCCGGTAATCAAGATAACCGCTCTCGTTCTCGTTGGCCTTACTATCTTTGGTTTTGCCACCTTTGACTATAAGAACATCGATTTTGCTGCAGCGGTTTCTGCAACTCTCCATAATGTCAGGGTTATGTTTGGAGAGCCGCATCTCATCTATAACTCCTTTCCAGGTTTGATGTATGCGCTGCTCCTCACTTTTGCTCTGGGAGCTTTAGCAACTATTTTTGGAGCCATTCTTGGGTTCTTTGGTGCATTACTCTGTGCAAAGAACCTGGCAAATCCGATGGTGGGAAACGTCGTAAGGGCATTTGTAGCATTTGTCAGGGCGGTACCAACCGTACTATGGGTTCTCATCTTCTCTGTTGCAGCCGGGCTGGGAGGAGTGGCTGCTGTTGTCGGCTTGACCTTCCATAGTGCCAGCTATCTCACTAAAGCATACTCAGAGTCCATTGAAGAAATGGACAGTGGCTCTATCGAAGCGCTCAAAGCCAGCGGTGCTACCTATTGGCAGATCATCTTTCAGGCTGTCCTTCCAGCATCAATAAGCTATATGACTGCATGGACCTTCCTGCGTTTTGAGATTAATTTTGCCAATGCCATCGCTGTGGGTGCCGCTGCCGGCGCGGGCGGCATTGGATATGACCTCTTTATGGCAAGTGCTTTCTACTTTGACTTAAGCGAGCTCGGATTCATAACCTACGTTGTTGTTATTGCGGTTGTGCTCCTCGAGTTTGCCGCAACCAAGGTCAAATCAAAAGTACGGTAGGGGAGAGCCAAATGCATAAAGAAGAGAAAGAGCAATCAGAAGATGAATAAAAAGCGCATCACTAAGATTCTGGTTAATGCAGACAATCAAGAGCTTGCTGCACTGTCTGCGAATATTCAGAAAACCCATCAACCAATCATTGTGAAAGAGCCAGAGAAAACCCTGGTAATGATTAAACTGCGTGAGCCAGTGAAGCAAAGTCTTTTCTATATCGGAGAAGCTATCGTTAACGAAGCGGTGGTAGAGATTGCTGGTACTCAAGGAATCGGTGTTCTTATGTGTAGCGGCAAAGAAAGTGATGCTACCAAAGCCCTTGATATAGCCATCATTGACGCAGCGCTGAATAAGGGCATCTTTACCGAGATGGACACACTTTTAGAATTCGAGAGACAACAAGAAGAACAAGTGATGAGAGAAAACGCTCTGCACTTGAGGACGATGGTTAGTTTTGAGTCCATGGATCAAGTAGCACCGGGCGACCTTAATGCTTTGAAAGGAGACGCAAAATGAGCACAACATATGCAACAAAACACAGCTTTGATGTAGTGTTTGACAGTCTAAAGGTATTCAGGCTTATTCTGGAAGCTCTATCTCATCCTACGAGAGTAGTTTCGCTCAAGGGGTGCGCAGAAAAGCTATCTGGGATCAATCCATTCTTTTTGACCGTAGCGTTGACCTTGCTCGATAATGAACTCTGCTTTAACACCTGCGAGGATCGCTTGCTCTCAGACGAGATTGCCGCACTCACCCATGCGCGAAGGGCTCTTGTTGAGGAAGCCGATCTTATCTTTGTCTGCTCTCCAAAGGATCTGAAGAATGTTATAGAAAACGCTAAAGGCGGAACGTTAATAGACCCTCACAAGAGTGCAACTATCGTGGTGCGAAACGTTGTGAATGAGCTTGTCCCACACTGCTGGCTCAACTTCACTGGACCGGGCATCAACGACAGTATTACCACTTTGGTATCAGAGACCGTCAGAGACGCACTTGCGTTACGCGATGCTCAATACTATGAATACCCTCGAGGAATCGATTTTTTGTTTATCTCAGACGAGGGAGACCTCTTTGCTGTTCCTCGTCTGGTGCACATAGAGCAGGCGACTAGTGCATCACGCCAGTCGCCTGCTCGTAGAAAGACCAGGAAGAGTTACCCCTCTGACCAGCTCCAAACCGATTATCTGCAAAAAGAGAACGGCATCCGTACCCTTTTTGCACCAGAGAGAGTATTTGAGGGGACAGATTAGATGGCGTATGTTGCAGTATCTGGTGGTAAAGAAGCTATTGAGGAAAGCATCCGGCTTCTGGACTATTACCGAAGCAGCGCAGAAGAAGACATTGCCGTTGAGGCAATAAAGGACCAGCTTTCACTCTTAGTAGACCGTGTTATGGGAGAGGCAGGGCTTTACTCAAGAACTTATGCTGCCATAGCCCTCAAGCAGTGCGAAGGCTCGATGGAAGAGGCAGTGTTTTTGTTGCGCGCCTATCGCTCTACACTCACCAGAAACTACTATACGGATCCTGTGGACACCGAAAAGATGCGGGTTATCCGGCGCATATCCGCTGCATTCAAGGATATAAATGGCGGTCAGATGCTGGGTGCGACGTATGACTACACCCATCGATTGATTCAATTCAATGGGGCAGAAAAAAGCTCTCAGGATATTCAACAAGAGCTGCTGGATGCTTTAGAAGCCCAAACACCTGAAGAAATAAGCTCAATCCCCAGGGTGTCGGATGAATTGAGGAATGAGGGCTTGATTGAGCATTTGCCCAAAGAAGACCAAAAACCTCATGACATAACTATGCATATGCTTGAATTCCCTACCAGTAGAAGTGCGCGCCTGCAAACTCTTGCCCGTGCAGACACAGGCTTCATATCTGGTCTTGCCTATTCTGCTTTACGTGGATTTGGGCAAGTACATCCTACCGTTGGCGAATTACGCTCAGGCTATGTCGAGCTCAGCGTACCTTATCTCTTTGATGAAAAAGAGAGCATCTATCTGGGTGAAATCCTCATAACCGAAGTGGAATGCTTCAACACGGCAGACGACAAGGATCAGTTGAAGCTCACCGTAGGATACGGTGCGGTCTTTGGTAGAAGCGAAACCAAGGCGATTGCCATGGCCGTCATAGATAACGAGCTTAACCACGAAGGGCCTTATCCAACGCAAGATGAGGAGTTCGTACTAACACATGGCGACAGCCTGGAGATGAATGGCTTCATCTCCCATCTTAAGTTGCCGCATTACGTAACCTTTCAGTCAAAGCTGGATTCGGTGCGAAAGACACGGCATGACGAGGAGGGAGGTCAAGGCAGCTATGAGTAAGAATTATAACTATGCCTTTCTCGACGAGGGCTCCAAGAGAGAGATTCGTCGTGCGACGCTCAAGGCAGTTGCCATACCGGGCTACCAGGTGCCCTTTGGGTCACGCGAGCTTCCTATTGGCAGGGGTTGGGGCACCGGCGGCATTCAACTGACACTATCGCTCATTGGACCCGAGGACGTACTGAAAGTCATCGATCAGGGCAGCGATGAAAGCGTCAACGCAGTTAATATCAAGAAATTCATTGGTCTTTGTACCGATGTCGAAACCACAACTGAGACCCGAAAAGCGACCTTGATTCAAAGTCGTCATAGAATCCCCGAAACTGACCTGGTAGACGGACAGATCCTCATCTTTCAAGTTCCCCTTCCCGAGCCTTTGCGCATCGTTGAAGCACGCGAAGAAACCACGAAGAAGATGCACGCAGAAAAAGACTACGCCCCTCTGTGGCTCCAGCTCTTTGAAAGCTTAGTGAGATACAAAAAGGTGACCATTGCCTCTGAGTATCCCTGCCTGGTAGAGGGTCGTTACATGATGAACCCGAGTCCTATACCTAAGTTCGACAACCCCAAGCTACACAAGGCAGAATGCCTTTATCTCTTTGGCGCGGGACGCGAGAAGAAGATCTATGCCATTCCGCCGCATACCGAGGTAGTTTCGCTAGCCTTTGATGATGTTCCCTTTGAGAGGGAAAGCTTTGAGGGCAAGCACTGTAGCCTCTGCGGAAGCGAGGACACCTATCTTGATGAAGTGTTTAGCCAGCAAACCGGCGACAGATTTTACCAGTGCTCGGATACTTCGTACTGTAGCGAGCAGAGGAGCAAGGAATGAGAGTTAAGAATTACCCCTTTTTGTTTTCCTGCGCGTTCGACGAAGTCGAATGTTGCAGGAGCTGCTTGCTTTTGTTGTCGCGCGTTCGACGAAGTCGAATGTTGCAGGAGCTACTTGCATGGATTGAGAATTGAGAAGCAGGAAGGTTGCAGTTGATGTATTTGAATGAAACACCCGTGCTTTCTGTAAGGGATCTCGTCCTTCGATATGGCGACGGTTGTCCCTCTTGCCTCAGTCATCAAAATGGTAGAGAGAAAAACCGATGCATGCTCTGCGGCGCCGTCTGGGCAGTAGACAGAATCTCCTTTGATGTCTATCCGGGTGAGGTTCTTGGGATTGTGGGTGAGAGCGGTTCGGGAAAGACCACGCTTATGAGGTCTCTCTACTTTGACTTTACTCCCACCTCTGGCAGTGCGGTCCTGCGTGACTTTGAGGGCGGTCAAAAGAGTATTTGGGATGCAAGCTCGGCTACGAAGCGGATGATAAAGAATACCATCATGGGTATGGTCTATCAAAATCCCGTTTTAGGATTGAGGATGAACTACTCTGCAGCCTCCAATATTGCCGAGAAAATCATTGCAGCAGGAAGTCGAAACGCAGGCCAGATGACTGAGCGCGCTACCGAGCTCTTGAATGCAGTGGAAATCAGCACCTCGCGCATGAGTGAGGCGCCAAAGAACTTCTCAGGAGGTATGCAGCAGCGTGTGCAGATATCAAAAGCACTTGCCAATAATCCAGCATTGTTGCTACTCGACGAAGTAACGACAGGTCTTGATCTGTCTGTTCAAGCCAAGGTGCTTGATCTGATACGGAAGATCAAAGCCAGATTTGGCATTTCAATCCTGCTTGTGTCCCATGATCTTGCGGTCATTAGGATGTTGGCTGACAGAACCATCGTCATGCTCGATGGTGCCATCGTAGAAAGTGGGCTGACCGACCAGATCCTTGAGGATCCTCAACACGAGTATACCCAGCAACTTGTTCACTCGTTGATTTAGAAAAGGAAAGGGATTTTTTGATAGCCATAATAAACGGGAGGATCATCACTCCTGAACACATAGTTGAGGACAAGGTCTTACTAGTAGAAGGAGAGGCTATTGTTGGATTAACCGATGATGTAGAGGATGCGGATACGATTGTTGATGCCCATAAACGTTTTATCATGCCAGGAATCATCGATATGCATTCAGACAAGATCGAGCAATACATTCAGCCGCGTCTCACCTCTCTGCTTGATTTTGAGTTTGCTCTGAAAACATGTGAGAGAGACCTCCTTGGTGCGGGAATCACTACCATGTATCACTCGATATCTCTTTTCAAAGGTGAGGAGTTTGGCAAAGGTTTGCTGAGCTCTAAAGAAAACGTTCAGAGAATTGCCGACCTCATAGCCACCATTCATACGCGCTACCATCTTATCCATCATCGGCTCCACTTGCGTATTGAAATTGACAATTTTGAGGCGCTTGATATCGTGCGTGACATGATCGACCAAGGTGTCGTGCACCTGGTATCTTTCATGGATCACTCCCCCGGGCAAGGGCAGTATCGCAATCTTGAGATTTATCAAAGAGCTGTGATCAAGTTTGACGGCAAGTCTGTCGATGAGATTGGGATGGACAATCTCATGGAATACCACAAAAACAAGGAGACTCTTTCGCTGTCGCAGATGAGAGAGCTCGCCGAGTTTGCTCATGAGAAAGGAATTGCTGTTGCCTCACACGATGACGACACCTCTGAAAAACTCGCAGTCAACAAGCAGCTTCGTGTAGACATCAGCGAGTTTCCTGTATCTCTCGAGATTGCCAAAGACGCCAAGGAGCACGGATTCTATACCGTAGTGGGATCAGCAAACATCTTGAGAGGCAGTTCGCATTCCGGCAATCTATCAGCGACAGAAGCCATCTTGAATGACTGTGGCGATATCATCTGCTCAGATTACTATCCTGCAGCCGTTCTCAGTAGTGTTTTCCATATGAATGAGAAGTTTGGAGTTGCACTACCAGAAATGGTGCGCAAGGTGTCGCTGAACCCCGCCAAGGCCCTGAGGATTGATGACGAGTATGGCTCAATAGAAGCGGGAAAGAGGGCCGATTTACTCATCGTGGACCTTTTGGATGGCTATCCAGTCATTACCCACGCCTTTGTAGACGGCAAGAGGTCGTCACGCATCGAATATCGTAGGTAACAGGAGGTACTTGCTGTGAATAAAGAATACCTGAAGAGGCCGTGGAGACAAAAGGGGTGGCCATGGAGATTAAAGAGGTGGCCGTGGAGACATCGGTAGAAATATTACGAATCACCAATCTTGCCAAGAGCTTCTACCTTCACAACCCAGGGCTGAGAATCGAGTCTTGCCACAACATCAACCTTACCCTGTATAAGGGCGAGTTTATCGGTATCGTGGGGCGTTCTGGGGCGGGAAAATCAACGATTCTCAAGTGTATCAATCGTAGCTACCTGCCCATGAACGGAGACATCGTCTATGAAAGCGAGGCTTTTGGAGCAATCAATCTGGCAAAGGCAAGTGAGCGCGAGATCCTCTACCTTCGCCGCCATGAGATAGGTTATGTCTCTCAGTTTCTAAGCGTCATGCCCAGAACAACAGCGAAAGAACACGTTATGAATGCTCTTATTGATAGGGGCATAGAGGTACAGAAAGCTGAGGCTGATGCAAGGGAAATGCTTCTCTACTTCCGCTTGCCTGAGAGCCTTTGGGATATTTACCCTGCAACGTTTTCTGGCGGTGAAAGACTCAGGCTCAACCTTGCACACGCCATGGTAAAAAAACCGCGGCTGCTTATGCTGGATGAACCTACTGCCTCTCTGGACAGCAAGACTAAGATACTCGTCAGGGATATCTTGCAAAAACTCAAAGGCGCCAATACCAGCATGATCGGCATTTTCCATGATGTTGAGTTCATGGAAGGAGTATGCGACAAAGTATTCAACATCTCGGAAGGGGTGATTGCTTCATGAAAGCCGACAAACCTAGCCACTCTGTAGAATCTGATAGCAGCGACAGTTTTGAGGATGGCAGCGAACTTGTTGATGATGGCAGCGACACTATTGATGATGGCAGCGACCTTGTTGATGATGGCAGCGACCTTGTTGATGATGGCAGTGACCGTATCGAGGTCGGCAGCGACCGTTTTGAGATTGGTAGCGACAGTTTTGGGGATGACAGCGACAGTTTTGAGGAGAAAGTTGCCCTTGCACAACCGTATCGGTCTACTCGGTACCTACATTCCACCCATATCTCAAAGTCTCGATAACTCCCAGTAATCTCTGAATGTCCTCAGGATACACTTCGCCGATATTCCCAATGCGAAAGGTGTTTGCCTGGGTGATTTTACCTGGATAGAGAACGAATCCTCGTTCTTTGACCTTCTGATAAAACGAGTTGAAGTCAAACCTTGAATGCGGGTAGAGGAAAGAAGTAATAATCGGAGACTGCAATTCTGGTGGAAGCAATGCCTTGAAGCCCAAGGAAGCCATGCCTTCTACCAGCAGGTTTTGGTTTTCTGAGTAACGAGCAAAACGTGCCGGCACTCCACCCTCGGCTTCTAACTCATCCAAAGCCTGATAGAAGGCTCTCACCACATGAGTCGGGGAGGTATAGCGCCATTTTCCGGTCATGTCCATTGCCTGCCACTGGTCGTACAGGTCCAGGCAAAGCGAACGGGAATTACCCTCGCATTTTTGAAGTTGGTCTAGCCGTGCGATGATGAAAGCAAAGCCAGGAACACCCTGAATGCATTTGTTTGAAGAGCTTACCAAGAAGTCTATTCCTAAGTCATTCACATCCAGTGGCATCCCGCCAAAGGAGCTCATAGCATCAACAATAAGACATTTGCCTTGGTTCTTTACCAGGGGGGCAATCTCTTCCAGCGGATTCAACATGCCGGTCGTGGTTTCACAATGTACCATAGCTACATGGGTAAGATCTGGGTTTTCCTCAAGCAGCTCAGCAACAGTGCTGGGTTGAGGAGCCTCTGTTTCTGGCAGGGAATACTCCAGAAACTGCAAGCCAAGTACATCAGCCATCTTAACCATGCGTTTTCCATAGGCGCCGTTGTTGATAATGAGGACTCTTCCCTCTTTTGGCACTACGCTACCAAGGGTAGCCTCAATCGAAAATGAACCGCTGCCTTGCATGAGTACAGTGGTGTATTTTTCGATGGCTTTTGTCGCAAGCACAACCAGGCGTTTGCGAATACTCAGTACTATATCCTTGTTGTAGTCTGTATCCCAAGTGCACCAATCCCTCAACAGCGCTTTTCTCACGCCCTTTGATGTGGAAAGAGGTCCCGGTGTCAGGAGGATATAGGGGTTATCGGGAATGAGATCAAGACTCAGCTCTGTGTTCTCCGTTTTTGTTTCGTCAGTAGTCGGCAGGCAGGACTGTCCCTGTAAATAGGTTTGGGGCAAGCTTGTTCTCTTACCAGCACTGGTTG
>Ga0123356_10008736_pt1 | contig 10046 bp, 10 predicted proteins | sample TergutEmb28metaG_2_FD_92546 | JGI IMG/M metagenome (GOLD analysis project Ga0123356, IMG submission 92546) | Embiratermes neotenicus P3 segment gut microbial communities from Petit-Saut dam, French Guiana - Emb289 P3 | ecosystem: Host-associated > Arthropoda: Insects > Digestive system > Gut ... | reverse complement strand
TACATCACGGCCTCGGGGCTCAGCGAGGACTGGGTGTTCCCGTACCACCGCGTGGCGACATCAAGGGCGGATGTCGGCAACATATCTCGGATAAACGTAGCCCAGGACCGTACGCTCCCCGGAGCGGACTCGGGGGGGTGGCGCATGAGGATGAGAGGCGGTCTTGCACTTCTGGTCGATGACATATGCGAGAACGACGTCAAGGACCTCAGGAAAGCGTACCCGTCACTTGCGGGGATGCAGCTCAGGACCCTGAACGAATTCAAAGCTGGCGTGGAAGAAGCGAGAGAGCACATGTTCGGGACCGGGCTCATGGCCGCGCTCGGAAAGAAGAACCATCAGGAACTGCTCGTGAAAATAATGACGGAAGACGTGGTAAGAGGGCTTTCCAGCGAGATCGACGAACCGGTCACGGCTGATGTGAAGCGTCTCATCCGCCTTCCCGGTTCAGTGCACGGAAAGAGCGGTCTGCGGGTGGTCCCGCTGAGCAGGGACCGCCTTGATGATTTCGATCCCCTGATGGACGCCGTGCCGAAGGAATATTCCGACGATCTCGTTAAAGTGACCATGCGCCGCGACTATGATATAACGATAAAGGGCGAGCGCTTCTCTCTCAGCGGGAAGACGGAGGTGCCGGAATACCTTGCGGTGTTCCTGATCGGACGGAAGGCTGCCGATCACGGGCACTCAGAGTGAACAGCATTTCTTTATCTCTTTGACGGTGAAACCGTTCTGCTCGGCCCACCTCACCGTCCTCACGGACGGGTTGGCGATCTTCCTGACCCCGGCCCGTATGCATTCTTCTTCGAGAATGTGGTCCCGCCCGCGCATGCATCCGAGCGTGACCTCGAACCCCATGCCCCGAAGCAGCGTCACTGCCCCGACCACGCTCTCGCGCGGAACCCCGCAGTGTATTTCGGTACCTTCTGCAGGAACAAGTGCCAGCAGGGTCACGTTCATGATGTTCCTTCCCTTCAGGAGCTCGGCCGACAGCAACAGGTCTGCGGTCCCGAACCCAACGGTCAGATGCGGCACGACCCTGCCTCCGGCGGAGACGATGTTGTCTATCGTCTCCCCGTACGCCTCGGGACCGAGGTCGAGATGAAGCACGTTCCGTATGACCGACGGGTCCTGATGAATGTCCACTGAGAATGCTGATATTCCCGCATTCACGAGCCGTTCCGCCTCGCCGGCATTCACAAGCCCGGGGTGGACGTTGATCTCCAGCCCAGCCTCCGCAGCTTTCTTTATTGCGTCTGCGAGGGGGCGCAGCGGCACGGTGCCGTTCAGGTCACATCCGCCGCTTATTAGCATCCCGGTACCCCCGCTCTCCCTGACCTTGATCGCTTTCGTGAACAGATCCTCCGGGTCCCTGACCGGGGCCATTCCTTTCAGATGTGCCCCGCGGCAATGGTCGCATAAAAGGTCGCAAACACGTCCCGTCACGGACACGGCGGGGAACGAACTCCCGGGTCTGTATGCTGAAATCGTCCTGTCATCCATCGGCGGAATGACCAAAAGCTTTATTGGATAGATATAGTTCCCTCGTCTTAAGGGTAATAACAATGAAAGGATTCCGCATAATCGGTTCGTTCAAAGACATAAGGAACGAACAGAAGTTCTCCATAGAGATCGCGGCCGAGGACGCAGACGCCGCGAAAGAGACCGCACTGTCCGTGCTGGGAAGCAGACACAAGCTGAAAAGACGCGACATCAAGATCAACGAGGTCAACGAACTCAAACCGGACGAGATAACCAACCTCACGGTGAAACACCAGGTCTCGGCGTGATACGATGGACGACAACGAGTTCCGTCAGGCGCTTGCGGTCCTTGAAGCGTACCAAAGGCAGCTGGAGAACTTCTCCAGCCAGGCGGAACTGCTGCGTATGTCCCTGGACGATTCGCTCAGGGCAAGGGATACGCTGCAGGCCGTCGCAGATGCGAAGGAAGGGGACGACCTTCTCATCCCGGTCGGGTCGGGAACGTTCGTTCATGCATCCGTGTCCAAGAAAAGGACCGCGGTCGTCGGGGTCGGGAGCAGGGTCTCCGTGGAAAAGGACCTGGGCTCCGCGGTCGAGTTCATGAAGACCGGCATCAACGACATAACCGAGGCTCTGAAGAAAGCCGACGCTGCCATAAAGGAAGTTGACGAAGCGGCGAGGAAGCTCTCTGCCGCAGTGCAGCAGGAATACCAGAGAAGACAGCAGTGACCATATGTTCGATTCGCTGAAGAAGAAACTTAGGAGTATTTTCAAGAAGGCTCCCGAAGTGGAGGGGCTTGATAAGGTCTATGAAGCCCCGCCCGCGGAAGAGGCCCCCGTGGCCGAGACCGTCGACGACGATGATGTTGCGGTAAGCGAGCCTGTCACGGAAGAGCCGAAACTTTCCAGAAAGGAGAGGGCAAAGCTTGAGAAGCAGAACAAGGCTGAAAAGAAGGCCGCCGCCCACAAGGATATCGTCGGTGACTCCGGCAAGAAGATAAAGGAAGGCGCTCTGGACGATCTCCTCTGGGACCTGCAGCTGGCACTGCTTGAAGCCGATGTCGCCATGCCCGTGGCCGAAGAGATAAAGAACGGCGTCAGGGAAACGCTTGTGGGAAAGAAGCACAGCCGCGACCATACGCTTGAAGAGATAGTCGAGATGTCGATAAAGAACGCTATACGCAACGTCCTGAAAATAAACGAGTTCGATTTCGACGCCTGGATCGAGACCCGGGAGAGACCGACATCCGTTATGTTCATAGGCATCAACGGCACCGGCAAGACCACGGCGATAGCCAAGGTCGCAAAGCGTCTGATCGACCGGGGCAAGACCGTCGTGCTGGCAGCGGGGGACACGTTCCGCGCGGGTGCGATCGAACAGCTGAGCATACACGCAGAGAACCTCGGATGCAAGATAGTCAAACATTCTCCGGATTCGGACCCCGCCGCAGTGGCGTTCGACGCGATCGAGCACGCCAAGGCGAAACGCCGCGATGTTGTTCTGATCGACACCGCGGGAAGGATGCAGACCAACAACAACCTCCTTGACGAGATGAAGAAGATCGTCCGTGTAGCAAAGCCCGATCTGAAGGTCTTCGTCGGAGACTCGCTGGCCGGGAACGATGCCGTTGAACAAGCCCGGATATTCGACGCCGCCGTCGGCATAGACGCCGTGATACTGACCAAGATCGACGCCGACTCCAAAGGAGGCGCGGCACTTTCCATAGCGCACACGATCGGCAAACCGATCGCCTTCGTATCGGACGGCCAGGAATACGACAGAATGATAAAGTTCAACACAGAGTGGATGATCGCCCGCTTGTTCGATTAGACGCACAGCCTGTGGAACAGCGTTGCGAATACTTTCGCGTCCGATATCAGATTATCGATCTCGCAATACTCATTGGGCTGATGGAGCGTCCCCCCTCCGGTCTGCCAGACGTAAGCAGGCAGGCCTCTAAGGCGGAAGAAATTCGCACATGTACCGCCCCCCACTCCCACCGTCTCGGGCTCCTTGCCCACGACGGACATGACCGACTCTTTGAACACTTTGAAATCCTCCGTGTCCGTTGGTGAGGGTTTTCCGGCGTAAGTTCTCTGTTCCACGGAGACGGATATCCTCGCGCCCGTTGATTCGTACTCCTTGGCCACGGAAGCGACGAACTCTATCATCTCGTCGGGGTCATACGACGGAAGGAGCCTGATGTCCAGATAGAACTCGTGGTACCCCGGGATCGTGTTAACGTTGCCGACGGTCGCCGGGCTCTTGGTCGGCTCGAACGTCGAGAACGGCGGTCTGAACACGTCATCCTGTTCAGGATAACGTTGCTCCAGCCTGTCCAGGAGGTCTGCGAGGAGTTTCGTGCTAACGCGGTACGCATTTATGCCTCTGTTCGGCGTGGAACCGTGCGTCTGCTTCCCTTCTACGGACACCTTGATCCATACCAGATGCTTCTCGGCCACTTCGATCATGGTCCCGCCGGGAACCCCCCAGTCGGGAACTATGAACAGGTCATCGTCGCTGAACTTACCGAGCTTGATGAGATGCTCTATCCCCATGAGACTTGTCGTCTCCTCGTCGGCCACAATGGCAAGACCCAGTGATCTTCTTGAGTCTTTGTTCAGCTGCACGAATCTTGACCCGTATATCGACCCTATGACCGCCTGACCGTTGTCCTCCGTTCCGAGTCCGTATATCCTGCGGTCCTTGACCGTTGGCTTGTACGGCGGCGTCCTCCATTCGTCGAGGTCCCCCGGAAGTACGGTGTCCATGTGCGACACCACCCATACCGTCCCCTTCCCTTTGCCGTTCTTCCTCGCGAGGATGTTCGGCCTCAGCACGGTCGGGTCGTGGTGGTCGGCCGCATCGATCCTTTCGATGCTGTCGAACCCTTTGAGGAACTGAAGTATCTTGTCGGCGCGTTCCCCCTCGCCCTTGCCGCCGTTCAGCGGACCTATGGCCGGAATGCGGATCATCTCACACATGTCCGAGATCATGTCCTCCTCGGATGCCTCTATGCGCTTCAGGATCTCGTCCAGCTTCATGTCCGTCACTATGCTGAACGGATTGATATGCTTTACGACGCGGCGCGGGCCTCTTCTCACAGCTTTTATAAGCGGCGGGCGTTTATTAGAATTCACTAGGCAGAGGCAGAAAAATGAAGGACAGGTTGGCTGACATGAAGAACGAACTGCGCGCAAGGGATCTTATCTCTCAGGACCTGCTCGCATGGGGGACCAGGACCGTCGCTTCGATGTTCGCCCAAGGCATGGCCTTCTTCGGAATAAAGGATGGGAAGCTGATGGTCCTTCCGTTCTTAGATCTCGACACCGTTCTGTTCAAAGATGCCAAGTACTACACGAAAGAAAGCATTAAGGACATCAGATTCTCGGGCCTTGCCTCGCTGCTGCAGATCACAACGAACGACGGAACCGTTGCTAAATACCGCATTGAGAAAGGAAAACCGGATATGAAGCTCATTGTGTCGGCTTTTAGTGATTAGACGAATCACACGCTGCGGATTATCATCGTCACCGCATTGCCGCCGCCGAGGCACAGCGTTCCCAGACCGATTTCCTTCTTGCGTTCTTTCAGCGCATACAGCAGCGTCGTCATGACCCTTGCGCCTGAGCACCCGATCGGGTGGCCTATCGCCGTCGCCCCTCCGTTCACGTTGAACTTCTCCTCCGGGACGTTCAGCTCTTTCTGTACGGCGCATGAGGCCGTCGCGAACGCCTCGTTGTGCTCAAAGAGATCGATGTCGTCGATCGTCAGCCCCGCTTTCTTCAGCACGTGCCTCGTCGCCGGGATCGGCGCCTCCATGATGTGCTCCGGAAGCGTCCCCAGTTCGCCGTACGCTTCTATGACGGCAAGCGGCTTCAGACCGTGTTCGTCTGCGAAGGAACGGGATGCGATCACGAGCGCGGCCGCACCGTCGCTCAGCTGGGATGAGTTCCCTGCGGTGACCTTGCCGTCGGGTTTGAATATCGGTTTCAGTTTGGAGAGCGCTTCCATTGTGGTGTCGGCCCTGACCCCCTCGTCCGTGTCCAGGATGACGTCGTCCTTCTTCTGTTTCACGACCACGGGGACTATCTCCTTCTTGAACAACCCGTCCTTGATCGCCTTCGCGGCCTTGGTGTGGCTTTCAAACGCGAAACGGTCTGCCTGCTCCCTTGTGATCCCAAAGCGTTCGGCGACGGTCTCTCCGGTAAAGCCCATGTGCTTGTCGGTGAAAATGTCCCACAGGCCGTCGTGGACCATGGCGTCCTTCACGACCTGGTCGTTCATCTTGTATCCCCAGCGTGCGCCCTGAAGAAGATACGGTGCCTGGCTCATGTTCTCCATGCCGCCGGCCACGAGTACTTTGTACTCCCCGGCCTTTATCGAATCGGCGGACAGCATCATCGCTTTCATGCCCGATCCGCAGACCATGTTGACCGTCAGTGCGTTCGACTCCGCCGGAAGGCCTCCGTGTATCGCCGCCTGCCTTGCGGGGTTCTGCCCCAACCCCGACGATATGACATTGCCCATTATACATTCCCCGACGTCCTTCGGCTGGATGCGCGCTCTCTTGACCGCTTCGCGCACCGCTATCGCGCCGAGGTCGGTCGCCTTGATGTCCGCGAACATCTTGCCGTATTTCCCTATCGGTGTCCTTGCCGCACTGAGTATTACAACTTCCTCCATGGCCCGCACTTTCCTTGGTTATGTTCATTGAACGCGGTGTATTTATGTCTGTCTGCGTGTCGAAAACGAGAGTTACATTAACTTATATGGTACTTCTATTGCTGTTCGGAATCGCAATACTGGTTTGGAGTTGGTGCACATGAGCTTCTTGGACGGATTCAGGAGAAAAAAACTGGACGAAACGCTCCAGTACGGTGACAGGGGCACATGGAAGAACGGCGGCCCGCCTCGGATAAAGAGAAGGCCCGAGGTTGCAAAAATTGACACGGACACCCAAACCGAGAAAGAATGGTCGAGGTACCGCGTGTTCATTACGATCGCTTGAGATCGAATGATATAATACGGAACGCATATTGCTCCAAAAAGGGATTGCGATGACGGAGAAGGGCGACTATCTTTCTTTGGAGAGGACGCGGGGTCTGCGGTTCGTCATGGCAGTGCTTGTCCTCATGTCCCATGTCGACGATCGTTTCGGTTACGAAACGGGAGAGATCGGGCCGATGGCCGTTGGTGTTTTCTTCTTCCTTTCGGCCTACGGGCTGATGCACAGCATGCAGACGAAACCCAAATATCTGGGGTCGTTCGTCCAGAAGAGAGTGCCTGCGCTGCTGGTCCCCTGGTGGGTGTGCGGCCTTGTCGGAGCGGTGGTGGCCCTGGTCTTCCTGAGCACCGGGGCGCACACGATCGAGTCGGTGGTGACGCGTCTGGCGGACGGCATATTCGGACCGCTTATCTGGTTCGTGCTGGCCCTGCTGACGTTCTATGTGCTGTTCTACCTGTGTTTCCTGCTGGTCAGGAACAAAAGGACCGCCGTGGCCGTTCTTTCTGTTGCGGTGTGCGTCGCATCCGTGCTGATGGACCTGCGGTTCGATAATCATGTGTACACGCTCTCGACCTCCGGGTTCGTGGGAGGGCTGCTCTGGGCGCACTTCAGGTCGGAGATAGACGCTTTGCTGTCGAGGTACGGTTGGGCCTCGGCGGTGCTGCTGGTGTGCTGTGCGGTCGCCATCCCATGGTCGTTCGAATTGTTTGGGAAACCTGCGATATACCCGTGCGTGCCGCTGTTCGTTCTCATGACCTTCCTGCTGCAGAGGTCCTGCGCCGCATATTCGGCTGTGCTGCTGGCGGCGCTGGTCGCTATCGCGGTGCTGTTCAGTTTCAGCGACATCACTTACATTCTGATCCCGATCTCGCTGTGCATATGCATCATAGCGACGAAGATGCCGTTGACGTCCCGGCTGTGCAGCCTCGGAGGAGTGATCGCGTATGAGTTCTTCCTGCTGAACTGGCCTGCCATAAATCTCGTGGACAAGGTCACGTCCGTGAGCCCCTTCTGGTCCACGGTGTTGACGTTCGTTGTGATAATACCGATGTCGATCGCCGCATGGTATGTGTCCAGGAAGATACTGGACACGTACAACAACGCATACGACCGGGTGTGTTCCGCCGAAGGCGCATAATAAAGCGAAAAAGATCCGAAGATCTGCGGCGGTCATTCGTACCTGACGAACTCCACCGGCTGTTCCGCATTCATTCTCTTGAGCGGTTTTGACAGATGACGACGTGCCGCGGCCGGCGGCTCATACCACCCCGGGGCCAGGGAGCGCGCCTCTTCCTGTATCTCCGGTTCCTTCGCCCGGGTGCGGCATTCCCTGCACCTGTACCCCTGCCCCTTGCCTGCGGACTTCATGTTCTTCCCGCATTTCGGGCATGACGGATTCGATCGCGTTCTATCATGTGCCAGATCGGTCACTAACACCTTCTCTGCGTTCAGCGTTCTGGGTTCGCTCCGCAGTTCTCCGAGAACTTCGATCGCGTCCCCCGGGATCAGATGGTCGAACAGCATCCTGAACTCCTTTGACGGTTCGTATGCCCCGCAGGTTATCTCACCGAATTCCGTTCCGACGTCGATGAACACGTGCCCGCCCTTCATGCGCCTCGCTCTCCCGGAGACCGTCCCGGGCAGACGGTACGACCGGCCGGCGATGAGTTCGGTCGGTTCCGATATGATGTGGTCGTCCGTTCCCTGATTCGTAAGGAACACGATCCATCTCTCGGGGTCCTCGGAGACGATCGCCCCCGCCGCCTCCGGCAGCTCTTCTTCCTTGTCCCCTCTGAGCCCGTACAGTACCGGGCAGGGCGTCGACGGCACCATCGTGACCTTCTCGGTGCGTTCCTCCCAGCTGTTGAACGTTCTTTCGAACTTCGCGTCCATCTCCCTTATCGAACAGGGTGCTACCGTGCGTTCCGTGCCCCATCTCTTCCTGTCGCGGTATGCGATGAGCTCGTACGTCGAGTCCCCGGGCATCCACGCCATCCCGCAAGCAGCTCCGATCAGACCGAGTCCCCCTTCCTCTGTGTATGTTCTTGCGGAGATCCTTTCGAGCTCCCTGTCGACCTTGTCCTTCGTCAGTATCGTGCGTACGCCGGACCAGTACAGCGACGGGTCCGGTCTCGTCTCCGATACCACTATGCCGGATTCCGCCCCGTCGGAGCGGTTCTTCAGCACCGCCGGGATCACGCGGCGAAGTATTTCCTCTGCGTCGGGCTCCTTTTCAAGCGTTTCGAAGGAAAAGATGTCCCTGCCCGATATCTCGCCGATCTTCTTTTTGTTCCCGCACCCCTTTCCCATCTGCAGGACAAGGGATGCATTGCCTCTTGTCTTCCACGGCACGGCCGGGTTCAGCCGCACGAGCCTCGGGTTCCCGATGAGGTCCAGGTCGTCAAGCTCCCTGATGATCTCCGTGGCAACGAACGTCGTGCAGTTGCCCGTTCTGGAATCGGTGTCGTCGACGGCGATGAACATCGTTTCCCCATCATCCACAAGATATAAAGCGTCTGTCTGACCGGAACCCGCGCACGGATGTTCGTCGCGCATCAACACAGAATGTTTAAAGTCTCTAGGAAAATACCCCTAATTATGGGAAAAAGTGCATCCGGTAAAAAGGAGAAGGTCGTGCTCGCTTATTCGGGCGGCCTCGATACGTCGGTGGCCATCCGTTGGCTGCAGGAAAAATATGATCTGGACGTTATCGCCGTCGCGATAAACGTGGGGCAACCCCCCACAAAGGACGACATCATCGCCCGGGCAAGGACGATAGGTGCGGTGAAGGCGGAATATCTCGATGTGAAGGAAGAGTTCGTGAAAGATTACATCTGGCCTTCCCTGAAGGCGAACGCCATGTATCAGAACGTTTACCCTCTGAGCACCGCCATCGCCAGGCCGATAATCGTCAAGAAACTTGTGGAGGTGGCACAGAAAGAGGGCGCAAGATACATTGCGCACGGGTGCACCGCAAAGGGGAACGATCAGGTGCGTTTCGATGTCGGGATAGTATCCCTTGACCCCGAACTCAAGATAATCGCCCCCATGAGGGAATGGATAATGACCCGCGAAGAGGAAATAGAGTATGCGCGGGTGAACGACATTCCGATAACCGTGAAAAAGGAAAGTCCGTATTCGACGGACGAGAACCTCTGGGGAAGGTCATGCGAATGCGGCATCCTCGAGGACCCGTGGGAAGAGCCCCCGGAGGACGCATGGGAGTGGACAACGTCTCCGAAGAACGCCCCGAACGACCCCGAATACGTGGAGATAATGTTCGAGAAAGGTATCCCCGTGGGGTACAACGGCAAGAAGAAGGACGGCGTCACACTTATAACGGAACTGAATGCGATCGCGGCGAAGCACGGGGTCGGACGCATAGATCACATCGAGGACCGTCTGGTGGGGGTGAAGAGCAGGGAAACGTATGAATGTCCTGCGGCGATACTTTTGACCGAGGCCCACAGGGGGATGGAGTTCCTGACCGTCCAGAAGGACGTGCTTGAGTTCAAGAGGTTCGCGGAACAGAGATATTCCGAACTTGCGTACAAC
>Ga0123356_10008735_pt1 | contig 10046 bp, 10 predicted proteins | sample TergutEmb28metaG_2_FD_92546 | JGI IMG/M metagenome (GOLD analysis project Ga0123356, IMG submission 92546) | Embiratermes neotenicus P3 segment gut microbial communities from Petit-Saut dam, French Guiana - Emb289 P3 | ecosystem: Host-associated > Arthropoda: Insects > Digestive system > Gut ... | reverse complement strand
TGTCGCCGGATACTTGAAGTTCCGTCGCACAGCGTATCCAGAGCGAGCGGCCCTCTTTCATGCCCTCGCTCATTCCCAGACTCCGCGGGTGCTGTTCATCACCTGCTCGGATAGTCGAGTGGTACCCGACCTGCTCACACAGGAGGGACCAGGGAGCCTCTTCGTCGTGCGAAACGCTGGTAACATCGTACCGTCATACGGACCGGAACCGGGCGGCGTTTCAGCCTCGGTCGAATACGCAATTGCAGTCCTCGGTACCCAGGATGTAGTGATCTGCGGGCATTCGGATTGTGGAGCGATGGGTGCGATTGCGCGCCGTCACGACCTCAGTCATCTGCCCGCGGTTGCCCGCTGGCTGCAACACGCAGATGCCGCCAGGGCGACAAATGCCTTACGCCAATACAATTCGGTTCAGGAACGCATCGCTGATCTCATCCGCGAGAACGTCGTCGTGCAATTGGCAAACCTCCAAACACATCCCTCAATAGCGTTGGCCCGCAGCCAACAAAAATTGCGCATCCATGGTTGGGTTTACGACATCGAGAGCGGGCAGATCGACGCGCTGGATAGCGCGAGCGGGAAGTTTGTCGAGCTATCAGAACATCCCGACGTCGCTGCCCTCGCGGGCAGGCAGAATATCGCTTGAGACGCCGCAGCGATGCTCGTGGAACCTAGATTGTCGGTCTTCGGCCAAAAGAGGAACCACCGCCCATGTAGCGCGACGGTCTGGATGTGGTTCTACAACCGGGTTCAGACGATCCCTCGACGACATTGGTATTATCCTGCCCAGAACGGCAAGGTGAAGACAGGAAACGCACTAAGCGTCTATCGCAGATCACTTGCCTGCTGCATGATCTGCGGGCGGCGCGATTATAGCTACAGATAGCCCGCCACTCGAATCAACGCGAAGAGACCCGACATCAGAATTACAACTATCCCGGTAGCAATCACCAGCCGATCGGCGAGCACGCGACGCATGACCAACCCCCTCAAGCGAAGCTATATCGCTCGGAATGGTACCTCGACCGTGGCACTCCCAACCTGCCGAGTGCCGCTTCAATCGCGTCCATCATAACATTGGGACCACAGATGAAATACTCGTGGTCGTGATAAGATGGCGGCAGGTGGCGCTTAAGCAGATCGGCCGTGATGAAGCCGCGCTCGCCCACCCAGTCGGACGGAGGATTACTGAGCACGTGAACAACGGTCAGATCGAGCCTCTCCGTTAGCGTCTCCAACTCCTCCCGAAAGATAACGGATTCCCACTCCTTGCTGCCATAGAGCAGAAGTACCGGTCGCCTGTCGCCCTCATCAGCGAGCGTGCGAATCATGGACATCATCGGCGTAACACCGATACCGCCGGCAATCAAAACGAGCATGTCTGCAGCGTTGCCAGCGGTGAATGCACCGTACGGCCCGTCGAGGTAGACACGCTGGCCACGCTCCACCTTCCGAAGCGCGCTGGTAAAATCGCCCAAACTCCTGATCGACATCTCGACGCGGCCATCGGTAGTCGCAGCGCTGGAAGAGAATGAGAAAGGGTGCGCGGTAATTCTGAACGGGCTTGCCCAGACGGTCAGCCAGCCGAACTGCCCGGGACGGAAGCGAAAGCCGGGATGCTTGTCCGGCCGCATCACAAGTGTCAGCGTCTCGCCGCGCTCGGCGCGTACCTCTGTCACCTGGTATGGCCGACGCAACATGACCAGTGGTTTAACGATGCGTACATACAGCAACAGGCAGATCCAAAAGATCGTCAGACCGATCCATAAACCCCGCTTCCAGGGGTCGACCAGATAAAATCCTGATCCCACCATGTGCAGGATCCCCCCCGCGATAGCGACAACCGCGAGTCCGATATGGCTGAGATGCCAGGTCTCGTAGTTGATCTTCAATCTTACGCGCCATAGCGCGGTGATCACCAGTGCGATGAGCGCAATGATCGATAACATGGCAAACCACGCACTCCACGGCACCTCCCTGATGTTGGCCGGTGCAAGCGTTTCCGGCCGGCTGACGACCATAATGAGGGTGTGCGCGAGGACCAGACTGACCGCAACCAGTGAGAGCTGGCGATGGAAGTGGTAGATCACATCCTCGCCCCATGGCTCGGTGACATGACGGAAACGGGCGGTGAGACCGAACTGAAGGCCCATCATGGCGAGTCCCGAATAGCCGATCGCCGCGGCGAACTCGGTCCAGAAATCGCGGGCCGGCGGCCAAGACCCCGCTAGCAAGGCAAACAATGGGGCGAGAATGAACAGAAGATAGAGTATGATCCAGGCTGCGCCCCGCAGGGCAGGACGAAGATCCATTGGCTTGCTTCTCCAGCACAAACCAGGCGAGGCAGTCATGAACTCGCATCGCTCGCCTGGCATTACCGCGACATGTAGGGTAAGCCTCTTATCCCGGTTGCCTGCCTGGATGCTTAGGGCAGGAGCGCATTGGACGCTCGACTAGCTCTTTCAAAGTATGCAAGGAGTGCTGGCTGCATGCAAACAGGGTCAGTCAAAGGAGGAGCGTGACGTGCCATGTCCCATCCGCTGATCGCCTACTGCGGGCCCGCCCCAGTGCCGGCTGACATCTGGGCACGCTGGAATCTGGATCCGGTGCTGATCGTACTAATGATGCTTCTCACGCTGGCCGTCGCGCTCAGCCGATCGGCCGCCGCTCTGCGGGCTGGTGTCGCGGCCATTGGGCTCATGTGTGTCATCTTCATTTCACCGTTCTGCGCGCTGTCGTCGGCACTGTTCTCTGCCCGAGTGCTGCACCATGTCGTTCTGGTCAGCGCCGTGGCGCCGCTGCTGGCGATCGCCTTCCCGGCGCGGCGTCATTCCCTGCCGCTTGCGCCGCTCGTTGTGACCCATGCCGCAATTCTCTGGCTGTGGCACACGCCCGGCGCTTACGCCTGGGGTCTCGCCACGGTACCCGCGTACTGGGTGATGCAGATCTCGCTCCTCGGCAGTGCCTGGTTGATGTGGCGGGCGGTCCTCTCATCGGCCTCGCAGCCGGGCGCGGCGCTGATGGGGCTGGCGGCAACAATCGGGCAAATGGGATTGCTCGGCGCGTTGATCGTGTTCGCGCCGCTGCCGCTCTACGCCGTGCATTTCGACAGCACTTGGCCCTGGGGCCTCTCTCCGCTCATGGATCAGCAACTCGCCGGCCTGTTGATGTGGGTGCCGGCGATGCTTCCCTATCTCGGCGCCGGGCTCTGGCTCGCCTGGACAAACCTGCGACCGGCGGAAGCCCGATGACGATAAGCAATCGCTTGCGGACGCTGGTGACGCATTTGGCGAGGACGGCATTATCGATGTCTGACGCTGTTGCAATGAGTGACGTGATGAAGGTCGCCAATCTTGCGGTTGATTTGTGGTCGTGGGCAGCAGCTGGATCGCAAGATCCCGCCGAGGCGGGTGGATGGGCTCGGGGCTCAGGAGGCACAGCGACACCCTTATGCAGCCGACTGGGCGTGGCTGGTGGCGTGATCACGTGCATCCCGTGAGCACAAGCGGTGGCGCCAGCGTCAGGATCATGGTGACGAAGGCAGCGATCACACACCAGACGGCAACCGTGCGAACAAAATCCCCGGTCGCCGTCGCATCCAGGCTCTTGGACGCACCGGCCAGATGCCGCCACATTAATGCGGCCACCGCGAGATGTGCGATGAGGACAAGACCAAGCGCTACCCGGACCGGCCCGGAGGGCCAGCCAAATGCGCAGCCCAGGCCATGAATGGCGTAGAGCGCCAAAAGCGCGCTGGCCCAGACTGCGAACCCGGCCGCAAGCCAGCAGAGATACTGCGGTGGAACGGCACGCATGCTCATGGACGTCGCGTGAGGATCACGACGAGCGAGGGCAATGCCAGCACAAGGCCGAGCGCAATGGCGCCGGTGACGGCCGTGTAGTCGACCCAGAGCCGGGTGAGGCGCAGATCGAGTAGCCGCCGCGGCGAGAGACGGCCCGCGCGGAGCCGCATCGCGTTGCTGATGAGAAACAGGATGCCGACGCCCGCGTGCAGGACGACATAGCCGAGCAGTGCAGCGGCAGTTGCACCCAGCGCGTGCTCACTTGGACGCGGAACGATCCCGCTGATCAGCCAGACATCCATCGCGGCGGCGGCCACCAGTGCCATAAAAGCCAGGGCGAGCCAGGCGCGGGGAGAGGCGCCGGCGGACAGCGCGCGCAAAGATGCGTGCGCTGCAATGGCCGCGGCAATCAGCGCCGCCACAACGGCCACAGCAGACCCGACACTCGGCGCGAAGCCTTGCTCGGGCGGCCAGTTCGGCGCGGAGATCCAGAGGTAGAACGTGCCGAACAGCAGCGAGGTGAAACTCGTGGCATCAGCGACCAGCGTCATGATGAGCGCGAGCCAGGGCGGCGATTCGGCGACTTCCGTATGCACGGGCACGCTGACGCCCAGCCCCACGGGCAATGGCCCGTGATCGCGGGTCAGGCCGGCGTTCTGGCTCGCGCGCACGAACAGCCCGGCCGTCAGAAGCACCGCGGCGATCGTCAGCGCATAGAGATGGAACAGCATCGTCAGCACCGCCGCCGCCGTCGCAAGCGCCGTCCAGAGCGGCAGATAAGTCGAAGTCGGCAACACGATGAGCTGCTCCGGAACACCGGATGCCATGTGAACCCCAAGTGTTTCCGGCCAACCGTTGCGCGCAAAACCCAGATACCCCTCACCGCGGGCAAGCGCCTGCGCCAGACCGGGCCCGCCGGTCCGATCGGGCCCGCGATCGATGTGCGGGATCGAGGCAAAGTTGTACGGCGCGGGTGGTGTCGGCATGGCCCATTCAAGCGTTGCCGCACCCCACGGATCGCGCCTCGCGCGGCGGCCGTAGCGGAGTTGGGCCAAGAGGTCGATCGCCACCAGTGCGAAGCCGATCGTCATGATGAAGCCGCCGACCGAGGACAGCAGGTTCAGCCAGAGCCAGCCCTCTCCGCCCGGATAGGTGTAGATCCGCCGCGGCATGCCGCGCAGGCCCACCAGATGCATCGTGAAAAACGTCAGATTGAAGCCGATGAAGATCAGCCAGAAAGCGGGCACCGACAGCCGGTGTACCGCTGTCCGTCCGCTCAGCAGTGGCAGCCAGTAATAGAGCCCGGCCAGCAGCGGGAAGGCGACCGCACCGCCGGTGACATAGTGCAGGTGGGCGACCACGAAATAACTGTTATGTGCCTGCCAGTCGAACGGCACAATGGCGAGCATGACGCCCGTCAGCCCGCCGATGACGAATATGAAAAAGAAGCCGAACACATAGAGCATCGGTACATCCCACCGTGGCCTTCCATGCGACAGCGTGGCCAGCCACGCGAAGATCTGCACGGCTGTTGGCACCGCAACGATCGCCGAGCCGGCGGAGAAGAAGCCGAGAGCGAGATGCGGGATCCCCACGGTGAACATGTGGTGCACCCAGATGCCGAAGCTCAGGAAAGCGAGGGCGATGATGGCAACAACGATCGCGCGGTAGCCGACCAGCGGGCGGCCGGCGAAGACCGGGATGATGGTCGAGAGGATGCCCGCCATGGGCAGGAAGATAATGTACACATCCGGATGGCCGAACAGCCAGAACAGGTGTTGCCACAGCAGCGGATCGCCGCCGCGTCTGGGATCGAAGAAGGGCAGATGAAATGCCCTCTCGGTCTCAAGCAGCGTGGAGGCCAGGATCAGCGGCGGGAAGGCCACGATCATCATCAGCGCGGTTACCAGGATGTACCAGCCGAGGATGGGCATGCGGTCCAGCGACATGCCTGGGGCGCGCATCTTGAGGATTGAGACGACCACCTCGACCGCCAGGGTCAACGCGGAAATTTCGACAAAGGTCACACCAAGCAGCCAGACATCAGCGTTGATCCCGGGGGTATAAACGTTGGAGCTGAGTGGGGTGTACATGAACCACCCGGCATCAGGGGCGAGCCCCGCCAGCAGCGATACGGTCAGAATCGTGCCGCCGAACAGGTAGCACCAGTAGCCATAGGCAGTGAGCCTCGGAAACGCGAAATCGCGCGCACCAAGAATTTTAGGCGTGAAGTAGACGGCGATGCCCTCCAGCATCGGCACAGCGAACAGGAACAGCATGATCGAGCCGTGCATCGTGAAGACCTGGTTGTAGGTCTCCGGGGACATGAAGGCCGCCTGAGGTGTGGCAAGCTGAACCCTGGTCAGCATGCCCAACACACCACCGATCGCGAAGAAGACAAAGGCCGTGGCCATGAAGCGCACGCCGAGGATGGAATGGTTGACCGAGGCGAGGCGCCGTAGCCCCGGCCCCGTACCCCAGATCGCGGTAAGTTCTTTGTGTAGCCTGAGCGCCGGACCGCCGCCGTGGGGCCGGTTTGCGGCACCGCTCATGGCTACCCCCCTTGCTTCGCGGCTGCCTGGGCCAATGCCGCAGGAAACTTCTCCGGCGTATCGACGATAACAACGAAGCGCATCGTCGTATGGCCGAGGCCACAGAATTCCGAGCACTGCGCCTCGTACCGCCCGGGTTTGTCCGCTTCGATGCGCAGATGATTTACGTGGCCAGGTACCGCATCGATCTTGCCGGCGAGACGAGGGATCCAAAACCCATGGATGACGTCGCTGCTGGTGAGCGCAACATCGACGGGTGTGTGCGCCGGCAGGTACAGGACACCGGTGGTTTCCAGATTGCCGTGATCGGGATAGCGGAAGGTCCAGACCCACTGGCGACCCGCTGCCGCGATGTGTTCTGTGAAACCTGTTGGGCGCGGCACCAGTCGCTCGCCCACCATCATTCCGTAAGTGACGAGCGGCACAAGAACGAGCGCCGGAAGAACAAGGCCGCCGAGCGTGATCCATCGTTCCGGCGACAGGTTCGAACCCCAACCGGGCCGGCGGATCACCAGGACGAAGACGAACATGACGAGACCGAAGAGAACGGCCGACCCCGCAAGCATTGCCCACCAAAGCCGCGCGATCTCGGCTGCAGCCGGCCCGGTCGGGGCGAGTGCGGAAAGCTGTCCCCCGCATCCGGCGAGCGCCACGGTCGCCACAGCCTGGACAGACGTGCGGAAAAGGCTACGGTTTGCCGGCAGCGAGCGCGTTTTGCCTGGAGGACGATGACCCTGGCGAAGGACGGCCCAACCCACGCTGCGCCCCATGCGTCGAGCCAGCTCGAACTGAAGCGGCTCGATGTTGGATCCGCGGTCGCCCTGGTTGGTCACCCGATCCATGTCATGATGGTGCATTTCCCGATTGCGTTCGTGCTGGCGACGCTCGGTGCCGATCTCTTCTACTGGTGGTCGGGCGATCCGTTCTGGGCGCGGGTTGGCCTGTGGTCCGCTGGAATTGCTTTCTGGACCGGTGTTGCCGCCAGTCTGGTGGGTATTGCGGAGATTCTGCTGGTGCGCGGCATCCGCCTGATGGAGGCAAGCTGGTCGCACGCGGTCGCCGCGATGACCCTGGTGGCGATTGCCGGTGCGAACTGGGGCCTCAGATTCATCGATCCCGCGTCGATCCTTCCCCACGGCCTTGCACTGTCCTGTCTTGCCGCGGTCATGACCGGCTTCGCTGGCTGGCATGGGGGCAAGCTCGTGTTCGATCATGGCGTCGGCATTTTGGTCGCGCCGAGGACATGACCAAGCCCCCCGGGTGAAAAGAGCGCAATGGCGAATTGGTTGGCGTCGATGTGCGGCTTCGCAAGCGCCACACAGATGATCGCGGTAATGACCACCACATAAGCGCCCGACAGCGCGGCGTAGGAGAACGAGCCGAACCTGCCAGCCGGCAGGAACAACCGCGCCAGCACAAGCCCGGCGGCGACATGCAACATCACCATGACCGTGACCAGGGCCATCTTAATCGAGAACCATTCCTGGAATGTCGACTGGAAAAAGATCAGCGCCGTGCCGCTGCCGATCGCGATGACGGCGGCGGGAGACGTCATCCCGACATAGACGAACCGCGCCATTCGTTGCAGCCGGTCGAGATCCATTCCGCTGCTGAGCAGCGAGCGTTGGCGAAACAGGAAGGGAAGCGCGATCAGGCCGGCCGACCAGATCGAAATCGCCGCGAGATGGACGAACTTCAGAAGCGCTGTCACCTGATCCTCTGCGCCGGTCGTCGGTCTAGCTGGCCGGCCTCACTTGGGCGTGACACGAAACAGGCCGCCGGGGTTGGCGGCTTCCAGCATCCACACCGCTCCGTCGGGCCCCACTGCCACGTCGCGGATGCGGTGACCGACGTTCCAGCGCTGAGCCGGCCGGGCCGATGCGCCATTGATGACAATGCGGCTGAGCGACTGGCTCGAGAGACCCCCGATCAACACCGAGCCATTGCCGTGCCACTGGGAAAACATCCCGCCCCGATAGAACACCATGTTCCCGGGCGCGATTGCCGGCGTCCAGTCGAGCACCGGCTTGGCCAGGTCGGGTCGGGTGTCGGGGTTCGGGAGCGGCACCCCGTTGTTGTTGACTCCGAAGGAGATCAGTGGCCAGCCGTAGTTCTTGCCAGGTTCGATCAGGTCAAGCTTGTCGCCGCCCCGGGGCCCGTGATCAAGCGACCACAGCCGCCCGTCCGGCGCGAAGGCCAGGCCGATCGGGTTGCGGTGGCCCAAGGTCCAGGTCTCGGCGGGTGTCAGGTTCGGGCCGGGGAAGGTGAAGGTCCGCACCACCGGCGCGGTCCTGGCCGCCTCGGTGTCGCGCGGCGGATCGGTGATCGGCAGGGTGGGGGCGCCCGTCTTGCCAGCCCAGGGATTACCAGGCGCCGGCCTGCCATCGAGCGTCAGCCTGAGGATCTTGCCCAGCGGCGAGTTGGGGTCCTGGGAGGGGTAGAAGCGCTGTCGATCGCCCAGTGTCAGGAACAGGAGCCGGCCGTCCGGCGAGAAGGCGATCACCCCGCCGTAATGCCCGCCGTTCCCGCCGCTGGCGTCGCGCCAGATCACCTTCAGCCCCTCAAGGCGCGGCGCCCTGCCGTGGCGGCCGAGCGCCAGGCGGGCCCGCGCCAGCGCCAGGCCTGAGCCCCCTTCCTCCAGCACGGAGTAGGTGAGGTAAATCTCGTGGTCCAAGGCGTAGTGGGGCGAGAGGAACACGCCGAGCATGCCGCCCTGCCCCTGGGCCAGCACGGCCGGGACGTGGGCCACCGGGGTCTTATGGCCGTCCGGGCTGACAAGCCAGACCGGGCCGATCCTCTCCGTGACCAGCATGCGGCCGTCGGGCAGGAAAGCCAGTCGCCACGGCTGGTTGAAGCTCGCAACCCGGGTCATTACGAACGGGACCGAGGCCTCCGCAGCCTGGGCCCCGACGTGGACCTGCGCTCGCGCGGCCGTCGCCGAGAGGAGGGCCGCCGCAGCCAGGATCGCCCGTCTCGACACTATTTTCATTGTCGACCCCTTGCTGTCGGCCTCGGCACGCCAGGCCGATTCCAAGTGACGGAACTTATTCTGCTCGGGTGGTTCCCGATATTTGCTTGATATTTCAGCGTGTCTTACGCTCGAAATACTGGGAAGCTTGGCCTTGGCTTGCGTCTCGTCTGACGTCCGCGACGCTGTCTTCCGGGTAGACTTCCAGGGAGGTAGGTAGATGTCCGGAAGCAATCGGCAGCGTGAAATACCAGCGATCTTTACGACCGCGATGACGCGGCCTTCGGGGACCGATTTCCATTTCGAGACCGCCCCTTTGGCGATCCCGAGTTCGCGGGTGATCCGCGCCTGGAGCCAACTGTGAGCCCGTATCTGCTCGATGCAAGCGGGCGCCGCCATGGCGAAAATTTACCAGAGGTGAACACAAGTTGTCTACCGACAGGCGGCGCGACCGCGGCCACGCTCCGGGGCATGAACATGGGGGACCGAATCCGCAGGGCACGGCTCGACGCCGGCTACCGCACCCTCACCGCGTTCGCCGAAGCGCTCGGTGTGAGCAAGAGCCTTGTTCACCAGTGGGAGAACTCACCCAAGAAGCCCGGTCGCGAAAACCTGCTGAAGATCGCGCGGGTCACCGCGATCGACGTGCGTTACCTGGCCGGCGAGATTGACGAGATGAAGCGGTCAATCACCATCGACAATCCGCTACTGGTCCGTATCTTC
>Ga0123356_10008734_pt1 | contig 10046 bp, 11 predicted proteins | sample TergutEmb28metaG_2_FD_92546 | JGI IMG/M metagenome (GOLD analysis project Ga0123356, IMG submission 92546) | Embiratermes neotenicus P3 segment gut microbial communities from Petit-Saut dam, French Guiana - Emb289 P3 | ecosystem: Host-associated > Arthropoda: Insects > Digestive system > Gut ... | reverse complement strand
GTTCCGGGCGAAGTTTCGCCGGCAGTCAGCCAGGCCGATTAATTTCTTCCGCCAAAGAACGGGATAGTGAATCCGGCTTAGGCTCCGTAAATAAATAAGAGTTTCAATGGAGAGCTTGAGAAAACCGCGGCGCCGATGGATATGATGTTGCCTGAAAGTGAAGACACCCGCTCAAGGTGTTCGCAATCCCCGCTGAAAATTGTTCCCCGTTCGGACGAGATGGTCAGGCTGCAAACTTTATCACCAGTGGAGTCTTCTGAGCCCCGGCACAGAGTCGAAATGTCGGTCGCGGCTCAGGATAGGCAGGGAGTGCTGGCGGCACAGCGCTGCAATCCAAACATCATTCGATGGAATCGATATTCCGGCCTTCTTTAGCTCCCCACGAACGGCAGCGTAGGAGATCGTCGTTCGCTCATCGACGTCAAGAATTCGAAATCTGGGCAGGTATTCGGACAGCCACTGCTCGTAACGGTTCCGCTCGCGGGACAACGCAATCCCATACCTGTATTCTCCCAAGACAATAACAGGAATAGCGACCTGTGTGGCTTTGCGAAGGATGGGTTCGAGCGCCGGTTCCCCCTCTGCCACGGCCGAAAGTCCATTTGTGTCCAAAATCACAACCGATCCTCGGTTTCGATTTGTTCGAATTCTTCTTCAATGATGCGGTTAATCTTCGCTGTTTCCCTGCGCAACTGCCGCAGCTTTCCGAAAGCCGTCATCCAGGGCTTACTGCCGCCATTATCAGCGCGAAGCTTGTCCGCCAGCGCCTCGGTGATGAGCACCCGGAGCGGGATGCCCCGTTCCGCGGCGACGGATTTAGCACGGCGAAAAATGCCATCGGGAATTTCAAGAGTTGTTTTCATTGCCTTCATGCTCCCATATTTATGGCTCACGCTCAATCCTTCGCGCTGCGGATTGTCGCGCTGCGGATAGGTCAACGGGAGATTCAAAGCACGAGCCTAAGGGACATAGGTGACCGGAGATTGACACCTTTATTTGCGTACGCCGCCTTAGACAACTTCGGCGCCCGCTACTATGCAAATACAATGGGTCGCTTCATGACGTCCGACTGGGCGGCCAAGCCAACGGCTGTGCCCTACGCCGTGTTTGGCGATCCACAGTCGCTCAATCTCTACAGCTACGAGCGTAACAATCCAATATCCAAGGCTGATTCCGACCGACACTGCGCCGAGGACTTTTGTGTCGTGGAAGGCAGTGCCGCCGCTCTGTATATCGGTGGGCCTGCTTTAGTTGCGGGAACGGCAGCGTTGTTTAGCACACCAGCCGGACAGCGCTCTCTGGATACGTTCACATCAGCTGCTATGCTGGGCAGTCGATCTCGAATTCAATCAGTGCCATCAGCAGTTTCTTCCATCCTGACAACAGCGGTCAAAACTTACCTCCGCCTCCGACTGTACCAACCAGCGTGCCCCAGGGCGCTCCTGCTTCAACATCGCAGGAGGGAGCTCGTTCACTGTGAACGACATGGCGACAGGCGGAAGGCTTACGTTTGCGATCATCTCTTGCATGGATCTCGCCAGGGCTTTTTCAATGCCTCCGACGATCCAACCAATCCCCATCCCGACGCCTGGTGCTCGAAATGCCAGCAGATTAGGCTCGATCACGGGGGTGAGTGGAACGAGACGAGTGAAGCCTTGATCAAGGTTAGGCTAGTGTGTGGGGACTGCTACGAAGAAATCAAGGAAAGAAATGTACTAGGAACGGAGGGCATTAAGCCGGTGCAATGAAAACGCAAATGCTGCGTACCTGTATTGGCGGACTTACTCTCATCGGTCGCGTCAATATCGGTGCCAATGCGCGGCGCGGAGTTGCGCGCTAAAGCCATCGTTGTCGGAGTAACGCTGCGATCGAGAAGCGAGCCCAGGCGCACGGCCTGAACGTGGCCGAGTGGTGCCTCGAGGTGATCCTGGCCGCAATAGCCGAGCCGGAGGGCGAGCGTCAAAACGCACCTGACCGAAGTCATGGCTACTGCACGTGATCTAGCGCGGGTGCGCTACCATAGCAGGCAGGGGAAGGAGAGTTTCTATGGCCAGCGTGATCGTGAAAAATCCCGCCGTCCTAAGCGGCGAGCCGGTGTTTCGTGGGACGCGGGTTCCGTTCAAGGCGTTGACGGATTATCTCGAAGGCGGCGAGAGTCTGGCCGAGTTTCTTGAGCAGTATCCGAGCGTGACGCGCGAGGCGGCGGTTGCGGCGCTGGAAGAAGCGCGCGATAGCCTGGTGGCGCATCTCGGATGAAAGCTCTGGTCGACGAGTGCGCACCCAAGGCATTAAAAATGGCACTGGCGGCCAGCAGCACGACCGTGCAGGAAGCGGGATGGTCGGGGAAGGAAAATGGCGAACTCCTGGCCCCGGCGGACGCGAGTTTCAACGTAGTGGTCACAATAGATCGGAACCTCCGCTATCAGCAGAACCTCACCGGGCGCAAGATCGCACTGCTGATCGTGCGTGCTCGCTCGAATCGTGTAGTGGACTTGCAGCCGCACTTTCCCGCCTGCATCGAAGCATTGCGAACCATCCAACCGGGCACGGTGGTCGAAGTGGGGTCATCGACGTAGTATCTCTTGGGAAAGCCGTCCCATTTTTCGGGGTAGAGGGTACGGAGCGCGGGACCGCATCCGACGCTTACCATCAAGGCTCTGCGCTGCGATCCGATGAACGCGCAAAGAACGCGTGGCCTTGACGCGCCTCCCTCTGCGCTCCTGTCTTGCTTCCGGCTATGGCTTTGCAACGGCCTGTTTAGTTTTCTTTTTCTTTTTCATGGCTTCTGCAAGCTGCCATGAAATCACGCGCTTTGTTCGCAGCCAGGCAGAGTGGACCAGTCTGATGTTGGGGTGGGCTAAATGGTATATAACCTAGCTGGTTTCCTGCGCCCCCACCCGATTTGCGATCTCTTCAATCGCCGAATACGGATCGCGTCTGTGCTCGGCGACCTCTCGCGCCAACTCTGACAACTCGCCATCGCGCATGGCGGCTTGGGCTTTTTCGAGCATCGAATCACGCAGCATTTCGATGATCCGCGCCTCCCAGTTTTGAACTCTTCGCTTGGACAACAACCCTTTCTCCCGCAGGTGAGACTGGTAGCCTCCAATTGCATCCGCCAGCTCTTGAATTCCTCTGCCCTCGGTAGCCACCGTCTTGACAATGGGAGGAGTCCAGCTATCCCCTCGCGCCGCTAACGACTCGAGCGCACGAATTTCACGCTCCATGCGTTCGGCGCCCTCATGATCAACTTTATTGATCACGAAAACATCGGCAATTTCCATGATCCCGGCTTTGATCGTCTGCACGTCGTCCCCCATGCCGGGGACGAGGATCACGACGGTGATGTCGGCCAGGCGGACGATGTCGATTTCGTCCTGACCGACGCCGACTGTCTCAATCAAAATCACGTCGCGCCCGGCGGCATCGAGCACCAGCGCCACATCGGCAGTGGTCCGCGCCAGTCCGCCAAGCGCCCCGCGCGTCGCCATGCTGCGAATATAGATTCCAGGATCGGAAAAATGCCGCTGCATGCGGATGCGATCGCCGAGAATCGCACCGCCGGTATACGGACTTGTGGGATCGACGGCGATGATTCCTACACTGCGGTTTTCGTGCCGATAGCACTTTGCGAGTTGATCCACCAGCGTACTCTTACCCGCTCCCGGAGGCCCGGTGATTCCAACCGTAAAGGCTTTGCCGGAATGCGGAAATAATTCCTTGAGCAGTTCGATCCACCCGGGGGCGTGGTCCTCGACGGTCGAAATGGCGCGGGCAAGCGCCCGGGGAGCGCCCGATCGCAACTCGTTAGCCGAGGCTCGCTGGGTAATGGTCAAGGCAGTCAGTTTAAAACTAAATTGAGCTACGGAAAGGCTGCCGGTTACACCGAGGAGTCAATCCAGCCCGCTGTAAGCGCCTTCCCAGGCATAGAGATTTGCTTGGACGCGGTCGGGAGATCCCCTGCGGCCGGCATCTCAGTCCTTGTCTTTCAGCAGCTGTCTGGCAATGACCATCCTCTGCACTTCGCTCGTGCCCTCGCCGATGGTGCACAGCTTCACATCGCGGTAATATTTTTCCGCCGGATAGTCCTTGATAAAACCGTAGCCGCCGTGAATCTGCACCCCTTCGTTTGCGCATTTCACGGCCACTTCGCTGGCAAAGAGCTTGGCCATCGACGATTCCAGCGTTGTCTTGAGTCCGGCATCTTTCATCGCGGCGGCGCGAAACGTCAGCAATCGCGCCGCATCGATTTCCGTCGCCATATCGGCCAGCTTCCACTGGATCGCCTGAAAGTCGCTGATCGCGCGCCCAAACTGCTTGCGCTGCTTGGAATAGTTCAGCGCCGCTTCGTACGCGCCCTGCGCCATGCCCAGCGACATAGCGGCAATCGAAATTCGTCCGCCATCCAGCACCCGCATGGCGTCGACGAAGCCCTGCCCCTCGGTTCCCAGCAGATTTTCTGCCGGCAGCACGCAGTCCTCGAAGATCAACTCCGACGTGTCGCTGGCGCGCAGCCCGAGCTTGTCTTCTTTTTTCCCGGAGCGAAAACCACGAGTTCCCTTCTCCACAATGAACGCCGACAGCCCGTGCGTGTGCGCGGCGCGATCGGTCACGGCAATGACGACCAGCACGTCGGCGTAATGACCGTTGGTGCAGAAGGTCTTGGTGCCGTTGAGCACCCAGTCTTTCCTTCGCCGCACGGCCATCATGCGGGCGCTACCGGCGTCGGAGCCGGAAGAGGGCTCGGTCAATCCCCAGGCGCCAATGAACTCTCCGGCAGCCAGCTTGGGAATATATTTCTGCTTCTGCGCCTCGTTCCCGGCGAGGAAAATGTGGTTCGAGCAAAGCGAAGTATGCGCGGCCACGATAATCCCAACCGATCCATCCACCCGCGAAAGTTCCTCAACCGCGGTGGCGTACTCGACGTAGCCCATGCCCGCGCCGCCCAGCTCTGGGGGAAACAGGACGCCCATCAGCCCAAGCTTGCCGAGCTCTTTGATGGTCGAGAGCGGGAATTCGCCCGCCTCGTCCCACTTGCGCACATACGGCGCGATCTCGCGCCCGGCAAACTCGCGAACGCTTTTCTTAAGCTGCAGTTGTTCTTCGTTCAGCTGGAAGTCCACGCCCTTGCTCCTTGCAGAAAAACATAACCACAGAGATCACCGAGGAGCACAGAGCCAATACCCATTTCTCTGTGTACCTCTGCGCCCTCTGTGGTTAGAGGCTTTCCTTCGATCATTACATCACAGGCCACCCGGGAACCCAACCGCGAATTCCGGCCGCATGGCTAGGTCCGTCCCGGGTCGCGCTTTTCAAACATTCGCTTCGCCATCCACACCGGCGCAACCAGCACGTGCAGGGGATTCGTCAGAAATGCCGGTTGGTTGCCTTCGATGCGGTGGCCTAGCCAAGCCAGCCCCAAGGCAGCAGGAATGAGCGCGAGGGCGATGACCCAGTGGAACCAGACTACGATGATCGAAGAGAAGCCGAGGGGGATGGCGACGAGGTGCAGCGCCCGGTTGACGGGATGGCGGTGCGAGCTGTCGTAATGGGAGTAGAGGCCCATAGTACCTGGCTTTCGGCGGAGCATTATACCTCTCCCGAGGTGGAGAGGAACTGCTCGAATACTTCGTTTGAGAGCAGCCTGCCGCGGGCGGTCAACCGCACCAGGCCGCGCTCGTTCGCGAGAAGCCCGGCGTCGGTAAGTTCGGAGACCTTCTCCGAATACGCGGCGACCGGCTCCTCGCCCAATTCCCTGGCCATTCGCTCGAGGTCAAGGCCGCGATTCAGCCGCAATCCGAGGAAGAAAGCCTCTTCGATCGAACCCTGCGCCGAGACCGGAGTACACGCCGGCGGACCGCCGGCGAGATACTTCTCCAGGCTGTCGGGGTTAGAAAAACGCACGGCGCGGGCTCCGTCCTGGCTATAGAGCATCGAGTGCGCATCCAGTCCGAATCCGAAATACGGCTGGCGAGTCCAGTATTTTAGATTGTGCCGCGACTCAAAGCCGTCGCGGGCGAAATTTGAGATCTCGTACTGGCGGATACCGGCGGCGTCCAGCCGCTCGCACGCGATCTCGTACAACTCGGCAGTCAGGTCTTCGCCGGGAACAAAGTGCGCGTGATATCTCCGCCCCCCGGCCACGAGTTCGCGTCCGAGACGCGAGTCTTCATCGACCTCGAGCATGTAAATGCTCGAGTGGGGGAGATCCAATGCGATGAGTTCATGCAACGAGGCCTCCCAACTCTCGCGCGTCTGGTGCGGCAGGCCGGCAATCAGGTCGATATTGACGTTCGAAATCCCTCCGGAGCGCAGGCGCGCGACATCGTCGAGAATCACCGAGCGGGTATGCAAGCGCCCGACCACGGCCGATTCCTGGTCGATGAACGACTGCACGCCCAGGCTCACGCGGTTCACTCCGCATCCGGCGAACGCCTTGAGCATCGGATCAGAAAGCGTAGCGGGCGCGCATTCCACCGTAACCTCCGCGTCCCGCGCGACCTCGAAATTTTGCCGAATGGTGACAAAGACGCTTTCCAGCTGTGCTACATCCAACACAGTGGGAGTGCCGCCCCCAAAGTAGATGGAATCCACCCTCCCTTCCAGCAAACCGCCCATTTGGCGCGCAGTTTGACGGGAGCGCTCAATCTCGGTCGACACTCGCGCCACGTAGCGCTCGAAGATTTCGCGCGAGAAGACGCCCGAGGCGAAATTGCAATAAGTGCACTTTGTCGGGCAAAATGGCACGGAAATGTACAATCCGAGCGACATCTGTATGATTATCGCTCAGACTTGCCGTCATTCCGCACCGGGCATCCGGCGAGCGCTGGCCACCACCGGGGTGCGAACGTCCGGGTGGAGGGCGGCTGGCTTCGATGCTGCGGCCGGCTGAGTGCTGACTGAAGAGTAGGGTAGGGATCGCTTCTGACATGCTTCCTCGCGTCGTCATCACCGGAATGGGCCCAATCAGCCCGAATGGAATGGGCAAGGAAGCCTTCTGCCACGGTGTGCTTTCGGGAAAATCCGGCGTAAAGCGCATTTCGCTCTTCGATTCCTCACATCTGCTGGTTCATATCGCCGGTGAAATTCCTGAATTCAATGAGCTCGCCTGGGTCGACGCCCGCGAGCGCAAGCATGTGTCCCGGGTCGTGCCTCTGTGTCTGGCGGCAACCACGGAGGCGCTCGAGGATGCCGGCCTGGGGATGGCGTCCATGTCGCTTGAGGAAAAGCGGCAAATCGGCATCGTGCTGGGCACCGGCGGAGGCGCGCAGGACTTTTCCGAACAGCAATATCGGCTCTGGCACAGCGGCAAAGAGAAGCAGGTCAGCCTGTTCTCGATTCCGAGCGGGACCATGGGCACAATTCCCAGCGAAATCAGCATGCGATTCGGATTTCGCGGATACAGCCACGTGGTTACCGCGGGATGCACCTCATCGACCGACGCTCTCGGCTATGCCTATCAGCATATTCAGGCAGGCGTGCAGCCGATGTTCGTCGCCGGCGGCGTGGATTCGCCGATCACCGAAGGCATCGTCAAGGGCTATACCATGATTCGCGCCCTTACCCAATCGTGGAACCATGCGCCGGAGCGTGCCTCGCGCCCATTCTCCGCCGACCGGGACGGGTTCGTACTCGCGGAAGGTTCCTGGATGTTTGTTCTCGAGGACTACGAGCATGCCAAAGCCCGCTCCGCGCGAATTTACGCCGAGATCACCGGCTATGGCGCGACTTGCGAAGCCTATCACCGGGTGCGCATGAGTGACTCCCCGGAAGAGCCGGCTCGGGCCATCAGGCTCGCGCTCGAAGAAGCCCGGCTCTCCCCCGAAGACATTCAGTACGTCAGCCTGCACGGGACCTCGACCGAGATGAACGACCGCGTGGAGACGCGTGCGCTCAGATTGGCCCTGGGCGCCCACGCCGATCGGATCCCGATGTCGGGCCTCAAATCGCAGATCGGCCATGCCCAGGGGGCCTGCGGCGCGGCGAGCGTTGCGGCCACGCTGGTCGCCATGGAACACGGACAAATCCCCCCCACCATTAATCTCGAGCATCGAGACCCCAACTGTGACCTGGATTACGTGCCCGACGCGGGGCGCAAAGCCGTGATCGAACACGCCATCGCAAACTGTGTTGGCTTCGGATCGAAGAATTCGGCTCTGATTTTGAAGAAGATCGCATAGAATTTCTTCAGAACGCTATTTGCCGAAACGTCCGTGACCGGTCTTCGAATCCCGACGCTCGCTGCCTGCCTGCTCCTCTCGGTTTCTGCCTTGGCCCAGGGCGATTTTTCCCAATCTCCCTACCTGCTTCGCCTGGGACACGAAAATTCGGAGGCAAACGTTTGCGTGCTGCTCCGGGCAAACGGCGCTTTCCACCTCGAATCGGAAAGAGGCGCCTCGGCCAGAATCTTTGAAGGCACCCTTCCGGCGGCAAGCCTGAAGCGGGTCGAAGACGAGTTGAACGACGGTGCGCTGGTCGCGTTGTCCGAGCAGCAGATCGACGAGCCCCTGCTGCGCAGCCGGGACTTGCTTCAGGTCAACATATTTCGGGGCGACCACTGGCAGGACCTGAACTTTCACAGTCTCGAGAGTGAAGAACCCTATCGCCGCTCGCTCCAGCCGCTCCTCGATTGGCTCGACGGCCTGCACAAATTGCCGCATAAGGAACTCTCGGAAGATGCCGGCAGGAACAATTGCCTCCCGCCGAAGAAGATCGTGCTCAAGAAACGGGAAGAGGCTCGAGAACCATCCCTGGCCTCGGCTCCCACGGCGCCGCCGCGCGGTCCCGAACCGGCGCCGCCGCCCCGGGAACCGGCTCCGGTGCCGGCGCTATTTCGAATGTTGTCCATGCGAAGGACATCGGGAGCCGCCGAGCAGCGCTGTGTGCTGGTCAAAGGCGATGGAGCGTATCGCACCGAGCGCCGGGTGCAGAAGACGGGCAGCAGGAAGGTGGAAACCAAAATTGATGGCGGAAAGATGAGCGCGGTGGAATTTTCTGAGTTCGAGAAAATCCTGAATGACCCGGCTCTCGCCAACATCCGCCATCGCCAGACTTCGCGCATGGTGCTGCCGATGTCGGGGGAGATGTTGAATCTCGAAATCTTCCGCTCATCCGGCCCGGAGGAGGTCGTGCTTTCGAGCACCTTCAACCGGCCGGACATTCCCTTCTTTTACTCGGGCGACGGGGACATAGCGAGCGCCCGCAACTTGCTCGAGTTTATCGCCGAGCACGTCGACAATAACCCTTTGGGAGCCCTGGACCCGGGACTGCGGAACGACTGCAGCGATGCGCCTTGAACGGCGCCTACAGCAGCCGGCCGACCAGGTCGTAATCGTGGGTCTCTTTGATTTCGCAGCGGTAGAACTCACCCGGCCGGAGAGCGAGGCCGTCCGGAACCTCGGCGATGTAGAGTTTGCCGTCAATTTCGGGCGCCTGCATGGCGGAGCGGGCCTCGAGAAGCAGCTCGCTTTCTTCGGACGGGCCTTCGAGCAGCACCTCGAATTCCCGGCCCCGCAAGGCTTTCTTCTTGCGGCGGCTGATCGGCTTCTCGACCTGCATCAGGTGCTTGCGGCGGCGCTCAATTTCGCGCCCGGAGAGTTTGGCCTCTAGCCGATAGGCCGCGGCTCCCTCCTGGTCGGAGTAGGCAAACGCGCCCATCCAATCGAATTCGGCGGCGCGCACGAAATCGCACAGCTCTTCGAATTCCTTTTCCGTCTCGCCGGGAAAGCCCACAATAAACGACGTGCGCAGGGTCACGCCAGGAATCGTCTTGCGCACCTTCTCAATCGTGCGCAGAAAAATCTCCGCGCTTCCGCCGCGCTTCATGCGCTTGAGGGTCGCAGCCGATGCGTGCTGCAGGGGAACGTCGAGGTAGGAACAGATCTTCTCATGCCTGGCGATGGTTTCAAGCAGGCGCGCGGTAATCTTGTTCGGATAGGCATACAGAAAGCGCACCCAGCGCAGTTCTTCGATCGCGGCCAGCTTTTCAAGCAGCAGCGCCAGTCCGTCTTTCAGGCCAAAATCCTCGCCGTAGCAGGTCGTGTCCT
>Ga0123356_10008733_pt1 | contig 10048 bp, 5 predicted proteins | sample TergutEmb28metaG_2_FD_92546 | JGI IMG/M metagenome (GOLD analysis project Ga0123356, IMG submission 92546) | Embiratermes neotenicus P3 segment gut microbial communities from Petit-Saut dam, French Guiana - Emb289 P3 | ecosystem: Host-associated > Arthropoda: Insects > Digestive system > Gut ... | reverse complement strand
TGCCACTGTGTCCACCGGCATACCTTTGGTATCCACGTGTTCTGTGACCATCGTGGGAACAATGTGAAACTTGGGATCCATGATCAGTCCGGCGGGAATGGTGCCTCCCTTGATTGGCTCTTCCATGCTGCATGCGGTGAGCGCACTCAAAAACAAAAGAAGGGCAAAAACGCTTAAAGTATTGATTTTTATACGATTATGTGAAAACGTAGTCAGTTTTTTTCTCTGTGTTTGCATACTTTTCTTCTAATTAATCATATGTATACGACCTGACAAAGTAATGCATTTATTTTCAATTGTGCAAATACTTTGACAAAAGGTTGTATTGTCTGATCAATTTTGCTCCTGTTTGGGAGAGGGAGCGTGTGGTATTGACATCAATTCTACACCTCGAAGGGGCGGCGCCGGAGAGGATCCGCCACGCCACGATACCGAAGCGCTGCGCCTATAACGGTCGTACTCAATCGTACAAAAATAGTACTTATGATATGAGGAACTACCGGTACCGCCCTCTCTAAAGTAGACAGCGCCGGTTAAAGAACCTGTTGTCGTTTTTGGACAATAGATGCCCCTTGAATCATACCAATCAGGGGAAAGTGTCTGGCTCATATTGTTCAACACTGCCGGATTAGTATAAGAAGGTGTATTGTAGAAATTATAGCGGTTGGGATGGTTGTCGTTGGTAAGGGTTCCCTGCCTCATCACTCCTCCGGTATAGGTAGAAGTCTCTACCGTAATGTTGTTGCTGTAGGGGGATAGGTTGTCATACCATGCAGCATAGACCCGTAAGTACACATAACGGGGCAGGCCCGAAGCGTCGTTTGAGGGATCATCAGGGGTGATTTTTCCGGCGTTAAAAAACACCGTCTCGCCCTCTGCGGTCTGAGCGTCTCCTCCCCAAAACATCAGACGGTCCATTAACTCCTGATTTGAAAAAGTCGAAAGACCTGATGCCTGATAGCCAAAGGAGTTGCCCGCTGCATCAATGCTCCTTGCCAAGCCATAACCAAGTGCGCGGCTATGAAAAGAAGAAGTAGAGGGGTAATTGGTATTGTAGAACGGAGGGATGCTGAGTGTAGGATAGTTCACGCTAAAGTTGGGATCAAAGAACTCAACAGCAACATCCACATCGCTGCCATCCCATGTAAACCTCACAACAAGGTAGTCAAAGGGCGGAATATAGCTAATGTCCTGGATGATGTTGAAAATGACCTGATAAGAGGGATCGCTGCCGTGTGCTAAAGTGATAGAGCCGGTACGGGAGGCGCCGGAAGAGGTTCCATTTGCAGTCAGTTCTAACTTACCGTTTGGCAAAATTGCAGCTGTCTGAATCCAAGATGGGTAGCTTCCGCTTACAATGGTAAAGGTCCCGCTGCCGCCAAATACCTCCACATCATAGGTTCCTGTGTTGAGGCCGATGCTGTTGGAGAGCATGAACTGGTCGTCGGTAATGTGGTAATTGTCTACATGCACGGTTACGGTCTCTCCGGATGGGGCGCTCTTAACATCAAAGGAGGAGGCTCCAAAGACGGTGGCGCTGCGCGATACTGAGATGGTGGTTGTTCCGGCTGATCCGGAAGTGACCGACAAAGAGGCGTTGGCCGGAAGGGCGGGCACCGTCCAGGGATCGCTGCTTGTAACAGTAATCGTTCTGGAGGCGTTGCCTGAGCCGGGCGACAGCCAAATGGAGTTGGGCGCTACCATAAAGACGGCACTAATTCCCTCTAACTCCTGGTCTTCATAACACCCCATGTCGGTACCCATTATGTGGCGCGGTTTTCCGTTGATGTCCTTCTTGTAGCCGGTGGGCATGAAGAGCGTGTTGGTGTTAAAGAGCGCCTCATTGCCGCTGCCCAGCATGGGTGCATTGTCGTTAAGCGCACTGTAGTACGGTTTTGTAAGGTCATCACCCAGGTTAAAGTGCGGCCCGGGAAAAGTGACTGTCGGGGAGTACCATGCGTTATTGTTGCTTGGATCAAGGAGTATGTTGCCACTGCCGGAAGGGGCGGAGATACCGGTGGGAAATGCACAATAGCTTGTCGTAACGCTTGTAAAGGTGTAGTCTCCATTTTTCCAGAACACACAATTAATCAGGTTTGAATATTGAAGAACAGCCGAGCCTTGATTGTCAACAACCGTTGCATTGAGCAGAAGTGAGCCTGCGTCAACGGCCACACCACTGTTGTTGCGGGCAATCAATATATTTGAAGCCTGGGAGTCAGTGATGCAAACAAATGCAGGGAGGTAGGGAGTGAGCACATTGTCGGTAACTTCAATGGCATTTGCATAAGCGCCCGACTTTACTGTGAACGCATTGGAGCTGGTGCTGGTAAAGCCTCTGACAATAACGCCGTCTATGGCCGCCCCGGCTCCTGAAATATTCACATACTGCGATATCACAGCCTTGTAGTTGGCCAGGTCCCTATAAACAGTGGTGTAGGGTGCACCGGCATTATTGGGTAGCTCTGTTCCAGCCAAACCTTCCCAACCCCCAAAGATACGGTCGCCGGAGGTAACGCTTTCATTGTATATGCGACTTGGACCGCCGGCTACCAGCACTCCGTGTACCGTAAAACCGGCATTGCGCAACTGGGTCGCGGTGGTCAAACCACTATTGATGGTGGGCAGGGCGTTGTTCCAGGACAATCCACTGCCTGTGGCGTCTTTTTTTACATAGACCCAACCGGTAAAACCCGGGCCGGGGAAGGCCTCCTGGGTAATGGAGGTGGCAATCGTCGTGCCGTCTAATGTCAGGTTTACGGTACGGGGAACATTGGTCAGCCCATAGTTGGAATCCGCCACAAGGTAGACCGTCTTTGATCCCGGGCCCGATACTGATGACGAGGCGGGAGAGCCGGTTGAGTTTGTTGATAAACGAAGCCATGTAACGCCACCAGGGACGCTTAGCGTCCACGCCTCTGTCGCGTCGGGATTGCCGTTAAAGTCAAGGCACACTACAGATAACGTCTGGGCGGCGGGGGTCTGGGCAGGATAGGGCAACCATACGTTACCGGGAACGACTGTTGTCGAGCCCGCCGGACTCAGATAGATGTCGTACAATATTCGCTTGCCTGCCTCCCACTCCCATGTGCTGGTGTTGTCTATCTTTAGCTTGATCTCCCGCGTTGTTCCGTCGCTTAGGCTGATCCTGACCTTGGCGTCACCGTCCAACTCTTGGGGCAACATCATCAGCCAGCCGTCGTTCTTCATCGGGTTGGTCATGGCATTGATCACTGTGTAGTACGACTGGCCCATGTCAAAGTTGATCGATGCGCTGTAGTCTGTTGTCACCTTGCCGCCCGTTAAGTTCCAAACGATGTTGCTGCCATTTGCTTCTGCGTTTCCGGCCACTACAACGCCGGTTATCGATAATCCCGTCAGCTTCTCACTCAAACCGCCGGCGACCCTAAAGCCTATTGCCGTAAGCGCGTGGCGCATCAATAGACGTACAGGGTGGCCCGTGGGTAGCAGGTTGTACACAGGCTCTGCAAACATCAGGTCGGGTTGGTTCTCTACCTTGGAAGGGACTGTATAGCTCAATGTGGGCCTGCCTGCCGTTGATGCGGTGCTGGTGACCACAATTCCGTTGCCCGCAGGATTGCTGCCTGTATTGTAGACGCCGGTCTCGTAGGGACCGTATGCAAAAAATGAGTACATGGATGCGGCTGAGGCGGCGTTCCACTCCACAACCGGAGTTGTTGCATACTTCCATATCACCAACGTATTACCCGTGGCCAACTCTGCAACGGCATCTCTGATCATCTTGCGGTTGAACATCTTGACGCATGTGCTGCTGCCCGCGTTCCATGTTGTGGTGTTGGTGTAAGAACTGAAAAAACCAAAGTCCGACATCTCTGCTACCGTGTCGACGGGCATACCTCTGGTGCCTGTATGTTCTGTGACCATCGTTGGAACAATGTATATCTTTGGGTCTAAGTCCGACAACGTTTCAAAGAAATCATCTGGTAATACGGGCTTCTCAATACTGCACTTAGCGAGCGTACTTAGAAGCAAAAAAATCGATAAAATGCTTAATATAAATGTTTTAGCGTTATTACGCGAAAGTGTGGTCAGCTTTTTGTTAAATGTATGCATACTTTTCTGTTTATTAGTAATATATGAATTATTTGGTATTGTAATTTTTTTGTTATCATTTGCACTAATTTTCTTGAGTTTACTATTACAAAAAACCGCTCCCTTATTTGGAGCGGTTTTTGTTGAATGATTTTATCTGTATGTTATTTTTGGGGGAGGCTCTTTTGGCAAGCTAAAGAGAACCGGTGCCATTCGTTTTTTAAAACGATAGAACGTAGCAATGGGGTGGAGTTTGTTTTTCACGTGTCTACTTTTCTTGGATAGTCATGTATATATCAGAGGACAAAGAAAACTATTTTTTTTGAATCATGCAACCTTTATGTCATTTTTTTGCAGAAAAATCTTTAATTATGCTTACTTTTGTGGAAAATATATTTGTGATCATTGTTGTATGAAAGATTTTTTAAAAATGCTGGCAGCAGCTGTCTTAGGATGCTCCTTAGTGCTCTTTTCGGCTCTTTTTCTGGCGATTGGCATGCTCTCCCTTATGATTTCGACTTCAAGCGCAGGAGCGAATGAAGTTCCCCATAACGCCATACTCAAGATCTCCTTTGAAAGGCCCATCCTGGAACAAAGTTCGATGAATCCCATCTCCAAATTCATCCCTTTTGGTTTATGGAATGACGATGGATATGGCTACTACCAATTGGTCTCCGCCATTGATCGGGCGGTTGACGACAGCCGTATTCAAATGATCTACCTTAACACCAACTATCTTAGTGCCGGTATTGCTCAGATCGAAGAATTGAGAGAGGCGCTCAAACGTTTTAGAAGCTCAGGCAAGGCAGTGGTGGCCTATTCCGACAGCTACACCCAGGCCGGCTACTACTTAGCCAGCGTTGCCGATAAGGTGTACCTTAACCCTCAGGGACAAGTGGAGCTGCGCGGTTTTGCCGTCTCGTCGCGCTACTACAAGGGACTTATGGATGAATTGGGCGTTCAGGCTCAAGTTATTCGTCACGGAAGCTATAAAAGTGGAGGGGAGTCATTTACAGAGAGCCGGATGAGTGAACGGGAGCGGGAACAACTGGGGGCTTTTTTGCAATCGGCTTGGAACCACTGGGCTAAAGGAATGGCTGAGGCGCGCCAAATCGGTATCGAGACCATCAATCAGGTTGCAGAGCGCATGGGTTGTTCCCACATGATGGAGGCCAAAGAGCTTCAAATCATAGATGAAGCCTACTATAAAGACCAGTTCATAGACAGACTGTGTCTCCTGCAGGGCGTCAAGCACGAGCGACAACTGCGGGTGGTCGACATGTCGGTCTACATGACGGGCAAGTCCGCCGTCAGAACTAGGGATAAAATCGCTGTTCTCTTTGCTGGCGGAACGCTCTATATGGGTAAAGGGCAACAAGATATTATGTCAGAAAACTATATTCAGACCATTCGAAAACTACGTGCAGACAGCACCGTAAAAGCCGTTGTCCTGCGGGTGGACTCTCCCGGCGGTGACGCCGCCGCCGCCGCCGTGATTCATCGTGAACTCCAACTCCTGAAAGAGGTAAAGCCACTCATTGTATCTATTGGTGACGACGCTGCATCCGGAGGATATTGGATCGCGTGCGCCGGAGACTACATCTTTGGCGCTCCCGCCTCCTTTACCGGATCGATCGGCGCTTATGCCATGACCTATAACGGTCAAAAGGCATTGGACAAATGGCTAAAGGTAAATGTAGAGACCATTCGTACCCATAGCTCCAGCGACGCCGGCTCTTTGTATCGTCCTCTAAACACAGTCGAATTGAGCAGGATTCAGCAAAATATCGACCGGGTTTACGTGCAATTTGTGACCACTGTTTCTCTGGGACGCGGTCTGTTGTATGAAGAGGCTGATGCATTGGCCCAGGGACGTATCTGGTCGGGAACCGATGCGGTTAAAAACGGGCTGATCGACCAAATCGGAGGATTGAACGATGCCATCAATTATGCCGCAAAAAGTGTTGGACTCATTCAATATCAGGTTGTCGAATACCCCTCTACCGGCACCTTCCTGGAGCGGGTAAGGCAATCGACGTCTGCTATGTCCGCCGGTGGCATCCCCTCTTTGAGCCCCGATCCCCAAAAGTGGGCACGGGAGATTGAATCTGCTATTTATCAAGCGTCCGAACGCGGGGTACAGGCAAAAGTGCCCTTCCTCTACCAAATTAGCTACTAAGCGTCACCTGAGCCACCACCGCCGTGGCCTCCGTCACCTTAAACCGGTCATCGATTCGTCGTCCTACCAACCAGACGATCTCCTCATTGCTGCACAGTACCTGCTGGCGCTCTTTTTCCCAAAGGGGAACCTTGACGTCGATCAAAAAGTCACTCACTTTTTTAAAACCTTTCATTCCAAAAGGGATAAAACGATCACCCTTTTGCCACGTGCGCAAGGTAAGGGGAAAATGGAGTTTCCCCGCATCTAATGTCGCAACTTGAACACCATCCCCGATAACGTATTGAGACGAATCGAAGAAGGAAATTACATATTCCTGATCCACAAGCTCTTTTTGTGAGTGGGGAATCAGTGCAAAAAAGGTGCGGTCTCTATGTAACATGTGTGTAATAGATGCCGCCCGGCCACCCGGTCCACCATGGAGCATACCCATTACCTGATCCATCTGACCTGCTTTAAAACCATATGGACGTAGCAGTTCAAACAGCCAGTATTCAGCATGTTTTTCTTTGACTATAGACTCAATATCAATATATATAACATTGTTATCATATTTGCACCACATCCTCCTTTTTTCCTCAGACCGCTCCTCCAGAATGGTGCAGGCTTGTTGCAGGTAGCGGCTATTCTCCCGCAAGCGCGCCGTTAAGTTTGGATTAACGGCTGTAAGTTCCGGCACCACGGTGTGGCGTACACGGTTTCTGTGAAAATCGGGCAGGGCGTTGGTGGCGTCGTGACGGTAAGGGATGCCCTTCTCTTTTGCGTGGGTTTCGATTTGGGCGCGGCTAAAGTCGAGCATCGGTCTGATGATGGCTCCGCGCTTGTCGGGGATTCCGCACAACCCCCTGACGCCTGTGCCACGGGCCAGGTTGAGAAGGATGGTCTCTGCATGGTCGTTTGCGTGGTGGGCAACGGCTACATGGTCATATTTTAACTCTTGCCGTAACTCCTCAAACCATCGATAACGCAGTTCTCTCGCCGCCATCTCTACTGACAGTTTGTGGTTTGTGGCGTATGCACGTGTGTCAAACCTTTGAACATAACAGGGAATTTGTTGCGTCTGCGCCCAGTTGCATACCAACGCCTGGTCGGCATCGCTGTCATCGCCCCGCAATCCAAAATTGACGTGTGCAATGGCCACTTTTGGTTTACAGGGAGAGGCCGCAAAAAGAGAAGCCATCACCATGGAGTCTATCCCCCCGCTGACTGCCATGAGGATAGAGGATCCTTCCCGGGGAACAAGGGTGTGCAGTTTGGTTTCAAATGCCCGTTGCATGACGCTATTTAGAGCCAAAGGACCAAGTGACTCCAACCCCTAATATCTCTTTAATCTGTAGTCGGGGCCCTACGTTTCCGTCTTTGTCGGTAATCTTGATCTCGTCGTCGTAGATCATGTTGGTTCTAAAGTTGGCGGAGAGGTATTTGTTTACCTTCATGTTGATGAGAAAATTCCAAAATACTTTGACGTTGGCGGGAGTGCCCAGATAGTCTGAGAAGAGGGTCAAGTCGGTGGAGAGGGTCACGTTGGTAAATATCTCTTTTTTAAAGTCCATTTTGATTTGAGCGCCCAATTCTGTCCGCACTTTTTGATCTATTTTGTTACCGTAACGGGGCCTTAACAGGGTATCTGTAACCACTACTAATTTAGAGGTCAATGGTGAAGCCCTAATCGAAAAAAAGTCGAAAGGTTTGTAGTCGACCCCCAAACCAAGGGAGAAGTATGCAGGAGCCATAAAGTTGGAAATTCTTCTGGGATCTGCGTTTTTGAGATACTCAAATCCTTGTGTCATTTGAGATGTAAAGTTAAATGCAGACGATAGATAGAGTTTTTCGAATGCCTGGAAACCCCATTTGCTGTCTAAAATCAGTTTATCGTCGCTCTTTTTGCTGACGTCGTCGTAGGCGTGTACAAAACCGTAAGCGGCCTGAAGCCGGTTTTCCCAAAGGTGATGCCCCTTGCTTAGTTTGGCAGACCAGTCGGTGTAGGCATTTAAGGCCAACGACCCTTGTCCTCCCGCGGCCCAGTTGGAGAGCGCCATTTGGGAGAAGTTGAGGGTATTGATGGAGCTGGTTTTCCATACGGCGGCGGGCTTCTCTTTGGAGGGAAGGGTGTCGGTAGGGGGATCTTGAGCAAAGGTGGATAGCGTGCAGGCTATCAAGATTAGTGAGGTGGTGATGGTTTTCATGTTAGTACGCACGGGCAAAGATTACACGTTGGGGGGAAGGAGCGCCGGTGACCATGCAGGGGCCGGCGACGGGGTTGGGGTCAAAGGGGATGAGGCGGATGGTGGCTTTGGTTTCGTTTTTGATCTTCTCTTCTGTTTGGGGGGTTCCGTCCCAGTGGCAGAGAAAGAAGCCGCCCTCTTCTATGCGTTCTTTGAATTCTTGGTAGGTGTTGATGGTGTGGGTGTTGTTTTCTCTAAAGGAGAGGGCTTTTTGGTAGATGTTTTGCTGGATGTTGGTGAGGAGGTTGGGGATCAGGTGGGCGATTTCTGATTGGGGGCAGGTTGTTTTTTCTAAAGTGTCACGGCGCGCGATTTCTGCGGTGCCTTGTTCCATGTCTCTGGGGCCTATGGCGATGCGTACGGGGACGCCTTTAAGTTCCCACTCGGCAAATTTGAATCCGGAGCGGAGGTTGTCGCGGTCGTCTACTTTTACGGTTACGCCTTGGGTTTCTAACTCTTTCTTTAGGTAGTGCATACGCTCGCTGACTTTTGCCAGCTCCTCTTCTCCTTTATAGATCGGAATCATGACTACTTGGATCGGGGCGAGTTTGGGGGGAAGTACCAAGCCGTGGTTGTCGCCATGCGCCATCACTAAGGCGCCCATCAGACGGGTGGAGACGCCCCATGAGGTGGCCCAAACATACTCTAAACCGCCCTCTTTGGTGGCAAACTTTACGTCAAATGCTTTGGCAAAGTTTTGTCCAAGAAAGTGGGAGGTTCCGGCTTGCAACGCTTTGCCGTCTTGCATCATCGCCTCTATGCACAATGTGTCTACTGCGCCGGCAAAGCGCTCGCTTTCTGTCTTTTTGCCTACAAGAACGGGGATCGCCATCACCTCTCTGGCAAAGGCGGCGTAGACTTCTACAATTTTGTGTGTCTCCTCAATGGCCTCTTCCCTGATGGCGTGGGCGGTGTGGCCCTCTTGCCAGAGGAATTCTGCGGTTCTTAGAAAGAGGCGCGTGCGCATCTCCCAGCGCACTACGTTGGCCCACTGGTTGCACAGGATGGGGAGGTCTCTGTACGATTTGATCCAGTCCCTGTAGGTGTTCCAGATGATGGTCTCGGAGGTGGGCCTGATGATCAACTCCTCCTCTAACCGCGCGTCGGGATCGACCACCACTCCGGGACCGTCGGGGTTGGCCATCAGGCGGTGGTGCGTGACCACAGCGCACTCTTTGGCAAAGCCTTCTACATGCTCCGCCTCTTTGCTCATGAATGATTTAGGGATAAAGAGCGGGAAGTAGGCGTTCACATGCCCCGTCTCTTTAAAACGCCGGTCCAAATCGGCCTGCATCTTTTCCCATATTGCATAGCCGTATGGTTTGATCACCATACAGCCGCGTACTGCAGAGTTTTCTGCTAAATCAGCTTTGGTTACTAGGTTGTTATACCATAGTGAATAATTTTCTTCCCGATTGCTTACCTCTTTTGCCATAAAATTGAATTGTTGGTACGATTTTTGTATATCTTTGTAGTAAAATCAAATGTCTATTTGAGATGCAAAAGTACAAAAATAAAATTACAGGAGGTAACATTATGAAAACAAATCCTATTCTTATGCTGACAATCT
>Ga0123356_10008732_pt1 | contig 10048 bp, 11 predicted proteins | sample TergutEmb28metaG_2_FD_92546 | JGI IMG/M metagenome (GOLD analysis project Ga0123356, IMG submission 92546) | Embiratermes neotenicus P3 segment gut microbial communities from Petit-Saut dam, French Guiana - Emb289 P3 | ecosystem: Host-associated > Arthropoda: Insects > Digestive system > Gut ... | reverse complement strand
GGGGAAACCTTACATCCTATAATAATAAGTTATTTTCAATTGGAGAAGGATATCTAAATGGCATTTGAAAGCTTATCTGAAAAATTAAATGCTGCATTTAAGAAGCTGCGAGGAAAAGGCAGACTAAAAGAAGCAGATATCAAAGAAGCAATGCGTGAGGTTAGAATGGCATTGCTGGAAGCTGATGTCGGCTTTAAGGTCGTGAAGGATTTTATTGCAACTGTAAGTGAAAGAGCATCAGGTAAGGAAGTCCTTGAAAGCCTTACTCCGGCACAAATGGTAATAAAGATAGTTAATGAAGAGCTTTGCACACTGATGGGTTCAGAAAACGCAAAGATAACTATATCATCAAAACCACCGACAATAATCATGCTGATTGGTCTTCAAGGTTCAGGCAAAACAACAAACGGTGCAAAGCTGGCAGGCTATATGCGAAAGCATAACAGCAAAAAACCATTACTTGTGGCATGTGACATATACCGGCCGGCAGCAATAGAGCAGTTAAAAACAGTCGGCAGGCAATTAGACATACCGGTTTTCGAAATGGGAACAGCAAACCCGGTGAGCATAGCTAAAGCAGCCATCACGCATGCTAACAAAAACGGAAACGATCTTGTTATCCTTGACACAGCGGGAAGGCTTCATATAGACAATGAGCTTGTCGATGAACTCAAACAGATAAAAAACGCTGTAAATCCAACAGAAATACTGCTTGTAATAGATGCAATGACAGGTCAGGACGCTGTAAATGCAGCATCTTCATTCAATGAAGCGCTCGGAATTGATGGCATTATTCTTACAAAACTTGATGGCGATGCTCGCGGAGGAGCTGCTTTATCCGTTAAAGCGGTCACAGGAAAGCCTGTAAAGTTCTCGGGAACAGGAGAAAAGCTCGACCAAATAGAGCCTTTTCACCCTGATCGTATGGCTTCCCGCATTCTTGGCATGGGTGATGTCTTAACTTTGATCGAAAAAGCAGAGCAAGCCTTCGATGAAAAAAAAGCACAGGAAATGACCGAAAAACTTATGAAGAATAAGTTCAACTTATCAGATTATTATGAGCAACTGACACAAGTAAGGTCGATGGGTGGTCTGTCTGATATAGCGGGAATGCTGCCGGGTATAGATACAAAAGCACTGGCAGGAGCATCGATAGATGAAAGTGTAATAACGAAAACGGAAGCGATCATTCTATCAATGACAGAACATGAGCGTAACAACCCGTCTGTTCTAAACAGCAGCCGTAAAAAAAGGATAGCAGCCGGAAGTGGAACAGCCGTTGTCGATATAAACCGGCTATTAAAGCAATTTGAAGCAATGCAGGCGATGACAAAGCAGCTTACAAAAGGCAGGTTACCCGCAATGTTCGGCGGTAAAGGTAAAAAAGGAATATTTGGGATGTAATATTGCCTTGCAATATTTCATATATTAAACGGAGGAAAGAAAAATGGTAAAAATCAGACTTCGCAGAATGGGAGCGAAAAAGAACCCCTTTTACAGAGTAGTAGTAGCAGATTCAAAATCACCGCGTGACGGAAGATTCATCGAAGAGATCGGCACATACAACCCTGTAACACAACCATCAGAAATCAATATCGATATGGAGCGAGCAAATTACTGGATAAAAAATGGAGCACAGCCGACAGATACAGTAAGAGCTCTTCTTAAGAAAGCTGCTCCGGCACAAGAAAAAGCAGAGGTTGCAGATGAGTAATTTAAAGGATTTATTGACCTATATAGCACAAAATCTTGTTGATAATCCCGATGAAGTAAACGTCACCGAGCGTGAAACAGATTCAGAAACGATCTATGAACTGCGTGTCAATCAATCTGATATGGGTAAGGTGATAGGACGTCAGGGGCGTATTGCTAAGGAGATCCGCGCTCTTATGCGCAGTGTAGCGGTCAGACAGGGAAAACGTATAAGTGTCGATATCGTCGACTGATGAAATGAAAAACGAATTTATCGAGACGGGAAAAATCGTAAACACATTTGGTATATATGGTGATGTAAAAATACAGCCTTGGGCGGATTCACCCGACTTTTTAACACGATTCGATCACTTTTATATTGATGGAATGCCCGTAAAGGTTCTTTCATCCAAAATACACAAGGGTTGCGTTATCGCAACCCTCGAAGGCATTGAAAATATTGATGCTGCGATAAAACTTAAAAACAAAGTCATTAAAGTCAAAAAAGATGATGTCAGCCTCGATGAAGGTCATTATTTTATAGCTGACCTCATCGGGTTACATGCTATAGATGCAGAAACAGGAGAGGACATAGGCAAAATTGCGGATGTTCTTTCATTGCCGTCAAATAACGTTTATGTAATAAAAGGGGAACGTGAGATCCTTGTTCCCGCAGTACCGGAGTTCATCATTGAAACAAATTTGGCTGAAGGTTTTATAAAACTCCGGCTGATCGAAGGGTTATGAGACTTATGAGAATCGATATTTTAACATTATTTCCTGACATCGTCGGGGATATGCTGTGTGAAAGTATATTAGGACGAGGGCAGGAGCGTGGATACATTCGTATCGAATGCCATCAAATACGTGATTTTACCACCAACAAACAAAAGCAGGTAGACGATTATCCATACGGAGGCGGACGTGGCTGTGTAATGCTTGCACAACCGCTTTATGATTGCTGGAAACATATATGTGACGAAGCAGGGTATAGAGTACATACAATTTTCATGTCACCCTGCGGTAATGTATTTAAGCAAGCGGATGCACGCCGGTTACAAAAAGAGCACGACAGACTGATCATAGTATGTGGCAGATATGAAGGTATTGACGAACGCTTTATAGAAGAATGTGTCGATGAAGAACTGTCTATAGGCGATTATGTCCTTACAGGCGGAGAAATACCTGCAATGGCGGTAGCCGATGCAGTATGCCGCCTCGTACCGGGAGTACTGCCCGATGAAGAATGCTTCACCGACGAAAGCCATTGGGACGGACTTCTTGAATACCCGCAGTATACACGCCCGGAAATATGGCGCGACAGAAAGGTACCGGAAGTACTGCTTTCAGGGCATCATGAAAATATAAATAAATGGCGAAAAGAAATGTCACTTAAAAGAACCAGTGAACGCAGACCTGATTTGCTTGAAGACTAATTGTGTCTTTACTTAATTATTGGAACATAATCGTTTTTTTTGCGTCTATGTATCCAGAGGACATATTTAGTATTTTACGGAGGACAAAAAAATGAAAAAGAGAATAGCAATCATACTATGTGTGATCATTGCGACCACACTCCTTGCGGCTTGTGCAGGCGCAGGCGATTCCGCCCCGCCGGTAAATCGCTCACTGCAATCAGTCAGCGAACCATATTCGATACCTGAAGCACCGCAGCCAATGTCTTCAGAGACTGCCGCTTCTTTTAACATGCATATGGAATTAGCCGATCACGCGGATTACAAAGACAGTGATTATGTATCATACTCCGGATCAGGTACTGCTGCCGGAGAAAGTATTGCAGGATTTACATCACCTGTTGTTGAAGGATTCGCGGAGAAAATAATTTATACAGTATTCGCCGATATCGAAACTGTAAAATTCGACGAAACCATTGCAGGTGTCAACACTTTGATCGCTAATTACAGTGCATTTATAGAAAATTCGAGTATAAGCGGTCGAAATCACGCATCACAGTTTTATGGATGGAGTGACTATCGTACGGCTCATTATACGATCAGAGTACCAAAAGGATACCTCGACGCAATGACCGGAGGTCTTGAAAGTATCGGCAATGTATTGCAAATCAACAGTAACGCATCAAATATAACATCACAATTCATCGATACACAATCACGTCTGAATTCACTCAAAATTCAGGAAGAGCGTTTGCTTGATATGCTTTCAAAAGCAGAAGATGTACCCGATCTTATAATGATAGAAGAAAGACTGAGTCATGTCCGTTATCAAATAGAATCACTGACAACGACCTTAAACGCCTGGCAAAATCAAGTGGACTACAGTACATTAACACTTTATATAAGAGAAGTTGAACAGTTTACCGAGAGAACAGAGATCCATCGCACATACTGGCAGCAGATCGGCGACGGCTTCATGTCAACAATGAGAAGCGTAGGCAGATTCTTTATGAACTTCTTCAAATGGCTCATAGTATCGGCACCTGTTCTGGTGATCCTTGCTGTAATTGCTGTTGCTACACTTATCATAGTAAGAAAAGCATTAAAATCAAAAGCAAAGAAAAAAGCAAGCTCACCAAAACCCGCATCACCATACCAATACCCGCCGACCTACGGACATAACTACGCAGCTCCGCCAACGGAACCGCAAAACCCGGACAATGATACTAAAGAATCTGAATAGTCTGCATTAACATAAACATAAACGACGTTGGTTGACACTTAAACAACCAACGTCATTTTATGATCTATTGTAAAATAATGTATTATCTGTGATGTTTTGATCAATAGAACACAGAGCGTCTGCGAGACGAGTGAAACCTTCAGAAGTGTCGCAGATGCTTGTCATTGCTATAATGTAATTGCTATATACACGTTCTATTTCTATTTTGTGATCAGTTCTTAGGATATCTGCGAGCTTTGCACCGTTTATGACAGTGCTTTTTGTTATGACAACGATTTTACCGGGGTCAAAATCGAAGAAACCGGGATGATGTCCGGATGCTGAACTATCCTGACCATGGCACAACACAGGCAGATTCTTAAGACTTTTTATTTTAATGTCAAATTCTTTCAAGTTCTGCTCATATACCTTAAACAACTTCTCTCCATCTGCCTCAAGTAACCGCAAGCAATAGTCGATTGATGCCATTAGTACATATGACGGGCTGCTTGTTTGTAGAATAGACAAGAGTTCTTTCAGATTTGCAGTATCAACACGTTCGCTGCATACATGCAGTAAAGAGCACTGTGTTAATGCAGGAAGCGTTTTATGCAAACTGACTATTACAATGTCTGCACCTAGTCTGGTTGCATTTTCAGGAAAAGAATCAGAGAAACCTAGATGTGCACCATGAGCTCCATCTACGATCAGGATTCCTCCGGCATAATGGACGATTTCAGCAATAGAAGCAGCATCGCTTACAACACCTTCATATGTCGGAGATGTAATAATGACTGTTTTAATATCGGGATTTTTATCTAATACAGACTTGATACTTTCAGGTCTTACACTACAAGCGACTCCGGACATTTCATCGACTTCCGGCGTAATATAGACGATATCCAATCCGAAAAGCTTCGCAGCATTAGTTGTAGACCAATGGCAGCCGCTGACTGCCAGAATCTTATCTCCGCGTTCAGTATGTGCACCGATAGCAGCGAGTATTCCAACCGTTGTACCGTTAACGAGTATAAATGCTTCAGTACTGCCGTAAAGATCGGCTGCAAGCTTGTTGGATTCCAAAAGAACCTCTTTCGGATCATGCAAATCATCAAACCCGTGGATCTCTGTTATATCGATGTCACACGGAAATCCGGGCGGCATAAAATCACCATTCCGTTTATGCCCCGGCATATGCATGGGATAAACACCGCTTGCTGCGTATTCTTTAAGTTTTTCATATAGCATTTTTATACACCTGCCAGTAAAATCTATGGTATACTAAAAAATGTAAATTTTCAAGAAGGATTGATCTGATATGAATGGACGTTGTTATATAGCAGGAGCGGGAGAGTTTGTTGATAGTATACTGCCCGAGGATGGAGATTTTATAATCGCTGCGGATGCGGGATATAAATCATTGACATCAAGAGGGATAGTGCCTGATTTGGTCGTCGGCGATTTTGACTCGCTTGGAGAAGCTCCCGATCATCCGAACGTTTTGCAAAGTCCGATAGAAAAAGATGATACCGACATGATGCTCGCTGTGAAGCAAGGCTTGGAAAGAGGCTATAATCTGTTTACAATAAACGGAGGGTTGGGTGGCAGGATCGACCAAACACTTGCGAATATTCAAATATTGGCATATCTTGCGGAAAACGATTCTTTTGGGACTTTATTAGGCATTGATACTTGTGTAATAGCAATCAAAGGCGGGGAAGTCGATCTATCCGTTGACAAAACTATAGGGAAAAAAATCTCTGTTTTCAGTCATGGAGAAAAAACTGAAGGCGTTACTCTGAAGGGATTGAAATATCCGCTCGAAAACGAAACGATTACAAATACATATCCGATAGGCATCAGTAATGAGTTTGTCGATGAAGAAGTTGTTATATCGGTGGACAATGGAACATTAATAATAATGTGGGAAACAGGGAAGAGAGAAGAATGAAGATAAAAGGTGTAATATTCGATCTAGACGGCACCTTGCTCGATTCGATGTGGATATGGGGGGATGTTGCCGAGAGATACATAAGAAGCCACGGGGCGACACCGCGTCCGGGCTTTAGAGAAGCCATCCGTACGTTTAATACGGCTGAAGAAGCACAATATTTCATCGATGAATACGGTGTTGATCTGCCGCTTGATGAAGTAATAGCAGGCAGGGATAATATGATGTTTGAATTACTGTTGTCAGAGGTTCAGTTAAAATCCGGTGTTATCACGGTTTTGGATGAATTGCGCAAGCGGGGTATAAAAATGTGTCTTGCCACAGCTACCGACAGATGGCTTGTTGAACCTTCTCTGAAACATCACGGAATTGCCGGTTATTTTGAGTGTGTTTTCACTTGCACAGATGAAAAAACAACCAAGAGAAGCCCGGACATATATATCCGGGCTGCAGAGTTTCTAAGTACTGTTCCTGGTGAAATACTTGTTGTAGAGGACGCTTTCTACGCACTCGAGACAGCAAAAAAAGCAGGATTTATAGTTGCCGGGGTCTATGACAGGGCGTCTGATGATGAGCAGGATAAAATCAAGGCATTGTGTGATTATTATTGGATAAATATGGACGAGATGTTGGAGTTCCTGTAATTGCTATGCATCAACCTCAATATCCCAACTGAGTAGATACTTTGCCTGTTCCGGAGTCAGTTCGTCTATCGACAGACCGCAGGCTTCGAGTTTCATATATGCTACTTCCTGGTCGATTTTCTTAGGAACAGCTATAACACCCGGCTCAAGCTTACCTTTACTCTCGGCTACAAATTGTGCAGCACGAGCCTGTATCGCAAAGCTCATATCCATTATTTCAACCGGATGACCGTCGCCTGAAGCCAGATTAACAAGACGTCCCTCCGCAATAACAAATACCTTTTTACCGTTAGCCAGAGTATAGCCCATGATATTTGGTTTATGCTCTGCTCTTTCTGTGTTGTTATCAAGCCACTCGACATCGACTTCAACATTAAAATGTCCTGCATTGCACATGATAGCACCGTCTTTAAGTTTGCCAAAATGCTTCTCTGTTATGACTCCGAGACAGCCGGTTGCCGTGATGAAAAGATCGCCGTATTCGACAGCTTCATCCATTGTCATTACATCAAAACCGTCCATCATTGCTTCAAGTGCTTTGACCGGATCGATCTCCGTGACGATGACTCTCGCTCCGAACCCTTTTGCACGCATAGCGATACCCTTACCGCACCAGCCGTAACCGGCTATAACAACGTCTTTACCCGCAACGATCAGATTTGTTGTACGGTTTATTCCGTCCCACACGGACTGACCTGTACCGTATCTGTTATCAAAAAGATACTTACACTGTGCATTGTTGACAGCAACCATCGGGAATTTTAAGGACTTATCAGCAGCCATTGAGAATAAACGCATAATACCTGTCGTTGTTTCCTCGCAGCCGCCATAAACACCCGGGATCAGGTGCTGAAGCTTGGTATGCATGATATTGATAAGATCACCGCCGTCATCGATGATGATGTTCGGGCCGGATTCAAGCGCTTTTGTTAAGTGGCGGTCATATTCTTCAGGTGTTGAGCTATGCCAGGCAAAAACCTTCATAGGCGGATCTTTTTTAGATCCGACAGAAAGTGCTGCGGCAACATCATCTTGTGTTGATAACGGATTGCATCCGGCAGCATACATCGTCGCGCCACCCGCGGCAAGTGTACGGCATAGGCATGCAGTCTTTGCTTCCATATGGATTGACAAGGTGATATTAAGACCCTCAAAAGGTCTTGTCTTTTCAAAATCTTCTTTGATCGCTCGTAAAAGCGGCATGTTGCGCCACGCCCAGGCAATTTTTCTCTCACCCGATGGTGCCAGAGAGACATCACGTACTTCACTGTCATGGATAACTGTGCCTGTTGCGGCTTTTGATGCTTCTGCGGACTGTGTTGCAAAACCTAAATCTTTACCGGCTGTTTTAGCATTGATTTTCATATTGATATTAATTCCTTTCGGATATATTTTTCTCAGAAACGATCATCGCGTTCCTATTCTATCGCATATTTTTGAAACTTCATGATAGACTCTTTCAGAATCTATTGTAAGGAATTCTCTGTTTTCCATGAGTATTTTACCGGCAACCATAACAGTCTCTACTTCACTGCCATTAGTTGAATAAGCAAGTGCGGAAACAGGATTATTAACAGGCTGCATATTAGGACATTCCAAATCAAGTATAACCAGATCGGCGACATTGCCGATTTTGATCTCACCGATATCGTCACGTCCCATCGCTGCAGCTCCGCCTTTTGTTGCAATAGCGAAGCCCTCCTGCGCGGTGATTGCAAGTGCGTCATGGTTGATGCCTTTATGGATTATTGAAAGCATAGTCAGCTCACGGAACATATTCAAAGTGTTATTACTGGCAGCTCCGTCTGTACCCAAAGCTACATTTATTCCGGCTTTAAGCATCTTAGGAACAGGAGCAACACCGTTGGCAAGCTTAAGATTGCTGACAGGATTTGTAACGATGGTAGCTCCTCGCTCTGCCATTGTCTTGATATCACTGTCACTTAAATGGACACAATGAGCAGCTATTGTTTTATCATGTATCAAACCGTTTTTATCCATCAGCTCAACCGGTGTGCAGCCGTATTTATCTTTTATAGTGGCTTGTTCGACAAGACCTTCAGAAATATGAGTGTGGATAGGTAACTCCAAACGCTTCGCTTCTTGAGCGATGATTCGTTGAAACTCTTCACTGCATGTATAAGGAGCATGCGGCGCAAGCATAAAGCTTACTCTTTCATGACCCTTGTGACGACCATAAGAATCCAGTGCTTCCTTCAAACGTTCTTCACCGGCTTTTAACTCGCCCGGATCGATCAAGCCGCGTGACAATACAGCACGGATACCGGTTTCATCAACAGCACGAACAAGAACATCTAAATAGAAATACATGTCTATAAAGGATGTTGTACCGGAGCGAAGCATTTCCATGATCGCAAGTAAAGTACCCCAGTAGTAATCATCTTCAATAAACTTATCTTCCAAAGGCAATATCCGTCCGAACAACCAATCATCAAAAAGAAGATCATCCGCGCAATTACGTAAAATAGACATGGTTGCATGTGTGTGTGCGTTTATCAGCCCGGGGATTAGCATTTTACCTGCACCGAAAATAGTTTTATCAACAATAAAACCCTCCGGCTCTGTTGATACCGACTTGATCACGCCATTACTGACATAAACGGAGCAAGTCTTTACTCCGTCAGGTAATAACGCAAGGATGTCCTTAATAAGAATATTCATATCATACCTCGCTGTGTGTTTTGTGGTACTACATAATACCAACTAAAGAACAATAAATCAATTACAGATTTACCCTTTCTGTCATAAATACTGTAAATATTGCGTTAACAACTCGTTTTCCGGTGATGACAAGACCTGCTCTGTTTGACCGGTAACGATGATCTCACCGTTATGCATGAAAATAACTTCCTCGCACAAACGTTTAATATTCGACAATTGATGACTGATGATTACCCATGTCGTTGGTGATGACATAATAGACCTATGCATATCAAAAATATAATTTTCAAAAAACGCAACACTTTCAATATCCATATTTGAAAACGCTTCGTCTATCAAAATCATTTTTGGTGAGAAAATCATCGCTCTTATCAGTGCGAGTTTCTGCTGCTCACCGCCGGAAAGGCTGAGAGCATAATCGTTGCGGTAGTTAGTTAAACCT
>Ga0123356_10008731_pt1 | contig 10050 bp, 8 predicted proteins | sample TergutEmb28metaG_2_FD_92546 | JGI IMG/M metagenome (GOLD analysis project Ga0123356, IMG submission 92546) | Embiratermes neotenicus P3 segment gut microbial communities from Petit-Saut dam, French Guiana - Emb289 P3 | ecosystem: Host-associated > Arthropoda: Insects > Digestive system > Gut ... | reverse complement strand
TCAATAAATAAAAGGTGATTATCGTGAATTTAGAAAGCTCAGCTTTAACCCACATCGGTCTGGTCAGAACAAATAATGAAGATAACTACTATGTCAACGGTAAATGCAGGACCAACAGCACACTTGTTGCCGAAGGTTATTCTGATGATATGTTACGTGACTCATATCTTTATGCTGTTTGTGACGGAATGGGCGGTGAAAGCTATGGAGAGCTTGCGTCCATGATAGCGGTAAAAACTCTTGCGGTATATCAATCAACAGATATACGGCACACAATAATGGAATACATCCGCAGAGCAAATAAATATATATGTGATGAGCTTGCGAAGTTTGGTAATATAAAAAGCGGCACAACCCTTGCTCTTTTGTTCATAAAAGGCAATAAAGCGGTTTCATATAACATAGGAGACAGCAGAATTTACCTGAAAAGGAAAAGAAATTTATATCTTCTGTCCGAAGACCACACGGAAGCGCAGCATCTTGCAAGAATGGGTCTGCTCAATGAGGATGAAATACCCGGTCATGAGTCAAACAATAAACTCACACAATATTTAGGTATTTTACCCGATGAAATGATTATTGAGCCCTACGTCTCACAAGAGATAAAATTAAAGAAAAATGACATGTTTATGATTTGCAGCGACGGCTTGACAGACATGGTTTCCAATGATGAAATTGCGGATATTATGGCGCAGAAGGATTTAAGCTCAGCCGCGATAGCAAAGGAGCTTGCCGCGACAGCACAGGAGCATGGCGGAAAAGATAATACGACTGTTATTGTAATAAAGGTTCGTTAATAATAGAAAGTGCTCCCCGGCTGCGTGAAGTACACAGCCGGGGAGTTTTTATAGAGTTTTATAGAGTTTTTATCCGCCGCCTGCCAGCTCGGCTATCAGCTTATCAATCTCCGACTGACTGAGAAGTCTGCCCGGATCATCGTCAGCATCGCCGCTCTCGCCGGGTAAATCGACAGCAGGTTCATAGTCTTTAATCTCAGGCGGAATATCATCGGTATCAAACTCATAGAGCTTGCAGTTTGAAGCGTCTATGATATGCTCTTTCCCAAGCTCCGGAAGACCGGTGAAAAACCAGTACATAACCCGCAGCACATGTTCAGGTACAACAAGAAGCATTGTTTTGGTCCTGAATATTTTTACCATGTTATTCATATATGCAATAACCCGGTTTGCTGTTTCTCTCACGGTTTCACCGTCCGGAGTAGCGGCATTGCCAAACCAGCTGCTGAGCGCAAACATATCTACTTCCGATATAAGCTTGCCTTCAAGATCGCCGAATGCACGCTCATATAATTTTAGACCTTTTGTGATTTTTATTTCATCTATACCTAAAGTTCCCGCAATAATCTCCGCAGTTTCCATTGTGCGCTTTTGAGGTGATGACAAAATCATGTCAACACCTTTATCCTGCAACTCCTTTGCTACTTCAGCAGCTTGTGCTTTGCCTGTTTCATTTAGCTCCGGGTCGCTGGTGCCGATAATGCGTTCCTCAACATCAAAATCCGTTTGTCCATGCAATAAAACGTAAGCTTTCATGTAAAACCCGTTCCTTTCCCCCAACTTCGTGCAAATCATTATACACAAATTATATATTAAAAACAACAGTTTGTAATTTAAAATGTAGCAGAATTTTAAAAGCATCACTTACTCGACAATTATAACATACACGTGATATAATGACACGCTTATAGATTGTAAAATGACGAGACGAGGGGATTTACCGGATGAAAAAATTAAAAGTAATGCGTATAAAACACAATGCAAAACTTCCCACGCGTCAAACCGCAGGGAGTGTAGGATATGATTTATCAGCCTGTCTGGATGATGAAATTACAATAAGTCCGGGAGAAACATATAAAACGGGCACGGGACTCGCGATAGCTCTTAAGCCCGGATATGCAGCGTTTATTTACGCGAGGAGCGGCATTGCGATAAAAAATGGCATAGCCCCCGCAAACTGTGTAGGAGTTATTGATCCGGATTATAGGGGCGAGATAATTGTAGGGCTGAGAAACTCCTCGAATACGCCTTACGTAATAAAAGACGGCGACCGAATTGCCCAAATGGTAATTAAAAAATGTGAACTACCGGAAATTATTCTCAAAGAAAGCCTTGAAAAAACGGAGCGGGGAGCCGGCGGATTCGGCTCAACAGGCGACGGAGGATAGAGACAGGGACGGAGCGTGATTAAATGATAAGTAAACCCGTTTACTCTGTAGTCATACCTGCCTATAATGAGCAGGAAGTCATAACTGAAACGTACAACCGGCTGAAAAAGGTCATGACCGGTATGGGTGAACCGTATGAGCTTATATTTGTTAATGACGGCAGTAAAGATAATACTGCAGAAATGATATCGGAGTTTTGCGAAAAAGATTCACAAGTACGTCTGATTAATTTTACACGCAACTTTGGTCATATGGCGGCTATATCAGCAGGTATGGAAAATGCGCGGGGAGAAGCAATATTTATCATTGACGCTGATTTGCAAGACCCTCCCGAGCTTTTCCCTGAGATGGCTTCAAAATGGAAAGAGGGCTATCATGTAGTGTACGGAAAACGAAAAAAGCGTGAAGGTGAGTCGGTATTCAAGAGGATTAGCGCAAAAATATTCTACCGGTTCCTGAGACGTATGACCTCTGTAAATCTGCCGCCGGACACAGGTGAGTTCCGTTTGATAGACCGCAAGGTCTGTGATGCTGTAAATAAACTCCCTGAGAAAAGCCGCTACATTCGTGGTCTTGTCAGTTGGGTCGGTTTTAAGCAAATTCCGGTTGAGTACAACCGAGAAAAAAGATATGCCGGTATTACAAAATATCCGTTCAGAAAAATGCTTGCTTTTGCAATGGACGCAATAACATCATTTTCATACAAACCGCTGAAAATGGCAACTATGATAGGGTTCTTGATATCTTTGCTTAGCTTTTTATATATAATTTATGTCATATACCAGCATTACTTCACCGACCGGACCATAACAGGCTGGGCGTCAACCATAGCCGCAATTCTTTTCACACAAGGTATTGTGCTGATGATATTAGGCTTAATGGGCGAATATATCGGACGGATTTACAAAGAAATCCAAAACCGCCCGAATTACATAATACAGGAAATAATTGAGCAAACCGGCACACCCGGGGAGGAAACCGCAAATGAAATTTGATTTATTACACCCTGCCGACCAACTTGTAATGATGATGGACCGCATTTATACAAGCGGGATGACGACCACATCAGGAGGCAACTTGTCAATTCTGGATGACAACGGCGATATATGGATAACCCCGTCAGGAGTTGATAAAGGAACACTGAACCGGAATGATATGTGCAGGGTTAAACCGGACGGAACGGTTATCGGACCTCACACACCATCTGTGGAACTGCCGTTCCACGCTTCGGTCTTCAAAAGAAGACCGGACTTACGCGCGGTACTTCATGCACACCCGCCGCACCTTGTCGCTTTCTCTCTGGCAAGAAAGCTGCCTGATGTGAATCTGGTTGCGAATGCCAGCCGCACGTGCGGGTCGCTTACTATGGCGGCGTACGCGGTTCCCGGTTCAAAAGCATTGGGTGAAAACATTGCCGCAGAGTTTGAAAAGGGCATAAACATTGTCGTCATGGAAAACCACGGTGTATGCATCGGTGCTGAAAGCTTGTTTGAGGCATTTGAAATGTTTGAGACACTGGAAACCACGGCAGCACTCGAAATACTCGCCAGAAAACTCGGAAAACCAAAGTCATTGGAGGAAAAAGAGTTTAACATTACAGCAACACGCGACCATCTGGTAATGGACGATTTTGTACCTAACAAGCACAGCCCCGAAGAATGCGCAGCACGCCGTGATATGGTCACACTCATACGACGCTCATACAGACAAAACCTGTTTGTCAGCACACAAGGCACATATTCAATGCGACTGTCCGACGGTTCATTTCTGATAACGCCATATGGTGTAGACCGCGCCTACATGGATGAAGCGGATCTGGTGCTTATAAAAAACGGAATGAAAGAACAAGGAAAAACCCCGTCACGCTCTATCGGGCTTCATCAGTTAATCTATCAAAAGCACCCGGAAATACATTCGGTGCTCGGGGCAAATCCGCCTCATGCGATGGCTTTCGCGGTAACTGACGAACCGTTCGATGTGCGCACCATACCTGAAAGCTATATAAACCTCCGTCAAATACAAAAAGTCCCGTTCAGCTCGGTATATGTTGAGCATGAAAAAGTAGCAGGAATGTTTTCGGATAAAACACCGGTCTTAATCTGCGAAAACGCCCAGATTTTGGTAACAGGCAACTCGCTGCTGCACGCCTTTGACAGACTTGAAGTAGCGGAAGCAACAGCTCAATCAATTCTTGCGGCACGTGACATAGGAGACCTTGTCCATATATCGGATGAAGAGATTAAAGAAATAAATACAGCGTTTAATTTGCCCGTGTAAAAGGGAATGAAATGCCTGAAAGGATGAATAAGCACCATTAACACATTCAAGAAAAAAGGATATGACCGCAATTATTTTGCGATGCTGCTTGAAGGCACCTCGTTTATGGGCGGAATTACCGTTATGGCAGCGGGCGGCACCGTGGCGTTGTTTATTGACAATATGACAGGCTCAATAACGTTGGTAGGACTGGGAATTACATTGCAGGCATTGTGCATTCTGAGCGGGCAGCTTATCGGCGCACCGATTGTACAATCTATACGCAACCTGCCAAAAACGTTATTCTACGGCATGACAGTACAACGGGTAATACCGTTTATAATGGCAGTTCCATTATTTTTGGGCTTTGGGGCATATACATCAGTAATTATATTTCTCGTCCTGTATAGCTTATTTTGGACAATGGACGGAGTCATCACAATGCCGTGGGGTGAACTGACCGCGCGGGCGATAAAACCCGAACTAAGAGGGCATATGATGGGAATGCAGGCAGCGTTGGGCGGAGGTATTTCGCTTATTACAGGTCTGGTACTCGCATGGCTTCTGGCAACCCCTTTATTGACCGACCACTTCCGGTTCGGTTATGTGTGGGTACTCACAGGGGTAATCATAATTGTCTCTATATTCTTCATTCGCTTGGTAAAAGACCCAAGTCCTGTCAGCTCCCCTGAAAAAATTGATTTTAAGAAGTATTACGCGAAAATCCCGGTGCTTATTAAAGACAGCAAAGTGCTTCAACATGCGATTATAGCACGGATACCGGGGTATATCGGCTTCTCGGTAATAACTTTTGTAATTGTATTTGGTGCTCACACGTTGGACATTTCCGATTCACAAATTTCATGGCTGGTATACTCGAAAATAGTCGGCGGACTGATAGGCGGTGTTTTACTCGCCGAGACAAGCCGTCGTTTCGGTAACAAGGTAGTTATAATTTTATGTAACGCAGGTGTGCTGATTACAATACTGATGTCGATAGCACTCATATATTTTCCTTCACTCGGCTATATCTGGCTGATGACTATATGTGCTCTGGCTGCCCTTTGGGCGAACAATTGGCTCGGATACATGAACTATATGATTGATATAGCACCGAAAGAAAACCGCCCTGCGTTTTTTATGATTGGGAACTGTATAGGTATTCCGTTCAGCTTTATAGGATACGGCATAGGCGCAATAATAGACACATGGGGTTATGCGACAGCATTTGTCCTCGGATGCATAACCGCCATGATAGCAATTATCGCAAGCATGCGTCTTCTGTCGAGAAAGCGCATAAAAGCTTTGGAGGTGCAATAACAGGTGTCAGAAGAAATTAATGTAAGTATTGTTTTTGCTGTATTACTGTTTCTCACAAGTGCGGCATATCAGTTCATTTATTTATCAACAATAATGCATGATACCAAAACAAAGATGCGTCAGCAGTACACGCTGGTAACTTTGTGTCTGGCGGTCAATGCGTTTTTCTACGGCTTAATGACCATAGCCGAACATGATACTCTGACATATATTTATTGGGCACTGGGGTTCATTTCGGGCTGTCTGTTTTTCCCAAGCTTATTAGTATTCATATGCAATATACTGAACATAAGAAAAAAGGTGTTAAAGTATATCTTAAGTTCAATCATTTATATTACTGCGGTTTATGCTTTGATTTGTGTCATTTTAAATGATACAACAATAAATCAGACGCAATACGGAAACCAGTTCTCATATCACAACAGCTTGCTTTTTATATTCTTTTTTGTATTCATGCTTTTAATCGTCGTTGCAATAGCGGGCGCACTTTTTGCCTGGCGCTTGAAAACACCTCTGCGGGGGCACCGTAGGCAAATAATCATATTGCTGATATTAATAGCGATTGCTTTTCCAATCGCGTTGTTACTGGATTTTATAATACCTGTATTTACAAACGAAACTGTTTTTCCGTTATCGGCTGTTGTATTACTTCCATTTTCATTTCGAATTTATTATATGATGCAAAAATACCGGACATTTGGTATCACAGTAGAAAATGTATCAAAATACATTTTTACATCAGTTTCACTACCGACAGTGGTGTTAAATTACAACAATGTGATTAGCCTTGAAAACAATGCAGCAGTGGTGTTTTTTGGAGGAAGTGTCAAAGGGCGTCATTTTACTGATTTAATTTTTCAAAATGAGGAGTCCCAAGGAGAAAACTTCCTTGAAAATACATTCAAAGATAAAATCATAATGATGAATACTCCTTGGGGGATAAGAATTTGCGACATCAACCTTTCAATTGAGAGTGACAAATATAATGACGCGATTTGCAAGGTTGTTATCATAAAAGATATAACAGATGAAAAAGAAGCTAATAAACGATTGATTCTGATGCTTGACACATCTCCTCTTTGCGCGCAAATTTGGAGCAAAGACCTGCAGACAATTGACTGCAACGAAGCTGCTGTCAGATTATATGGATTTAAAGATAAGCGAGAGTACAGAGAGCGCTTTCTGGAGTGTTGTTCACCCGAATACCAACCTGACGGGCAACGCTCTGATATTAAAGCGGTTGCTTTTGTGCATGAAGCATTTGATAACGGATATTGCAAATTCGACTGGATGCACCAAATGCCCGATGGCGACCCGATACCGGCTGAAGTTACTCTTGTCCGTGCAAAATACGGCACAGATGACGTTGTAGTAGGATATACACGCGACATGCGTGAGCATAATAAAATGATGACTGAAATTCTTGATAAAGGTATAAAACTTGAAAAAGCATTAAATGAAGCAAATGTCGCAAGTCAGGCAAAAAGTGACTTTCTTGCTAATATGAGTCATGAAATGAGAACACCCCTGAATGCAATCATCGGGATGACACTCATAGGTAAAAACTCAAATAATATGGACGATAAAATCCATGCGCTGAACAAAATAGGAGACGCGTCTTCACATCTGCTGGGTTTAGTGAGCGATATACTTGACATGGCAAGAATTGAAGCGGACAAGCTGGAGCTTAACACTGTCGAATTTGATTTTGAACATATGCTGGAAAAAGTAATAAATATAATACACTTCCGGGCGGATGAAAAACAACAATTAATAACCATAAACGTGGATGAAAGAACACCTCGCTATATAATAGGGGATGACCAGCGTCTGGCACAGGTTATAACAAACTTAATGGCAAATGCAGTAAAATTTACCAAAGAGAAAGGGGAAATCCACTTAGATGTAATGCTGTTGCACGATAATGCCGATAACTGCGAGCTCCGTATAGAGATAAACGATAACGGCATAGGCATATCTCCCGAAGACCAGAAGCGGCTTTTTGACGCATTTGAACAAGCTGATAACAGAACAAGCCGCGAGTACGGCGGAACAGGACTCGGGCTTGCAATAACGAAACGTATAGTTGAGCTTATGGGTGGCCGGATTTGGGTTGAGTCCGAGCTCGGCAAAGGCGCAAGTTTCATTTTCACCGTGAAAATCAAAGCAGCAACAACGTCAAATGAAAAGATTGAAGAGTATAACGAAGCAACCTCGTTAGCAAACGCTGGTATCAATGATTCATTTAAAGACAAGAAACTGCTCGTTGTCGAAGATGTCGAGATAAATCGTGAAATCCTGATTGCGCTTCTGGAGAGCAGCGGATTAATAATAGACATCGCCGAAAACGGAAAAGAAGCAGTAGAGAAAATAATAGCTGATCCGGAAAAGTATGATATTATATTTATGGATTTGCAAATGCCGCAAATGGACGGATTTGAAGCCACAAGACAAATCAGGGCTGTGCTCGAAGGCTTTGCCCTGACCGTCGGAAAGCGTGTTGACACACCGATTGTGGCAATGACGGCAAATGTATTTCAAGAAGATATAGATGCCTGTCTGGAAGCAGGAATGAACGCTCACCTAAGCAAACCGCTTGATATTGTCAAAGTATTGGAGACGTTGCGCAAGTATTTAACATAAGACGCCATTGGCGTTGTCCTACCGTGAGACGCTTTGCAACGTTATCATAACTCGTTTACCGTCTTCGTTATGGACCTCTACCATGCCTTTTTCGTATTCGTCCAGCTCGCAGATTTTACGTATATTATCGCCTTTTTTCGCAACAACGAACAACACGTCATCGTAGTTTTTTAAAAACAACCGTTCAAGCCCATGTATAACCTCAATGCGAGGTTCTCTTTTTTTACTGAAAAAACCCATAAAACCACTACGCCGTTTCTATTTCGTCCGCTTTTTGCAAACCAAGTTTTTCAACAGCGGCTTCACGCATTTTATATTTCATGATTTTACCTGCCGCATTCATCGGAAACTCCGTCACAAAATCAACATAACTCGGGACTTTATGCTTTGCCATATTGGTTCGCACGAAGTCCTTAACTTCGTCTTCTGTAAGCTTCTCGTCTTCTTTGAGAATAATGCACGCCATGATTTCTTCGCCGTACTGCTCCGACGGCACTCCGATTACCTGAACATCTCTTATTTTCGGATGTGTGTAAAGAAACTCCTCAATTTCCTTGGGATAAATATTCTCGCCGCCTCTGATTATCATATCTCTGAGCCTGCCTGTGATACGGAAGTTACCGTCCGGTGTGCGGCAGGCAAGGTCGCCCGTATGCAACCATCCATCAGAGTCAATTGCCTCGGCGGTTGCTTCGGGCATTTTATAATAGCCTTTCATGATATTATAACCCCGTGCGACAAACTCGCCGTTTTCATTGTCGGGCATTTCTTTATTTGTCTCAGGGTCGACTATCTTGCACTCAACACCCGGAAGCGGTCTTCCGACAGTGCCTACACGAACTTCAACAGGGTCGTCGATTGAGCTCATCGTACAGCCCGGTGCGCTTTCGGTTTGCCCGAAAACAATTGTTATTTCAGACATGTTCATCTTATCGATAACATCGCGCATAACTGAGATGGGGCAGGGGCTTCCTGCCATAATTCCTGTTCTTGTGTGTGTGAAGTCATCTGAGTTGAAATCCGGATGCTCCAGCATTGCGATAAACATGGTGGGAACTCCGTTTATTGCTGTTATACGCTCTTGTTTAACACAAGCAAGTGCGGCTTTTGGTGTAAAATACGGAAGCGGGGACATAGTTGAGCCGTGAGTCATAGAAGCAGTCATTGACAGCACCATTCCAAAGCAATGGAACATTGGTACATGAATGAGAAAACGGTCGGCTGTTGATAAATCCATTCGGTCGCCGATACATTTTCCGTTGTTGACAATGTTGTGATGTGTGAGCATTACACCCTTGGGGAATCCGGTTGTGCCGGATGTGTACTGCATATTACAAACATCCTGTGAACGAGTCAGAGCCGCAAGGCGATGCACTTCCTCAACAGGAACACCTGTGCCGGCTTCCAGAGCATCTTCCCACGTCATGCAGCCCTTTTGCTTTGAAGTTACATTAATTATCCGCCGTAAAAAGGGCAAGCGTTTGCAATGGAGCGCTTTCTTTGAAGAAGAGTACTCAAGCTCAGGACAGAGTTTTTTCATTACACCGATATAATCGGAATCTCTGTAACCGTCTATCATAACAAGTGTATGCACATCTGCCTGCCGCAGAAGATACTCAACTTCATGGCTTTTATATGCGGTGTTC
>Ga0123356_10008729_pt1 | contig 10052 bp, 11 predicted proteins | sample TergutEmb28metaG_2_FD_92546 | JGI IMG/M metagenome (GOLD analysis project Ga0123356, IMG submission 92546) | Embiratermes neotenicus P3 segment gut microbial communities from Petit-Saut dam, French Guiana - Emb289 P3 | ecosystem: Host-associated > Arthropoda: Insects > Digestive system > Gut ... | reverse complement strand
GCACAGCGGCACGCGACGGCGATCTTGGCAGCCCACCTCAGCGCCTCCTCGCGTGCGGGCACGTCGACGACCGCGAACCCGCCGATCACCTCCTTGGTTTCCGGGTACGGGCCGTCAGTGACCGTCCCGTCGGTCGCCACGATGCTCGCCCGCTGGCTTTCCAGTCCGGCGCTGAACACCCACACGCCCGCGTCCGCGGCCTCGTGGGCCACTTTGAGGGCGGCCTTGGTCACGTCGGGCAGGTCCTCCTCGGGGAAATTCATCGCTCCGTCATCGAAAGAGATCAGGTACCGCGTCATCCCATGACTCCCTTGCCCGGGCGACCCCGCTGGCCGCCTGTCATGTCACCAACGAACGCTCAGCTCCGGATCCGACACCGTGCCAGAAAAAGGTTCCACCGGACTTGCGCAGCGCTTTGGACGGGTTTCGCACGCGCGCTATCCCAGCTGGTCGCGGCGGCGTATCAGATACGTGGTCTCTGCGGTATTGCCGGCCAGCTCAATGGCTTTGTCGTAGGCGGCGCGCGAGTCCTGACTGCGGCCCAGCCGGCGCAGCAGGTCTGCGCGGGTCGCATGGTAGGCGTGATATCCGGCCAGCTTGTCCTCAAGACGGTCGACGGCCGCCAGTGCCACGTCCGGGCCATCCAGCTCGGCGACGGCGATTGCGCGGTTGAGGGCGACGATCGGCGAGGGGTCGAGGCGGACGAGCTGGTCGTAGAGGGCGAGGACCTGGGACCAGTCGGTGTCGCGTATGTCGCGGGCAGAGGTGTGCACGGCATTGATCGCTGCGAGGATCTGGTAGCGGCCCGGAGCCACGCCGGCGGCTAGCCGCTCGCGCACCAGCCGGTGACCTTCGGCGATCAGGTCCCCGTCCCAGGTCCCGCGGTCCTGTTCGTCGAGGGTGACCAGTTCGCCGCTCGCCGAAATCCGGGCGGTGCGGCGCGCCTCGGTGAGAAGCATCAGCGCCAGCAGCCCGGCCACCTCGCCGTTCTCAGGCATGAGGGCGCGGATGACGCGAGTGAGCCGGATCGCCTCAGCGGTCAGGTCGTGACGTACGGGGTCGGTGCCGGGGCCCGTCGCCAGATAGCCCTCGTTGAAGACGAGGAAAAGGACGGCGAGAACGCCGGAGACGCGTGCCGGGAGATCATCCGCGGACGGCACCCGGTAAGGGATGCGCGCCGCCTTGATCTTGGCCTTCGCGCGGGTGATCCGCTGCCCCATGGCGGTTTCCTGCACCAGGAAAGCACGGGCGATCTCGGGCATCGTCAAGCCGCCGACCATTCGTAGCGTCAGCGCTACCCGGGTCTCCATCGCGAGCGCCGGATGACAGCAGGTGAACAACAGCCGGAGCCGGTCGTCCTCGATGGCGCCGAGAGGCTCCGGCGGGTCGTCGTCGTCCAGCATCTGAGCCTCCCGCTGCTTGTCGTGGCGCTTGTTCTCGCGCCGGATCCGGTCGATGGCCTTGCGGTTGGCGGTGGTGGTCAGCCAGGCGCCGGGGTTGGGAGGCACGCCGTCGGCCGGCCACCGCTCGACGGCGGTCGCGAACGCCTCGGCCGCGGCCTCCTCGGCGATGTCGAGGTCACCGAAACGCCTGGCGAGGGAGGCGACCACCCGGGCCCACTCTTCGTGGTGGGCCTGGGTGATCGCCTCCTCGACGTCGGCGACGCTCACAGGAACGGCCGCACCTCGAGCTTCCGGTTGCAGACCTTCGACCCCTCGGCGGCGAGCTTGAGCGCCACGTCGAGGTCGGCGGCTTCCATGATCCAGAAGCCCGCGAGGTACTCCTTCGACTCCAGGTACGGGCCGTCAGTGAACAGAACCTCCGCGCCGCGGTTGTCGATAACAGTGGCCGTACTGGGCGCGGCGAGGCCACCTGCAAAGACCCAGTGACCCTCGGCCATGAGCCGGTCGTTGAACGCGCTGATGGCTGCCTGCTCATCCGGGGTGGCCAGGCCGGCGTTGTCATCGATGACGGAAACCAGGTACTGCATCTCGGATCATCTCCCGTTGCGTGGGCGCCTCACGCGGGCGCCCGCTCACCCCCGCTACGAACACCTCTGCCCCGATCCGACACGCCGTCCCGGGCATCTTTCAAGGACTCTGGCCAAGGACCTGGCCCGGCTCGGGCAGTCGACGGCGATGCCGATCATGATGGCTAGCGATGCCCCATAGGCTGATGCTGTGGGCCGCTATGAGAACTTCTTCATCACAAGCGGGGGCGCGTCCGCTGCCATCTTAGGGTTGCTGGTTGTTGCCTTGTCGGTCGTCAACGCGGATGACGCGAACCCGACAACCCGGGAGCTGCGAACTGTACTGGCCGGGAGCGCGTTTTTTGCGCTAGTAGACATCTTCTTGGTCTCGATCCTGGCCCTGACCGGGGGCTCAGTCGTCTTCGGGATATCAAGCCTCGCAATGGCGACCGTCGGCCTGGAGGCCACCCGACGACTGGTACCGAGGGCAAAGCGGGCTGGAAACTTCTCCCGCGGCCTTCGCGCCAGAAAGCTGAATATAGCCTTCGCGGCGTTTTCGGTATTGGCCTACTCAGCGCAACTCGGCCTCGCCGCAGCGCTCCTGGCGAACGCTCGGAGCGCGGCGCTTCAGCAGGCTTTGGTCCTCATCATTGTGGCTTTGTATTGCAGCGCCCTTGGTCGCGCATGGGTGGTTGCCGGGATAACCCGGCGGACATAAGGAGCCGCTCGAGCTGCGTTGGCGGCCACGTCCATAGTGCCGGCCAGCACTGTCGTCATCGATTTTTGTGCTCTCCGCCAGGGCGAAGCTATGCGACTGCCGCGATTTGGCAATCGGGGTAGCCACCCCCCGCGCCGTCGTCGTACCGTCGGGCAGGTGGAGGTCTTGCGTGACCGCGATGCGCTCCTGGTGGAGCGCATCCGAGCCGGTGATGATCAGGCACTTGCCGCCGTCTATGACCAGCACGCTGGTCTGGTGTACGGGCTGGCTCGCCGGGTGGCCCAAGATGAGCAGCTCGCCCGCGATGTCACCCAGGAGGTGTTCACCTACCTCTGGGAGATGCCGAACAGGGTCGATCTGACGCGCGGGTCGCTGCGAACCTATCTTGCGCTGCTGGCGCATCGGCGGGCTGTTGACGAGGTTCGGCGGCACAAGGCACGCTTTCGAGCAGAGACTGCCTCGGCGAGGCCAGAGCCGGAGGAGGGGCCCGAGACCCGTGTGGTCGACGCGGCCGCGCAAACCTGGCGCAAGAAGCACCTCGCCGCGCTGCTCGACATGCTCCCGGCAGAACAGCGGAAAGCGGTGCAGCTCGCCTACTATGACGGCCTCACCTACGTGCAGGTAGCCAAGGCAATGGGGATCCCGGAAGGGACCGCCAAGACCCGGCTGCGGAGCGCACTCGCCAGGCTGCGAGCGCTGCTCACCGACGAAGCAAGGGAGGCGATCTCATGAACGCCAGTCCGTCCGACGATGAGACCGCTGCCCTGCTCGCGCTCGACGCCCTCCTGCCCGGCGAGCAGGCCGACACCGAGCTGCGCATCGGCATGCTCCCGGCTGACCTGGCCGACGCTGCCGCCCTGCTGGCCGAGGAAACTGTCATCGACCCGCCGGGGGAGCTGCGCTCCGCCACACTTCTTCGTGCGGCATCCCGCCGCCCGCCCGGGCGGCCCGTCGATGCTGCCCAGCCGTGTGAGCCAGCGGTCGCGTTCGACCGCACAGTCGAAGACCTGAATCACCTCCTGGGTTCGCTCACCGACGCCGAATGGAGCGCGCCCGCGCATCCTGAGCACGGCCGGGTACGCGACCTCGTGGCGCATCTGGTCGGTGTCGAGCGGCTCGTGTTGCGCTGGCTTGACCCTGCAGAGACCGACCCGCATCTGCCTGATCATGTCGCGTCGACCCGCCCCGTCATCACCGAGCTGGCTGACACTGATCCGCGCGACATCGCCCGGCAGTGGCATGAGGCGGCTCGGGCGGTGGCGGCTGCGGCCGCCGGAGACCGCGGCCGGATGGTGGTCTTCCATGACCTCATCATCAGCGTTAACCAGCTGCTCGTCGCGCGCACCAGCGAGCTGTGGGCACACGCCATGGACATCTGCCTGGCTACCGGGCGCCCGCTGCCGCTGCTGGACGAGGAGCGGATGGCTACCTTGTGCAACGAGCTGATGGCCGCTGCGCCGCTCGCCCTGGCATACGGGGGCACCACCGCGCCCGGCCGCGCCGCCCGGTTCGTTCTCACCGGCCCCGCCGGCGGCACGTACACCGTGCCCCTCGCACCGGAGGCGCAGACCGCCGAACCTGAGGTCACCATCGTTACCGACGCCGTCGGCCTGTGCCGAGTCGCCATCCGCCGGCTACGCCCGGAAGAGCTCGACGCCGTCATCGAAGGTGACCGCGAGCTCGGTGACCTCGTCCTAGCCGGCATCGGCGCCCTCGCCCGCGACTAATCCGCGGCCTGTTCTGCCGGACTTCCTCGCACGGTGAGGCCATCCGCACGCGCGCCGGTTCCGAATCTGACGCGATGGATCACCGACAGGCGAGGAATCGAGCCATGCGACTCAAGCGCGTCTTCGTGCCGATCAGGAACACCGCAGGCAAGGTCTATGCGCGCCGGACCCGTCCGTGGCAGTTCATTTCGGCGTCGACCGTGGCCGCCTTCGCTATCGGGTTCGTCGCGACCGCGGCGGAAACCGGCGCCTACTCGGCCGGGGCGCGGACGGTGGGCAGCGCCGCACGCTCACTCAGCACCGGCGTCGTTGACCCGGCCATCGAGCCGTACCTGAACCCGAAACTGCTCAAGGCTGTGCCGGTCGGACCCGGGCCCGTGTCCGAGCCCGTGCGGAAGGTGCTGACCAGCCCGCAGATGACGACCGTGCTTGACGCCAGCGGCATCCCCGTCGTGGCGCTGGAGGCCTACCAGCACGCGGCAACCGTCCTCGCCAGCAGCGACCCTGTCTGCCACCTTCCGTGGGAGCTGCTCGCGGCGATCGGCCGGGTCGAGTCGGACGACGGCCAGTTCGGCGGTGCCGTGCTGCTTCCGGACGGGTACGGCACGCGACCCATCTACGGCATTCCTCTCGATGGTCAGGACGGCGTCGCTCTCGTTCGCAACACGACCGAGGCCGAGGCCGCGCTCGACGGAGGCTCGAGCTTCGCCCGGGCCGTCGGGCCGATGCAGTTCATCCCCTCGACCTGGCTCGAGTACGGCGCCGACGGCAACGGCGACGGCAAGAAGGACCCCAACAACATCTTCGATGCCGCACTCGCCGCGGCCGACTATCTCTGCGCGGGCGGCGGGGACATGACCAACCCGGCTCAGGAGGCAGCCGCAGTGCTGCGCTACAACGACGCCGACGAGTACGTCCGCGTCGTACTCGCCCTCGCCGCCAGCTATGAGCACGGCGACTATGCGACAACTCCGACCGGCGGGCCTCCGGCCAGCGCGTCCAGCGGAGGCGGTGGCCCTGCGGGTACGCCGTCATCGTCGCAGGCCACTGCGCCCGCGCCCAGCAAGGCACCGAAACCGACCCCGGTCCAGACTCCGGTACCGGAGCCCAGTGCGCCGTCGGGCCAGTCGACACCGCTCATCCCCGCGAATCCGGCAACGCCACCGACCGGCGGTCCAGGCGCGAACTCGGCACCGACGGCTCCGCCGACCCCGGTTCCCACCGGCACGACCGGAACCGGGCCTGCGCCGTCAGGCCAGCCGAGCCAGCCTCCCGGGCCGGCCGCCACCCCGCAGTTCCGCGCGGGCCAGATCGTCGACATCGGCTGGGCACCAGCCACGCGGCAGGTGGTCGTGAAGCTCCTGTCCGCGCCCAAGGCGACGCCGACCGCGCCCGTGCGACCGGCGCACCCGACGCCGCAGCCATCTCAGGCCGGCACTCAGCCCGCCCGCAAGACGACGGCGCCGAGCCACAGCTGACTCACCGAGCCGGGAGTTCCAGCCGCGGCGGGCCGTGCCCCCGCGGCTGGGCGGACGCTGCGGTCATCGTGAAGTGCTCGCGGACGACAATGCAGCCGGGGGTGGCGGGGCGCGAGCGACGTTGCTCGCGGGGCTCTCGGAGCGAACTGGCCGAAGCTCGTGAGCCGGCTGGAGTTCGGCTCGAGGCGGTGGCGATGCTGAGCAGGGAAGGTAGGTGCGGACTCGAGCCGCAGCGTGACACAGCGGCCTGGCAGACTTCCTGCGTGGGCGAGCGCACTGATCCGCTGGTGAGCCAGGTAACCAGCCCGGAGCAGGTCACCCCGGGCCTGAGGCGGGAACTCATCGACTGCTGGATTGTGGTCAGCAACGCCGGCGGGGCGGTCGGGTTTCCATTTCTTCCTGTCGATATCACCCACGTCGCGCCGGTCGCTGACAAGCTCGTCGCTGGCCTCAGCCCTGATTGCAGCCGGCTCCTCATCGCGCGGACCGGCGATACCGTGGTCGGGTGGGTGCACATGCACCGCAATCCGAGTCCGCTCATCGCTCACTGGGGGACCATCAGCCATCTCCAGAGCCTTCCTTCTTCGCGCGGCCAGGGGATCGGAACTGCCCTGATGGTGCATGCCAGGCAGGTCGCGCGATCACAGATGGGCCTAGAGCAACTTCGCCTCGCCATACGCGGCGGGACCGGGCTGGAGCACTTCTATGCCCGGCTCGGCTGGACAGTGACCGGCCGTTGGCCCGGTGCGCTCCGGCTCTCCCCAGGTGACGACCGCGATGAGATACTCATGATCCTTACGCCACTGTGACCAGCGCTATGGCACGCGAGCCGCGGCCGACGCGACTATCGTGCTGCGGTGCCGACATGGGTCTGCTTCCTTCGCGGGGTGAACCTCGGAAAGCAACGCAAGCTGCCCATGCCGGTGCTGCGCGAGTCCCTGACGGCAGCCGGCCTGACGGACGTGCGCACCTACCTGCAGAGCGGCAACATCCTCATCCACTCTCCGCACAGCACGCACGCGCAGGTGTCGCGCCTAGTCCGCGCCGTGATCGCAGCCGACTTTGCGCTCGACGTCCCGGTGATGACCCGGCAGCCAGCAGAACTCGATCGCCTGATCACCGTGAACCCGTTCGCTGCCGACGTCGCACAGAGGCCGCACCTGATCCGGGTAATCTTCCTCGAAGCCGTCCCGTCGAAGGAGCGCATCGAGCGGCTGGCGGCGGTCGAAGCAGTCCGGGATACATGTCAGGTCATCGGCAACCACGTCTACGTGGACTACGTCCGCGGTTACCACACCACTCACCGGACGGCGCCTTACTTCACCGGCATTCTCGGACTCGACGGCACCGAGCGGAACATGCGTACTGTCATGGCGCTGGCCGATCTAAGCGGACACGGACGTTGACCATCTCCAGTGACTGGGGGCCTAGTGGCCGAGGAGATGCTCAGCCCCAGTTGTGCTCGTCAACGAAGAAGTTCGGCTCACCGAACGTCCCGCCCCGCCCGACGAACACGTTGGGATGGTCATCGAGGTAGTGACAAAAGACTCGTCGGGCCGGCCTTCATCGCGCCGATCACCACGAAAGTCGGCAGGGTCACCGCGTCGTCAGAACGCGGTGCCTGCCAGCCAGCCGTCCACCACGGCGCTATCCCCGTAGACGGTGACTGCCGGATCGGAGACCGGCTTTCGCCGCATCAGCACGAGCAGCAAGCTGGCGGCCGGGCCGGTAAGGGCGGCATCGCCCTTACCGTGACCCGCCTCCACCGTCAGACCGCCAGCGTCCTGCCTGATCATCCACTCCCCGCGGCTACCAAGCCCGTCATCGGTTGCGTGTATGTGCAGGCCAGTACCGGCGGGCAGGGCGCTGGTCCGCTCGTCGGAGTTGCCAGCAAACCCTCCGGCTAGGAGCATCAGCCATTCATCGATGGCATCGGCTGCTACCTCAGCTTCAATGACTGGCTCGGGCTCGGCACCCGCAGCGAGCTGGGCGTCGGCTCGGTGCACGAGCGTCTCGTGCGCCATCCGGCGTATCCAGAAACCGGCAGGGGTCGGCCCAGTGAATGACCAGACGACATCACTGCCCGCGTCGCGCACGGCGTCGACGATCCGCGCCGCGCCGGCATGGAGCCACTCGCACTGCTCGGCGCGGTCATCCGGCAGCTTGCCGTCTGGTACCTCACGGAACGGAATGAACGCGTCAGACCTCGTACGCGTGATCTCGGCCGCCCACCGGTGCGCCCTGCCGACGTGCGTAACAAGCTGACGCAGTGTCCATTCCGGGCAGGTGGGGATCGGCAGGCTCGAATCATTCTTAGCCAGGATTGCCGCCAGCCCTGCTGTGCTTGCCTTGATCTCGGCCGCGTACCGGTCGGCAGTGAGCTGCGGCATGGTGTTCCTCCTGGTGGTCTGCGGCGGCTAGCCCATCCACGCCTGACTGTAAGCCTGTCCGGCGCCACAGTGGCCAACGGGCATCCCGCGTCAAGGGCTACTGGCGGCCTGTTTAGTCCGATAGCAGGTGGCGGAAGTAGGAGGCTGGCTCGGTCATGAACCGTCGCCAGGCGCTGACGAGGTCGAGTTCCTCCCACCGGGCCGGGCGGATTCCCCAGTCGCCCAGTTCCAAGATGCTTGCATCGGGGACGGCGGCGACGATGGGCGAGTGGGTCGCGACGATGGCCTGGGAACCGTTCAGGACGAGGTCGTGGAGCAGGGCTACTAGCCCGAGGGAGGCGGTGAAAGAGAGCGGCGCGTCGGGTTCGTCCATGAGGTAGAAGCCGGGCTGGTTCACGCGGGTGCGCAGTATCTCAAGGAATCCCTCGCCATGGCTCAGCTCGTGGAGCCGGTCCGGCCGCCGCCCTGGGTTGTCCTCCAGGTAGCTGTAGAGGGTGTGCATGGTGTCGGCCCGCAGGAAGTAGGACCAATGTGGCCGACCGGGCGCGCGTTCGACGATCAGGCTGCTGCCCAGGCCCGGCTCGCTGTCCCTGGTCCGGAACAGCCTGCCCATGGCCGATCCGCCCTGCGGATTGAGGCCGCACGCTTCCGCCAGCATTTCCACGACGGTGGATTTCCCCGACCCGTTCTCACCGACCAGGACGGTCACGCCCGAGGGCAGCTCGAGTCCCTCGCACAGCATCTGCTTGACGGCCGGGATCGTCGCGGGCCAGCGTGAGGTGTCGACTGGGCTGCCGGGATCATGGCGGATCACACTGATAGCGCGACCGTCGGCCACCGACCCGTGCCTGTTTGGAACTGGCCTAGAGGCCGCGCTCACCTGGCCACCCGAAATGCCCGTCCGCTCCCGGGCGCCCATGGTTCAGGTCGTGTGCTTTCCGGGACGTTGATCGCTGACCGCAGCCAGCGGTCAGCGAGTGGCTCGTCGTCGAATCGCGGAATGACATGCATGTGGGGATGCAGGAAACCGCCCTGGTTCCAGCCCAGCAGATAGCCGTCCGGAGCTAGCAGCTCGTGCAGCGCCGCCTGTGCCTGGAGCAAGAGAACCCTGGTGTCCGTCCACTCCGCGGGAGTCAGTTCGAAGACGGAAGTGCGGTGGGCGATGGGCACGATTGCCCCCGCAGCCGGGCAGGACGCCCTCCGCCAGTCTGGCCGGGCCCGGATGGCCGGGTCCAGGGTCGACGCGAATATGCAGGTCGGGGTCTCGATGAAAATCTCAGCTGCGCTCATCCAGCTTTGATCACAGAAAACGCACCCTTCGCTCATCGAGTGCCTCCAATCGCAGGAACGTCGGCACGCTCCCACGCTACGTCGGCGCGGCAGGTGTGGAACACTGCGCCGGCGGCTGGATACCTTGAGCTGAACCAGGCCAACTGGGATGACCGGGTGCCCGCGCACGTCGGGTCGGCCGACTACGCCGTGCAGCGGTTCCTCGATGATCGGGCGCTCCTGTCGGACCTGGTCAGGTTCGACTTGCCGCTGCTCGGCGACGTGTCCGGGGTCTGCGGAGTGCACCTGCACTGCCACATCGGGACCGACACCATTTCGCTGGCCCGGCTCGGAGCGTCGATGACCGGGCTCGACTTCTCCGGCGCGGCTGTCGCTGAGGCCACCCGGCTTGCGGCCGCAGCCGTCGCGTCGCGGACCTGCTGCGTCCGGGCGGACGGCTGTTCATCCGTGACGGGCACCCGATGCTGTGCACCCTTAACG
>Ga0123356_10008728_pt1 | contig 10053 bp, 5 predicted proteins | sample TergutEmb28metaG_2_FD_92546 | JGI IMG/M metagenome (GOLD analysis project Ga0123356, IMG submission 92546) | Embiratermes neotenicus P3 segment gut microbial communities from Petit-Saut dam, French Guiana - Emb289 P3 | ecosystem: Host-associated > Arthropoda: Insects > Digestive system > Gut ... | reverse complement strand
AGCCCCCAGGCCGCCCTGCTAGGCCAAGCCCTAGCCAGCCAAGGCGCCCGGGTCACTCCCCAGCCCGACGGCGCGCTGCTGGTTGATGGCTTGCCGGCTCCCGGCATCGGCGATCTGGCTGCAGCCAACGGCTGGGCGCTCCACGAGTTGTCCCCCCAGACGTCCTCACTAGAAGACGCATACATGGCGTTGACCAGCTCGAGCGTCGAGTTTCGCTCAGGAGGTGTCCGATGACGGCTCCCTCGGTTTACAACAACCCAGCCCTGGCCACGCGTAAAGTGCGTTTTCACCGGGTCTTAGCCGCCGAATGGATCAAGGCGCGCTCGCTGCGGTCAACCTGGTGGGTTTTTGGGGTGTACCTGGTGTTGACACTGGGTTTCCAGCTGATCCTGGTCTTCAATTTCTACTGGCCTGCCGTCAACGAGGTAGCCGGTGGGGTCGAGGCCTGGCGCCGCCTGGTCTCAGAACAGATGGCGGAAGGGCAGGCCACCGTGGCCTTCTCTATGGTGATCATGGTCCTGGCGGTGGCAGGGGTTTTGCTTCTGACCAACGAATACTCCAGCGGCATGATCCGATCCACCTTTGCCGCCGTGCCGCGCCGCTGGCCGGTGTTCTTGGCTAAGGCCCTACTGATCAGCTTGTTCACCGTGGCGCTAATGGCCTGCGCCGAACTGCTGGGCGCGGCTGTGGCTGGTTTGGTAGCTCAGTCAAAGGGCGCAACACTGGTCCTGACCCCCACTGTGTGGCGCATCTGGGGCATGAGCTTAGTGACCGGCGCCCTCCTGGTTTTGTTGTTCCTGGGTCTAGGCGCACTGCTCCGCTCCAGCGCCGCCGGCATTGCCACCGCCTACGGGCTGTCAATGGTGATCCCGACCATGATTCTGCCCCTGCTTGGCCTTGTGAATGACGTGTTCCTCAAAGCCGTCAAGTATTTCCCGATGGCGGCTGGCGCCTCGACCATTGCCTCCAGCCCCCTTGGTGAGAGCGATTCGAGCCTGAGCCTCTGGGCGGGTTTTTGGGTGATGCTGGCTTGGGCGGCGGTCGCTATGGCCTTTGGCGGCTGGCGCTTCATGCGCCGCGACGCCTAGAGCCTGGCTACTCAGCTTCGGAATACAGCGCCTGGACCACACCACGGGCCTCGGCTTCAGGATCCATGAACAACGGACCACTCCAGGCAGGCACGGTGCGCCAACCCATCGCTTCGAGCCGATCTGGCCAGTGCCGCAGCTTAGCCCTGAGTGAGGGTTCAGCCACGAAAGCGGCGTCATCGCTAACAACGGCCACCTGCCAGCCTGGCTCCTCGGCTTCACCCACCACCATGGTCAGTTGCCTGGTGGGTGACGGGCCGTAGTTGGTCTTGACCTTGACACCGCGCCGCTCCACACGCCTGGCTAGATCAGCCAGTAACGCACCCTTGGCGGGCTCGGTCACCTGGTCCGCCGGTGGGCTGGAGTGTTCAGCCAGGTCCAGGAGCCGTTTGAACAACTGCGGACCGGCGCCACGCAGCCGCTCGTTGTCCAGGGCGGCCGATCTGATGGAGCTGACCACCGCCAGCCGGCACTGACAGGCCACCAAGACGGCTGTTAGCAGGTCAGCACCCTGGTCGGCGTCGAACTGGGCAAAGTCGTATAGCAATAGCCCTCGCGGTGAGCGGGCCAAACCGGGCGCCAAAATGACGGTCTGCGGGGTCAAGGTGTCCACGCCGGCGGCATCGGTCACAACTAAGGGTGGGTCAAGGCCAACCTCAGGTTCCTCCAGGGCGGCGGCTACGGCATCGTCACCACTCTTAGCGGCGTGGCGCAAAGCCCCAAAGACCCGCTCGGCGAAGGGCTGGGAGGCGGTCACCACGGCAAGGGATTCGCCCGGGAACTGGCGCAGGTGGTAGCCCACCTGCTCAACAACCTGCTCAACCTCGGCGGCTGAGGCGTCAATCCGGCTGCCGGCGCCAGCCACTTGACCAACGTGGTCAACGTAGTGCCAGGTCACCTGGTTCAAAGGGTTGGGCTGGGGCAGAGCCGGGCCAAGCGTCTGGTAGCCCAGGGACTCCAGCAGGCCAGCAATGCGCGAGTCACGCTGGTGACCCATGCCGGTCAACGTCACCTGGGGCAGAACCTGGGCGGCAGCCTGCGTCAAAGAGTCCATGGCGCCCCGCGCTAGATCGCCCACCACCACTATCTGGCGGCCACGGCTAATGGCAGACACCGCTTGAGCCGGGGTCAGGGAGTCAGCCGAGTCCAAGATGACCAGGTCAAAGACCGGTCCACCGGTCTCTGCCAACGGGATGGCACCAGGCACCATCACTGGGCCAGCCATCAGGCAAGGCCGGACCTTCAGGGCCACGTCTGGGGCGGCGGCCAGCACTTCGCGTAAGGTGCTGGTGGCCTCGGTGTGCTCCAGTTTGAAGGCTTGCCCTGGGAAGTTCTGCACGGCTTGATCGCGCCATGCGCCCACCGCCGCCCGGATGGGCGCCGGTTTGGTGGCCACGTGGGCCACGTCCAGTTGGTTGTAGGAAACCACCAGCCCGGCCAGGGCTTCGCCGCTCAGAGAGGACAGGCTTGGTTCGGCCTCTAGGGCCAGGTTCAACACCGAAGACCACCACGCCAGGTCAACTTCTAGGCCGGCGGCTGCCACCTGGGCGGCCGCCTCTACGGCTGTCGGGTCGGCCGGTCCCACCCGGCGCTTGGTCAAATCAGCCAGCAGCTTTTCCAGCCCGGCTTGATGCAGGGCCGCCGCCAGCTGGTTCATCTGTGGCAAGGTGGTCAACGAGTCCCGGTCAGAACTCAGTTGATCAAGAGTGGCTATCAGTTGGTCAAACTCTAGGTCAACAAGTGGACCACCAGGCCGCTGACCTAAGTATTGATCCAGCTCATCTAGGTCTGCCCGGACACTAGCGTGTTCGGCTTCAATCTCTGCCATGCGGGCGGGCAGCTTGGGCCAGGGCACATCTGGGGCCCAGGTCAGCCAGATCTCGCGCTGGTCCTTGACCTTGCCTAGGGCTTGGTGCATGTCTTCGACCCGCAAACCCGGCCGGACCAGGTCCCTGGCTTGCTTGAGCAGGCGGCGCCTGGCCCGGGCGGACATTGGATGGTCGTTGGCCGCCCGCCACTCCGATGGCGCGGAGGCCACCCACATGTCATCTGGCGGCCGTTCGAAGATCTCAGGGATAAACACGTCCAGGGCTTCGCGCACCCCGGCCAGCATGGTCAACTGTTCGGTCCACCCCGAAATGGTGGTGGACTCATTCAGACCGGTCTGCCCGGTGACCTGGCGCATCTGGTTGATGGTGGCTTCCACCGCACCAGACCGGAGCCTGTCAAGGTGGATCAAGGCTTGGTCAGCCGCCGCCTGATCCAACACCACCGCACCGAACCAGGCGGTGTCGTCTGGGCCCAACCGGAACATGCCCAGCCGGGCACCTTGTTCCACCATTTCCCGGGCCCTGGCCCGGCCTTGAGAGTCAAGGTTCTGGGCCGTCTGGGCGTCAAAATGCACCGCGGTGCGGGCCTCAGGGAAGTCTTCGGTAATGCGGGCAATGGCCTCAAGCGCGTCATGGGCTGAGACTTCGAACGGTTCAATCGGCTGGTGAAGCGCGTCCAGATAGGCGTTGATCTGGCTGGCTCGCTCAGTCAGAGCCGCCCGGACATGCACAATGCTGGCGGTGTCCAATGGGGGTGGTGTCACCTTGAGCCCGGTGGTCACATGCGTCACCGCACGGCTTTGCCAGCCGGGAATTGGCTCCAAGTCAAGCAGTAGATCGCCTAGTCCGTGGGCCCGTAGAATCCGCGCCACGTTCTGGGCGGTGCGGCGCTGCCCAGCCACATACAACACCGACCGGCCTGAGCCGACCGTGTCAGCCATCACCGCAGCCAGTGTGGTAGCCGTTGCCGGGGTGGCTAGCGCGTTGACCAGTACAGATGATCCCTCTGCCACCACGTCCACCACGTGAGCCTGGCTGACTGACAAGTCACCCACGCCGCGCTCGTGATCCGGTGGCCGGTCCGCGCTAACCAGCGGCACTAGCCTGGCTTGCAGCAATTCCTGTTTAGCGGCCTCATCGCCCGCCAGGGCTGCCACTACCGGGTGGCAGCTCAGCAATTCGCTGGCGCCCGCCATTTCGTCTGCCAAAGCCTGGCCGGGATGCTGGTACACCCCAACAATCAGCTTGGTCTTGAGCTGGAAGTCGCTCAGGGCGGACCGTCCCATGGCCTCCACGGCACGCAGCACTGGGGCTGGGTCAAAACCCGAGCCGGCCAGAGCGTCGTGAACCAAGGCAACCGGGTCCACCGGAATACCGTGGGCGCTGAAAACCTTCACCAACTCGGGGTTGATCACCACCGCCGGTTCCAACTCAAGTTCCAAACCGTGGTGGGTAGTGCGCAACTCAAGGCCCCGCAACATGACCGGCACCCGCCTAGCCACGCTTTCGCCATCGGCCCGCTCTTCGTTCCACAACGCAATGCCCACGCACATCTGGATGGCTGGCAAGCCATAACGTTCCGCGTGGCCTGCGGCCAGCGTCTTGACCTGGGCGGCCTTGAACCCGGCGGCGCGGCCTTCGGCTTTGTCCCGGACCAGGGAGGTGATCAACGTTGGACGGCCGGCGTACAACTGGGCAATGCCAGAGGGATGAGCCTTGGTCAGGTTGAGCACGGTGTTGCCAAGCGCGGCAATATCTTGCAGCGGGTTGACGCCGCCCATGGCCAGCAACTCGTCTTGCCATTCGGCAAAGATCCGGCCCAATTGGGCAGCTCGCAAGTCTTGAGCCGTCACCGGTCTTGGCCCGGTTGCGGCCTTAGAACGTTTTCGTCCAGCAAAGAAGGCAGGCCTCACGGCCCCAACCGTAGGCGTGCCACGGCGCCGGTTGTGGGAGGCGCGCCACGCAGGGTTAATGGCGGTGACCGGGACTTGGACTGCACCTAGGTAGACCGACGCTCGGTGCCGTGGATGCTTAGGCGGGCCCGGCTGCCTGCCGCCTGGGCCTTGAGGTGGCAAATGGTTGGCAGGCGCTTGGGTCACCAGGCGTGGGCGGGGCCTCCACCAGCGTAAACATGGCATGCCGCCTTGTCCTTGACGCCTAGTAGGGTGTATCCAGTCAACCAACCAGGCCTTGCACACTCGATTTGGACCGCCACATGTCACTGTCCAGCCGGACCGCCGTCACCACGGACGGTTCGAATCAGACCGCTGACCCTGCCGTCTGGGAGGCTCTAGCCCGGCAGGGCGGCGCCATCAAGGACAACATCGGTCAGGTCATTGCCGGCAAAGACCAGGCCATCCACCTGGCAGTCACCACCTTGTTGGCCGGTGGCCACCTGTTGATCGAAGACGTGCCTGGGGTTGGCAAGACCATGCTGGCCAGGGCCATGGCTGCCTCAGCGGGGGCTTCGGTCCGGCGCATCCAGTTCACGGCCGACCTGCTGCCCTCAGATGTGACCGGTGCTTCGGTTTACAACCAAGCCGACGGCTCGTTCAAGTTTGAACCCGGGCCGGTGTTCGCCAACATTGTGATTGCTGATGAGATCAATCGGGCTAGCCCGCGCACACAGTCAGCCTTGCTGGAGGCCATGGAAGAAGGTCAGGTGTCGGTGGATGGCGTCACCTACCGCCTTGAGCACCCCTTCCACGTGGTGGCCACCCAGAACCCGATCGACATTGACGGCACCTATGCCCTGCTGGAAGCCCAAAGAGACCGCTTCATGACCAGAGTGGCCATAGGCTACCCCGACCGAGCCGCCGAAAAGGCCATGGTTGAAGCTCGCCAGGCCAGCGACCCGATCGACCAGATCAGCCCGGTGGCGTCGCTGTCAGCCGTGCGCTCCATGATCCAGGCCTGCCGCCTGGTCTATGTGGCTGAGGCGGTGACCGACTACGTGGTGGGCCTGGTCAGGGCCACGCGCTCCCACCAGGCTCTGAAGCTGGGCGCCTCGCCAAGGGCCACGGTTCACCTGCTGGCGGCGGCCAAGGCGCACGCTGCCTTGGACGGCCGGGGCTTTGTTTTGCCCGATGACGTACAAGCACTAGCTGAGGTGGTGCTGGCTCACCGCCTGGTCGCCGTGGCGCCGGCCCGCGGCGTGGAGGCGGCCGCTCAGGCGGGCGGCATTATCCGCGAGGTGCTGGCGGCGGTGCCAGTGCCCGTGCCCTTGTCCGGGCGATAGTGCGGTGATGCACCAGTCCCATAGGCGCCTGAAGTTGACCTGGCGCGGCACCTGCCTTGGATTGGTGGCGCTAGCCGGGCTGGTGTTGGCTGTGGTGACCCAGCGACGCGATGTCTTGCTGGTGTCGGTGTGCCTGGCTTTGGCAGTGTTCCTGGCGGTGGTCGCTTTGACCCTGGTGCGCCGCCCAGTGGCTGTGAAACGCCAGGTGCCTTTGGTGCCGGTGCCGGCCGGCACCAACCTACCGATTGTGCTGCGTACCCCTGGGGGTCAAGCCAGTGAGCCAGTCTTCGACATGGGCGAATGGGGGGCCACCGCCGCCCCACCCACTGGGCCGGGCGTCATGGCCTACTGGCGCCGTTTCGACCGGCGGGGGGTGTGGCCTGTCGGTCCGGCGGTGGTACAGCGGACCGCGCCACTTGGCATGGCTCGCCTCTCCACCGTGGTGGCCCCGCCGGACCAGGTCCTGGTGGCGCCCAATCTGATTCACCTGCCGGTTGGCCGCCTGCGGTTCGACGTGGCGGAACACAGCGCACAGACCAGCGCGATTGGTCCCAGGGAGGTTGACCCGGGGGCCGTCCGGCCCTACCAGAGCGGCGACCCAAGGGCAAAGGTGCACTGGCGGGCCACCGCCCGTCGCGGTGAGCTAATGGTGCGGCAAGACAAGCCTTTGGCTACTACCGACGTCTGGGTGGTGCTAGACACTGTGGTGGGCGGTGACGCATGGGTTGCCTTCGAGTTGGCCGTGGCGGCAGCCGCCAGCCTGGTGGTCAAACTGATGTCGCAGAACCACCGAGTCCACCTGTTGACCAGTTCTGGGCTTTGCGCTGGCCCGTTTGCCCAGGCTGGGGGCAGGGATCCGGTCATGGTGGCGTTCGCTCGGCTGACCTCTAGTCAGTCGGAGCCGGACGGTTGGATGGAGGCGCTGACCAGCGCGTTGCCTGACCGGGGCGGTCAAGTGCCGGTTTATGTCGTGTTGAGCCAGCCGGTCAGCCCAGCCGCCGCCAACTGGCTGCTTCAGCTGAGGACTCTGGCCGAACCGGCTGGCGCTGTGCTGGCGCCGACCGCCGCCAGCGCGGCCCCCCAACTGAGAGCCGCCGGCTGGCAAGTCCATCTAGTGCCAGGGACCAGACTGTGAAGCGGCCAGCTAGGCCTGGTGCCAGCCAAGGGACCCTTCTGGCCAAGGCGTTGCCCGAGGCGCGTGGCGCACCCGGGCCAAGGTCTGGCATCGCCCCGCAATATGGACCGGCGGTGACACCACTGGTGTTGGCCTTGTTGCTGGCGGCGGTGCTGGTGCCAATGTCGGATCTGGTGGAAGGCACCCGGTGGGTGCTGGCTTACCTGGTGGGTGCCCTTGGGGTGTTGGCGCTGGGTGTGTTGCTACGGGCCATTCGGCTGCGCCTGTGGGTGACGGTGCTGATCCAATTGCTGGCGGGGCCGTTGGCGGCCGTCTACCTGGCCGTTCGGTCCACCCTGAGCTACGCGGTGTGGCCGGGGGACAAGACCTGGCAGTTAATGGACACCCTGGGTAACGACGTGGCTTGGACGGTGGAACACGAGCAGGCACCGGTCACGGCCGTGCTGGGTTTAGTGGTTCTGGCCATGGCTGGCGGAGGCGTGCTGGCGGCGGTGATTGACTGGTACGTCCATACGGTGGGGGCGCCTGCCGCCACCGGTCTGGTAGCCGCGTTGCCGGTGGTGCTGGCCGTGGCCTTTGTGCGCCAACCGTTGCCCGAGTGGCGGCTGGCGGTGCCCATAGCGGCCTTTTTGCTGGTGTTGTGGCTGGTGCCCGCCGGCGTTGACCGAGCCCTAGCCCGCGGCAGTCCAGCCACCAGTCAGCGCCAAATCAGCCGCCCTGGCCTTTGGGTGGGGTTGTTGGTGGTGCTGGCCACGGTGGCTGGCGGCATAGGGCTGACTGGGCTGGTGCCAAGTTTCGACGCGACGGCGCTGATCAACCTGCGCCAATCCGTTGGGGGCCAGGGTGGTGGCGAGCACAGTCCACTAATGGATTTGGGCCGTGACCTGCGTCAGCGGTCCAACCGGGTGGTGGCTAATTACCAGACTGACCTGCCCGGCGGGGTCTACCTGCGGCTGAGCACGGTCAGCCGGTTTGACGGCACCGCCTGGCTGCCTGATGACACCGCCTCTTCGACAATTGACCTGTCGCCGCTGGCCACCGGCGAGGGCGTGCGGTGGCGCTGCCCCGAGGTTGACACCAACGCGCCGGGCTTTGACCCCACGCTGGATGCCAGATGCGAGCTGGTCTCACCATGGGAACCGGATCAGGATGGCGACATTTGGGTCATGGCTCCGGGTTCACCGCTCATCATTTCGGGGGATCCTGATGGCGACGGTCCATCGGGGGAATACGAGTACACAGTCGTCATTCTGGACAATTGGGATCAATTCTCCACCAGCGTCGATTTGCCCAACAACTATCCCGTCAACGCCGTTGTGGAGCCCACCCAATACACCGCGCAGATCGAACTGATGGGCCCGCGCGGCGAGGCCCTGCCGCTGCCGTGGTTGCCGCAGTCTGTCGCGGACCTGGACCAGACGATCCGGCTGAAGCAATCTGACCTAACGGCGTGGCTGCCAGAAGGATGGGAGCAGGGCCTCAGTTACCAAGTGGCCTTCGCGTTGCCGGATCTGGCGGCGGACCGGCCCAATCCGGCCTTGCCGTCATCGGAATTCCTGGCGCGCTTCCTGGAGGTAGGGGATGACCTGCCTCCGATCATTGCCGAGACGGCGCAGGAGGTGGTGGCGGGTTCCGCCGACCCCCTGACCCAGGCCCAGGCACTTGAGGCCTACTTCACTAGTGGCCAGTTCACCTATTCCACCTCTGCCCCGGTGCAGCGCGGCTATGACGGGGATTCGGCCGCCGTGATAGCGCAGTTCCTGGAGGTCAAACAGGGCTACTGCGTCCACTTCTCTGCCGCCATGGCGCTGATGGCGCGGCAAGTTGGCTTGCCCAGCCGAGTGGTACTGGGCTACCTGCCGGGTAGCGTCGACACGCCTCCGGAGCCCGGTCAGTCTCCCAGCTATACCGTGCGGGCCAACCAGCTGCATTCTTGGCCAGAGATCTTCATAGCGAACGTGGGTTGGGTGCCATTCGAGCCCACCCCAGCCAGCCCAGATTCAACCATTCCAACCCCCACAGCCTCGCCCACCCCCACCGCCTCACCCACGCCGACAGCCTCACCGGGGGTTTCCCCTTCGCCTACGCCGACTCGGTCTCCCAACCAGACCACCGCCACCACCAGCCCTGGCTTCCAGCCTTGGCAATGGGTTGGGGGCGGACTGCTGTTGCTGGCCCTAGTTCTAGCTCCAGCCTTGGCCGGCTGGTTTGTCCGAGGCCGGCGCCTGCGTGGTGGGCTTTCCGGGGCTTGGCGTTTGGTGCGGGACACGGCTGCGGAGCTGGGCCAGGACGGGCCGGCGGGGGAGACCCCTCGGGATTTCGGTAGCCGTTTGGCCGGTGCCTGGGGCTCCGGTCCGCCGGCTAAGGCCCTTGACCGCCTGGTTGACCAGGTCGAGTTGGCGGCCTATGCGCCACCCGGTGACCAGGGCGTGCCTGAAAAGCTAATGGATCCTGCGACGGTTCTGCACACCGCGCAGGATGACGCTAGGCCTGGCGGTCACAATGCCGGCGAAAGCGCGGCTTGCGAAGCCGGACTGATTTCGCAGGTCGGCCAGCCGGATCGGGACCAGGTGCGGTTAGCGCTACGCCAACTGCGGTCCCATGCGCCCCGCCGGACTCGGTTACGCGTCTGGCTCTGGCCGTCCAACCATTTCCGTCGAGTGTGACGCTAAGCAGCACCACGAGGAGTAAAACCGCAGGTGGCAAGGAATGACATGCTGCTGGGCGTCACTCTCGGCCTAGGGTGAATTCCTTGGAGTGGTT
>Ga0123356_10008727_pt1 | contig 10053 bp, 5 predicted proteins | sample TergutEmb28metaG_2_FD_92546 | JGI IMG/M metagenome (GOLD analysis project Ga0123356, IMG submission 92546) | Embiratermes neotenicus P3 segment gut microbial communities from Petit-Saut dam, French Guiana - Emb289 P3 | ecosystem: Host-associated > Arthropoda: Insects > Digestive system > Gut ... | reverse complement strand
CCAATTCCTCGCTTTTTAGGCATCCGGCTATTGCCTGAGCCGTTTCGCGTGAAACCATGGCGCTCAACGCCCCGCGCCGGGCCTCGTCGAGTTTATTGGCGTTTTTGTCCGCGGAAAACACGGCGGGTTTATTTCTGTATGTAAAATCGCTTGCTATGGCGAGATTCTTGTCAATATACTTACTTACCTCGTTATTAACGGCGTTTATTGAAACATTGGTCATCCGGGCCAGCTCATTAGCGAAAACGTCGCGTTCAATGGCATTCGTGAGCCGGGCGACGATCATCGCCGCCTGGGTGGTGAATTTGGCCTTGTCCGTCAGATCGGACAGATCATACTGTTTTTTCAGGCATTTCATCTGAAAGCTCACATAACTGTCAGCGGATTTCAAAACCTCGATAAATTTTTGCCTTCCGAATTTTTTCAGGAACTCGTCCGGATCTTTAGCGTTTTCAATTTGCAGTACCTTTACGCCCAGCCCGGCCGCCGTAAGAACCGGTATCGCCCTAAGCGCCGCCTTTTCCCCCGCCGCGTCGCTGTCGAACAACAGAACGGCGCTTTCGCAGTACTTTCTTAAAACATTGGCGTGATTCTCGTTAAAGGCCGTGCCCAGCGACGCGGCAGAGTTCGCGAAGCCGTGCTGGTGAAGCGCGATCACGTCCATATAACCTTCGGCCAGGATGATCTCTTTAGATTTGGCCAGCCGCGCGAAGTTCAGGCCGTACAGGGTTTTGCTCTTGCTGAATAAAAGCGTCTCGGGGGAATTGAGATATTTCGGTTCCCCGCTTCCGATCATCCGGCCCCCAAAGCCTATGATTTTATTATATACATCGAATATGGGAAACATCAACCGGTTCCTGAATTTATCTGCACAACTATTATTATCATATTCAAGAGCGAGCCCGGACTTAAGTAACAATTCTGTTTCATAACCTTCTTTTTGTAAAAATTCAACCAGGCCGAAACGCCCGCTCCCCGAGTAACCCAGTCCAAATTTCGTCCTCGCTCCCGCGCTGAGCCCGCGTTCATCAAGATAGCCCCTTGCCGCGGCGCCCTTTTCAGACTGGAGCAGGCCGTAATAATATCTGGCGGCTTTCACATGAATTTCGTAGAGCTTGTCCTTTATTGCCCGTTGCCGCTGGTATTCCCCGCTCTTATCCGGTTCAGGCAGCTTGTAGCTGACGCGTTCGGCAAGGGAAGTGATGGCGTCTTTAAAATCGTAGTTCTCCTTTTGCATTATAAAGGTTATCACATTTCCGGAGGCCCCGCAGCCGAAACAATGATAAAGCTGCTTGTCCGCGCTTACGGAAAACGACGGCGTTTTCTCCCTGTGGAAAGGGCACAGGCCGAAATAATTTCCGCCTTTCTGGGTAAGCGTGGTATATTGGGAAATAACCCCGACTATATCGTTAGCCGAGCGTATATCCTCTATGGCGTAATCGGGGTAAAACAAGTCGGTTCAGCTCCGGAAATTAAAATACGAACAATCTCTTATATATTATTCGACAAAAATTAAGATTTTCCTTTGTGTTATTACTATAAGTTTTTTACAGTAAAAAATAACTTGACGGGATACGCCTCATTAATATTAAACGATAAATAAAATAAAAAGACATATATACTTGACATTTCAGATATTATATAGTACAATAGTTTTGCGGAGGTGATGACTTGAAAAACAAGCGAATGAAGATTGCGCGAGTGGAATGTGACTATTCACAAGAACAGCTTGCTCTGGCCGTTGGCGTGACTCGGCAAACGATAGGCATGATTGAAGCTGGAAAATACAATCCATCGCTTAATCTTTGCATTGCAATTTGTAAGGCGCTTAATAGAACGCTTGATGAATTATTTTGGGAGGAGACGGTATGAAGTTCTTTCGTAAGGTCGCAGATGAACGGCAAAGACTTGAAGCAATGCGTATAGCGAGTGTTACAGTATGTATAGCTATTTTAGGGCTTGCTATAGCAATTATGGTACAACTATTCGTTTTTGGCTTAAGTCTGGCACATGTTGCAGGTGAATTTATCATCTTTTTTGTTTGCCTTATCTACTTGCTTATCGGGTTTTACCGCTATGGAATTGGGGATTATCGTACTAAGCGCGGAATAAAATCAGTTTTTGTTTATTGCTTTGTTATCGCATTTGTATTTATGTGGATTGGCGCTTTATTTGTCTATTTCAGATCGGAAGTTCCACTACTGGTCATTCTACGTTACTTTGGCATTGCCTTTTTGATAATATTCCCCCCTATTTTTGGAGGCGGCGTACTTATTGACGCACTAGCAAGAAAGCGGCGGACAAAACTTGCAACAAAATATACGGACGATAGTAATTGACGAAAAATGGCGGCGGCATATTAACAAACTATCCCGCCGCCTGTACATTTACCGGTCTATCTTCTGCGCTCTGCGCAGTTGCAGTTCCTTTTCTTCGTACCGCGTTCGGCTTTCCATTTTGTAACAAAATTGTCACTTGAATTATACTTCTATTATATTATAATTAACTTTCGCGCAAGAAAGGAAGTGACCTCTATGCCTCACAGCGATTTCAATCTGGAAACCGAATGGCTGAACTATGTTTTGTCATATCTTGAGGATTATTTAAAACGCACATCTGAAACCAAGCTGCTTATAGACGACCAAGTTCGGGAATCCGCGAAAAAGTATGACCCCGACAATTTAGAGCAGTACTATGAACTCACGCTGAACACGACGCTGCAGCAATCCTTGGGCTCCAAAATACAGATATCAAGAAAATCCCTGTTAAAACCGTATTTCGCGAGGATTGACTTTCAGGCCGAGGACGAAGCCAAAAAAAAGGCGTATTATATAGGAAAAATGTCGCTGATCCGCGACGGGGACAACGCGCCGCTTATTATTGACTGGCGCGCGCCTGTTTCAAACCTTTATTATGAGGGACGGCTGGGCGCTGCGTCCTATACATGCCCCGACGGGCTTATAAAAGGCGATCTGAGCCTGAAACGCCAATATATAATCGAACAGGGGCAGCTGAACGACTTTTTCGACATAGACATAACTACGAATGACGAGTTTTTACAGCTCGCCCTTGGCTCATCCAAGGACAAACGCCTGAAAGATATTGTTTCGACCATACAGGAAGAACAAAACCGCGTGATCCGCGCCGATTTGCACAAGCCGGTGGTGGTCCAGGGGGCGGCGGGCGGCGGAAAAACCACAATCGCCCTCCACCGCGTGGCCTACCTGCTCTATAATTACGAGGCGCGTTTGTCCGCGTCCAACATTATGATCCTGGCGCCGAACCGTTTCTTTTTAAGCTATATATCAGAGGTTCTGCCTGACCTGGGCGTTGAAAACGTCGTGCAAAAAACTATAGAAGATTTCGCGCGTGATTTTACCGACAGCGATCTTGAGTTCCACGCTTCGTCGGACAAGCTGGCGTTTTTACTGAACCAGCCGTCGTACTATAATTTTATCTCTTATGTGTCAAAATTCAAAACTTCCCTTGTATACAGGCGCGTTATCGACCGTTATGTGAATTCCATAGCGGAAGGCCTTATGCCTGACAAGGATTTTACGCTGTACGGCCACGTATTGTACGAGAGAAACGCGATCCAGCGCTTGTTGTGCCGGGACTACAGCTATCTGCCGGTTTCACGCCGTATCAATGAAGTAAAAAAATATCTGCAAAACACGCTAAAACAACGGAAACCTGAGATAATCGCCGGGATAAACGCTTCCTATGACGATGAGCTGCGCATGATAAAAACGATGGAGCCTAAAGATACAGTTGAGCGCCGCAAAACAATAACCGAACTCCTCGACAAGCGCGATGCCGAGCTGCTGGCGATCTCCAAACAGTCGGAAACCGTGATAGACAGTTATTTCAAGCGCAAGGAGTTTCAGCCGGCCAAAGATTATTATTATGAATTCATCAATGACGAGGCGATATTCACAAAATGTTGTGAGAAATATCTAAAACCTGACGAGATAAAACGCATACGCGAATTTTCAGCCAAAAACATAAGCGGTAGAATTTTTGAACCGGAAGACGCCGCCCCCATTGTGTACATCCATTATCTGATATACGGCGCGGGCGATTTCGACATTCGCCATATCGTAATAGACGAAGCCCAGGATGTGGGACTTTTCCAGCTATTCGCGCTCAGAGAGATCATGAAGTCATCCTCGTTCTCGATACTGGGCGATTTGTATCAGGGGATTTATTCCTATAAAGGCATTTCCAACTGGAACGACGTAATCTCAAAGGTTCTGGGCGGCGCGCAGTTTATGACCCTTGAGCAAAGCTACCGGACAACCGCGGAAATTATGGACTACGCCAATACGGCGGCGAAACGACTTAATCTGGACGCGCCTTTGGCGAAACCCGTGATACGCCACGGGGTTCCGGTCAAAACCCTCAGGTTTGAAAACAAAAAACAAGCCGCGGCATCCATATTCAAGCTGATTGATCAGTATATGGAAAACGGCCGTAAATCCATTGCGGTTATCACAAAAACAATGGACGAGGCGCGGGAGTTTTTGCCGCTTATCAATCATCCCGAACTGAAACTCATCAGTGAAAAAAACGACGAATATTTAGGCGGTATAGTTATAATCCCATCATATCTGGCCAAGGGGCTGGAATTCGACGGCGTGATCGTGGCCGACGCGTCAAAGGAAAAGTACGCTCTTTCGGAAACCGATATAAAACTTTTATATATCGCGCTGACGCGCGCGCTTCATGAACTGACGGTATGCGTGACGGGGGAGATAACCGAGGTATTGGATGCGGAATGACGCTGGTAGGGCAAGGGCTCTGCTCCATAAGCGCCAACTTAAGACATTTTGTAGTATTTACGCGGGCTGTAGGGGACGCACACCGGGCGTCCCGGGTCATACCTGTAATGGGACGCCCGGTGTGCGTCCCCTACAAGGAAAGACATACCAAAAATACAGATTTTATTCTAATTTTGACGTTTGCGATAAGCCGCCCTCATGATATATTTTGTCGAATTTTGCTTAAGTTGGCGCTTATGGGGCTCTGCTCTTGCCCTACGGTTCCACTTCCCCTTGCCCTACACGCCTTCAAATTTTTGATAAAAAAATGTTTTTGCAGCGTCCTTATGTGGCATACTAAACCCATATGTGTTTGGAGGATTCCATGAGGAGATTTCTGCCGCTGCTTCTTGCGCTTTTAATAGTATTGTGTTCAAATGTTTTTGCGGAAACGGACGATTTTATATCCGGCGGGTCTATAAACGGGACATATCACGGAACGCTTGACGCCGAAACCGTCAGGACAAACATCCAATTCAGGGATGTCCCCGCGAATCACTGGGCCAGAAGACCCATTGTCAGGAACGCGGCTTTGGAACTCATAACAGGATACGAGAGGATGTTCTATCCCTCGGCCGCACTGACAAACGAAGAAGCTATAACCCTCGCCCTTAAAGCGATAGGTCTCGAAAGGGAGGCTCTTGCCAGGGCGGCGGCATTACAGGACTCAAGTCTCCGCACCCTGTGGTCCCTCGGCTACCTCAGCCTCGCGGCTGATATGGGGCTCATCGACCGCGCTGAATATAATGCAGCGCTCACGCAGACGGCCGCTGACGCGGGCGTCCCTTTTTCGCGCCTCGCGCCGGCGAAGCGCGAGGATGTGGCGCGCTGGATCGTCGCGGCTTTCAATTCAATAAACCCGGACGTGTTTCCAACGCAGACTTCCGTACAAAAAATATTTTCATACAGCGACTATAACAGCATTTCCGCCTCGGCCATGCCTGCCGTGGAAATCGCGGCCAGAAACGGAATAATGAGCGGTTATCCGGACAGGACTTTCAGGCCCCTTGGAAATCTGACGCGTGCGGAAATGGCGCAGATACTCTACAACCTTGAGGAGTTTTATTTTAGTATAGCCGGTATAGAAAAAAAGTCCGGAACCATAGGGTTTTTTAGGGATAATCAGATAGGCCCGGCTTTGTGGAGAAACATTTATGTACGCGTTTCCGACGGAACGGCGGACATGCTGCAGTACGAGCTTGTTGCCGATGGCAGCCCGCAGCCCAAAAATAGGGACGCGCTGACGCTTAAAAATAATATCGTTTCCGGAATGGCGGCATTGACGGAGGGAGATACCGTGACATATTATGTCCGTTCCTCTGACGGTTCCGTTTTATTCGTGGAATCAAGCGGGGAAATGCGGACTGACCAGGTGACAGCAAAACTTTTTAGCGTGGATCCGGCTGTGGGAACAATAAACTTAGTCGACGCCATGGGTAAACATTTTATTTACAGCGCGGCCGAGGGGATGTTCAGTACGGACGGCATGTATTTCCGCATGGAAAAAAAAGATGTTGACATACGAAACCTGCCTTTCGGGAGCGGGATAAGGCTTACGTTAAACAACAACGTCGCAGTCGAGGCCGCTTATGTCGGGGAACCTACGCTTGTCCAGGAAATCAGGGGAATAGTTACTGAAAATAATCCGGGCTTCGGCTATATCACGATAGTCGATAATAACGGAAGGGAAGTAACAAAACGCTATTATGAAAGCGAAATGACTGTCAAGAAGCGCCAGTATTACGACATTTCGGAGGGTATCGGTTATATAAACGAGATGTTTCCCGATTTCAGGTATGACCCGCGGGATACGGTAATATCCGCAGTAGAGCCGGGGGATATAGTTTATTTGCGTCTTGACCCCGCTAATACGGAGGTCGTCGTTTCTGTCAGCGCTTCCACAGACTACGTGGCCAGGTACGGCAGAATAGTAAGCGTAAGCCCTATAAATGAAAATGACTACGCTCAAATCCTGGTTGAGTACGAAAATAAGCAGACGGCATGGTTTACCGTGGCCCGGGAAATATTCGTTTCAAGCGGGGGAAGGCCTTCCGGCCTAAGCGGTCTCAGGGTGGGCGATTGGGCGAAATTTCTTATAAATCAGGCCGTGATAGCCCCGGGATATGTGCTTGAAACCGTGAAAGAGATAGCGGTTGAAGGTGGCGGTCATCTCATAACCGCCATAATTAAAGGTAATTTCGCCGGAGTGAACAGTATACAGAACCGGCTTTTGATAGAAAACTCATATTTGCTGTCAAAAACGGGCTGGGGCGATTACAATAATTTATCGTCTTATCCATTGTCCGGGAGGGACGTGGAATACTATCACAACGGACAGCGCATAACGCTTGATTACGCGGCAAGGTTTTTTAAATTTGGCGATGTGACCGCCTATATCGCGCTTGAGGGGAATTTCTCCGGCCAGAAAGCCGTAAAAGTCACCTTCAGAACCGAAAGGGACGAGCTTCTCCCGGCTGACACCGTTACGGACGCCTCGGCGGGGCGTTTTGACATGCTGGGCAATGACGGCTCCATCCGCACGGACGCCGGAACCATAGTCCTGCGCCATGGGCGCCTGGTGAGCGGGAATGACATACTCCCGGCGGACTACGCCAATGTGTCGCTCAACGGGCTTAACGCCGCCGCGATAGTCGAGATCATTGACGCGCCTGAGACCTCCCTTGTGGCTGTTGCCCGGGGGCGCGTATATTCAATAGATGAAGGCAAGAGCTTCAAAGTCCAGTCTATGAGCCTGCTTTCCGGGCTTGAGTGGGTATACACGCCTATACAGCGAGAGTTTACCATAGACCACAACACCCTGTTCATCGACGCGGGCGGTTATGTTGATCCTGCCGGATTTATGGGATATACTGAAAACAGCAAGCTGGACAAAGTATATTATATAATTATAGACGGAAGCCGCGCGGCATATATTATCGACGCGCCTTACGCGACAAAGGCCGTAAGAGGAACCGTTTACAGGCTGGAAAACGGAATGGCTTATATCAAGGAAGTTTTCTGGTATGACGATACTACCGGAAAATGGAATTCTGTGAGCAATACAAACGCCATACTTCAAGTCGCGATAGCGCCCAATACCATACTGGCCAAAAATAATTCGCTTATAACGCAAACCGGACTGAACGTCGGCGACAGTATAAGGGTCATGACGTACTCGCTGCCGAGCCGTGTGGATCCGGGTTCAACCATAGAGGGGAATATAATCTTTGTGGAAAGATAGTAGGGGACCACGCCGGGCGCCCCGCTAAGAGGAACCCCGTGGCGACCCTTACGTTTTAGAAAGGCGGTTGATTTCTGATGAAAAAAATATTATTTCTTTTTGGAATCGTAATATTGATGAGTTTCTTTTTCACATGCCCGGTTTTTGCCAAATCGGGAAAAGGCATCGGATTTTGGGGCGGAATAACCGAAGGGACGCGCCTGCCTAAAACGACGGAAGTCATATTGGCCCAGACTGCGGCGAACAAAAACTCGCAGATGGTTATGCCCTACAAAGAACTGGTGTTTTTGTCCGGAAGCCCCGTTGAGTATGAGGGCACGATCGCGATAAAGACAACGGGGGCGGCCGCGGCGGATGCCGGGACCTTCAAGGTCTCATACGTAATCGCGGCAAGGTCAGGCGACAACGCGTCTATCAGCCGCAACATCACATTCAACGTCAACTACCGCAAAGAAGGCTCCCAAACCATATATGACTACGAATCAACGGCGTGGACGGAAAACATAAGTTCCGGCGGCAAGACTTATAGGCTCGTCCCCTCGCTCTCGCATTTCGGCGTAAGTATTTTGGAAGATAATACTCCGGGGGTCAGCTATTTCAGAGGGGATTTGTCACAAAAAACCGTATATAATGACGGAACGGAAAACGTGACGCTGGAATCCTCGGGTTCGCTTTACGGATATGACTGCGCCTGGTCTAATACTGAGACGGCGCGCATAGATTCTGTCATAAGTACGGGCGAGTGGCAGATGCAGTATCAGACGCGCCCCAGCGTTTCCGTGAACAAAGTTTTGCAATATTCCGAGAACGAACCCTCTGTCATAAGCTTTTCCGGCAATTATAAAGAGGTCATGTCTAATTTAAGCGGGCTTCAGTACAATATTTTTGTTCAGCCCAGGCAGTTTTACGGAATTGCCGCGTCAGGCGGCATAAGCATCAGCACGCACAACACCTTCGAACAGCTTACCGCGCCGGATCTTGCTTTCCTGAAAGGGCATCCGGCTGAACAGGATGTAAGGCGCCTGTTTTCCATGCAAATATTGGAAGGCGACGCCAAGCGTTATATTCCGGCCCAGGCCGCAACCCGCGGCCAGTTCGTATCAATGCTTGTTAAGGCTATAAAACTTCCGATAGAACGCATACCTGCGGGAACCGCCAAAAAACCCGCGCCTATGAATATCGTTTTCCCCGACGTCATGCCCGGCCGGCCGGATTATCCCTATATTATGGTGTCTTACAAAGCCGGTATAGCCTCGGGGCGCGGCAAAGGGCTTTTCCAGGCGGACGCCCCTATACAGCGGGAAGAGGCGATAGTCATGATGATCAAGGCCTTGGGGCTTTCCAATCTAGGGCAAGACCCGACCGCGCTTACGCCCTTTGCGGACAATGCCTCGATCTCCGACTGGGCCCGGCGTGAAATATCATCAGCGTACCGCGTTGGCTTGATTCCGCCCGATAACGAAGGCAGACTGCTCCCTAAAGCGAACCTGACCAAGGCCGAAGCCGTCGCGTTTATTAATCTGCTTATTGATTATATGCGCACGGGCATACAGCTTGATTATACGGAACATATCGTTAATTATCCGAGATAAAATTCTGACGGTATACCGGGCAAGAGCAGGGCAAGGGCTCCGCTCTTGCCCGGTATACGGACGCGGTATACGGACGCGATATATCGCGTCCCTACAGAATACAAAACGGTATACAAAATTTAGCGTTTTTGTGTGAAATTTTTATTTTATGTGATAAAACTCGACTTTGACACATTCATCAAAAAAAATAGCCCGCAAATGTTGATGTTGCAAGGCATTGCGGGCATTCATGATTGAAATAAAGTTGTAGTGATATTCAGGAAATTTTAATAGCCGCAATATTTTTTTTAATTTCATTGCGCGTGAGCCTTAGCATTGAGAAATCAAGACCGAACGCCTTACCCAATGCGTCTGCGACATCGCTTTGATGGTCAAAGAGGTAAAGGTTGCCGCCCTCGTG
>Ga0123356_10008726_pt1 | contig 10053 bp, 9 predicted proteins | sample TergutEmb28metaG_2_FD_92546 | JGI IMG/M metagenome (GOLD analysis project Ga0123356, IMG submission 92546) | Embiratermes neotenicus P3 segment gut microbial communities from Petit-Saut dam, French Guiana - Emb289 P3 | ecosystem: Host-associated > Arthropoda: Insects > Digestive system > Gut ... | reverse complement strand
TTGCCGGACCCGACCTCCCCCATCAGCAGCCGCTGCATCGGCTCGGCCCCGGCGATGTCCGCATCGATCACCTCGAGTGCGGCCGACTGGTCTCCGGTCAGCGGGAAGGGCAGCTCGTGCGCGAGCCAGCGCGCGCTCAGTTCGCGGGGGCCGGAGAGCCGCGGCGCCAGAGCGCCGGCGGCACGGTTGCGACGGCGGCGCTGGAGTGCCAGCTGGTCCATGAGCAGCTCCTCGAAGGCGAGCCTGCGGCGCCCCTCTTCCTGGTCGCCGTCCCCGCTCGGGAAGTGGGCGGCACGCAGCGCGCCGGGGCGGTCGAGCAGCCGTTCGCCCAATCGGAGCGCCGCGGGCAGCGGCTCCACGGCGTCATCGAAGTTGGCAGCGTGCTCCTGCACGAGCGCCAGGATCTGGGTCGAGGAGAGGCCGTCCGTGGCCGGATAGTGGGCCACGGATGCCGCCGCGCGCGCTTGCGCGGCGGCACCGCCGGAGGCGAGCGCCTGGTCGGTGGGCGCGTGGCCCTGCACCGTGAAACGCCCGCGGCCGTCGGCCTTGCCGTGCAGGATCAGGCGCGTCCCGGCCGGATACCGGTCGGCCAGCCACGGCTGGTTGAAGAAGGTCACGCGCAGCGTGCCCGAGGCATCGCCAACCGTCGCCTCGACCAGCGGGCGCATCCCGCGCCGGCGCACGGCGCGTGCGGCGATGCTGCGCACCGCTACCACGATCGTGGCCGCCTCCCCCGCGACCAGCTCCGCGATCGCCCGCGCCTCACGCCGGTCTCGCGGGAGATGTTCGAGCAGGTCGCCGACGGTCCGCAGCCCGAGCGCCTCCGCGCCCTGCGCCGCCTTGGCTCCCTGGACGCGCAGCGGGCGCTCCCAGGCGGTACGGGACGGGAAGCGGATGGGCGCGGCCAGCAGCTGCTCGGTGGTGAGCGGCTCGATACTCGCGAACGCGGTCGGCACGAGCACACTTTGACCGCCCGCGCGGACCGACCGGCCGCAGCTGCGCTACGCCCCGCCGAGCCGCACCGCCTTGACGATCAGCAGCACAACCGAGATCACGAGGTATCCGCGCAGCGACAGCATCGCCACCTTGCGGCCGGTTGACCATTCCGGGCGGCCCAGCAGCGCCAGTGGCGCCATCGTCCACTCCTCCTTGGGGACGTCGTAGGTCTCGCCGATCATCGTGACCCCTCTGGCGCCGCGGCGGTTGCGCAGCAGCAGCAGCCCGAAGACGAGCATGCCCGCGAGCAGGACGCCGCCGCCGATCAGGGCGACCTGGGTCACGTTCACGCTCGGGAACAACACGGTCGCCATCAGGATCAGGGAGAGCAGCACCAGGATCGCCACGATCACGCTGGCGAGGGCGTTCAGCCACCCGGGGTTGCACCAGGGGCCGAGCACCTCGCGGTCGTTGCAGAGCAGCAGCAGGAAGACGCTCGCACTCGGGAGCAGCACACCCGCCAGCGCCTGCACCGCGAGCGTGATCACGCCCAGCGGCGCCCCGGGGATTAGCACGATCGCGGCGGCGCCGACGATCAGGCCGGCGAACATCGCATAGAAGGTCTTGGCATCCGAGAACTTGCGGTGCAGCGAGCTCTTGGTGCCGAACACGTCGCCGAAGGCGTAGCTCGTCGAGAGCGTCAGCGCGCCGGCGCCGATCAGCGAGGCGTTCAGCAGCACGAGCGCGAACAGCACGCCGGCGCCGTTGCCGAGGACGCTGCCGAGCGCACTCGCGGTCGTGCCCGCATCGTTGAAGTGCCCGAAGTAATGGGGATTCCCCTCGAACGCGAACGCCGACACCGCGATGAGCGCCCCGGCTCCGATCACGACGACGATCGCGCCGATCCAGGTGTCGAGCCGCTCGTAGTTGATCCAGCGCGGCGTGATCCGCTTGTCGATGATGTTCGACTGCTGGAAGAACAGCTGCCACGGAGCGACCGTGGTGCCGACCATGCCGATGATCAGCAGCACCGAGGTCGAGTTGGCGCCCCCCTGGATGCCCGGCACCACGAAGTCACGCGCGATCGTCCCGTAGTGCGGATGCGAGAGGAAGAACAGCGGGATCACCAGCAGATTCGCGAACACGAACACGAACATCGAGCGCTCCCAGGCGCGGAAGCTGCCGCTTGCCGTGATCGCGATCAGCGCGAGCGCCGCGATCGGCACCGCGATGTACTGCGAGACGCCGAAGTATCCGAGTGCCAGGCTCACGCCGATGAATTCAGTGACGATCGTCAGGAAGTTCAAGAGGAACAGGTCGCCGACGGAGAACCAGCCCCAGAAGCGGCCGAAGCGCTCGTTGATCAGCTTTGCGTGCCCGACGCCGGTCACCGCGCCGAGCCGTACGACCATCTCCTGGTTGACGATCAGCACCGGCACCAGCAGGATCAGCACCCACAGCAGACTGGTGCCGTAGTCCTGGCCCGCCTGCGAGTAGGTCGCGACGCCCCCGGCGTCGTTGTCGCCCACCATCACGATCAGGCCAGGCCCGACGATCGCCAGCAGCGCGAGCAGCCGCGCGCGTGTGCTGGTCCCCCCGTGCTCATGCTGACGGATCGTGCCGAACGCGCCCTGGATGTCGCCGACATGCGCGGAGTCGAGCACGGCACGTTCGCGTGCGGGATGCACGTGCGGTTCGTCCTGCTGGGTACTCACCGGGCTCGACCTCCTTTCATTTGCGTCGTTCGGCCGCGGCGCAACGGAAGGCCGGTCCGGAAACTAAGGACGTGCGCCCGCCGCGCGCCGGCGCCACTCCTCCGGGAGCAGCATCTCCAGCACATCATCAACAGCGATCATGCCAATCGGCCGGCCGTCCTGGTCGAGAACCGGCATCGCGATCAGGTTGTAGTCGGTCATCAGCCGCGCGACCTCGGGCAGATCCTCCTCGGCCGCCACCGTCGGCGTCTGCGCCTCCTCCTCGAGCAGGCTCGAGAGGCTCGCCCCCGGGTCAGCCCGGATCAGCTCGGTCAGCGCGAGCGTGCCGACCAGCGCCCCGGCGCCGTCGACCAGGCAGATGGTTGAGAGCAGCTGGCCGCCGAGCTCGCTCGAGCGCACAAGGCGCAGGGCGGCGGCGACGGTCTCTGCGGCCGGCGCGGAGACGAAGTCCGGGTTCATCATGCCGCCCGCCGTCGAGGGGTTGTGCCCAAGCAGGTTGCGGATCTTGATCTGCTTGCGTGGCGGCAACAGGTTGAGCACCGGCAGCCGCCGGCTCTGCTCGATCTCGAGCAGGAGGTCGGCGGCGTCGTCGGAGGCCATCCGCGCAAGCACGCCCGCAACCTCCTCGTCCGAGCGCTCGCGCAGGAACTCGACCTGATGCTCGTCGTCAAGCTCCTCGAAGACGTCTGCCTCGAGCTCCTTGTCCTGCCCGACCGCGGCCAGGATCTCCTCGCCCTCGTCGTGCGAGGCCGCCTCGACGAGGTCGGCGATCTGGGCCGGGTGCAGACGCGCGAGCCGCCGCGACCCAAGCTTCAGGCGTGATGTCGGCACGTGGCCGACGAACGGCTCGATCTCATGCCACGGCACGACCTGCTGGTGCTCGCTCTCGTGACCGCGGAAGCGCCGCGGGAGGAAGCGCCAGAGGCGCGGCTTGAAGCTCGGAACGATGCCGGCCACCTGCCAGACGCCGTCCTCGTTGATCAGCTCGACCTCGTTGGCGGTGACCAGCCGCGCGGTGGCCACATGGATCACGCGCCGGTCCAGCAGGTCGCGTCGCAGCAGCACCTCGCCGGGCCGGCTCTCGAACTGGGCGAGGTTCAGCTTTGTCGTGGAGGTCTTGACCGCGTCGGGACCGAACTGCTCGATGCGCGCGATCGGCACGAACATCTCACGCCCGCCGATGCGCGCCTTGAGGCCGACCAACGGGGGCAGCGCGTCGGTTGAGTCCAGACGCGCAATCACATCCTGAATACGCCCGAGCCGCTCCCCGCTGGAGTCGAGCAACGGGCTCCCCGCAACCGAGGAGAGGTGGACGATCTCTGTGGCCATCAGGCTTCGAGACGCAAAGCGTACGCTACTCGGCCGCCAGCAGCCACCAATAACTCTCCTGGCCCCCAACGGAGAGATCGAACTCGACCTCGCCGTCGACGAGCGCGCGCACCGCCTGATCGTCGAGCGGCGCGTCGGCTCCGCGCAGACAGGTGATCAGCTCGGCGTCATCGGCCAGCCGGCCGATGACTTCCCGCAGCGTCCGCTCGGGTTCCCCCCAGACGACGAGCTCGTCATCGACGAAGCCGATCGCGTCGCCGCTGGCGAAACGCCCCTGCGCGTCGTCACGTGCCGCGCGCGCCACCGCGCCCGTGCGCAGCTCGCGCAGAATCTCGTCCATTGCCGCAGCGTTCACAGCGGCGTCCGCGTCCGGAGTGAGCGCGACCGCCGCGGCGAGCCCGGCCTGCAGTGAGCGCGAACGCACCACGACCACGGCCTTGTCGGAGAGCTCGGCGGCGCGCTCGGCGGCCATGAACACGTTCGGGCTGTTGGGCAGCACGACGACCTGCTCCGCGGGGACAGCGTGGATCGCGGCCAGCAGGTCATAGATCGACGGGTTCAGCGTCGGCCCGCCGTCGAGCACCGTGACACCCAGCCCCTCGAACAGCATCCTGAAGCCGTCGCCGGTCGACACGGCGAGCGCGCCGCAGACCGCGCTGGGAGCGCCCGCGGCGGTCAGCCGCGCGTCGCGCTCGGAGACCTGCTCGGTCATGTCGGCGATGTCGATGTGCGAGACCTCGTGCGGCGCGAACAGCCCCATCGCGGCATCCGGCGTGTCGGTGTGGACGTGGATCTTGAGCGTCGAGCGGTCACCCACGACGAGCACCGAATCGCCGATCCGCTCGAGCTCGCCGATGTAGGCGCGCTGGTCGAGGTGGGTGCCCGTGACCGCGAAGTTGGTGCAGTAGCGGAAGGTCGTCGAGGCATGCTCGGGATGGGTGATCTTGGCCGGAGCACGATGTTCGATCGCCACCGTCTCGCTGCCGCGCAGCGCACCGACCATGCCGGCCAGCACGATCGTGAGGCCGTAGCCGCCGGCGTCGACGACGCCGGCCTCGCGCAGCACCGGCAGCAGGTCCGGGCCACGATCGACCGACTGCTGGCCCGCGTCGAGCGCGCGCTCGATCACCTCGGCGGCAAGCGCGTCCTGCTGCTCGTCGGTCGCGTCCGGGCCCAGGCGGGTCTGCGTCATGTGCGCCAGGTCGGTGGCGACCCGGGTCGCCATTTCGCGCACGACGGTGAGGATCGTGCCCTCGGCCGGGTCGCGCACCGAGCCGTAGGCCTGGTCGGCGGCATGCGCAAGCGCCGCGCCGATCAGGATCGGGTCGACCAGCTCGCCGGGCCGGCTGATCAGCTCCTCCGCGGCGCCGCGGATCAGCTGCGAGAGGATCACCCCCGAGTTGCCGCGCGCACCGAGCAGCGCCGCGCGCGCGACCGAGTTCACGATCTCATCGCGGCCGATCTCGTCGAGCGTGCGTTCCTCCGAGGTGCGCAGGATGCGATCGAGCTCCTCGACCACGGCGCGCAACGTCAGCACCATGTTGTCGCCGGTGTCGCCGTCGGCAACCGGGAACACGTTGAGGTCGTTGACCTCTTGGCGCCGCGCTTCGAGCGCGGCAAGACCCGCCTCCACGAGCGCGCGGAAGCGAAGGATGGCGGGATCACTCACGGGCGGGCGAGGACCGCAGCCCTAACGGGCCTTGGTCACCTTGCCGGCCTTGAGGCAGCGCGTGCAGACGTAAACGCGACGCGGCGTGCCGCCATCGTCGATCCGCACACGCTGGAGGTTGGGATCGAAGCGGCGATTGGTGGCAACCATGGAGTGGCTGCGGGAGTGGCCGAAGGACGGACCCTTGGCGCAGACGTGACATACCTTTGACATAACGGCGGATGAGTATAGATCACCGCGTTTCAACGATCACGCTGGTCGCCTTGACGACCGCCGTGGCGCTCACGCCCGGCTTCAGGCCGAGGTCGTCGGCGGCCTCGCGCGACATCAGCGAGACGACGCGGAAGGGGCCGCAGACGAGGTCGATCTGGGCCATCACCTCGTCGCGCTTGACGGAGACGACGACACCGGCGAAGTGGTTGCGGGCACTGGAATGGCCGGTGGCGCCCCGCTCGTGCAGCAGCTTCGAGAGCTCGACCGAGGACATGTAGCGCCGGTTGCCGCGACGCTCGAAGATGACGCGCCCGGACCGCTCCCAGCGCCTGAGCGTGTCGATGCTGACGCCGAGCGCGCTGGCAGCAGCGCCGATCTGGATCAGATCTTCGATCCCCGGATCGGCGGGCTTCGCGCTCAACGTCAGGCCCTCACACTGAGAAGCCGGCTCGCCGGGGTCGCTGTGCCAGCTCGCGCTTGACCGCGAGCGACGCGAGCGCCGCCTGCACCGCGTGGGCGCCGGTATCGCGTTTGCCGCCGCCCTTGACGCGTGCGCGGGCCTGTTCGGTGTTATCGACGGTCAGCACGCCGAACCCGACCGGAACGCCGGTCCGCAGCTGCACGTCCTGAAGCCCGCGGGCAGTCTCGGCACAGACATAGTCGTAGTGGTCGGTCTCGCCGCGGATCACGGCGCCGAGCGCGACGACCGCCGCGTAACGGCCGCTCTCGGCCGCGTAGCGGCTGATCAGGGGCAGCTCGAACGCACCCGGAACGACGTAGGAGTCGATCTCGGTGACGCCGGCCGCTTCCAGGGCGTCACGGGCCCCCTCCTCGAGCGCGTCGGCCAGTTCGTCGTAGAAGCGCGCGACGCACAGCGCAACCCGGTCCTCACCGGCCATCGGGCGCCTCCCCCTGATGGTCGTCATGGTGCTCGGCGAGCTCGTCGTGAAGCATCTCGTCGTCGAACGGGAGCCCTTGGTGGTGCAGGATGTGGCCCATCTTGTCGCGCTTGGCTCGCAGATAAGCCTCGTTGTGCGGGTTGGGCTGGTGCACGATCGGGATCTGGCCGGTGACCGACAGGCCGTGGCCGGCCAGCCCCGAGATCTTCTTCGGGTTGTTCGTCAGCAGGCGGATGCTCGTCAGCCCGAGGTCGACGAGGATCTGAGCGCCGATGCCGTAGTCGCGCAGATCGGCCGGCAGCCCCAGACGAAGGTTCGCCTCGACCGTGTCGAGGCCCTCCTCCTGCAGCTTGTACGCGCGCAGCTTGTTGAGCAGGCCGATGCCGCGGCCCTCCTGGCTGAGGTAGAGCAGCACGCCCTGGCCCTCCGCCTCGATCATCGACAGCGCGGACTCGAGCTGCTCGCCGCAGTCGCAGCGCAGCGAATGGAAGACATCGCCGGTCAGGCATTCGGAGTGCACGCGCACGAGCACGTCGCTGGCTCCGTCGACCTCACCCTTGACCATCGCGACGTGGTGCTTGCCGTCCAGCAGTGACCGGTATCCGAAGGCGACGAAGTCTCCGAGCGCGGTCGGCAGCCGTGTCGCGACGACCCGCTCGACGAGCTTCTCGGTGCGGCGCCGATAGGCGACCAGGTCGGCAACGGTGATCATCTTGAGGCCGTGCCGCGCGCAGTACCCGACGAGGTCGGGGACGCGGGCCATCGTGCCGTCGTCGTTCATCACCTCACAGATCACCCCGGCCGGGATCAGTCCGGCGATGCGCGCGAGGTCAACCGCCGCCTCGGTCTGGCCGACACGCTCGAGCGTGCCACCGCTCCTGGCCTTGAGCGGGAACACATGGCCTGGCTGGACGAGCTCACGTGGGCTCGTCTGCGGATCGATCGCGACCTGGATCGTGCGCGCGCGATCGGCGGCGGAGATCCCGGTGCTGACGCCCGTCCGGGCCTCGATCGAAACCGTGAACGGCGTCTCGAACGACGACTCGTTCTTGGCCGCCATCAGGTTGAGCCCTAGCTCATCACAGCGCTCCGGCGTGAGCGCCAGGCAGATCAGGCCGCGCCCCTCCTTGGCCATGAAGTTGATCGTCTCGGGGGTGACGAACTGGGCGGCCATCGTCAGGTCGCCCTCGTTCTCGCGATCCTCGTCGTCGCAGACGACGACCATCTTCCCCTGACGGATGTCCTCGATCGCCTCCTCGACGGTCGCGAACGGACTCTTGACCGTCGTCACTCAGCCCCTCCCGGCATCAGTCGCTCGACGTATTTTGCAAGCACGTCAACCTCCAGATTCACGGTAGTGCCTGGCTCGGCGGCGCCCAGATTCGTGCGCTCGAGCGTCTCGGGTATCAGGGAAACGGTAAATGATCGGCCGCCGAGGTCTGCAATTGTCAATGAAACGCCGTCGACGGTGATCGAGCCCTTGTACACCATGTAACGCAGCAGCGCCGGCTCCGCCGCGATCGTCACACGCCGTGAGAACCCGTCCGGCTCGATTTCCTGGATGGTTCCGACGCCGTCGACGTGGCCCTGGACCATGTGTCCGCCGAGCCTGTCGCTGGCGCGCATCGCCAGCTCCAGGTTGACCGCACTGCCGGCCGCGAGCCCGGCGAGAGAGCTCAGCCTGAGCGTCTCGTTCATCACATCGGCGCTGAAGCCGTAGCCGTCGACCGCTGTCGCCGTCAGACAGACGCCGTTGACGGCGATCGAGTCGCCCTCGCCGAGCTCGCGCGTGAGCGCGCTGCTCACGCGCAGCCGCACCCCGTCCGCGGTGTGCTCGACGGCGACGACCTCACCGAGGTCCGCTACCAGTCCTGTGAACAGATCACCACTCCCTGATCCGCGCCGTCACGAGCAGGTCGGGGTCGACGCGCTCACAATCAAGCGTGAGCGAACGCACAGCCTCCGAGATCGTCTCGGCGCCCTCGCCCTCCAGCGGATCGCGCGCGCCGCGGCCGCCGAGCACCAGCGGGGCGATGAACAGGCGGATCTCGTCGATCTCGCCGGCGTCGAAGAAGACCCCCGCGAGTTTGGGCCCGCCCTCGAGCAGCATCGACGTAACGGCCGCCGCGCCGAGCTGATCCAGCGCCGACCGCACCCGTGCCGGCTCGTTCTCGCCGGTCGCGATGATCACGTCGACACCCCGGGTCTCGAGCGCGTCGGTGGTCGCGCGCGGCGCCGCGCGCGACACGACCACCGTCAGCGGTGCGGTGTCGGTGCCGTCGAGCAGGCGCGCGTTCAGCGGCAGCTGAGCCAGCGAGTCGAACAGCACGCGCCGTGGTTGGCGTCCTGCGAGCACGGCCGAATCCGAGCCCCCGACCCGCGCTGTCAGGGCCGGATCGTCGGCGAGGACCGTGCCGATACCGACGGCGACCGCATCGCTGGCGGCACGCCACTCGTGCACGATCTCACGGCTGCGGACGCCCGAGATCCACCTGGAGTCGCCCCCGCGGGTCGCGACCTTGCCGTCGAGCGACATCGCCGACTTGAACAGCACCCAGGGACGGCCGGTCCGCGCGTGCTTGCGGAACGCCTGGTTCTGCAGCCGCGCGCGGGCAGCGAGCGCTCCGGTCGCGAGCGCCACCTCGATCCCCTCGTCACGCAGGATCCCGAGCCCGCGCCCGGACGCGTGCTCGGACGGATCGTCGGAAGCGACCACCACGCGACCGATCCCGGCCTCGCGGATCGCCTCGGTGCAGGGCGGGGTGCGGCCGTGGTGCGCACACGGCTCGAGCGACACGTACATCGTCGCGCCGCTGAGATCCCGGTCGCCGGCAGCACGGATCGCCTCGACCTCCGCGTGCGGACCGCCGGCCTCGTGATGGAAGCCCTCGGCGATCACCTCGCCGTCGCGCACGATCACCGCGCCGACCTGAGGGTTCGGGCTGACGCGAGCACCGCCGCGCGCCGCCAGCTCGATCGCGCGCTCGAGGTGACGATCGTCGGCTTCCGTGATCACGGCCATGCTTGAGGATAAGTCCGCTCGCGCAGGGGCCGCTCACGCGGCGGGCCATGCGGCCGCGGCGATCTCCTGGAAGGCCGCACCGGGGTCGGCGGCACCGAACACCGCCGAGCCCGCCACGAGCAGGTTGGCGCCGGCGCCGGCAACGCTCGCGGCGATGGCCGCGTTGACGCCTCCGTCGACCTCGACCGCGACCTCGGGCGGGAGCAGCGCGCGCAGCTCGCGCAGCTTCGCGAACGAGTGCTCGATCAGCTTCTGATTGCCCCAGCCGGG
>Ga0123356_10008725_pt1 | contig 10054 bp, 11 predicted proteins | sample TergutEmb28metaG_2_FD_92546 | JGI IMG/M metagenome (GOLD analysis project Ga0123356, IMG submission 92546) | Embiratermes neotenicus P3 segment gut microbial communities from Petit-Saut dam, French Guiana - Emb289 P3 | ecosystem: Host-associated > Arthropoda: Insects > Digestive system > Gut ... | reverse complement strand
GTACGCCGCTGAACTTTTGAAAACTCATTTCCGTCGCGGAAAATTTTTGCAGCAGTATATCGTTGATGGTGCTATGCTTGCGCTTAAAACGCTTGATCTGCTCAATGTTTTTTGTGATGTTCTCATCAAAAAGATCACCTTTGTGGATCGCTTCCTGAAAAACGGGAATACAATCATTTAATGAACGTATGCCTTGCAGGAGTAAGCGGGTTTCTTTTTGCTCCAATATCAGGGAATTGCCTTTGAAAAACGCAAAGATGCTGATCAAAACCGCAGTCCAAGCTATGCTTATTGATAGAGCGGTCCCGGCAAATAAGGACACGCCCAAAAGAGCATTGGAAAACAACGCTACGTTGACTAAAATAATGGTGGCGTTGAGCATGATCAATTGTTTTCTTTTTTTGGAACTCATTTGCATTGTCTCCTTAAGTCAATTCCGCACAGACGATTGCGCAAGTCGCGGGCGGTTATTGACCGCCCGCGGTCTTGCGGTCGCCTATCATCTCTGTAAACGCCGCTTGGCGCGGGGCGGGCCCAGTATTTCCGCCATGATTATCCCCTGTACCAGCATATTATCCTCAAAATAAGCCTTATCGGCGCCCATCGGCGGCGCCGTGGCAAGCCGGGGCTGTTGCTGCGGCGCGCTGATCGCGGATAATGACAGCGCCGGAGCAACCGCCAATTCAGGCCGCTTCCGCCCGTCGGTTATGGAACCTTGAAGCTGTGTGCGGCGTTGTGGCGCGCCAAAACGCTCGCGCAGTTCCGCTTTCCGCCTTTCCTGCCGCGCTTTTTCCGCTTCCGCGCAACGCTCTTCTTCAATATCGTCGATATGATGCTTTTCATGCGGCGGCACGGCCGGCCGGCTTTCTTGTTCGGGGATTTCTTCTATGAACATGCGCATTGTTTGCTCTAAAGTCAAAGGCTGCTGCTCCGCCGGGCCGCCGGCGCCTTGCGCCCTTTGCGCGGCCTCCCAAGCCGCACGGCGGCGTCTTTGTTCTTCTATGGCTTGCTGCTGCCGGTTGCCGCTGTTCTTTTTGTTGCCGGAGTTCAGTAAACGGCTTACTACAAAAATTATCGCAAAAAGTATTAATGCTTCCATCTAAGGCATCACGCTCCCTTCCGGAGTTTCGCCGGTTTTCATCATCTGCGGGCGGATTTGGCTGGCGTACTTGCGGGAGGGCAACGAAGGCCGGGCGGGTAATTTAGGCCGGGCGGGCAGTGAGGGCCGGGAAGGCCGGAAATGCCGACTATATACTAACGGTCTACTTCGCAGCCCAGTGTTGAGTGATGAGTGTTGAGTGTTGAGTGAATTATAGTTCACCAGAACTCCGCTGTAAGAGGCTTTCATCATGTCCTTGGGCGGCCCGGACGCCATCTCTCTCGTTCCCTCGGCAACTGCTGTTTCCTGCCCGCGCACCGTAGCCATAAATTCGTCATTGAACGAACGCGCGCCATCAATTATTGCCGCTATTTCTTGCTCCTGCGCCACCGCCATGGCTTGAAGCTCCCCAACACCGGCCTGGGCTTTTGATCCTATCTGCATCATAGTCAAAGGCGGTGCGGCAAGGTTTTTCCCGCGCATAGTCAGCTCTCTGGCTGCGGCTTCCAAAGCCTCGCGCAAGCGGGTATTGTCTTTTTGCGCCGCCTCCCAGGCATCATAAAGGCGCTTATTCTCTTTTTGCGCATCCGTCCAAGCTTCACTCACGCGCTTATAATCTTTTTGCATCGCATCCCAGGCATTGATCAGACGCTGTTGTTCTTCAACAGTCAACAGGATTTGCTCATGCGCAGATTTTTCCCTTGATTCGGCGCCTCTTGCTTCACGATGGCGCGCTTGTTCTTCAACGGCCTGCCGTGGCTTATCGCTAGCGGCTTTTTCCCGCTGCGTGGCTTCCCAAGCCTCGCGAAGGCGCTTTTGCTCTTCAACGGCCCGCCGGTGCTTGTCTTTTTCCCTCTGCGTGGCTTCCCGGGCTTCGCGCTCTTCGCGTTCCCTGTTGGATTTGTTACTTGAGTTTACTAAACTAATAACCACAAAAATAATGATCATAAAAACCACAAAGCCACCCAACAGCCTCACGCTCCCTTCCGTCGCTGCGGCATCATTATTTGACCGGTTTTTCAGGTTGATCGGCGGCAGGAGTGGATACCCCGGCTATATGTTCGCGCATCTTGGTATCGGAAACCACATTCATCATATTATAATAATCCATCACGCCCAAGCGGCCGTTACGGAAAGCTTCGGCCATAGCCCTGGGCACTTCGGCTTCGGCTTCCACCACTTTTGCGCGCATTTCCTGCACGGCAGCCACCATTTCCTGCTCGCGCGCCACCGCCATAGCCCGGCGCTCCTCGGCCTTGGCCTGGGCGATACGTTTATCCGCCTCGGCTTGGTCGGTTTGCAGCTCCGCGCCGATATTGCGGCCCACGTCCACATCCGCGATATCAATAGAGAGTATCTCGAAGGCTGTGCCGGCGTCCAGGCCCTTGGAAAGCACGGTTTTAGAGATGCGGTCGGGGTTTTCCAGCACTTCCTTATGGGTATTACTGGAGCCCACGGTGGTGACGATGCCCTCGCCCACGCGGGCGATCACGGTTTCCTCGCCGGCGCCGCCCACCAGGCGGTCGATATTGGTACGCACAGTCACTTTGGCCTTAACTTTCAGCTCAATACCGTTGATAGCCATAGCCGAGATCACCGGCGTTTCAATTACCTTGGGGTTTACGCTCATTTTTACCGCTTCCAGCACATTGCGCCCAGCCAAATCAATGGCGGCGGAACGCTCGAAGGTCAGCGGGATATTGGCGCGCTCCGCGGCGATCAAGGCGTTGACCACGCGATCCACGTCGCCGCCGGCCAGATAATGCCCCTCCAGTTTACCTATCAGCGTGTTCAACCCGGCTTTATGCGACTTGATCTGCGGGTTTACTATTTTGGCCGGAGCCACACGGCGCAGGCGCATCCCGATAAGATCGAATACACTTATCCTCACGCCAGCCGCCAAAGCGGAAATCCACAGTCCCACGGGAATAAACCTTAATAAAATCAGCAACAGTATCAACGCCAGGATAATGATAGCAAGTATACCCATTCCCATCGACTCAATTAAAACATCCATCAATTTTTCCCCCTTATAATAAGTTATGATTAACGATGAACGATTGATTAAATGTAAAATTTAAAATTTAAAATGTAGAATGACGGTAAAAATGCTGACGCATTTTAAAATCAAAAAGTTCTGCAGAAATTTTACTATAATTCTAAATTTTACATTTTAAATTTTACATTCAAAAATGTTAATCGTTAATTGCTACAGCTCCCGTACCACCACGCGCATGCCTTCCACCAGGATCACTTCCACCGCGCTGCCGGCTTCTATAAATTCGCCCATGGTCACCACATCCACCCTGCGGCCCTCGATATCGATAGTGCCGGCTGGCCGGAGCGTGGTTAGGGCTTTGCCGCGCTTGCCCTGATACATAACCAATGACTCGTCATGCGACACATAGCCCTCGCTGGTTTCCAGCTTATGCGACAAAATCAGCTTACCCCATAGCTTACGCGTTTTTTTATTCCTTAATGTGATCAGGATGATAATTATAGCCGCCGCAAGCGAACCGCCCAGCGTCAGCATGGCCTGTGTAAAATTGGGCGAGGCCAGCACCAAGCTGGCGAGTACGGCTAGTATGCCCAAAATTCCGGTGATGCCGAAGCCGGGGATAACAAATATCTCCAATACTATCAGTACCAAGCCCACCATGAACAGCAGTATCGCGCCCACGCCGATATTGCCCGCCCAGAAATGGCCCATGAAATATAGCGCGAAGCTGACCAAGCCAGCGGCGCCGAACAGGCCGAAGCTGCCGGCGGTCAGCAATTCGATGACGATGCCGGCGATACCGATAGCCAGTAGTATACCGCTGATCCAGGGGTCGGATAGCCAGCCGGAAGATTTTTCCTGAAAGCTTTTCTCCATTTCCACCACCGCGGTGGGCAGCCCGTATTCCTCTATCAGTTCGGCGCGCGAATTACAAACGCCGTCGGCCATTCCATACTCCACAGCTTGCAAGGCGGTCATTGTAAGCAGGCTGCCGGGCTCGGTAAGACCTTCGATAAATATATCCACATCGGCAAAGGCTTCCGCTATCTGCCCGTCGCGCCCGCGCGCCTCGGCCACGGAGGAAAGTTTGCTTTTCCACATGGAAAGTACCTTATAATCCGCCGTTTGGCCCAACAGCCGCGGCTCGGCCGCGCCTATGGTGCCGCCGGGCGATATCAGCAGCGTTTCGCCGGCCAGCGCGATCAAAGAACCGGCGGAAATGGCTTTGCTATCCACATAACAATATGTAGGTATGGGCGAGGCCATAATTAAATCCGTTATTTTGATGGCCGTATCTATATATCCGCCATAGGTATCTATTTCAAAGATGATGACCGCGGCTTTATTATTTTGTGCCTCTTTATAGGCGCGTTCGATAAACAACCAATTGCTATTATCTATATCCCCACGGATAGGTATAACATAGGTTTCACCCGCGGCCAGGGCCGCGCCGCTGAATTGCAGCAACATACCGATGATCAAAAGCAGCGCCAATGCCCGCCGTTTTGCCTTTTTCATATACGTCTTCCTCCTCAACGGGTACTATACCCAATATTTAGCTGATCACGGTTCCCCGCGAATCTTTACGCGAAATATCAACGTAAAATAACTCCGCGTTTATTAACTATTATACTAGCTAAAAGCCAAAAACGCAAGAAGCCGGAGGGTTAATCCTCCGGCTCCGGCATAATTTATTTTAAGTTAAGCGCGATGATCAATTCCATTTGCGCTTTCTTGCCGCTTCCGCTTTTTTCTTCCTTTTCACGCTGGGTTTTTCATAATGTTCATGCTTGCGGATCTCTGCCATTACACCGGACTTTTGGCATGTGCGTTTGAAACGGCGCAGCGCGCTGTCCAATGATTCATTCTTTCCTACCCGAACCTCACTCATAACTATCCCTCCCCTCATGGAGCCAATAAAACACACTAATGTATTATAACTTAAAAAGCTACCCGCGTCAACTATTCTTGCATAATTGTGGTAAACGCGCCCAAAAATTGCCCGCCCAGTAAATGAAAATGCAGGTGAGCGACCTCTTGCCCGGAATCGGCGCCGCAATTGCTGATCAAGCGGTAACCGGTGGCGGCGATGCCCTCGCGTTCCGCCAAGCGGCTAGCCACCAAACACATACGGCCCAAGAGCGCCGTATCCGTTTCTTCAATTTCGGCCAGAGAGGCGATATGTTTTTTGGGTATTATCAGAATATGCACGGGCGCGCGCGGGCTGATATCGCGAAAGGCGACGATTTCTTCATCCTCGTACAGAAAATCAGCCGGCAAGTGCCCGGCCGCAATGCGGCAAAAAATACAATTTTCCATTATTTCATCTACCTTTTGCCATTCGATATAGAAATACACGTATTTTATATTCGAGTTCTGCAAGTTTTTTCCTGCCTGCTGTAGAAATTAAAGAGGGCTAATTTCGGCAGCAAATTTACTATAACTGTCAAAGCCGAAGCGCAGCAAATTTTCTAGCATCATCGTATATGGGATATTATAGCTACCTCCAACACCGAAAAAATCCATAGTTTATGGATTGAAATCCAAAAACTATGCAAAAATCAATAGTTTTTGGAGCCATATGCAAAAACTATGCAGAAAATAATAGTTTTTGGATTATACTCCAAAAACTATTGGTTGTCTGATATTGGTCACTTACTCTCGTGTAGCGCAAACAAAAAACAAGTTGTTTTCTTTATAACTTCACACTAAACACTACAAACTACACACTTGCGGTCGAAGACCGCATTAGTAGCTTGGGTTTTGTTCCCGTACAGGTATAAGCACTGTAGCAATAGCCAATATGTTGCGTCCGCCGATTCCGGCAGTTCAATCAGCATTGCGCAAGCCTTCTGCTTGCTCGCGGGTCAAGCCAGTATATTTAATTATTTTTTCGATAGATTCCCCGTCTGTTAGCATATTATTTGCAATTTCAAATTGAGTCTGCTTAATCGCCCATTTTTTTTGCGATGCAATATCCCGCCGCTCTTTCTCACGGCGCTCAAATAAATCACGAGCGCGTTCGTCGGCGGACAGCTCACGCAGCTTGACAACCGCTTTTCCCACTTGTGGATTTCTTTGGGCTATCATGTTAAATTCCTCCTCGCTCTCAGCGGCAATTATTTCTAAAGAAATATCATTACACCCTTTATTCACCAGCCAGCGGTATACTTTATGAAAAAATAAAGTATACCTTATTTCTTCCTAAAAAAACGGTTCATCAGGTATCACCCATGGCTATTTTGTCAATCCATAACTTAAATCAATGAGGTCAAATACCTTTTCTTTGGCAATAGGGCTGCTCAGCAAAATTGTGATCCAATGTTCCTTATTCATGTGATAGGCAGGAAAAATACCCGGCTCATTTCTCAACGGGCCAACCAGCGAAGGGTCGCATTTCAAATTGATCGCATCAACCAGCCTATCTCCATTCAACCCCAGCTTATCCTCTGTAATATCCACAATTGCGGCAAACCATTTACGGCTTTTATGCCGCAAAATTGCATAATTTGGCGTCCGCATCCACGGATAATCAGGTTTAATACCATATTTCCCATTAACGTATGCAAAAATTTCTTCCCGGCTTATCATAGTTGTTTACCTCACACTAAACATCTCAAATGGCTAAAACTTTTTTATTGCGCAAACTCCAGAAAAATATAAATAAGGATTCTTTTCATTAAAACACACCCTTGCTACATCCACAACAGTATCCAGCAAAAGCTTTATTGCCTGGCCAGCCTTTCAGCCTTTTCTTTGTCTTCATTCGCATCGTTGGGGATAATTCCCAACAAGCGGTCGGACAAAAAGGATACGGTTTCTTTCATACCCAGCAAACGGGCAACGGGAAGGCCGTTGCGGGTAATGACAATTTCCTGAGCAGCAGCCAGTTCCAAGTATTTACCAAAGTTATTTTGCACATCAGTTGAACTTACGATCATGTTGGTATGCCCCCTGCATTCATTATTCATTTGATTTTTTTCAATATACAGAAAAACTGTTCATTCTTATAGAAGTGCCCATAATCAGATTGATACGAGGTAGTGTAGCAGAGACATGTCAATACCACGCCGCCATTCCTACCTCTTTTACTAGACCGTTATTGTAATCCTCAACAATACGACGTTCTGCGTGTTTATAATAAACCCACCATCGTTCATCGAATTCTTCGACATAATATTCATAATCAGCTTCAGCAGGCGATGTCAGTTTTATTTTTTCATTTGCTTTATCAATGGTTATTATGCCGGGACACTTATCTCTATTATTTTCTGGAAAATACTCATAAACCACGCTGGCTACAGAGTTCTCTATTAAGCAATAATAAACCATCTTAACCCTCCTTATATCATTTCTTAGTACCACTATATCAAATTGCATGGTATAAAACAGTTCTGCGCATCAATTGGCATAACTTCCTCGCACATGCAGATGATGCCGCCGTAGCCAATCTCCGCGCCTGCCTTTTCCAAAACGTCAAACTTCCTAACCTCCCGGCGGTCGGGATTCGCTGATTTCTTGATTTCCAGCGGATGTATCAGGCCATCCTTCTCCAGCAAAAGGTCTATCTCTTTTGCGTTGGCATCCCGGTAAAAAGTCATATTGACCTTCGTTCCTGAATAGGCATAGCTTTTCAGCATTTCGGTGACAACATAGTTTTCAAAATAGTGCCCGCTAGCCGCGCCATTCATCAGCGTCTCCGGCGTCAGCCATTTGGATAGGTGAGCACATAGCCCCGAATCGCAAAAATACAGCTTCGGCGCTTTTGTCAGCCGCTTTATAGCGCTATTGGAGTAAGGGCGCAGTAAATACACGATGCCCAAGCCCTGCAAAAGCCGCAGCCATTCCTTAGCGGTCGGCTGCGCTATTTCGGCAGCTTCAGCAAGGGTCTTATAGTTGACCTGCCCGGCTACAAACGCGGCGCAAGCAGCCAGGAATTTACTGAAACGCAGCGTGTCTGTGATACCGCCAAGTTCCGCGACATCCCGCATAAGATAAGTGCTGATATAGGCGTTGTAATACTCCTGCCGCTGCTCTGCGTCGGCGTTAACTAATTGCGGCATGCCGCCCCGCCAAATATGTTCAAACACCACGGTCACATCGTTTTTCGGCGCTATTGCCTGCCGGGATTGTAAGCCTGAAAGTGAAAAATCCAAATCGTTCTCAAACACTATCCCAGCTTTTTCGTTCTGCGAAAGGCTGTAAAGTTCCAAAATACCGATCCTGCCCGCCAACGTTTCACGGACATTTTTCATCATTTCGTATTGTTGAGATCCGGTCAGCCAAAAGAGCCCCGTTTCTTCGCTTTCGCCGCATATCAGCTTGATTTGGCTGAATAACTCCGGCGCGTATTGCACTTCGTCAATGATAATGGGCGGTTTATAGGTCTGAAAAAACAGGATCGGGTCGGTTTTAGCGAGATTACGCGCCATTAAATTATCCAGTGTAACATAGGTTCGGTTCTGCCCCTCGGCAAGATGGCGGAGCATGGTGGTCTTACCGGTCTGCCTTGCGCCCGTCACCAGCACCGCCTTAAAAAAACCGCTTATTTTGGTGAATTTGCGTTCTAACTGTCTGTTGATATAATCCATGCTGCACCTCAAATTTTTAGGATAAAATAAGATACATCTTATTTTATCCTAAAAATGGCGATCCGTCAATACTTATACCGTCTTGCGGAAATGTTTGCGCCGTGATATAATTCAAACGTAATATCGCGCGGCTTATATAAGGAGATACGCTATGAAAAAAGAAAAATGGCTCTTAAACGAGATAGATTCTTGGCAAAAACTCGCGCTCATAGATACAGGGACGGCGGACGCGCTGAGAAATCATTATGCGCAAAAGAAAAACCTGAACTTCATGATCATCCTGTTTTCAATCATCGGCGCCCTGTTGATAGGCGCGGGAATCATCCTTATTGGCGCTAAGAATTGGGTGCAATTTCCTATTCCCCTGCGGGTGGGCATAGCGTTTTTGCCGCTTATTGTATCTCAAGCGCTGGCGGTTTTTACAGTGAAAGTGAAATCCGGAAGCCTGGCATGGCGTGAATCAATAGCGGTGCTTGCGACCGCGTCTGTTTTCACCGTAATCGCCATGGTCGGCCAAATATTCCATTTACCGGGCGATTATGGTACATATGTGCTTACTTGTGGTTTGCTTTCACTGCCAATGATATATATTCTAAACGCCGTTTCACCGCTTATTGTGTATTATTGGACAATATTAAACTGGGCGGCGCTGGAACCTCCGTCCGCTAACGCATTGAATCTGCTTGGTTTGTTCGCTTTAGGGGCGCTGTTTGTGTATTTGAGAAAAAACGAAGCAAGCGCCAGGCCCATCTATATGACATGGGTTACTGTTATTGCCGGTTTTGTGTTGGCGCTGATTATGGGAATGATGCTGGGATGTAGCCTGCTTTTAGCAACGCTATGTTATTTTATCTTGCTATTGTCAGTCTATGGATTGCCGGAACAACTCCTGGCGCCGTTTAAGATTATTGGCGCTGCAGGCGGGCTTGTCACAACCGCGATATTGACCTATGAGGCTATATGGTCATATTGGGACTCCCCGATATACGTAGACGGGGGCATAATGATTGGAGTTATGTTGGTTGCCGCCTTATATTTCGCAACAAAAATGTTTAAACGCGATAAACCAAAGTTTTTATTCGTGGCATCATTGCTACTTATGTGTGTGTTACGTTTGCTGTGGGTGGTGCTTGATCTCAATAATTCCACATTTGAATTCTTCTTTATATGTATTTCGAATTTAGTAATGTTCGCCATCGGCGTGGGCTTTATTGTTTACGGTGTAAGAAATGCGGCATTACTACAAACAAATGTAGGAATGGCAACGGTTTGCAGCCTAATAGTAATGAGATTCTTCGACAGCGATATGGACTTTCTCTGGCGGGGGATCGTGTTTTTATTACTGGGAACGGCGTTTTTATTGGT
>Ga0123356_10008724_pt1 | contig 10054 bp, 7 predicted proteins | sample TergutEmb28metaG_2_FD_92546 | JGI IMG/M metagenome (GOLD analysis project Ga0123356, IMG submission 92546) | Embiratermes neotenicus P3 segment gut microbial communities from Petit-Saut dam, French Guiana - Emb289 P3 | ecosystem: Host-associated > Arthropoda: Insects > Digestive system > Gut ... | reverse complement strand
ACCCGCCGATTTTAACATGGCGGCTGATTTATATCTGCTTGACGAGTGCGAAAAAGTTGAGGTCGTCACGGTTCGTTTTTATTCGTGGATGCGGCCGAGCATTACTTTGGGATATATGCAGAACGCGTGTGACGAGCTTAATCTTGACGCTTTGGATAAGGCGGGTGTTGACTGGATAAGGCGGCCTACGGGCGGGCGCGCCGTTCTTCATGACGGAGATATAACGTATAGCTGTATTTTTCCTAAAAGTATATCAGAGATGGGGAACGGTATCACTCAGACTTACAGGTTGATTACAGAGTGTCTTTTAGATGGCTTTAATAGAGCGTCAATAAAATGTGACGCTCATGGATCATCCGCGGAAATCAAAAATCTCAAACGTGAGGTAAAACTGCCCTGTTTCCTTGCTCCGAACAGAGACGAGATAATGGTAAGCGGCAAGAAGCTTGTGGGCTCCGCTCAAAAGAGAAACGCGAACGCGGTGCTTCAGCACGGATCAATACCAATCACTTCAAATTGCTTTAAATTGCCTGAGTATCTGCGGATAAGCAGAGAAGAAAAAGAGAAACAGACAAAACTCCTGCGCGAGAAAAGCAGCTTTATACACGAGTGGAATTCTTGCGCGGCATTTGACACGATTGTACAATGTTTAATGGATGGATTCTCATCCGTACTGCCGTTTAAATGTGAACGGCGCGGGTGGAATGACAGGGAAGAAACGGCTATCAACAATATGGCTTTTGGGGATGATTTTATAAAACGGTGGAAATCATGAAAAAAATAATATTGACAGGCGGCGGTACCGCAGGACACGTAACGCCGAATATCGCTCTTATGCCCGGACTCAAAAATATGGGTCTGGAAATCCATTACATCGGCACAAGCAAAGGGATGGAGCGGGAGCTTATCGCCAAGACCGGCATTCCGTATCACTGTATCAGCGCGGGGAAACTGAGACGTTATTTTGATTTTCAAAATTTTACGGATCTGTTTAAAATAGGCGTAGGATTTTTACAGTCGCTTTTTCTTATGTTAAAGATAAGGCCGTCGGCAGTTTTCAGTAAAGGCGGATTTGTCTCCTGTCCTGTTGTTTGGGCGGCATGGATTTTCAGAGTGCCTGTTATCATCCACGAATCGGATTTGACTCCCGGGCTTGCGAATAAATTGTCTATACCATTTGCAAAGAAGATCTGTTTCAGTTTTCCTGAGACGGAGTCACATTTGCCGCCGGCAAAGCGGGAGATGACGGGTCTTCCCGTAAGAGATGAGCTGTTTAGCGGTAACGCAGAGTACGGCAGAGAGTTCTGTGGATTTGACAATGAAAAACCGGTTATTCTTGTGATGGGCGGAAGTCTTGGTTCACAGGCTATAAACGCAGCGGTGCGTGGTTCGCTTGACGCTCTTCTTGAAGATTTCAATATTTGTCATCTCTGCGGTAAAGGCGGTAAAGCTCCGGGAAGTAAAAAAGGGTATTGTCAGTTTGAATATGTGAGCGAACAGCTTCCCGATATTATTGCAATGTCTGATATTGCAGTATCAAGATCGGGAGCGACTGCGCTGTTTGAGTTTCTCGCGCTTAAAAAGCCGAACCTTCTTATACCTTTGGGATCTGCGGCAAGCAGGGGAGACCAGATTCTTAATGCGCAATCTTTTGAAAAGTTGGGTTATAGCCGTGTTCTTTTGCAGGATGATGTTACCGGCGCAAGCTTAGTGGAGAACATCCAGCTCTTATATAAGGAAAAAGAAAAATACCAAAAAGAAATGAGCAGCGCGCAATCAGGCAAAGCTTCTGATAATGTAATTAATATTATAGAGCAGTTGACAGGAAGATAAACAAAGGCGCAGCGCACTGCGTCTTTACAAGTCCTTTACACAACCCTCATTATCATCAAACAAACCCATCCAGACATCATTTACAAAGTTTTTACACAGTTTTCATTTTCACTGAATACTGCGGCAGTATCTTTTTATCACAAGTTTTGTTTTGGTGCCGGTAACAACTTTTAACCTTTTATAAAACATTTAATCTTTTTTAATGGAGGTAGTTCATGAACAAGTTACTGAAGGTTGCGTTGGCGTCTGTTTTGGCGTTTACTTTTGTTGGTGATGCTCAGGCTAACAGAAACACCAGAAATCAGGAGATAACAGTTATCTCCCGTGAGGAGAGTTCCGGTACAAGGGGCGCTTTTGATGAGATTATGAAAGTAAGCGACGGAAAGACAAATATGCTCTTCCGCGAAGCGGTGATTGTAAGCTCAACAGATGAGGCGGCTTCTAAAGTTGAAGTTGACAGAAGAGCTATCGGATACACATCTCTTGGTTCAGTTACAAATAAGGTAAAAGCGCTCTCTATAGACGGCGTAGCAGCTACTACGGATAATGTAAAAAAAGGTACTTACAAAGTCTCGCGTCCGTTTGTGCTTGCTTCTGAAAAAGGCGCTTCAAATCCTGTAGCTGATGATTTTATCAAGTTTGTCATGTCTACGCAAGGGCAGGAAATTGTTACTAAGCGCGGCTATGTCACTTCAGGCAACGCAGCGGCTTATACCGCAAGCGGTCTTAGCGGCAGATTGACACTTTCTGGATCAACCTCTGTTGAACGTGTTATCGAGCAGCTCCGCGAGGCGTATGTTAAGCTTAATCCTAACGTAAGAGTAGAGATCAACTACAATGGTTCATCCGCAGGCATAAGAGACTGCCTGAGCCAGAAGAGCAACATCGCTATGAGTTCACGCGAACTCAAAGCTGACGAAAAAGAGAAGCTTGACGATCACACGTTCGCTATTGACGCGATTGCTGTTATTGTCAATAAGGATAATGCGGTTAATGGAATGACTTCCGATATGGTAACAAAGATTTTCAAAGGCGAAGTCCGCAGTTGGACTAATGTGAAGTAGTTGATAAAGTTAAACGCGGTAAATAGTATTTTCTATAAACATATTTTTTCTCAAAAGGAGTTGTGTTTTATGAGTATTAGAAAGACGTTGTTCGCGGCTACGATGGGTACGCTGCTTATGGCAGGAAGCGCTTTGGCTGAGCTTGAAGTGAAGCCTTATGGTGCTGCGCAGTACAGGTTGAGATTTGAACAGACTATGTTTATGCCCGAGCAGGGAGATAACGTAAATATGTTTGATTACAGCAATCGTCTGTGTCTGCGCGTTGGTTTGAGAGCTAAGTGGGATGACCAGTTCTCAATGCAGTTTCAGATTGGTAACGATTGGGGCGCTGCGGAGAATGTAGAGGTAGCGGGTAATGGGACTGCAAGCACCAGAAACGGCGCACGTCTCTATACGCACCTTGCTTTTTTCAGATATAACCCGGGCGCTTATTTTGTTGAAGCCGGTATTGTACCGCTTAACGCTCACGGAGCGCTTGATTTTATGGAAGGATCACTCACCCGCGGCGCCGGTACTTATAACCGCGCTATCTTTAACGGTTGGGGTGATATGAATACAAGTCTGCCAGGTATCAAGCTAGGTATGCCTATTCTCAAAGATGATTTCAAACTCGGTTTGGAACTGACACAGAGCGTAACCAATGCGCGTGTTCAGAGCCGTTCAGAAGTTAACAGCGACGGTGATCCGCAGGCTAATCCATCTGGTATAATGACAGTTCTGCAGTTGCCGATGAGCACCGGCGATCTCCGCATTACGCCTGAGGTTGTTATGGTTTTCAACCGTGAAGTTGCTGTATTTGACGGCGACAGAGTCGGCGATCATGAAATGGCTTTCGGTGCTGCCGGCAGCTACAAAGTTAATGACGGTGTGTCTGTGACTTTCAGAGGCGGTTATGCCATGTTCACTGACGATGCGAACAGATGGAAATCCTACTAACGCACCAAACGGTTTCTTGGTTGGCGCCGGTGCATCAATTAAAGCAGGCCCCGGTACTCTTCAGGTCTCAGTTGACTACAGCGGTACCGATAATGCAGAAATTGACAACAGCGACCGCGGTTATGTCTACACTGATCTCCGTTACGCTATGAGACTTCATCCGCGTGTAACGTTCACACCGCGTTACAGAACATATACAACAATGACTCCTGACGTGAGCACAAACGTTGTAAACCGTGTTGAAATGATTATCGAAGGTTCATTCTAATCTAAAATTCGCCCACGTTCAACTGAACGACCCGCGAAATTCGGCCTCGCTCCCTCTTCTGGGGGCGGGGCTTTTTTATTGATTTGCTGTATATAAAAATCAAAAAGGTGTTGCATTCTTTGCTGTAAAATATTATTTATATAGTGTATTAATCTCGGCAGTACCTCTCGGTCGTACCATTACTCTTAACAGGGTAATATTCTCGGCATTATTATTCTCAACCGATACTGCATTTTGTCAAATTGAAGCGTTGCGGTCCCGTTATTAAAAAGAATGAAGCCTGTTATTTTCTCTATTCTCTGTGAAAGGGGTTGTTTAATGAGTATTAAAAAGAAATTGTTGCTTGCCGCCGGACTTGCGGTATTGACGATAACTTCATCGGTGTTTGCCGAGCTTGAAGTGAAGCCTTACGGGTCGGCTTCGTACCGTTACAGGGGCAGGATGTGGAGTGCGTCGGATAACGATAACAACAGTGCGTCAACGTGGGATCACATGAATTTGGTTTCGTGGTTTGCCGGCTTGCGGGCCAAGGTTGACGATCAGCTTTCATTACAGTTCCAGATTGGAAACGATTGGCTGTTTGGGGAGAGTGTGTCGTGGGCGGCGAATAATCCTCTGTGGGGGCGCTTGGTTCCCAATCCGCATCTCTCTAATAGCAACTCTCTTAATAATATGCGTGTGAGTCTGGCATACGCCAGATGGAATCCGGGCTATCTGTATATGGACGTAGGCGTTATTCCGCTTGTGAGCAACGGGGCGCTTGATCTGCTTGAAAAATCGCTCAACACGGGAAGCTACAATGAAACGATATTTTTGGGCTGGTTCCCGCAGACAAACAACGGATTTATGGCGATGAAGCTCGGGGCGCCTGTTCTTAAGGATGATATTAAGATGGCCGCTGAGCTTACCGTGTCTGTCATAGATCCGCGTCTTCAATTTTTGACAACTCCCGGCGATATGGCGTTGGATCCCAATGGATCGAAGTCTAACCCCAGTTCGTTCTTTTTGATGTTCAATCTTCCGGTTACTGCCGGTAATATCAGGGTTACGCCGGAGCTTGTGGGGGTTGTGAACCGCAACTATAACAGAGAGCTTGAAACCGGTGATCACGAGATCATCGGCGGATTATCGGCGGGTTACAAGGTCAACAACGCTGTTTCGGTGAGTCTGTTCGGCGGTTACGGTAATGTCAGCAACGATAAAAGTAAGGTCGGCGCGTATGGCATGGCTGGAGCGGGACGCAGGTCGTTAGATACGCTTCCTGTATCGGCATATAACAGCGTCGGTATGCAGTTTGGAGCAGGAACATCTATGAAAACCGGCCCCGGCGTGTTCGCGGCTGATGTTAAATATGGTAATTCATATAACGACAAGACTAAAGAGACAAAGATCATGACCAATATAAGCAATTTTCAGGCAGACGCACGCTACACATTGAATCTCCATCCGCGGTTTACGATTATGCCCAGATGGTGGGTTTGTGTGACAACATACGATGAAGACCGCGGCGGCGTTAAGACAAAGATAGAGAATCGTCCGGAATTAGTTATCGGCGGGTCGTTTTAATCGGTTTTTTACAGGACGGGGCGTAAATGCCCCGCCCTAAACCTCTTTTTGTTCATCGAAGGTCACTCCCAATAACAAAAGACTTGTTTTATATAAGGTAAAAAACTATATTTATGCTTCCGCTTTTTGGAGGAGTGGCCGAGCGGCTTAAGGCACAGGTTTGCTAAACCTGCGTAGGGGTAACCCTACCGGAGGTTCAAATCCTCTCTCCTCCGTTTCTTTCCCCGGGTTAAAACCCGGGGTTACAAATTTTGCACCCCTCACGGGGTGCGGAAGATACGAAGTATATAGTTTTATAGACATCCGAAGATATAATCAATACTATACTATGTTAATTAACAGGAGACAAGAAGCGTATGAAGTACGGGTATTTTGATGACGCGGCGAGGGAATATGTTATTACTACCCCTGAAACACCGCATCCTTGGATTAATTATCTTGGAAACGAGGACTTTTTTTCGCTTATTTCAAACACCGCCGGCGGATACTGTTTTTACAAGGACGCAAGGCTTCGCCGTATTACGCGCTACCGGTACAATAACGTGCCGATTGACCAGAATGGCCGCTACTTTTACATAAAAGACGGAGATGATTTTTGGTCACCGGGATGGAAACCTTTAAAAAGCGGTCTTAACGATTATCAGTGCCGTCACGGGATGGGTTATACTATTATTAAGGGAAGCCGCGGCGGGATCAGCGCCGAGACTCTCTTTATGGTACCGCTTGGATTTAACGGCGAGGTTCACAAAGTATCCCTTACAAATAATACCGACAAACAGAAAAAAATAACGCTGTTCTCAATGGTTGAATTTTGTTTGTGGAACGCGCATGATGATTTCACTAATTTTCAGCGCAATCTTAACATCGGTGAAGTTGAAATTGACGGTTCAACAATCTATCACAAAACCGAGTACCGCGAACGCAGAAATCACTACTCATTTTACACGGTGAACAGACCTGTAAGCGGTTTTGATTCCGACCGTGACAGCTTTACCGGACGCTACAACGGTTTTGAAAATCCTCAGGCCGTCATAGAGGGCAAATCAAGAAATTCTGTAGGCGACGGATGGAGTCCTATCGCTTCTCACAGCATAAGCGTTACTCTTGAACCTAAAGAGACTTCGGAGCTTGTTTTTGTTCTTGGATACGTAGAAAACGACGATAACGACAAATGGGAATCTCCCGGCGTTATCAACAAGAAAAAAGCCAAAGAGATGATCTCACGCTTCTCAACCTCTGCCGCCGCCGACAAAGCGCGTGAAGAGCTCAAAGTTTTTTGGGATGATCTTCTCTCACGCTATACCGTAAAAAGCGCGGACGAAAAACTTGACAGAATGGTTAATATCTGGAACCAGTATCAGTGTATCGTTACTTTTAACATGTCGCGCAGCGCCTCATACTTTGAGTCTGGAATTGGCCGCGGTATGGGCTTCCGCGATTCTAATCAGGACATCGCCGGATTTGTGCACCAGCTGCCCGACCGCGCGCGTCAGCGTATTATTGACCTTGCGTCAACGCAGTTTGAAAACGGCGGCGCGTACCACCAGTATCAGCCGTTAACGAAAAAAGGGAACCATGAGGTCGGCGGGAATTTTAATGACGATCCGTTGTGGCTTATCTACTCTGTCGCTTCTTACATAAAAGAAACTGGTGACTGGAAGATTTTGGACGAGTCAACGCCGTTTGATAATAATCCGGCGAAAGCAAAACCGCTTCTTGATCACTTGACAGCGTCATTTTACCATGTGGTAAATAATATCGGGCCTCACGGCTTGCCGCTCATTGGACGCGCGGACTGGAACGACTGTCTCAACCTCAACTGTTTTTCCACAACGCCTGACGAGTCTTTCCAGACTTGTACAAGTAAAGATGGAAAAACCGCTGAGTCTGTACTCATAGCGGGTATGTTCGTTTGTATCGGTAAAGAGTACGTGAAAATCTTACAGCATCTCGGCAAAGAGAAAGAAGCCGCAACAGCGCTTGAACATATCGCTTCGATGAAGAAGACAATTCTTACAGCAGGATGGGATGGCGAGTGGTTTGTGCGCGCTTATGACGACTCAAAGCAGAAGATCGGAAGTAAAGAGTGCGAAGAAGGTAAGATATTTATTGAATCGCAAGGTTTCTGCGTTATGGCTGAGATCGGTATTGAGGAAGGTTACGCGGCTAAGGCGCTTGAATCGTCAAGAAAATACCTTGACACACCGCACGGCCTTGTGCTGCTCAATCCCGCTTACACGAAGTATCATGTAAACTTGGGTGAGGTCAGTTCATATCCGCCCGGATATAAAGAGAACGCAGGTATCTTCTGCCACAATAATCCGTGGATTATCATCGCCGAGACTATCCTTGGTCAAGGTGAACACGCTTTTGAACACTACAGCAAAATCGCTCCCGCTTACCGTGAGGAAATAAGCGATCTGCACCGCATGGAGCCTTACGTCTATTCGCAGATGATCGCCGGTAAAGACGCGAAGCGTCACGGCGAAGCTAAAAACTCATGGCTTACAGGAACCGCGGCGTGGAACTTTGTGACGGTGTCTCAGTGGATTTTAGGTATCAGACCTGATTTCGATGGACTTATTATTGATCCGTGTATCCCGTCAAAGTGGAGCGGCTTTACAGCCGTGAGAAAGTTTAGGGGTGCGACATTCAATATCACTGTGAAGAACGAGAGCAAGGTTTGCAAGGGAGTAAAAAGCCTCACTGTAGATGGTAAAGCAGTTGAGGGTAATGTTATTCCTGTATTTACCGATGGTAAGGAGCATGAGGTTGTTGTTGTGATGTAGCTGTCAGAGGGGGCGGCCGCAATGGCCGTCTCTGTACATGAGTCAGAGCCCAGGGCTTCACCCTGGGGTACTGATGTCACCCCTTCAGGGTGCGGAAGGTGCGGGAAATGTCATCCCTTCCAGTGCTTTGAATCGCCCCACTCGTCAAGCGCGACTTGTCTACCCAAAGAGCGTATACGCAGATCAAGCCCTTTGCGCAGTTCTTCGGAGCTTTCATCCAAACACGGCTTTCCCTCATACAGCAGATAATCACGCCTGACGTTTACAGGCGTAACTTGCGGCATCATTACGTTAGCTCCGTAACGTAAACCCATTTCTCGTCCGTCATCCCTTATCGCTTGAAGCGCGGTTGTAGAGGCTATGTTCACATCCTTTAAAACTAATCGACAAACTGCAATCATTAAAAGCGACGTCTGAAAGATTTTGTCTTTGTTGAGATTAAAATATTCGCTGTGGATGTTCATCGGCGTATCTTTATGCGGTATGTAAGGCCCCATGCCTATCATATCCACGTCAAGCTCTTTGAATAACAATATGTCATCAGCCAAATCGTTTGACGTTTGTCCGGGAAGCCCTATCATTACGCCGGTTCCAACCTGAAAATTTGCCTGTTTCAAATTGTTTATGGCACTTATTCTGCTTTGTAGATTTTGAGTTGATGAATGAATGGAATCAAACAGTTTTGGTGACGATGTTTCAATACGTAAAAGATAACGGTGAGCGCCTGCTTTAAAAAAACGTTCACAGGTTTCTAATGATTGTTCGCCGATACCCAAAGTAATCCCAACGCCCTGAGGGAGATTCTGCGAAATTGTAGCTTTTTTAATTTGTATGATTGCATCTTCAACAAAGTCAACAAACGCTGAATCATTGCGCTCCCCTGATTGAAGGACTACAGAACCATAGCCCTTGTCAGCGCACCATTTTGCTGCTGATACTATCTCTTCTTTAGAAAGCATAAACCGTTTTACGGTATGATTACTTTTTCTGATTCCGCAATAAAGACAATCACAAACGCAACTGTTTGAAAATTCAATAAGCCCGCGGTAGAAAACTTTTGATCCGCATTTGTCAAGCAGTATCTGTTCAGCTTTATTGCGGATAAGCTCTATATCTGCGGGATTATCAACGCCAAGAAGCGCAATAATATCATCCCGGGTAAAATTGTCTTTTTGTAATATATTTTCAATACTCATAAAACGAATTATCCGCTAAAAATAAAGATCCCTCTCGCCATTCGCAGTACGATTATAGTAATCAATAAAATGATCGTAAACTTTCGGCACTTTAATTTTGACTTCGTCAATCTCTTTTTTGATGATTGTTTCCCCAAGTTCTTTAGTCTGTGCGCTTGCGAAATCATCAAGCCACTCTCTAAAGGTAATTACAGCGTTGAGCTTGCATAATTTACCTTCCGCGCCTGTGCGCAGAGAATCCATAATACACTCACCGGTTCTGCCGCAGCGGTAGCCTGCTGTGCAGAAAGAGGTGATATTACCCATAAGCGCAAGCTCTTTTACCACGTCGTCAAGACTTCTTGTATCACCGAGTATAAACTGCTGACGTGTAGCGTCCTGCATATCACCTTTTGTTCTGTT
>Ga0123356_10008723_pt1 | contig 10057 bp, 4 predicted proteins | sample TergutEmb28metaG_2_FD_92546 | JGI IMG/M metagenome (GOLD analysis project Ga0123356, IMG submission 92546) | Embiratermes neotenicus P3 segment gut microbial communities from Petit-Saut dam, French Guiana - Emb289 P3 | ecosystem: Host-associated > Arthropoda: Insects > Digestive system > Gut ... | reverse complement strand
GGAATCAACATGGAGCTCGAGCAGGACTAGGGGTGCGCGCTTACCGCACGAGCGCCCGCACCCCGAAGCCGCAGCCCATGAATTTGGAGAGATAGCGCATGAAAGATCTACTGAAGCTGTTCAAGCAACATGCTCCCGTCGAGCATTTCGACTCGATCAAGATCGGGCTCGCCTCTCCCGAGATGATCCGTGCATGGTCCTACGGGGAGGTCAAGAAGCCCGAGACCATCAACTACCGCACCTTCAAGCCGGAGCGCGATGGCCTGTTCTGCGCCAAGATCTTCGGCCCGGTGAAGGACTACGAATGCCTGTGCGGCAAGTACAAGCGTTTGAAGCACCGCGGCGTCGTGTGCGAGAAGTGCGGCGTGGAGGTGACGCAGTCCAAGGTGCGCCGTGAGCGCATGGGCCACATCGAGCTCGCCAGCCCGACCGCGCACATCTGGTTCCTGAAGTCGCTCCCCTCGCGTATCGGGCTGATGCTCGACATGACCCTGCGCGAGATCGAGCGCGTGCTGTACTTCGAGGCCTTCGTGGTGATCGACCCGGGCATGACCCCGCTGCAGCGCGGGCAGCTCCTGACCGATGAGATGTACCTGGAGGCGATCGAGGAGCACGGCGACGAGTTCGACGCCCGCATGGGCGCGGAGGCCGTGTTCGAGCTGCTGCGCACCATCGATCTGACAGCCGAGCTGGTCAAGGTGCGCGAGGAGATGGGCTCCACCTCCTCGGAGACCAAGCTGAAGCGCCTCTCCAAGCGGCTGAAGCTGATCGAGTCCTTCATCGATTCGGGCAACAAGCCGGAGTGGATGGTGATGACCGTCCTGCCGGTGCTGCCGCCGGATCTGCGTCCGCTGGTGCCGCTGGACGGCGGCCGCTTTGCGACCTCGGACCTGAACGATCTGTATCGCCGGGTCATCAACCGCAACAACCGCCTGCGCCGGCTGCTCGAGTTGAATGCGCCCGATATCATCGTGCGCAACGAGAAGCGCATGCTGCAGGAGGCGGTGGATGCGCTGCTTGACAACGGCCGCCGCGGACGCGCGATCACGGGCACCAACAAGCGCCCGCTGAAGTCGCTCGCCGACATGATCAAGGGCAAGCAAGGGCGCTTCCGCCAGAACCTGCTCGGCAAGCGTGTCGACTACTCGGGCCGCTCGGTGATCGTGGTTGGCCCGCAGCTGCGTCTGCACCAGTGCGGGTTGCCGAAGAAGATGGCGCTCGAGCTGTTCAAGCCCTTCATCTTCCAGAAGCTGCAACTGCGTGGTGAGGCCTCGACCATCAAGGCGGCCAAGCGCCTGGTCGAGCGCGAGGGGCCCGAGGTATGGGACATCCTCGAGGAGGTCATCCGCGAGCATCCCGTCCTGCTCAATCGTGCTCCCACGCTGCATCGCCTTGGAATCCAGGCGTTCGAGCCGCTGCTGGTCGAGGGCAAGGCGATCCAGCTGCATCCGCTGGTGTGCACCGCCTTCAACGCCGACTTCGACGGCGACCAGATGGCTGTCCACGTGCCGCTCTCGCTCGAGGCGCAGCTCGAGGCGCGCGCCCTCATGATGTCCTCGAACAACATCCTGTCGCCGGCCAACGGCGACCCGATCATCGTTCCCTCGCAAGACGTCGTGCTGGGGCTGTACTACATGACTCGCGAGCGCATTGGCGCCCGCGGCGAGAGCATGGTGTTCAGCGACGTGCACGAGGTGCACCGCGCCTACGAGAGCCGCATGATCGAGCTGCAGGCGAAGGTTCGCGTGCGCGTCCGCGAGCATGTGCGCAACGAGGCTGGCGAGCTGCACGAGCGGCCCCGCCTGGTCGAGACGACAGTCGGCCGCTCGCTGCTGTCCGAGATCCTGCCCAGGGGGCTGTCCTTCGACCTGATCAACCAGGACATGACCAAGAAGGCGATCTCCGCGACGATCAACGCGTGCTACCGCGCGCTCGGCTTGAAGGAGACCGTGGTATTCGCCGATCAGCTGATGTACACCGGCTTCCACTACGCGACCCGCGCCGGTGTGTCCTTCGGCATCGATGACATCGTGATCCCGGAGCAGAAGACCAAGATCGTGGCCTCTGCGGACCGGGAGGTGAAGGAGATCCAGGACCAGTACGGCTCGGGTCTGGTCACCAACGGTGAGCGCTACAACAAGGTGGTGGGCATCTGGTCACGCGCCAACGACCAGGTCGCCAAGGCCATGATGGAGAAGCTCGGCTCGGAGGAGGTGGCGGACATCCGCGGCGCGCGCCACAAGCAGAAGTCTTTCAACTCCATCTTCATGATGGCCGACTCGGGCGCGCGCGGCTCCGCCGCGCAGATCCGCCAGCTCGCCGGCATGCGCGGCCTGATGGCGAAGCCCGACGGCTCGATCATCGAGACACCGATCACGGCGAACTTCCGCGAGGGGCTGAACGTACTGCAGTACTTCATCTCGACCCACGGCGCGCGCAAGGGTCTGGCCGACACGGCGCTGAAGACGGCCAACTCCGGCTATCTCACCCGTCGCCTGGTCGATGTCGCGCAGGACCTGGTGGTGACCGAGCCTGACTGCGGCACCTCGCAGGGCCTCAACATGACCCCGCTCGTCGAGGGCGGCGACGTCGTGGAGGCACTGGGCGAGCGCGTGCTCGGCCGCGTGCTCGCGGAGGACATCATCAAGCCCGGCAGCATCGATGAGGTGCTGATACCCAAGGGCACGCTGCTGGATGAGCGTCTGGTACGCCGCCTCGAGCACGACGGCGTCGATCAGATCAAGGTACGCTCGCCGATCACGTGCGAGACACGCTACGGCGTGTGCGGTCTGTGCTACGGTCGTGATCTGGCGCGCGGGCGGCTCATCAGCATCGGCGAGGCAGTCGGAGTCATCGCGGCCCAGTCGATCGGCGAGCCGGGCACCCAGCTCACGATGCGCACCTTCCACATCGGCGGCGCCGCATCCCGTGCGGCGGCAGCGAGCAGCGTCGAAGTGCGTAACAAGGGCCTCATCCGCTTCCATCACGTCAAGACGGTGCAGCACGAGAAGGGGCACCTGGTGGCGGTGTCGCGCTCGGGCGAGATCGGAGTGGTTGATGACTTCGGTCGCGAGCGCGAGCGCTACAAGATCCCCTACGGTGCGATGATCAGCGTCAAGGAGGGCGACACCGTCGCGGCCGGTCAGGTCGTGGCCACCTGGGACCCGCACACCCATCCGGTCGTCACCGAGGTGGCGGGCTTCGTGAAGTTCCAGGACTTCATCGACGGGCTCACCGTGACCTCGCAGGTGGATGAGGTGACCGGCCTGTCCTCCACCGTGGTGCTGGATACCAAGCAGCGCGGCGGCAAGGATGTGCGAGCGACCGTGAAGCTCGTGAACAACAAGGGCAAGGAGGTGACCTTCGCGAACACGGAGATCCCGGCGGTGTACTCGCTGCCGCCCGGCGCGCTGGTCAGCCTCGAGGACGGTGCCAGGGTGTCAGTTGGTGATGTCATCGCGCGCATCCCGCAGGAGTCGTCCAAGACTCGTGACATCACGGGCGGCTTGCCGCGCGTGGCCGACCTGTTCGAGGCCCGCAAGCCGAAGGACCCCGCGATCCTCGCGGAGCGCTCCGGCACAGTCAGCTTCGGCAAGGAGACCAAGGGCAAGCGGCGTCTGATCATCACCAGCGATGACGGTGAGAAGTACGAGGAGCTGATCCCGAAGTGGCGCCAGCTGAACGTGTTCGAGGGTGAGACCGTCGAGCGCGGCGAGGTCATCGCCGACGGCGAGCCGAACCCGCACGACATCCTGAGACTGCAGGGCGTCGAGGCGCTGGCCAACTACCTCGTGCGCGAGATCCAGGACGTCTATCGTCTGCAGGGCGTGAAGATCAACGACAAGCACATCGAGGTGATCATCCGGCAGATGCTGCGCAAGGCCGAGGTGCAGGAGGCAGGCGAGACCGCGCTGCTGCGTGGTGAGCAGCTCGACCGCTCCCGTGCCCTCGACATCAACGATCGCGCGGCGCAGGACGGCAAGCAGTCGGCCAGGCTTCAGCCTGTGCTGCTGGGCATCACCAAGGCCTCGCTCGCGACGGAGTCCTTCATCTCGGCGGCCTCGTTCCAGGAGACAACCCGTGTGCTCACGGAGGCGGCGGTCCGCGGTCTCAAGGATGACCTGCGCGGGCTCAAGGAGAACGTCATCGTCGGTCGGCTCATCCCGGCGGGCACGGGCTTCGCGGCCCACGCCTCGCGGCGGCGCAAGACCGAAGGCCTCGAGCGCCGCAGCTTCATGGACGTCGGCGGCACCCTTCCCGACATGGAGGATTCGAGCGTCGGCGAGGAGTCCGAGAGCGCGGCAGGCTAACAGCGCAAGGTCCAGCTGCACAAAGCGCGCAAGCGCTTTCGTGCCAAGTCCTTAAACGGGCCGGCGAGAGATCCCTCTCGCCGGCCCTTTCGTTATGGACGGTTGCCGGGCGCCCGTGCAGCTGTTAGCCCGGGGGCGCGGCGGCGTCGATTGCCACCGGCGGCCTCTCGGGCATGTCAGGAAGACGCGCCGCGTTGAGCAACGTGCGGCAGATCTCCTCCTGGACCGAGCGCCAGCGCTGGTAGTTCTCCTCCGCGAGGTCTCCCATCGCTGCGCTGTCAGCATTGTCTGCTGGCCGCGTGACCTGTCGCCGCTCGAACTGGGCCGTCAGGAACTTCAGGCTCTGTTCCAGGTAGCTGGCGGTCACGTCGCGCGCCGATTCCTCGTGGCTGCGGATCACGCGCGCGAGGAAGTCACGAGTCATCATCGCATCGCTGCCATCCTCCTGCTGCGAGATGATCTGCAGCAGGATGCTCCGGGTGATGTCCTCCCGGGTGCTCTTGTTTACGATCACGAAATCAACCTGGTCGATGACCATCTTCTGGACATCGGCCCGGGTGATATACCGACTCTCGCTGGTGTCATAAAGCCGGCGGTTAGGATACTTCTTGATCATCCGGGGCGTACTACTCATCACGAATGCCCTCTATGGGGTGGGATGTTCCCGGTTACTGTCGACTTGCGCATACCATAACGTATTGCCACGACGAGTCAACAACATTCACTGCGAAATTGTCGAGCGCAGTGTGAAAAACATACTGACGCGCCGCAACATCCTGCGGACACACAGCGGTTTCTTCGCTTCTGGCTTAAAATACGTCGAGTCAGCGAGCAGTTTGTATCACGGGTGTTATGGTTGAGTCGCTTTGTGGAGTCAGTATATTGCACAGCTCGAGCTTCTTGGGACGCATTTCGAGCGGCTGACCTAGTTAACACCGACGCCGTGGTGGTTGCAAACCAAGCACTGTGCAAGTCGTGCAGGAGATCCTTCGGGCAACTTGAGAACACGACACGCCCAGGACGCCAACCTTATATGACAGCAATATGACTGGGCTTCTGCGCAAGCGTCCTTGCGGGCAAACCCTGGAAAAGCCGGGAAATATCCGCTTGCTCGCGGACCCCGACATCTCACCGGGGCTGCTTTCCGACAGGCGCGGCGCTGGCTCAGCCAGTAGCTCAAGGTTGTCGGGAACTAGGTTGAGTTGGCAAGCAGGTCTCGTCAGAGACTTTCTTGTAACTTGCCAAGCTCAAGCTGAGTCAAAGTCAAAATGCCCCAGGGCTTCGTGACTCTCGCTGCACGTCAGAACTTCTGGACGAGGCTGCAGCGTTCGAGAACCCAGTGAGCGTCGTGCCCAGCGAGATACATTCAATCTGCACGCGATTTCCTCCACTCACGTCGGCGAAGCGCGACGGGTCGAGGATTGTGCGCCTGGTGATGTCGGCGCCACCTATGCCTTGAGCGCCACCTGCGCGTCAAAGCCGGTGAGCTCGAGTACCCGACATGGCTGCGCCTGCCGCAGCCCTGCGCACGATGCCGGATTCTCGCAACAGCCCTTAAGTGCTACGAGGCGGCTGACTGGCTCAAGCCAACTCGGTTGGCTTGAGCTCGCCCACCGACGGAAAGCAGCTGACAGACGGATCAAGAATCGCGGCTCGCCCGCTCGAGCGCTTCAACAGCTGCGCTTCGCAGCGCAGCCGATGCACCCCACGCGCACTCAACGCCCGGAAAACCGCGCCGGCGGGCTGCTACGGCTTCCCCTGCCAGATCTTCATCAGGTCGGGCGAGCCCTGTGCCCGGACATCGTTGTCGGTCAGGATCTCCTCGGTCGCCGCCGTCATCTCCTTGCGCGGAAACACCATCGCTTCCCCGCCGCGCTGATCGAGCTCGAGGATCACGAATTCATCCTTCATGTCGCGCAACAAGGTGACGAGATGCGTCAGGCTTCTCACACGCACGCCGTTGACCGAGTAGATGACACCTCCCGAGGGGTTGCTGTAGCCCTTGGAGAGCTTGTGCGGAAAGAGTGGTGAGGCGATGACGGGGAGGTCCTGGCGCTCGCTGTCGGGCGCATCGGCCCGACCGGTGAGCAGCGGGCTGTGCACGAAGCTCAGCAGGTTGGAGATGTCGGCGTTGGCGGCCATCACCTGGCCCAGCTGCTGCGTGGCGCGCGAGAACACCAGTGGCCCATAGATGAAATACGAGGGGTACTCGCCTCGCAGGTCAGGCAGCAGCAGCGGGCGCTGCGCGGAGACCGGCAGCTCGATCTGCTGGGTCTTGCCGGCACGTACGATGGTGAGCGGGACCTTGCCGCGGCTCGCGGTCTTCTGCACCAGGTAGAGGAAGCTCACGCGCAGGTTGCTTCCGAGCTTGACCATCCCCTCGTCATCGATGGGCGTGTCGGCGATCTTCGTGATCAGGTCCCATTCCTTCAAGGGATAGGATGGGGCGCTCGCCAGCGGGCGGTGCACGATGATGCCCGAGGTCCCGGGATCGAGCTTCAGGTAGGCGCGCAGCACTGGATTCTCGAGCGTCTGCAGCTCGTCGTAGATCGCCGGCTTGCCGTCGTAGTGCCCATCGGCGATGTCCTTCAGGAACAGCTCGATCTCCTCGTTCGGGATGATGTAGCCGATGTTCTGCGCGTTCCCGAGCCGACTGAAGGCGAGCCCGATCATCTTGTCGCCCGCGGTCGCAGGTCCCCCGCTGTTGCCGGCGTTGATCGCAGCATCGATCTGGATGCGCAGTCCCGAGACCGAGAAGCTGTAGGGCACGAACTCGATTCGCGAGACGATGCCCTTGGTGATGGACAGGGAGGTGCCGCCGGTCGGAAAGCCGTAGGCGAGCACCGGGTCCTTGATCTGCGGTAACTGGCTGGCGCGCGGCAGCGGTGGACGGCTCTTGAAGAAGGACTCGTCATCGAGCTTGAGAACGGCGAGATCGATGTCGGGAGCCACCGCCACCACGGTGGCGGCAATCTTGTCCCCGGCCTGGTTGCCCTGGACCTGCACCTGGCTCGCGTACAGCACGACATGCGCGTTCGTCAGGATGCGCTTGCCCTCGATGACGACACCCGAGCCGCTCACCTCCGCCGGCGGTTGCTTGGTCCAGGGACGGAAGAAGTCCGGATAGCGCATGGTGGAGAAGACCTTCACCACCGCGTTCTCGGCATCGTGCGAGAGCGCAGGAGTCGCATCGGGTGCAGCAGAGGCCGCTTCGGCCGAGTCGGCCGGCGGTGGCGCTGCCCCGGCCGCAGGGGTGGCAAGCAGCGCGGCCAAGAGGCCAGCAGGGAAGGCTCCGAGCAGGATGCGGATCATCGGATCTTTCTTTGTGGCGCACGGCATGTGCGAAGACCGACTGGTGATTCTGCCACACCTCGGGTCGTGCTCAGCTCTTTATGCGAAGCCGCGGGCGTTGGCGGGCGAGCGCAGGACCGCAAGTCTCACAAGGACGGCAAATCCGTGCTCAGGGCCGACGGGCGCGAAGGCGGTCGCCCACGAAACTCGTGCCAGACCTTGATCCGAAGACGACGTTGCGAGCCGTTCACAGGAGCTGACACTTCAAGCGTGATCATTTGCGGCTCATCGCGTTCGAGCTGCGGACGTCATCGCGCGCACCGACAACGTGGGACGACAGGCTTGCCGGTGCACACCGTCGCGCTGATCGCGCTCCCGCCACAGTCGCAAGCGCGTGTTCCTCGATACCGTCAAGCCACGATCGCAAGCGCTTGCAGGCCTCACCTTGGGTCGTTCGGGGGTCTACGGCTGTCGCGTGGCGAGCAGGCACCGCGCACGCATACTCGCGAATGGGCCGACCGCCGGAGGGTGACAAAGCGGTAGAGCTCGTCAGGGGAGCTTGCTACAGTGCGTGCCCCTTACAACGAGGAGGCTCAAGAATGACACGCCAACTGCTCCTTGCCGCCGCAACTGCCCTCGCTCTTGTTCAGACCTCCCTGCCCGTCCACGCAGCGGGCGTGCCGGCTCACATCACCGCCGCCGTGGCCGACTCGGCTCGTCCCGCTGCGGATCGTGACCGCGATGCGAACCGCAAGCCCGCCGAGACCCTCGCCTTCGTGGGCGTCAAGCCCGGTCAGCGCGTGGCCGAGATGATGCCCGGCGGGGGCTACTTCACGCGCCTGCTGAGCGGGGTCGTGGGTCCGAAGGGCAAGGTGTATGCCCTGGCGCCGCCCCCCATGGGCTCTCGCGACATGGGCGCGGCCGTACGCGCAATCGCCGCGGATTCGCACTACAGCAACGTCACGGTCGCCGAGCTAAGTGTCAAGGACTTCAAGGTGCCAGAGCCGGTGGATCTGGTGTGGACCTCGCAGAACTATCATGACTTCCACAACATGCTCAGCGGGGACATGGCCGCCTTCAACAAGGCGGTGTTCGATGCCCTGAAGCCCGGCGGCATCTACATCGTGCTCGATCACGCCGCCGCGCCCGGCTCGGGCAGCCGCGATACCCAGAGCCTGCATCGGATAGACCCGGAAACCGTCAAGCAGGAGGTGCTGGCCGCCGGCTTCAAGCTCGACAAGGAGAGCGATGTGCTGCACAACGCTGCCGACCCCCACACCGCCAATGTCCACGACGGCGCCATCAGAGGCACGACGGATCAGTTCATCCTGAAGTTCCGCAAGCCCGGCTGAGCAGCGAGGCGCGCGAGGAAGCCCCCGGCGCGGGGGCTTCCTGCGTCTGTCCCGCAGTGTAGTATCCAAAACATGATGCTCAAGCTCGCTGGCAGCCTGGTCCTGGCGGCTCTGGCCGCTGCTGCAGCAGCGGCGCAGGCAGCCACCCTCTCACCGGCAGCGCCCAGCGATGCCGTGCTCACCGCTCGCTCTGACAGCCAGGGGGAGCTGCGGCTCGAGTACCAGCGGGACGTGGATCGCAGGCGTCCGGAGCCCCTCAGTGTCGGGCTTGCCCGGGACTACGACTACCTCGAGACCCCTACCGAGCGCACGATCCGCGACTACCGGCTGCGGCGCGTGCTGCGCTACCAGCGCGCCTTCATCGGCACCTATGTCAATGATTCGCTCTACAGCGAGGTCTGGTACCGGGCCACCGAGGTCCAGCATCGCACCGTCGAGGCCGGGCCAGTGAAGGAGGCCGGACTCGGCTCTGTGAAGGGCCAGCTCGCCCTGGCGCCATTCTGGGCCGAATCGGAGCTCGGCATCATCGCCCCCTCGTACCCGCGTCCGCTGGCGCTCAAGCGCAGCGACACGGCCGACCGCACGAGCTGGACCCTGGACAAGGAGGAAGTCGTCGCGGTGCGCTGGCACGCCGAGGCGGTTCCCGAACAGGTCAAGGGCGGCTTGCGCCGTCTGTGGCCTTCGCTTGCGCACGTGCATCCCCAGATCCTCGAGGACCTGGTGACCAGCGGCCGCATTCCCGAGGAGCTATGGGTCCTGCAGCTCGCTGCGGACCACAGGCATCTGGAGCACGTGCACTGGAAATTGACCTCCGCCCAGTGGATGCCGGCCACCAGCTACCCGCTCCCACCCCACCTGCGCGCCGGTCCCACGGAGACCTCGGGCGCCTTTCCCGAGATCTTCTCGACCCTCGTCAACGCCGTGGCGAAGCGCCTGGAGCCTCCGGATGAGGGCGTGTACATGCAGAAGATCCAGGGAGCGATCACCGAGGGAGACGGTCTGCAGGCCATGCTCTGGCAGATGGAGATGCGGCTGGCGGCGGGGTCGACCCAGGCGGAGTGCATGCACAATGACCGGCGGGCCAGCTGTTCCCTGGAGACCGTG
>Ga0123356_10008722_pt1 | contig 10057 bp, 9 predicted proteins | sample TergutEmb28metaG_2_FD_92546 | JGI IMG/M metagenome (GOLD analysis project Ga0123356, IMG submission 92546) | Embiratermes neotenicus P3 segment gut microbial communities from Petit-Saut dam, French Guiana - Emb289 P3 | ecosystem: Host-associated > Arthropoda: Insects > Digestive system > Gut ... | reverse complement strand
TCGTCGATGTGGAGGCGGCCGGCGGTGTCGAGGATCACCGCGTCATAGGCCTCGCGGCGCCCCACATCCATGGCCCGGCGGGCAATCGCCACCGGCTGCTCGCCCGCCACCACCGGCAGCGACGGCACGTTGATCTGCTTCGCCAGCACGGCAAGCTGTTCCTGCGCCGCCGGGCGATGGACGTCGAGCGAGGCGAGCAGCACCTTCTTGCGCTCGCGCTCCTTCAAAAGCCGCCCCAGCTTCGCCGCGGTCGTGGTCTTGCCCGAGCCCTGGAGGCCGAGCATCAGAATCGGCACCGGCGGCACCGCGTTGAGATTGAGCGGCTCGCCCGTGCCCAGCATCTCGATGAGATGATCGTGGACGATCTTCACCACCATCTGCGCCGGCGTGATCGAGCGCAGCACGTCCTGGCCGACCGCTTTGGGGCGAACCCCGTCGATGAACTGCTTGACGACGGGAAGGGCAACATCGGCTTCGAGCAGCGCAATGCGAATCTCGCGCAGCGCCGCGACCACATCCTCCTCGGAAAGCGCACCGCGCTTCTTGAGGCGGTCGAACGTGTCACCGAGCCGCTGGCTTAAATTCTCGAACATGTTTGTCCCATCGTCGTCAACGCGTCAGAGGCCGGTGCGCGACACTCGCGGACCCGCCGTCCCCCAGGGGGGTAGACACTCTTCGAGCTTCCATGAGAAGCGCCGGGAAACTAGGCGGGACCGGGCGCCAAGTCAATGAAGCTGGTGACGCCATCGCCGCCCGACCGCCGTGTCACCATGGTCGCGGCCACCGGGAAGGGCGCGCCCCGGCCGATAGGGGCGAAGGCGGCGCGGCACGGCGCCGCCTCAGCGCGCGAACGGCTTGCGTCCCCGCGCCGGAACCGCGGTATGCGTCTGGTGGTCGGGAAGCTCGACCACGTCGACGGCGACGCCGTAGAGCGCCGCCAGCGCTTCCTCGGTGATGACCTCGGAGGGCGGGCCCAGCGCGGCAAGGCGCCCGTCGCGCAAGAGCGCCGCCCGGTCGCCGCAGAGAAAGACGTGGTCGGGGTCGTGGGTCGACAGCACCACCGCCATGCCGCGCCGGGCGAGCGCCGTGATCTGGTCGAGGACGCGCAGCTGATTGCCGAAATCGAGACTGGCGGTCGGCTCGTCCATCACCAGGAGCCGGGGCTCCTGGGCCAGCGCCCGCGCGATCAGCGCAAGCTGGCGTTCGCCGCCGCTGATCTCGGTGAAGACGCGGTCGCGCAAATGCGCGATGCCGAGGGCTGCGAGCGCGCCCTCGGCGGTGGCGATGTCCTTCTTTCCGGGCGAGGCGAAGAGGCCGATATGCGCGACCCGCCCCATGAGCACGATATCAATGACGTTGAAAGGGAAAAAATTGGTGCCGGCCTGCGGCACGTAGCCGACGATCCGGGCGAGCTCGGCGCGCGAGAACGAAGCGATGTCGCGGCCTGCAAGCCTGACCGCGCCGCCCAGGGGCGGCAGCAGGCCGAGCAGGGTCTTCATCAGCGTGGTCTTGCCGCCGCCATTGGGGCCGAGCAGGCACAGGACCTCGCCTTCGCGGATATCGAGATCGATGCCCTGCCCGATCCGGGTGCGGCGATAGCCGATATCGAGTTTCTCCGCCGCGAGAATCACTGCCAGCCCCGACGGGAGGACGCCAGCAGCCAGAGAAAGAACGGCGCGCCGATAAAAGCGGTCAGCACGCCGATCGGGATCTCGATCGTCGCCATGGTGCGCGCCAGCGTGTCGACCAGGAGCAGATAGGCGGCGCCCATCAGCATCGACACCGGCAAGAGGCGCGAGAATTCCGGCCCCGCGATCAGCCGCGCCACATGCGGAATGATGAGGCCGATCCAGCCGATGATGCCGGAGATCGAGACCGCCGCCGAGGTAATGAGGGTGGCACCGGCAATAAAGAGGAAACGCAGGAGGGAGGTGTTGACGCCGAGCGACTTCGCCTCTTCCTCGCCCAGCGTCATCACGTTCATGCGCCAGCGCAGGAGATAGAGCGGGACGAGCCCGATCAGAATCGCCGGCACCGCCGCCGCGAGGTCTGGCAGCGTCACCGCGGTGAGGCTGCCGAGGAGCCAGAAAGTAATGGCGGGGAGCTGGTTATAGGGGTCGGCAAAGACCTTGACCAAGGCGATGGCCGCGCCCAGGAGCGTGCCCATGGCCACCCCCGCCAGCACCAGCACCAGGATCGGGTCGCGGCCGCGCATCGCGGTGCCGATGAGATAGACCACCGCCACCGCGCCGAGCCCGCCGGCGAAGGCCAGGACCTCGACGACCAGGATCGGGACCGAGAGGAAAATGCCGAGCACGGCGCCGAGGCCGGCGCCCGCGGCAACGCCGAGAATATCGGGCGAGACCAGGGGATTGCGAAAGAGGCCCTGATAGGTCGAGCCGGCGCCGGCCAGCGCCGCACCGACCAGCACCGCGGCGGCGATGCGCGGCAGCCGGACGTGCCAGATCACCGCATCGACCGCGGGGGCGACGCCGCTGGCGCCCCCCGAAATCCTGGCCCACAGCACGGCAAAGAGGTCGTGCGGCGAGACCGGGAACTGCCCCACGGCAAAAGCGCCGATGCACAGGATGACAAGGAGGCCCAGCGGCAGTCCGACATCGACCGCCAGGCTGCGCCTCACGCGGCCGGCTCCAGGAGAGTCGCGACTTGCGTCGGCGTCAGGTCGATGTGATAGAAGCGGCGATAAAAATCCCGGGTCGCGGCCGCGAGATCGAAGGTGAACAAGCCGCCATAGAGCTTGTTGCACAGCCATTTGAGGCCCATCAGCCGGTTGGTCGCGGGCGGCGTATCGAACCAGCCGAACGGCTTGTCCGGCGCCAGGAAGACGCGCTTCGACTTGACCGCGTCGACCTCCGCCCAGACCGGATCGTGCCATACGCTCTGAAAGAAGCGCCGGTCGATCGTCACCACGGCCTCCGGATTCCACGACAGGATCTGCTCGGGCGATACGGTGGCAATGTTGCGCTTCTCGCCGGTGGCGGCGACATTCCGCGCGCCGACGAACTCAAGCATCTCGGCGTTGATCGAGCCGGCAAGACCGGTCTCGAGCCCCGCGGGCCCGCGCGCATAATAGACCCGGGCGCGGCTGCCGTGCGGCACATAGGCGATGCGGTTCTGCACCTCGGTCAAGAGGTCGTCGGCATAGTGCGCCAAGGGCTCCGCCGCCGGGCCGGCGTCGAGGATCCGGCCCAGCTGGCGGTAGAGGGCCGGCGTCTTCGTCAGGGCGCCGTCGAGGAGGAGATAGGGGATGCCGGTCTGCTGCTGCACGCGGTCGGCCAGCGAAGCGTAGATCGGCGCCACCGTGCCGATATCGAGAACGAGATCGGGCTTTGCCGCCAGCACCGACTCGACATTGGCGGTATTGGCGCGGCCGGTGAGCCGCCCGGTCACGGGCAAGGCCGCGTATCGGGGCGGCAGAAAAGCCTGGCGCTCCTTCCTGATGGGATCGGGCCAGCCGGCCAGGAGGTCGGGGGCAAGCGTGTAAAGCGTGATCGCGGCCGGCGTGCCGGCGGCGAACACTTTGTTGATCTTCGCCGGCAGACTGACCGTGCGCCCCGCGGCATCGCTCACGTTGCGCGTGCCGGCCTGCGCCAGCGCCGTGCCGGAACGGAAGGCTGCGATCGAGCCGCCGATAAGGAAGAGCGCGTCGCGGCGTGAAATCATGTCCGCAAATGTAATAGAGATGCCGGCGCTTTCAAGCGTTATACCCCCCTGGCTACAGCCAGTAGGCCACCGAGCGGAACTCGACGCTTTGGCGCGTCGCCGCCCCGCGCCGGGCTTCGTCATGAAACGCGGTATGCGGCGCAAACCACGCCTGGTCATGATCCGAATCGTGCAGCTTCAGGATCACCATCTCGTCGCGGTTCATATCGGGGAAGAAATAGAAGCGGTGATGCGCGGCATAGCGGAAGATCAGGGCGGCCGGCAGCTCGTTTTCGTCGGGAACGGCGGCCCGCATCTCCGCCGGGTCGGGGCGCGATTGGCAGCGCACCAGGTAATTGTGAACGCCCTCTTCCGGCGCGATGCTGGTGCCGTCGCAGAGCGCGAGCGGCCAGTCCTGCGGCGGCGGGGAATAGGCCCGCCACAGCGAGGTGACGAGGAAGCGGCGATAGGTCTTGCCCGCGGCGGCGTGCGCCGCGAACATCGTTTGCGCGAGCCGCGGCGCAAAGCCCGGCGCGGTGTCGACATGGACGTCCGCCGCCGGCGGCTGCGCCGTCCCGGCGCCGGTGTCCGCCGCGGTGCGCCAGGTCGCCCCCATGGGCACCACCAGATCGGCTCCGGTGAAGCGCTTCAGCGCGGCATCCACCTCGCCCGGATAGATCGCGCCGACCTCGTCGCGGTCGGCGAAATCCGTCACCGCGCTTGGATAGTCGAACAGCTCGAAGCCGTGGGTCGCGAGGGTCGGTCGCTGCGGCGCCAGCCGCGCGTTGCGGATCACGACGCGATGCGGCTCGAACCGCCCCGTGTTGACCTCGTCGCCGGGAAAGACGTAGCGGCGGTTGACGGTCGAATCGGGCCTGACATAGTGCAGCGTCGCTGCGACGGCGGCGTCACTCCTGTCGGTGCCGGTGATGACGCTCATTCCGATCCCTCCCGAGGCGGTTTTGCGGCTACGCTATCGGCATGCCGGGCACCCGACAAGACTCTCCTTGTGATAGGCTGGGTCATGGCCGCCCGATCGCCCTGGGAAGACTATTACCGCAACACCGAAGGGCGGCCGCCGCGGCCAACCCTGACGGTTGCGCTCGATCGCTTTCCGGCGCCGGGTTTCGCGGTCGATCTCGGCTGCGGCGAGGGGCGTGACACGATCGAGCTGCTGCGCCGCGACTGGAGGGTGCTGGCGATCGACAGCGAGCCGGCCGCGATCGCCGGCCTCACGGCCCGCCGCGACCTGCCGCCGGGCAGCCGGCTCGAGACCAGGGTGGCGCGTTTCGAGGACGCGGCCTGGCCCGACGCCGATCTGGTCAATGCCAGCTTCACCCTCTTCTTCTGCCCGGCCGGCACCTTCGCGCCGCTCTGGCGCAAGATTGTCGGGACACTCAAGCCGGGCGGCCGCTTCGCCGGGCATTTGCTCGGCGAAAACGACAGCTGGGCCCGGCGACGCAACGTCGTGGTTCACACCAAAGCCGCGCTCGACCGCCTGCTCGACGGGCTTCAAGTCGAGATGCACGAGATCGAGGAGACGGACGGGGTGACGCCGCGGGGCGAAGCGAAGCATTGGCACATTCATCATCTGGTCCTGCGCCGGCCCTGACTCCCTGGTCCTGACCGGTTGTCCGTTACCTGCTGCCTCTTTCCGGCATAGCCGGCGCCAACTCTTGAGGGTGGCGCCGACGCGCCGCATCTGATCAATTACGCTCCTGCCCATGAACGACACCCTGACCGCACCCGCTCGAGGCGAGCGCATCGAGAAGCAGCCGGTTGCCCATCCGCACCGGCCTTTGGTGCTGATATCCCTGATGCTGGCCCTGTTCATGGCGGCGGTCGAGGCAACCGTGGTCTCCACCGCGATGCCGCGTATCATCGGTGCGCTCGGCGGTTTCCCGCTCTATAGCTGGGTGTTCTCGGCCTTTCTCCTGCCACAGGCGATCACCGCGATCCTCTATGGCAAGCTCGCCGATCTTTACGGCCGGCGGCCGGTGCTGGTGTTCGGCATCGTCCTCTTTCTGGCCGGCTCGATCGCGTGCGGCTTCGCCACCTCGATGCCCGCCCTGATCCTGTTCCGCCTCATCCAGGGGTTCGGCGCCGGCGCCATCCTGCCCATCGCCACCACCATCGCCGGCGACATCTACACCCAGGACGAGCGGATGAAGGTGCAGGGCTATCTCTCGGGCGTGTGGGGGTTCGCCGCGATCATCGGTCCCCTGGTCGGCGGCATCATTGTCCAAACCCTGTCCTGGCGCTGGATCTTCTGGATCAACGTGCCGTTCGGCGTGCTCACCGTGATCGGGCTTCTGGCCTATCACCGCGAAGAGGTGCGGCATCGCGCCGTCAGGCTCGATATCGCGGGCGCCGCCTTCTTCACCGTCTCGCTGACCGCCTTGTTGCTGGTCCTGATCCAGGGCGGCCACCAATGGTCGTGGCGCTCGCCGCCGATCTACGCCCTGGTCGGCGTTTTTCTGGGCGGTCTTGCGCTCTTTCTCTGGCAGGAGAATCGCGCCGCGGAGCCGATTCTGTCGCTGCGCCTCTGGCGGCAGCGCCTGGTCGCGATCTGCAATGCCGCGACCATGATCGCCGGCATGGGCATCATCGGCGTCAGCGCGCTGATCCCAACCTATGTCCAGGGCGTCATGGGTGCTTCGGCGATCACCGCCGGCTTTTCGGTCACGGCGCTTTCGGTCGCCTGGTCGCTGGCCTCGACGGTCTTCAGCCGCATTGCCCGGGTTGCCGGCGGGCGCGGCGCCGCCCGGCTCGGCGGGCTCTCCTGTCTCCTCGGCGGGCTGGTATTCTCGCTGCTGCACCCCGGCTGGAGCGCCTTCTTTCCCGGTCTCGGCTCGTTTCTGTTCGGCTTCGGCATGGGGCTCCTGACCACCACCTCGACGGTCATGATTCAGTCGAGCGTCGATTGGACACAACGCGGCAGTGCCACCGCGTCGAACATCTTCTCGCGCCTGATCGGCAGCACGCTCGGCGTCGCCATTCTCGGCGGCGTCCTCAACAATGCCTTGCAGCGGGAGCTCAGCGGCTCGGGCATGGCCGGGGTCACGCTCGACAGCATCCGCGACGTGCTGCAAAGCCACGATGCCGGCCACTTCGACCCGAAGCAATTCGCGCTGCTGCAGCACGCGCTCGACAGCGGCCTGCACCAGGCCTTCATTGCCGTGGTCGCGATGTCCGCTCTGGCCTTCCTTGTCACCTTGTTGCTGCCGCGCCGGCCGCTCGGCGGCTATTAGACCTTGATCCGTTCCTTCCGCTCGTCGGCATCGAACCGCGGTGTCTTGTCGGGCGGGAGCGCCGGACCGGATTCATTGTTGTTTGCCGGCTCGTCGCACATGATCTCGGCCGCCAGCATCACCGGGGCGCTGTTCCGAGTCAGAGTCCGTTCCAGCCAGTCTTTCCACATCTCGTCCTCCCGCCGGGCTGCGACCCGGGAAAGCGGCGATAAAAAAGCCGCCTCGCGGTTCGCTGGCGGCTTCGGTTTGGATCTACCCGCTGCTGCTTATGCGGGATCGACTCCATAACAGCCGCACGCCGGCCCCGTCCGGTGCCAGCGCTTAAGACAGCTCATGGTGTCGACAAGCAACATGCGGAAACTATGCCCGATAAGGGGCGCTATGGCAACCTCGATATGGCGCCTGTCATGGCGCTGAAATAGAACGCGTTTTCGCAACAAGGCGCCGATTTATTTCACCAGGCGCGGCGGTGCCGGCGGCAGCGGCAGCTCGTCCGCATCGCCTTCGATGACGCGCTCTTCGGCCTGAACGGTGAAGACCGGGAGCGGTCCGGGCACCGGCTTGCTCGGTTGTATGCCGAGGCCGACCAGCGTGCGCGCCCGCGGCAGCAGCGAGCGGTTCACCGAGCGGCCGAAATCGTCGAAATTCTTGGCCGCCCGCTTGATGCTTTCGCCGACGCTGTCGGCCTTGTCGAGCGCCACGGCGATGCCGTCGAGCAGGTGACGGGCGCGGTCGACGATCTTCTGGTGGTTCTCCACCTGGCGGCTGAGCGAGATCTGCGCCGACGCGACCTGCAAGGCGCTGAAGAGAGCGCTCGGGCCGCCGACCACGATGTCGAGGCCCCGGGCGCGCTCGCGGAACGTAGCATCGGCGCGCGCGAGCTTTTCCATCGCCGCGTCATTGGGAAGGAACATCATCATCAAGGCCCGCGGCGCGCCGTCGCCGCGCCCCGCCTCGCGCCGCGCGGCGAGCACGGATGCGCGATAGTTCTTGTCGTCGAGCGCGCGCAGATGGTTGTTCATGGTCTGTGCAAACGCGGCCGAAGCCCGGGCTTCGCCGTCGGTGCCTTCCGCCCGCGCGATCTCAATGAGGAATTTCGAGGCCTTGCAGTCGATCACCAGGACATTGTCGCCGGGCAGGAACACCACCGCGTCGGGACGAAGGCGCCGGCCCGTCTCCTCGTCCGCGGTCGTGTACTGCAGGACGTAGTCACGCCCCTCCTCGAGACCAAAGGATTTGAGCGTGTTGCCGAGCACGATCTCCGTCATCGCCCCCGCGCTGCCCGGATTTTCGAGGACGCGCTTCAGCGTGTCGACGATCTCGCCCTTTTCCCGGAGCTGGGCATGAAGCGCCGCCACGATCTCGCCCAAATCCTTGAACTGCCGCGTCAATGCGGTGCTGGTCAGCTGCGTCTCCTCGAGCGAGGCCTTGCGCGCCGCGTCGGTCTCGCGCTTGTGATCCTCGAGCAGCTTCGACGAGACGCTCTGCGCCGCTTCGAGCGAGGCCGCCTTGGCGGCGTCGCGCACCGCGTCGATATTGTCGCGGCGCAGACGCTCGGCCTCGGCGAGGGAGCGCAGCGCCGCTTCGTATTGGAGGCGCCATCGGGTCGCCGCCATCCGCATCGCCAGGGCATACCAGGCGAGCGCCGCCGCGGCCAGCACGGCTACCCCCGCCACGATCAGGGCAATTTCCATCGCGGGATGCTAGCGCGATTCGTCCGCTCTCCAAGGGCCAATGTCAGCCGTGCGAGATGAGCTCGCGCATGGCCTCCGACTCGGATTCGACTTCTGCGATCCGGCTCTTCACCACATCGCCGATGCTGACGATGCCGGCGAGGGCGCCACGCTCGATCACCGGCAAATGACGGATGCGGCGCTCGGTCATGAGCCGGGCGAGATCGCCGATACTGTCGACTTCCCGGCAGGTCACCACCTCGCGGCTCATCAGCGCCGCCACCGCAACGCCGCCGATGCCGGTTCTCCGCTCGGCGAGGGCGCGGACGATGTCGCGCTCGGAGATGATGCCTTCGACAATTGTTCCGTCGCGGCTCACGACCAGCGCGCCGACGCCCCGGCGGTGCAACAGCGCCACCGCGTCGTCGACGGTCGCCTCGGGAGGGATGGTCGCGACGGCGCGGCCCTTCAGTTCAAGGATTGTGCGAACGTTCATGGCTCCTCCATCGAGCAGCGCGGGATGGACGCCATTCGGCCCGGGGGCCTTCCGGCGTCGCACGCCTGCTCGCCCCAATACCCTTATTATGGGCCGGCGCCGGCGGCGAACAAGGAGGGGTGGGCCGCCTCCTTCGACCGCAGCAGCGCATGGCTTTTCGTGGCGACCGGGACGATGCACCGCTATCATTGCCGGCAAGCGCAAGAATAACCGGAGGCGGCGATGGCGGTACGGATGGCGGCACGACAGGACGACGCGATCATCGCGCCGCCGGAGCCCGGCCTCACGCCCGAGGAAATGCTGCGCCGCGCGGTCGCGCTCCGGCCCCTCCTGCGCCAGCGCCAGGACGCCACCGAGGCGCGGGGCTCGATTCTGCCCGAGACCAACGACGCCTTCATCAAGGCCGGGTTCTATCGCATCATCCAGCCGCGCCGGTTCGGCGGCTACGAGTTCGACATGGTCACCTTCGTCCGGGTGATGATGGAAATCGCGCGCGGCTGCCCTTCGAGCGGCTGGGTGCTGGCCCTGACCGCCGGCCATCCGCTGCTCCTCGCCGTCTTCGGCGACGAGACGCAGTTCGAGGCCTATGGCGATGACGGCGAGTTCCGCTGTCCCGCGGTCGGCTCCCCGGCGATGATGACGCCGGCCGAGGGCGGCTGGCGCTGCAAAGGCGCCTGGGACTACGCCTCCGGCTGCGACATGGCGACCCATCTCCTCGGCGGCGCGATGCGCATGGGCAGCGACGGCCATCCCGTCCACATGCACGTGCTGCTGAAGCGCAGCGAATTCTCGATCCTCGACAACTGGGACATGATCGGCATGCAGGGCACCGGCTCGAAGCGCGCGGTCGCCGACAATGTCTTCGTGCCGGCCCATCGCGCCGTCGACTGGACCATCTGGCAGGCGCCGCCCGAACGGGACCTCGTCAACCGGCTGCTGCGCAATCCGATCTATCACGGCCGCAAATCGACCTT
>Ga0123356_10008721_pt1 | contig 10058 bp, 8 predicted proteins | sample TergutEmb28metaG_2_FD_92546 | JGI IMG/M metagenome (GOLD analysis project Ga0123356, IMG submission 92546) | Embiratermes neotenicus P3 segment gut microbial communities from Petit-Saut dam, French Guiana - Emb289 P3 | ecosystem: Host-associated > Arthropoda: Insects > Digestive system > Gut ... | reverse complement strand
GGGCAACACCCACCATCGGCATCGTCGACGGAAAACGAATCATCGTCACCTACACCGGAAAAGTCCTGCTCGGAATCGATCCAAAAACCGGCGAAACCCTCTGGAAAGACGAAACCATTCGCGGCGACAGACCGCTTTCGTCGGCAACAATCCCGGTGATCGTAAGCGAAGAAGGAGGCGAAAAAATCATCGTGCCCACACATGTACGCGGAATTTATTGCGTGCAAGTAAAAAACGGAAAAGTCGAAACCTTATGGATGCGAGAGAAGTCGCACTGGTTCGAGAACATCGCCGTCTACGACGGCTGCATTTACGCCCCATCGCGTGACGCCGAGCTCGATTGCATCGACCTCGCCACCGGCAAAGACCTCTGGCATTCCCGCATCGGCATGCCCGAACCCAAGGAGGGCGAACCACCCGAAAAACGACCCGGCGGCGACCGACAACCCCTCCCCAGCGGTGGTACGCTCATGATCGCCGACGGAAAAATACTCATGCTCAACCGCAACGGACTCCTCATCTGCGGCGAAATCAGCCGAGACGGAATCAACATCCTCAGCTCCGCAAAAATCCTACACGACTCCGGCTGGAGCTACCACCACACCCCCACCCTCAGCCACGGACGAATCTACATGCGAAACATCCGCGGCCAAGTCACCTGCCTCGACGTCCGCAAACCCTGACCCTACCCCCTCCCACTGCCCTCGAGTAAACTTTGTTTAGCCATTGATCGAAGATCAACGCTCGTTCGTTTTAACACCGAAGAGTTCGCGAAGCCGCTCTTGCGCCCAGCGCTGCTTCGCAGCTTACTATCCGGTATAACTTGTGCCATGAATTTTCTTGAACCAACATTGCTTCGCATGCTCGACGCCAACGCTAACCGTGCTCGTGAAGCGTTGCGCGTGATGGAAGATTACACCCGTTTCGCCTTGAACGACGAAGCCCTCAGCAGCGAGCTCAAGCACATCCGCCACGCCTTGGCTGCGACGCTGGGGGGGGCACTGCACATCGACGACGCAATGCTTTGCCGCGACACCGAGCACGACATCGGCACCGCGATCAAGACCGATCGCGAACTGCTTCGCGAATCCCTCGCTTCCGTCGTTACCGCCGCGGGAAAACGACTCTCCGAAGCACTCCGCGTCCTGGAAGAATGCGCCAAAACTATGGCCCCAGCTGCCGCCACGCAACTCGAACAGCTCCGATATCGCGGCTATACACTCGAAAAAACGCTCAACGCGATCACCGGCCAAAACAACCTACGCAAAAAATTCGAGCAAGTTCGGCTTTACGTTCTGATCACCGATGCTCTGTGTCATTCGTCGGTAGGTAGGGGAGGGGGGTGGGAGAATGTCCTCGACCAAATCCTTTCCGTTGCGCAGGACTTTTCACTTTGCGTTCAACTTCGTGAGAAAAACATTCCTGACGCCGAGTTTCTCCGCCGCGCCAAAATCGTCGCCAACAAATGCCGCCAGCACCACGCCATCTCCATCATCAACGACCGTCCCGACATCGCAATCCTCGCCAACGCCGACGGCGTCCACCTCGGCCAGGACGACCTTCCCTGCTCCGAAGCGAAAAAACTCCTCGGCCACAACAAAATCATCGGCATCTCCACCGAATCCCTCGCCCAAGCCACCGCCGCCCTCCACGACGGCGCAACCTATATCGCCGTCGGCCCGATGTTCCCCACACAAACCAAACAAAAACCCCGCATCGTCGGCCCCCAATACGCCGCTGAAGCCCAACAAAAAATACCGCTCCCCCTCGTCCCCATCGGCGGCATCACCCTCGAAAACCTCCAACAACTCGGAACGGGCATCCACCGTGTCGCGGTCTGCTCCGCGATCATCTCACAACCAAACCCCGCCGACGCCGCTCTCTTATTTCTTGATGGCCTCTCTTCACAAATAAGGAACAAAAATCATGACGGATGATAACCCACAAAGCGATCTTCCTCTTGTTCGTCGCTCTTTCGAAGAATTGAAGCAATTCAACGCTTATGACGCGGAGTATTGGAGTGCACGCGACTTGCAGCCGTTGCTGGGGTACAGCCAATGGCGGCGTTTCGAGCAGGCCATCAAGCGGGCGATGACGTCTTGTGAACAATCGGGCAACCCGCCGGAGTATCACTTTGCCGGCGCCGGCAAACCGATCGTGGGCGGCAAAGGAGCCGTTCAAGTCGTGGACGATTACCACCTCTCACGCTTCGCCTGTTACCTGATTGCACAAAATGGCGATTCGCGAAAAACGGAAATCGCCCAGGCTCAAAAATACTTCGCCATCCAGACTCGCCGACAGGAATTAAGCGATCAGGCGGCGGCTGACAAGGAACGACTGGAATTACGCAAACAGACGTCGGAAGAATTTAAGGCCCTCTCCGGCGCGGCACAGGACGCAGGCGTGCAAAGCCGGATGTTCGGTATCTTTCACGATGCGGGGTACAAAGGACTCTACGGCGGACTTGGACGTGAGGCCATCAAACACAAAAAAGCAATTCCTGAAAAAGATAATCTGCTGGATCGCATGAACGCCACGGAATTGGCCGCCAATCAGTTTCGCATGACGCAAACTCGCGACAAGCTGGCGAGTGAGGGCATTCGTAACCAGACACAGGCCATTCAAACACACGAACGAGTCGGACGGGAAGTCCGCGACGCCATCCGTCGCATCGGTGGCCAGTTGCCGGAAAATATCCCGGCGGCAGAACATATCAAACAAGTGGAGCGACGACTCAAAAACGTTTCGCCTAAATTAGAATTGGATGAAAAAGATGCAACGGGACTGTTGGGGGACAAGAAAGAGCTTGAACAATAAACGACATGCCGCTCGCTTCCCAAACTTCAACCATCAAACCACCCGACCGCTTCGTTGGCCATGCCAACCTCATGTCCGCACTCACCATCCTCTCCCGCTTCGCCGGGCTACTCCGCGACAAGGTTTGCTCCTATTTCATCGGCATCGGGAACCCCGTCTGGGGCGCGTTCTGGATGGGGTTCCAACTCCCCAACCTCTTCCGACGACTCTTCGGTGAAGGAGCCCTCACCGCCGTCTTCCTTCCCATCTACACCCGTACCCTCGAAAACGAAGGCCAACAAGCCGCCTCAAAACTCGCATCCGCAACCGCAACCGCCCTCATCCTGCTACTGGGAACCATCACCATCGTCGGCGAACTCATCGCCATTCCGCTGGCACTCTTCGCACAGGAGCCCAACAACCGCCTCGCCGCCGCCATGACGGCGATTATGTTGCCTTACTGCATGATGGTTTGCCTCGTCGCGTTCCTGGGCGCAATCGCTTCCGTACACGAACGTTTCGCTCAACAAGCCATCTCGCCGATCATCCTCAACATCTTCTGGGCTACCGGTGCCGCACTCCCCGTCGCCATCTTCGGCCACACCTACGGCATCGAGCACCGCGTCTACTGGATGGCCGCCGCCATCCTCCTCGCAGGACTCGTGCAGGTCGCGCTGATGCTCCGACCCATTCGCCAATCCGGCATACAACTCCACCCACTCATCGACCTCCGCCACCCCGGCCTTCGCGAAATCGCCATCACCATCCTCCCCATCCTCATCGGCTCCTCCGCCGTCGCCCTCAACGTCTACCTCGGCAGCCAGATCGCATGGTGGCTCTCACCCGACGGCCACGGAGGACGAACCTCCTTCCAATTCCTCGCCTTCACCATCAACACACCCATGAGCGACGGTGCCAACGGAATCTTCTCCGTCGCGCAACGCATGTACCTCCTCCCCGTCGGAATCTTCGGCGCCTCGCTCGCAACCGCCATCTTCCCGCTCATGACAAAAGCCGCAAATACCAACGACATCCCCGAACTCAAACGTCTCATCATCGCCGGGCTTCGCAAGAGTCTCTTCCTCTCCATCCCCGCATCCTTCGGCATGATCCTCATCGCAAAACCGCTCATCACCCTGATCTACTTCGGCGGCAAAGTCACGCCCGACGACATCGACCGCGCCACCTACGCCACCGTCTTCTACTGCCTCGGCATCTGGGCCTTCGAAATACAAATGGTCCTCCTTCGCGTCTTTTATGCCCTCCGCGACACACGCACCCCCATGTGGACCGCTCTCGCCATGGTCGCCCTCAATCTCGCCTTGAGCCTCACACTCGTCTGGCCCCTCCAAGAAGGCGGCATCGCGCTCGCCACCACCCTCATCGCCATCATCCAATCCGCCATTCTCCTGACATTCCTCCGCAAACGCCTCGGATTCCTTGCCCTTCGCGCCATGATCGCTCCCATCGGAAAATCACTCCTTGCCACCACCCTCATGACCATTGTCGGCCTACTCCTGCTGCAGATCCCCATCCCCATCGACTCTCGCCTCACCGCCCTGATCAAACTCCCACTCATCGTCTTCGCCTGCGCCGCCACCTATTTCGCCATGATGCGACTCCTCAAGTCCCCGGAAATCCACGACCTCCCACTGCTCAAGAGCAAACGTTAGCCCTCTCCGCTTTGGCGAATAACACAAATTTTACGAATCACTCGCCGTCGCGTATGCTGTCCCATCATGGCAAAGCTCAACAAACCCAAATCTCGCTACGCAAAATCCGAAAAGCTCTTCGCCGAGGCCACCAAACTCATGCCTGGCGGAGTCTCCTCGCCCGTACGTTCCTTCAAGTCCGTTGCGGGGGGGGGCGGCATGAGCCCCGTCTTCATCAAGGAAGCAAAAGGCGCTGACCTCATCGACGTCGACGGAAACTCCTACATCGACTACGTCATGTCCTACGGTCCCCTCATCGCCGGCCACTGCCCGCCACCCGTCCGAGCCGCCGTCGCAAAACAGATCGACAAAGGCTCATCCTACGGTTGCTGCACCGAAGCCGAGCTCAAGCTCGCAAAAATCATCGCCGCCGCAATGCCCAATGTCCCCATGATCCGCTTCGTCAACTCCGGCACAGAAGCCACCATGTCCGCCATCCGACTCGCCCGCGGAATCACCAAACGCGACCTGATCATCAAATGCCACGGATGCTACCACGGACACGTCGATTCGCTCCTCATCGATGCAGGCTCCGGTGCCACCACCCACGGCACTCCTTCTTCCCCCGGAATCCCCCCATCCACCACCGCAAATACCCTCCTTGTCCCCTACAACGACCTCGCCGCCACCGCAACTATTTTCGAGCAAAACCCAGAAAAAATCGCCGCGATCATCCTCGAACCCATCTGCGGCAACATCGGCGTCGTACCCCCACTCCCCGGCTACCTCGAAGGCCTTCGCACACTCTGCGACCGCTACAATTCCCTGTTAATCTTCGACGAAGTCATGACCGGCTTCCGCGTCGCCTACACCGGTGCCCAAGGCCTCTACAACATCCGTCCCGACCTCACATGCCTCGGCAAAATCATCGGCGGCGGCCTGCCCGTCGGCGCCTACGGCGGCCACCCCAACCTCATGAACCACGTCTCACCCGCAGGCCCCATCTACCAGGCCGGCACACTCTCCGGCAACCCACTCGCCATGGCCGCGGGAATCGCAACACTCTCACTCCTCGACGATACCGCCGTCGACGGAACCAGCATCTACATGCAACTCGAAGCCTTGGGCAGTCGCCTCGAAATCGGCCTCAAAGACGCCGCCGCCGTCGCGAACATCCCTCTCACCGTCCAACGCGTCGGTTCCATGCTCACGCCCTTCTTCCGAAACGGGGAGGGGGCCATTCAAAACTACACCGACGCCCTCCAATCCAACACCCAAGCCTACGCTCGTTTCTTCCGTGCCATGCTCGACCGTGGCGTTATGCTCCCTCCCAGCCAATTCGAAGCATGGTTCATCTCTTCCGCCCACACCGAAGGCGACATCGACCAAACCATCGACCACGCCAAGGAAGCGTTCAAGACGATCCAATGACCGTTAGCCCTCCATGCGGTCCATGAGGCTGCCGTGCTGTTTCAGCGTTTCACCGATTTTACCCGCCAGCCAGTCCGCTTCCTTTTTCTTCGATATCCCATCCGCAATGACGAGTGTCTTGCTGCTCTCTGTCATCATTTCAATGCGATAGAGCGTCTGCCAGAATTGGCGGCCAAGGACGCATTGCATCGCCACGATCTCATTGGCGGCAAATTCCTGTTGCCGGCGAAAACCCATGAAACGGCTCTCCAGCTGCACCATGCCATCCGCCACAATAATCCGTTTCGTCAGAAACCACGCTCGCAACGCCTGAACCGACACACTCAATCCAGTCAGGCTGAAAACCACACTGTAAATCCAGGCATGCATGAATCCCATTCCCACCCCGAAAGCAATCAATCCCAGCCCCTTGAACGTTATCCCCCAGGCAACCCCAACATTCCGCGCTGCTCGAAACTCCAACTCCAATCCCCCGGCAATTTCCCGCAACGCAATGCCCGGCAACGTTGGCGCTGTCTGCGGAAGTTCTGGCTCTCGATACGCCGCCACAGGATCAACTTTCCCTTCTTCCACCACCGCCGCTGATTCCGCGGTACAAAACACCGGTACTTTAAATGCGGCAAAATAATGAAGTCCGGGAACCTTCGCTCGAACCTGTAATTGCCAGTAAACCGCGTTGCTGTCACCTACGATACCGGTAGGCGGATAGTCAGCGGGAATATTAAACCCCACGGGGATCGCTGTTCTGGACGTATCGTCCTCCATGACGCCCCGCGCCATCGTCGCTGTATCTTCCCAGAGAACCCCACCTTCCTTCCCGGCAACGCAGCGTAAGCGAAGATGGTATCCGTCGGCGGCGTGTAGTTTACGGCCGGTATAAATCACGCCGACGAGTTGTCCGCCAATGACGCCCGGAAACGTCGCCAACGCCAGCTCCGACGGACCAAACTTCATCAAACGCCGTGTCTTGACGCCCCTGAAGGCCAGGAACACGAAGCCTGCGAGCACGAAAGCGAGAAAGATGTACGTTGGTACTCGTATTTCGCCGTGGGGATGATGCCACAGATAGGCCAGGCCGCCTGTTCCGATCGCCAGGAGCAAAGCCGCGGCAAAGTAGTCGCGGAAAGCTCCTTCGCCGTCCGAATAGCGAATGCGGTCAGCCCATTTGGGGTTCCAAAGCCACGGCTCGTCGGCATGCTTCTTACGCAACTCCTGCCGCCGATGGAGCTGCCGCCCGCTGAGCCAGAGGATGACAGCCACAATAACGAACGGCGTACCGCAGATAAATCCCCCCATGTTGTTCCGTCCCAGCGCCCAGCCAATGAGTCCCAACAGGCACACGATCCCGCCGATCCCGCCGAACACCCACGCCACTGCGACCACGCAACCATAGCGTATCGGTCCTGAAAGCTGGAAACTTCTCGGCTCGTCTTCCATGCACATAGCATAACCGAAATCACATAGCCCCGGCCTTGGCCGGGATAGGCGTTCGAGTTACAAAATGGGAACCTTCATCCCGGCTAAAGCCGGGGCTATGTGGCTGCGGTCACATGTTCAGAAAATTCGCCAGCAGCTTCGGCCCATCGAGCGTCAGGAATGACTCCGGATGGAACTGCACCCCGTGCAGCGGCCAGCTCTTATGCCGGACGCCCATGATCTCATCTTCCGCCGTCCAGGCCGTTACCTCAAAATCCGACGAAAGTGTGCCAGGCCGAATCACCAGCGAATGATACCGCGTCGCATCGAACGGATTCGGCAGGCCCGCAAAGAGACCTTGGCCATCGTGATGGATCGGCGAGACCTTCCCGTGCATGAGTCGCCAGTTGCGTTCGACGATGGCGCCCCAGACGTGTCCGATGCACTGATGCCCGAGACAGACACCAAACGTCGGCAGCTTCGGACCGAAGTGTTTGAGGACTTCGCAGGAGATACCGGCCTCTTTGGGCGTGCAGGGGCCGGGGGAGATGATGATGTGCGTCGGGCGCAGCGCCTCAATCTCGGCAATCGAAGTCTTGTCGTTACGCAGAACGGTCATGGGGCGTGAAGAATCGTGTTCGCCGATGCGTTGGACGAGGTTGTACGTGAACGAGTCGTAGTTGTCGATGAGAACGATCATAGGGCACCTGTGTAGCGTTTGAGTATGTCTTCGAGTGTCAGCGGCGGCGGCCAGAGCGGTTCTTCGGGGTCGTCGAAAACCTGCATGACGGGTCGGCCCATGATCTTGGGGTCGATCGGCAGCCCGAGGAAATAACAGGCGGTGGCGAAGGTGTCTTCGATGTGGACGGTGAGTTTTCGGATCTGCGTGAGGTCGCAGTCTTCGCGAACACCGGGTCCGACGCAGATCCAGGGGATGAATCGAGAGCGTGGGTCGTTGGGTCCGTGGTTGCGGCCCGAGCCGCCGTGGTCGGCGGTGATGATGATGAGTGAGCCTTCGTAGATGTTGGCGGCTTTCATGGCGTCGATCAACATCCCGATCGCCGCATCCGCTCGCTCGACGCACCAGACGTGCTCGTTGGAGCCCCAAGCCTGTTTATCCCGTGGCACCCAGTAATATCCGCCGTGGCCGACGATATCCGTCGCCGCCAGATGCACGAAAGTAAGGTTCGGCTTGTACATGCGGATGACCTGGGCGGCTCGGGCGGCAATGATATTGTCGTCGATGAACTGCTTGGGCTTCGATGGCGTGATGAAACTCCAATCGACAGCACCGGGCCGCGTGAAGGTCGTGAACTTCGGCTTGCCAGCGAAGACCGCGGTGGTCAGCCCCTTCGACTTGGCGACCTCAAAAATCGTCGGAACGTTGGGATAGATCGTGGGGCCGCCGTCGCCGTCGTCGTTAAAGGTGATGCCATGCACCTCCGGCGGAGTGCCGGTGAGCAGACTCGTATGCGACGGCAACGTGTTCGCCAACGCCGTCGTTTGAGCCCAGAACGTGAAGCTGCCCTGACGCATCAGCTCGCGAATATTCGGCGTGTTCGCCCGCAGCAGAATGTCCGGCCGACAACCGTCGATCGTCACGATCAACGCATGCTTCACCAACGGCGGATCAGAAGTCGGAACCTCCGCACGAGAATCACAACCGCTGAGGAACGCTAGAATTAGCCACAGACAGACACAGACAAGCGAATAACGAATGACAAATGACGAATGACGAATCAAATTCGAATGTTTGAATGTTCGAATGACGAAACGTTCCATCCCCCCCCATGACACGCTAAAACGTGAACTCCGAACGTTTTGAACATTCGTCATTTGGACATTCGGAATTGATTCGTCATTCGTCATTCGAATTTCGTCATTTCTCAAGTGTTTGAGTGATCGACTCTGCCGTAGCGACGATTGCGAGCTGCGTAGTTGTCGAGAGCTCGATGCAGCTCATCAAGCGAGAATTCCGGCCACGGCGCTGCTGTCACATAAAACTCCGCATACGAAATCTGCCACAAAAGATAATTACTGATCCGCATCTCACCGGCCGTGCGAATCAGCAGATCAGGGTCGGGCATCCCACGTGTGTAAAGATGGTCAGAAATCGTCTGCTCGGTGATCTGATCGGGGGCGAGTTTTTCAGCCGCGATCTCTCGAACCGCATCGACGATCTCCGATCGTGACCCATAATTGATCGCAAGGCAGAGTACCATGCCAGTGTTGTGCTTCGTTGCTTCGAGCGTGTTGGCGAGCTCGTCGAGCACCGGTGTCGGGAGACCCTCGCGCCGGCCGATCTGCACGAACTGGATATTGTTGTCAATAAGCAGCTGCCGCTGCGATTTCATGTACTCGACATAGAGCTCCATAAGCATCGCGATCTCATCCGGCGGACGATTCCAGTTCTCCGTCGAAAACGAATAGAGCGTCAACTGCTTGAGCCCGATGCGAGCACATTCTTCTACGATTTCCTGCACCGTCTTCGCTCCCGCCCGATGTCCCGCCGCCCGTGGCAAACCACGCTGCCGCGCCCAGCGCCCATTCCCGTCCATGATAATCGCCACATGGCCGGGCAGACGGTCGGAAGCTATGGGCTGTGCAGTGGTCATGCCGCCATTGTAACGGAGACGCATGAGGGTGCATAACACATTCGGCGGGTGTATTCCGGAAACGCACGTAAATAAGCCACAGACAGATCGGACAGATCGGACAGATATTTTTTATTGTCTGATCTGTCCGATCTGTCTGTGGCTCATT
>Ga0123356_10008720_pt1 | contig 10058 bp, 9 predicted proteins | sample TergutEmb28metaG_2_FD_92546 | JGI IMG/M metagenome (GOLD analysis project Ga0123356, IMG submission 92546) | Embiratermes neotenicus P3 segment gut microbial communities from Petit-Saut dam, French Guiana - Emb289 P3 | ecosystem: Host-associated > Arthropoda: Insects > Digestive system > Gut ... | reverse complement strand
GTTTCCTGCAGAAGTTACGGAAAACAGCGGGCTCTCCTGACAAATCTTACATATACGAAGCCTTTATTAACGACTTGGATACTGATGGAAACTTGAGTTTTCAGAGCAAGATAATACTAAACAACAATAAAACGATGCAGTTCTTAAATGAAGTCGGTTTTGATTGGACAAAAATCGACTCATCATATCTTGATAAGTATGTTGAGTATTTCCATGATATTGGTTATCTGGGAGGTATAGACGAATATGGATAATGAAGTAAACTACTCTGTTGAAGATATAGTAAGCGAAGATGTTGAAGCAATTTTCCAACTTGGTTTAAAGGCTTGGGAAAACTTTGATGCTGAACAGGACTTTGAAAAAGCAAAAAAAAATATTGGCGAAGCCAAACGAAAGGGACATCCTTTAGCGGATATGTATTGGGATATAGTCTGTGCATTTGAGGAAGCCCACAAAGAAGAAAATATGTAATATAAAAGAGTGTACGAAAAACGCAAAAAAGAACTGCTTTAAGCAGCATCTAAACAAAACCGAACAACAAAAACCCCATAACCGCAAAATGGTCTATCCTGCCGCTTGACCGGTAATCCGTCCGTCATGCCGCAGGATAGTCGTTTACTATGAAGCTAACGTAAATACAATATAGCACACCTTTCCCGTTAATGTGTGTACATATATTGAATTTATTGTTACATCTATGATAAAATCTATTAACAGAGTATTAAGGGGAATAGTGCACAATGAATCAAACCGCTGCGACAGAGTATTTATGCAAATATACCAAAATAATGTCAAAATTACCGCAGTCAATCTCTGATGAGGAAAAAAAGTCCAATGGAGAGAAGATAAAATCGGGGCGGGAAAAAACACTCGCGTATAAGATACTGAGAGCGCATGAAAATCCTTCATTAAATATAGACGCCTCTACACTGAATCAAGCCGATACCAACCAACCCGATAAAAAACTCCGCCTTAAATTCGATGCGCTTGTTTCACACGATATAACCTATGTGGGAATTATACAAACAGCGCGCGCCTCGGGACTGAAAGAGTTCCCGGTGCCTTACGCGCTTACTAATTGCCACAACAGCTTATGCGCAGTCGGCGGTACAATAAACGAAGACGACCATGCCTTCGGCTTATCCGCCGCGAAAAAGTACGGAGGCATATTCGTACCGGCTAACCATGCCGTTATACATCAATACGCACGCGAAAAGCTGACAGGCTGCGGAAAGATGATACTCGGCTCGGACTCGCATACACGTTACGGCTGCTTCGGCACAATAGGAATCGGTGAAGGCGGCGGTGAGCTTGTTAAGCAGCTTCTGAAAAACACATATGACATAGACCCGCCTGAGGTTGTTCTGGTCTGGCTGGAAGGAGCGCCGAAAAAAGGTGTGGGTCCGCATGATGTCGCACTTGCGCTTATTAAAGAAACGTTCCCCGACGGAAAAGTCAAAAACAAAATACTCGAATTTGCCGGCCCCGGTATTAAATCTCTATCTATGGATTTCCGCGTAGGCATTGATGTAATGACGACCGAAACCACCTGTCTTTCATCGATATGGGAAACAGATGAAACTGTAAGGAACTTCTATAAAAACGTCGGCAGAGACAAGGATTATAAAGAGCTAAAAACCGAAGACGGCGCGGTCTATAATGCGCTTGTAAAAATAAACCTTTCCGCTGTGGAATCAATGATTGCATTGCCTTTCCACCCGTCAAAAGCGTTCACGATTCATGAGTTACAAAAAGAACCCAAAAAGATACTAAAAGAAGCACAAGATGAATGCAATAAAAAGCTTGGCGGGAAAATTGAAACGGATTTGACACGGTGTATAAACGATAATGGAGAAGTAACCTGCGAACAGGGTGTAATAGTCGGCTGTGCCGGCGGTATGTACGAGAGCATCTCCGAAGCCGCCGATATATTAAAGGATAAATCAATAGGCAACGGATTTTTCGAGCTTTCTGTTTACCCCTCATCAACGCCGATATCTCTTGCAATCACAAGAGACGGCATAGCAGAAGCCTTAATGGAATCGGGTGCTCTGATGAAGCCCGCCTTTTGCGGTCCATGCTTCGGAGCGGGAGACACACCCGCAAACAACACCCTCTCGATTCGCCACGCAACACGAAATTTTGCCAGCCGCGAGGGTTCAAAACCCGCAAACGGTCAAATAGCATCGGTCGCACTAATGGACGCACTCTCAATAGCCGCGACGGCAGCCAACAAAGGCATCATCACAGCAGCCACTGACATAGAGTATACAATAACAAATCGAGAGTATAAATATGACGGAAGTGTATACGAAAAACGATGCTACAACGGTTTCGGCAAACCGGACCCGACGGTCGAGCTGAGGCTCGGTCCGAATATAAAACCCTGGCCGAAGCTCTATAAACCGGAAGATAATATGCTCGTAAAACTCTGCGCCGTAATTCACGACGAAGTTACAACAACAGACGAGCTGATACCATCAGGCGAAACATCGTCATACCGCTCAAACCCAATAGCGCTTTCGGAATTTACACTCTCTCGCAGAGTACCCGAATATGTTACGGCAAGCAAAGAAATGAGAGCACTGGAAGAAGCACGGCGCGAGGGTAAAAACCCTGCAGAAGCAGTACAGGTACTAGAAAAAGTCGGCGGTGATATAAATAAAACATCAATCGGCTCATGTATATTCGCAAAAAAACCGGGCGACGGAAGCGCAAGGGAACAAGCAGCATCATGTCAGAGAGTACTCGGCGGTCTTGCCAACATCTGCTATGAGTACGCGACAAAACGATATCGCTCTAACTGTATTAATTGGGGCATAGTACCTTTCACAATAAACAGAAACGAAATAATAAACTTTGAAACCGGCGATTGGATTTACATCCCCGAGATAAGAAACGCTATCGTCAGCGGCGAGGAAAAAATCAGCGCAAAGGTGATTTCAAAAGGTAAAATCAGCGAAATAACACTCGAATGCCACGGTCTCAGCGAGGATGAACGAAAAATCCTAACTGAAGGTTGCCTTATGAACTACTATGCGGTAAAATCATAAAATAAAAAGTTTAAAACAAAAGGTGATTGTTTTGAGAATAGAAAGTGCGGCGATAACCCATATCGGCTTAGTCAGAGCTAATAATGAAGACAACTATTATGTCAACGGAAAGGTTAAAACCGACAATACGGTAGCTGCGGAAGGCTATAGCGATGATATGCCTCGTGACTCGTATTTATATGCAGTGTGCGACGGTATGGGCGGCGAGAGCTATGGGGAGCTCGCGTCAATGATAGCGGTCAAAACTCTTACCGTATATCAATCAACGGATATACGGCATACACTTATGGAATACATTCAGAGGGCAAATAAGTATATCTGCGATGAAATAGCGAAATTTGAGGGTGTCAGGAGCGGTACGACACTGGCTATGCTGTTTTTAATTGACAATAAAGCAATATCATATAACATAGGAGACAGCAGGGTATATCTTTGCAGGAAGGGCGACCTTTATCTGCTTTCGGAAGACCATACCGAAGCGCAACGTATGGTGGATTTGGGGATGATAAGTGAGGAAGAAGCAAAAACCCATATGTCAAAAAATCAACTCACGCAGCACCTGGGTGTTTCTCCGAATGAGCTGAGAATTCAGCCGTATATCTCTCAGGAAATAAAGCTCAAAAAGAACGATATATTTATGATTTGCAGCGACGGATTAACAGATATGGTAAGCGATGATGAAATCGGAAACATAATGTCGCAAATGGATATAGACTCAGCCGAAATGGCAAGAGAACTTGCCGCAACAGCTCAAGAGCATGGCGGCAAGGACAATACAACAGTAATAGTAATAAAAGTTTTATAATAGCGCGTAACGACGCCACCCGAAAATCAAGCGGATATACCGCGTGACAACGTGGTCTCTAACTGCCGCTTGCAAGCTCCGCAATCAATGCGTCAATCTCCGATTGACTCAGAAGCCTGCCCGGATCGTCATCGCCGCCGTCCTCGGGTAAATCTGCGGCAGGTTGATAGTCTTTAATCTCCGATGGAATATCATCTGTGTCAAACTCATACAGCTTGCAGTTTGAAGCGTCTATAATATGCTCTTTGCCAAGCTCGGGAAGACCGGTAAAGAACCAGTACATAACCCTCAGAACATGCTCCGGTACAACCAGGAGCATTGTTTTTGACCTGAATATTTTAACCATGTTGTTCATATATGCAATAACACGGTTAGCTGTTTCCCGGACGGTTTCTCCGTTTGGAGTTGCGACGTTACCAAACCAACTGCTCAGAGCAAACATATCTACTTCCATTATAAGCTTGCCTTCAAGATCTCCGAATGCGCGTTCGTATAGTTTCAATCCCTTGGTGATTTTAATCTCGTCAATGCCCAAGGTGGTTGCGATGATTTCCGCGGTTTCCATTGTGCGTTTTTGGGGCGATGACAAAATCATGTCAATTCCTTTATTTTTAAGCTCATTTGCGACTTCATTTGCCTGCTCTCTGCCTGTATCATTTAAACTCGGGTCGCTGTTGCCGATAATGCGTCCCTCGGCATCAAAATCCGTTTGACCATGCAATAAAACATACGCTTTCATGTAAAGTTCATCCTTTCGCACAGCTTCGTTTATGGGTGTTACAGAAATCATTATACACAAACGCTAAACTAAAAACAACTGTTTACGGTTTAAAATCTGCCGAAATTTTCAGTTTGCCACATAACCCTTAGTCGACAAGCATAACATATTCATGATATACTACTCGACGCAAAATGAGGGAGTGAATCGATGGAAAAACTACAAATAATGCGAATAAAACAAAAAGCCAAGTTACCTGAGCGTCAGACAGCAGGCAGCGTGGGGTATGATTTGTCAGCCTGTCTGGATGATGATAAAGAAATATCAATTAAACCGGGAGAAACAAAAAAAATCGGCTCAGGGATAGCAATAGCTCTTCAGCCGGGATACGCGGCGTTTATTTACGCAAGGAGCGGGCTTGGAATAAAACACGGCATAGCGCCCGCAAACTGTGTAGGCGTCATAGATTCAGACTACAGAGGAGAAGTAATCGTCGGACTCAGAAACTCCTCAAACATACCATACACATTAAAGGATGGCGACCGGATTGCTCAAATGGTTATAACAAAATGTGAGTTGCCCGAGATAAATCTCTGTGAAAACCTTGAAGAGACTAAACGCGGAGACGGCGGATTCGGCTCGACAGGAGAAGGAGAAAACATTAATGAAATTTGATTTATTACACCCTGCCGACCAACTGGTCATGATGATGGACCGTATTTATACAAGCGGAATGACAACAACATCCGGAGGAAATCTCTCGATTCTGGATGACAACGGCGATATATGGATTACCCCGTCTGGAGTCGATAAAGGTACACTAAACCGGAACGATATGTGCAGGGTTAAACCCGACGGTACGGTAATCGGGCCTCATTCACCCTCGGTAGAACTGCCGTTTCACGCATCGGTATTTCAACGCAGACCCGATTTGCGCGCTGTTTTGCACGCACATCCGCCACATCTTGTTGCTTTTTCTTTAGCGCGAAAACTACCCGATGTAAATCTGGTAGCAAACGCCCGCCGCACATGCGGGTCGCTTACAATGGCTGAGTACGCTGTGCCCGGTTCAAAGGCTCTGGGTGAAAACATTGCCGCAGAATTCGAAAAAGGGACAAACATCGTCGTAATGGAAAATCACGGTGTATGCATTGGAGCCGAAAGCCTGTTTGAAGCATTTAAAATGTTTGAAACACTTGAAACCACAGCCGCGCTCGAAATTCTGGCAAGAAAGCTCGGAACGCCGAAATCGCTTCAGGAACCGGAGCATAATATCACGGCAACGCGTGACCATCTGGTAATGGATGATTTTGTTCTCAATAAGCACAGCCCCGAGGAATGCGCCGCACGCCGCGACATGGTTACACTCATACGCCGTTCGTACAGACAAAACCTGTTTGTAAGCACACAAGGCACGTATTCAATGCGGCTCTCGGACGGCTCATTTTTGATTACACCCTTTGGGGTCGACCGTGCCTACATGGACGAAGCCGATTTGGTACTGATAAAAAACGGTATGAAGGAGCAGGGCAAGACCCCCTCACGCTCCGTCGGACTGCATCAGTTAATCTACCAAAAGCATCCGGATATACACTCAGTTTTGGGCGCGAATCCTCCGCATGCGATGGCATTTGCGGTCACCGATGAACCCTTTGACGTGCGGACAATACCCGAAAGTTATATAAATCTGCGTCAAATACAAAAAATTCCGTTCAGCTCGGTATATGTTGAGCATGAAAAAGTTGCTGAAATGTTTTCCGAAAAAACACCGGTTCTAATCTGTGAAAACGCCCAGATTCTTGTAACCGGCAGCTCTCTGCTGCACGCCTTTGACCGCCTCGAAGTGGCTGAAGCAACAGCACAATCCATACTTGCCGCACGGGATATCGGAGACCTTGTCCACATCTCGGACGAGGAAGTAGAAGAAATAAACACAGCGTTTGATTTGCCATAAGCTGCATAATAAAGCAGGTGCCTCCAACCGGAGATTATTATAAAACAAGTAGGAACGAAAATGCCTGATTTTAAAAAACTGACACTGAATGATATTGAGAAAACAAGAGATTATTTTCTTTTCTCAACAAATAAAACCTGCGATAATACTGTAGGCGGCACCTTTATGTGGCGCGATTATTTTGATGCGGAGTATGCCGAGCTAAACAAAACCCTAATCTTTAAGGTAAAAATAAAGTACCATGGCGGAATGACCGCGTTTACAATTCCGCTGGGTAAAGAAGTAAATACCGGCATTAAGGCAGTAGAAAACTACTGCCGCGAAAATAAATTGCCTCTTATATTCTGCACGGTGACAAGAGAGGAAATCCAGCAAATAAAAAAGATGTACAGATATCGCAACGTGATGCTGTTCCAAGAAACAAACTGGAGTGATTACTTATATCACGCAAGCGATTTGGTAACCCTCGCGGGGAGAAAATACTGCGGGCAGAGGAATCATATGAACTTCTTTAAGAAAACATATGAAAGCTTTTCATTTGAAGAAATATCGGAAAAAAACCTTACAGAAGTAAGGGACTTCTTCTCCGATTTAAGCCTGACAAAAAATAAAGACTCGGAGTTTTTTATTGAAGAGCGTGTTAAAACATTCGAAGTTCTCGATAATTATAAAACCTACGGTATGCTTGGCGGTCTTATCAGAATAGACGGCAAAGTGGTTGCTTTTTCCGCAGGTGAGATATGCAATGATGTTTTACACGTACATATTGAAAAGGCCGATATCCGGTACAGAGGCTTGTACCAGATAATCAACAATGAGTTTGCAAAGCATTATACAAATGAAGATATCAAATTTATCAACAGAGAAGAAGATGTTGGTGACGAAGGCTTGAGAAAATCAAAAGAATCATACCATCCCTGCGAGATAATTGACAAGTTCATTGTTGAGGTAATGTAGGACCCAAAAGTCCGCACCGGTTCCCGCGAAAAAACTAACTCGGCGAAAAAACTAACTCGGCGAAAACACAAACTCGCAAAAATATCAACTCGGCGAAAGGAAGATAATAACCATTAATATAAGGCAGAAAAAAGGATATGACCGCAATTATTTTGCGATGGTGTTTGAAGGTGCATCCTTTATGGGTGGCATTACTGTAATGTCGGCAGGCAGTGCAGTTGCTTTGTTTATTGATAATATGACAGGTTCGATTACACTGGTCGGGCTGGCAATAACAATTCAGGCTCTGTGCTTTTTAGTAGGTCAAATATTAAGCTCGCCTTACGTAAAAAGCATTCGCAATCTGCCTAAAACTCTTTTTGTAAGAATGACATTTCAGCGTATAATACCGTTTCTTATGGCTGTTCCGCTGTTTTTGGGTTTTGATGCATATACAGCCGTAGTTATTTTTCTTGTTTTGTATGGATTATTTTGGATAATGGACGGAATTGTAACGATGCCGTGGAGTGAACTGACAGCACGGGCAATAAAACCGGAGCTTCGCGGTCATATGATGGGGATGCAAGTAGCAATCGGCGGTGTTATCTCGCTTCTGACCGGATTATTGCTTACATGGCTTCTTGCCACTCCGATTCTTACGGACCATCATAGGTTTGGTTATGTGTTTCTTCTAACGGCAAGCATAATAATTCTCTCAATCTTTTTTATACGTCTGGTCAAAGACCCGAGTCCTATTTTAAATCCCGAAAAAGCCGACTTTAAGAAGTATTATGCAAAAATCCCGGAAATAATTAAAAAAAGCAAGCCGTTGCAGCATGCTCTGATTGCCCGTATACCGGGATACATCGGCTTCTCTGTAATAACTTTTGTGGTAGTTTTTGGTGCGCATACATTGGACATATCCGAAGCGCAAATATCATGGCTTGTTTACTCTAAAATTGTCGGAGGGCTTATAGGCGGTATCGTACTTGGTGAGACAAGCAGACGGTTCGGCAATAAAACGGTAATATTATTATGCAATTTCGGTGTGCTTCTGACATTACTGATGTCGATAGCTTTGATATTTTACCCATCATTGGGATATTTTTGGCTGGTAGCCTTATGTGTTCTTGCAAGCTTTTGGCTTAATAACTGGCTTGGATATATGAACTATGTTATTGATATTTCTCCCGAAGCGAACCGACCCGCATACTTTATGGTAGGCAACTGCATTGGCATTCCTTTCAGCTTTGTCGGTTACGGTATTGGTGCGATAATAGATACATGGGGATATGCCATAGCATTTGTACTGGGATGCATTACCGCTATAATCGCGATATTGCTGAGTATCCGTTTACTCTCAAGAAAACAGATAAAAGCCCTTGAATCATAAAATAATGACTTAAGGGCTTAAACGACCTTATTTTATCTTGAAACGCTTTGCAGAGTTATCATTACACGCTTGCCGTCTTCGTTGTGAACCTCAACGATGCCTTTTTCATATTCATCAAGCTCACAGATTTGTCTTATATCATTGCCTTTTTTAGCTATAACAAACAGTGTGTCGTCATAGTTTTTCAAAAACAACCGCTCAAGCCCGTATATAACCTCAACACGAGGTTCTTTTTTTTTGCCGAATAATCCCATATTGTACTTGTCTCCGTCAAATTATCCTTAGACAGCAATGCCCATCAACTACGCAGTTTCTATTTCATCCGCTTTTTGCAAACCGAGCTTTTCGACAGCGGCTTCACGCATTTTGTACTTCATTATCTTGCCTGCGGCATTCATCGGAAACTCCGTTACAAAATCAACATAACTCGGGACCTTATGCTTTGCCATATTATCACGGACAAATTCTTTGACATCCTCTTCGGTTAATTCCTCATCATCCTTAAGAATAATACACGCCATGATTTCCTCACCGTATTGCTCCGAGGGCACTCCGATTACCTGAACATCTCTGATTTTCGGATGTGTGTATAGGAATTCTTCGATTTCTTTTGGATAAATATTCTCGCCGCCCCTTATAATCATATCCCTGAGCCTGCCTGTGATGCGGAAGTTGCCGTCCGGAGTGCGGCAAGCAAGGTCTCCCGTATGCAGCCAGCCGTCCGAATCAATAGCTTCAGCAGTAGCTTCGGGCATTTTATAATAACCCTTCATGATATTATAGCCGCGCGCCACAAACTCACCGTTTTCATTATCGGGCATTTCCTTGTTTGTCTCGGGGTTTACAATCTTGCACTCAACACCCGGAAGCGGTCTGCCGACTGTGCCGACACGAACCTCAACAGGGTCATCGATTGAACTCATTGTACAGCCGGGTGCGCTTTCGGTTTGTCCGAAAACTATGGTGATTTCAGACATATTCATTTTATCGATAACATCTCTCATAACAGAGATGGGGCAGGGACTTCCCGCCATGATACCCGTTCTGGTATGAGTGAAATCATCTGAGTTAAAATCGGGATGTTCAAGCATTGCGATAAACATGGTAGGAACTCCGTTTATCGCTGTTATTCTCTCTTGCTTAACACAAGCAAGTGCGGCTTTTGGCGTAAAATACGGTAGCGGCGACATTGTTGAACC
>Ga0123356_10008719_pt1 | contig 10058 bp, 8 predicted proteins | sample TergutEmb28metaG_2_FD_92546 | JGI IMG/M metagenome (GOLD analysis project Ga0123356, IMG submission 92546) | Embiratermes neotenicus P3 segment gut microbial communities from Petit-Saut dam, French Guiana - Emb289 P3 | ecosystem: Host-associated > Arthropoda: Insects > Digestive system > Gut ... | reverse complement strand
GGAACGGCTGGACGCATGGTCCCGTCGGACCGCCTCGTACTGATACGGAGCTCTTTCGTCCGATCCACGGCTCGCAGCTGATCTTCTGTCCATGTACTCATGTCCGCATCCCTTCACTCGTTACCCGGCGCATCCTGCCGGGGCCAGCAGCCGGCTGACCGCAGCAGCTGAAATCGCGACAGCAGCGGCTATCAGGAGGCTTAGCTCCATTCCGTGCGGGAACGTCGCGCGGTCGGCCAGAAGCGCACCGAAGGCCGCCACCGATAGCGCGCCGCCGACCTGGCGACTGGTGTTGAATACCCCGCTGGCGACGCCGGCCCGACACGGAGGCACTGCCTGCAGGAGCAGCGCCATCACCGGCGGCATGACCAGCGGACCGGCCAGGCCAACGAGAACCATGAGCCCTGAGAGCAGCGCGAGCGGCGGTGTTCCCGACATCAGGCCGATGGCGATCAGGCCAGCAGCCATGCAGAGCAAGCCAGTAGTGATCAGGGCGCGCGCCCCGAATCGCTGCGCGAGCCGGGCGGAGACCGGAGTGAGGGCCGCGCCGACCAGCATCATCGGAGCGAACGCCAGACCAGCGCCCAGGGCAGAAAGGCCGCGCAGCTGCTGCAGGTACAGGCTGATCACGAATGGCAGCCCGTAATAGCCGACCATGAACGCGAACCCGGTTGTTACGGCTACGGTCACTGTGCGCGACCGGAACAGATCGAGCGGCATCATCGGATGACGGCCCCGCGCCTGCAGAAGGCCGAACACCGAGAGCGCCGTCGCTGCAACGCCATATGCAGTCAGAACCAGCGGCGAGGTGATCCCGCTCGCACCGGTCTCGATTGCCCCGTAAGTCAGCGCGGCCATGCCGGCAATCACGGCGACCTGCCCGCGCCAGTCGAACGGCAGATCGTGGCGAGGTGACCTGGTACTCCTGGCCAGCAGAGCGAGCGCGGCGATCCCGGCCGGGATGTTCACGAAGAAGATCAGCCGCCATGACACGACGGCTAGCACCCCGCCGAGCACCGGGCCCGATGTAGACGCCGCCACGCCGCCCATCGACCAGAAGGCCACGGCCCCAGCACGGCGCGTCGCGTCAGGATACGCGTGGCTGATGAGCGCCATCGACGATGGCATCATCACTGCTGCCGCTGAGCCCTGCACGAACCGCGCTGCCACCAGCAGGCCGAGGGTGGGCGCCAGGCCGCACGCTGCCGAGGCGAGCACGAAGACCACCATTCCGGCGCCGAATGCTCCCCGCGCGCCGAACCGGTCCGACAGTGATCCCGCGGACAGCAGCAGCGCTGCGAACATGAGCGTGTAGCCGTCCACGATCCACTGAAGGCCGGACATGCCGCCCGCCAGCTCGTTCCGGATATCGGGCAATGCCACGTTGACGATCACCGCATCGAGGGTGACGACGAAAAAGCCCAGGAGCGATGCCGCGAGCGCCCACCGAGGCGTTGTCACGCCGCGCAGCGGCGGGGTGCCCTGTCCGGCACGTTCCGGTGCCTCGCTGGCGGCTGGGGCTGCGGTCGAGATGCTCACTCATGCATACAACCGGGCTCAGCACAGGCGCGGGAGGTCGTGTTGTTAGGGGTCATGACAGAACCCCCCTCAGCAAGGGGCCGACACGTAGCGTAGAAGCCATGACGCCGAACCGCGCTGAGGTGCGCGATTTCCTGGTCACCCGGCGTGCCAAGATCACTCCGCAGCAGGCGGGCCTGCAGTTCTACGGCGCGAACCGGCGCGTTCCTGGTCTGCGCCGGGAAGAAGTCGCCATGCTGGCCGGCGTCAGCGCCGACTACTACACCCGACTGGAGAAAGGTAATCTTTCCGGCGTATCAGACAGCGTCCTCGACGCCATAGCCGCGGCGCTGCAGCTCGACGAGGCAGAGCGCCTCCACCTGCTCAATCTCGCCCGCACCGCGAATACCAGTCCCGCCCGCGCGGCCCAGCGCCGGACACCCCAGCAGATCCGGCCCGCAACCCAGCTCATCCTCGACGGCATGGCTGACACGCCCGCATTCGTCCGCAATGGCCGCCTCGACATGCTCGCCGCCAACGCCCTCGGCCGCGCCCTCTACTCGCCGGCATTCGCCGAACCAGCTCGTCCGGTCAACCTGGCCCGGTTCCGGTTTCTCGACCCGGCCGCACGCGATTTCTACCCTGATTTCAGCGAATCTGCTCAGACCACGGTCGCGCTGCTGCGAACCGAAGCCGGGCGTGATCCCTTCAACAAGAGCCTTACTGACCTGATCGGCGAGCTGTCGACCCGCAGCGAAGAGTTCCGCGTGTTGTGGGCTGCCCACAATGTGCGCCTTCATCGCAGTGGCCTCAAGAGCTTCCACCACCCGGCGATAGGACGCCTGGACCTCATGTTCGAGGCGATGGCACTCGAAGCCGACGAGGGACTTACGCTCACCGTTTACACCGCTGAACCCGGATCGCCGTCACACGACGCTCTCCGGTTGCTTGCGAGCTGGGCCGCCACAGGTAGCCGTCAGGACAGTGCTACGCCACCGAGGCTGTCCGTGGACTGATTACTCCAGACGGACTGACCACGGTCACGATGTCTCAGGCCGACGTCGCGACCTCCAGCAGGCGCTCGAGGTCCGCTCGGGTAGGCGGGGATGCAAGCACGTGACGGACGTTGCGCTCGGTGTACCGGCGGTCCTCGGCACCGGTTGCCCGGAGCGCCAGGCCGACCTGGCCGTGGATGTAGTTCGCGAGCGATACCACCGCGCCACGGAACGACGCGAGTTCCAGGCCAGGCTCCGATCCGGCCCCGGCCATGTACCCGGCGATCAGCGCCCTGGTGCCGCGCTCGTTGCCCGGAACCCAGTGGAGGAGGGCCTCAGCGAGTTCCCAGGCTGGCGGCTGACCTCCGGCGTGCCACCAATCGAGCACTACGACTCGCCCGTCGGGCCCGATCCGGACATTCGCGGGGCCGAGGTTGTTGTGGGTCAGAACCGGCGCGGGCGGGCTGGCCTCCGCGCCGATCTGCTCCAGGTCCTCCAGGCAGGCGGCGGCGTCGGCCATCGCGTCAGCCCAGGATGCGCCGCTCGCCTTCACGCGGGCTGCCGTGTCATGCCACGGCTCCTCGGATACTCGCCTGCTGTGCCACGGGCAGATCCGGTCCACCGCAAGCTCCAGGCCGTGCACAATCGCGAGCGTCTCACCGATCTGCCGGGCCACGTCCGCGCTCACCGGCGGCGCGAGCGGCGGGCCAGCGTTGGCCCACTCATAGGCCCGCCAGGTCTGGCCGTCGATTTCCTCGAGGATCTCTTCGGTGCGACTTCGTTTCGGAGCAGGGAGACGCACGCCGGCACGCGCCGCCGCCTCCTGCAACGCGACGTCCGTCTCGGGCGGGACGATCCAGTGCGCTGTGTCGAATGTCCGCACGAGCCAGCGCCCGCGGTCAGTCTGCAGGTGCCAGGCTCGGCCCGAGTCGTCCGGACGGGCCACCGAGCGCATCGGTGCCGTCGGCGTACCGAGGTCGAACCGGTAGGCAAGTCGCCTCGCCAGGCCTGGATCCGCGACGTCGGCGCTGTCACGACGCCGGTCGACCTCGGCCTTGAGTGCCGTCCAGGTGGGAAAGCCATACAGCCGGGCGAGTGATGCCTGCGCCTGGGCGAGCGTTGTCTCGGGAGCCGAGTCACGCAGGCCGGCCAGCAGGTCCTTCGCCTGCGCACGCACATGATCGATGCTGGGGTTGTCGGGAAGCGTCTTCACGGAGCACCTCGCTCTGCGCCCGGACTCGCGCGGGCCTATGTCAGAGCTTCGGTATCCGCCGCTCGGCTAGCCGAATCAGACGGGGTGGCTTCAAGCCTTCCGGCGAGTCGTACGGCGCGCCCCCTGGCGCACTCCGGTCAGCCTACGCGTTGCTCAGCCTCCCCGCCAGCGACGAGTTCGACTCCGCGGCCTCGCGAGCCGGGCAAGCGAGCCATGGGGGCGGCCCGAGCTGTCACGCCGTGGTTCTGTCCGCCGGCCAGAGGCTGGTCAGCTGCTCGGGGCTGATGTTGCCGCCGCTGCAGACGATCGCGGTCGTGCGGTCGGCGAACCGGTCCGGTGCGGCGAGGACGGCGGCGAGAGACGCGGCGCCGGCCGGCTCGACCAGGTTGCGGGTCTTCTCGATCGACAGCCGAGTCGCCTCCAACAGCGCGCTGTCCGGTACCAGCACGATGTCATCAACCAGATCCCACAGAATGCGCTGGGGCAGCTCGAACGCGGTGCGCGTGGCCAGGCCCTCGGCGATCGTGGCGTTCGTGTCCTCGACAAGTGCGCGGGCGCGCCACGACCGGAAGGCCGCGGGCGCCGCCTCTGACTGGACCCCGATGACCTCTATCGACGGGCGGACAGCTTTCGCGACGATGCACGCCCCGGCGAGCCCGCTGCCGCCCCCGACAGGAACAACGAGGACTTCCGTCTCCGGCCGCGCCCTGAGAATCTCGAGCGTGTACGTGGCCACGCCCGCGATCAGCGCGGGCTCGTTCCCCGAGTGAATGTAGCGGTAGCCTCGCTCGGCAGCGAGCTGCTCACAGTGCTCGCGCGCCTCATCAAAGTCCCGGCCGTGGAAGATCACATCTGCGCCGAGCGCCTGCATCGAGTCGACCTTCACGGGATTCGCCTTCTCGGGCACGCAGATGACGGCGTGCACGCCGAACAGGCTCGCGGCGTAGGCGACCGACTGACCGTGGTTCCCGGTCGACGCCGAGGCAACACCCCGTTGCCGCTCCTCAGCGCCGAGCTGGCTGACCAGGTTGATGCCGCCGCGCACCTTGAACGCGCCGATCGGCTGGTGGTTCTCGTGCTTGACCCACAGCTGCGCGCCGGTCAGCGCATCCAGGGCCGGATAGCGGTAGAGCGGAGTCGGCTGCAGGTAGGGCGCGATGCGCTGCTGCGCGGCCAGGACGTCAGCAAGGTCAGGGACGGTCAGTTCGGTCACCTGACGTGTCTATCACTGCCGTCGGCTCGTGAATTCCGGGCGCACCGGATCGGATAACTTCGGGTGTCCGTTGTGCGGCGAACTTGCTCGTGCGCCGCGCGGGGCTTATGCGGTGTCCGGGTCGGGCGCGGCAGGAGCGCCTGCCTCTGGCGTCAGGGCGGGCTCTAGCCGCTGCCGGGCAGCTGGCTGGCTGACCAGGAATGCGGCCGCGACGACGGCGACTGCCGCCATGATGACAAGCAGGACGCGGTAGCCCACAACCGCGATGAGCGCTGCGCCGAGGCCGATGGACGTGACCTGCGGGACGGTGAGGCTCAGGCCGAACGCCCCGCCGACCCTGCCGAGCAGGTCGCTGGGGGTTCGCCGCTGGAGCACGGTAGTGGCGGCGACGTTGACCCACGGAAGCATGATCCCCATGAGCACTGCTCCGGCGAGCACCGGCCCGAGGCTGGGCAGCGTCAGCAGCAGCACGCCAACGGCCAGGGAGACCAGGCCTAGCACCGTCAGCATTCCCTCCGACAACCGGTGCAGCAGTGGTGTGGCGGTCAGCCCGCCGACGACCGAGCCACCCCCCAGGAAAGCGATGATCACGCCGACGAACGACGCCTGGTGGTGCAGGCCCGCGGTCGCCACGGAGAAGCCAGCCGACTCGATGAAGCCGAAGGCCAGCAGCGCGAACGCCAGCGCGATGGTAATTGCCCGCAGCGCGGGCTCGCGGCGGATGTAGGCGAAGCCTGCTGTGATCGAGCGGACCCGGTTTTGCGTTCGCCCGCCGGCCGGGGGTGATCCGTCCGGCCGTCCAGGACGCGACTCTTTGACCCGCAGTGCCAGGAGCGCGAGGATCGCGACGCCGAACGTGCCCGCGTCCATCTCGGCCACTGCCCCGGCGCCGACCAGGGTGAACAGCCCGGCGCCGACCAGCGGCGTCACGATGCGCATGCCCGAGTTCAGCGTCTGCTGCGCCGCGTTCGCCTCGGCGAGCAAGTCGGCAGGGACTAGCGATGGCAGCAACGCCGTCTGGGCCGGACCGATCACGCTGCCGACTAGGCCATAGCAGAAGACCACCAGGTAGACGATCCATAGCTGGCTTCTGTCGTGCACGAGCAGGATTCCGAGCACGACGACGGCGCCGCTCAGGTTTGACCAGATGAGCAGCGGCCGGCGCCGGAACCGGTCCGCGATGACCCCGCCGGCGGGGGATGCGAGGCCGCCGATCGCGTAGCAGAAGATCACCAGCCCTGCGTGCGTCGAGCTGCCGGTGAGCTCTTTGAGCCAGATCGCCATGGCGAGCCACAGCGCCGAGTCGCCGAGCGTCGAGACGACCTCGCCCAGCAGGTAGATCCGTACGTTACGAATCCGGATGAGCCTGCGCAACGGCTGCTCCTGCTGCGGGGAGGACGTTGAACACGTGGATGAAGGTGACCAGCTCGAAGGGCACGGCATCCGAAGGGCGGCGTGCCGGGTCGGTCCGGTCGGCGTACTGGGCCGTCAGCGCGGCGATCTCGGCGCGAAGCTCACTCATCTCGGCGGCCGTCGCGAACACGTTGGACTGGACTATGCCGGTGACTGCCTGGAGGGCTTCGCTGGCCGAGGACCGGGCGAGCCGAGCGGCCCGGATCCGGGCGAAGAACCGCTCGGTCAGCATTGTCTCGAGCGCGTCGGCGGCGCTGGCGACTTCCGGATCGTCGCCGCTGGTGACGGTCATGCCCCCCGGCACAAGCCGCCAGGGCCGTTCCCGGCCGCGCCCGCCGCCGGCCTCCTCGAGGAAGCCGAGCCTCGCCAGGGTGCGGAGATGGTAGGCGCACGCTGCCGGGCTCTCCCCGACCTGGCCGCTCGCCTGGGTCGCTGTCAGCGCGCCCGCAAGCGCAATCGCCTCCATCAGCGCCAGCCGGGTCGGGTGGGTCAGCGCACGCAGCGACGGCGCGTCTGCGAGCGTCCGGTGCGGACGGGGACCGGATCCGGCGGCGGCGGGCGCCGCGACGGCCGGCTGAGAAGTCACGACACGGAGACTACCGATAGAAAATTAGTTTTTAAATGAATTTTTATTCTTGCCAAGATTGAGCCGGAAGTTGCGAGGGCTAAGGCGAGGAGCCCCGAGTAGTTCGTCCTTGAGAATGAGCCACCGGGGCTATGCAGCCTGCCACCGGGACACTCCAGCGTCGTGTGGAAGGCGGGCTCGCTACAGCGGGTGTCCTCGGGGCATCGGTCAGGCCTGTCACCCTGGCTAGCAGTTCGTAACTAGGGTCTCCGCGGTTTTCTCCGCCAGGTTATATGTAGTGCCGCCTGCCGAGTAGACGATGACGGGACCGCCTGCCCGGCCGGCCGTGGCAGACGTTCGCGTCATGCCGAATACCAAGTTCAGCGTCTGGCCTGGCCTGATTACCCCCCCATCAGCCGGTTGCCGCTCGTCCCAGATGGACAGCGCTGCCGACGCTGGAATACCTCGTCCCGTTGTGGGCGGGTACGAAAGCGATACGCCGACCGCGTCGAACTGACCGTTACTGAGGTTGTGATAGATCGGCAGCAACCACGGCCTGGTAATCCGCAGGTTGCGTCCGCCAAGATGAACGCTCTGGACGGTGACGGGTGAGGTGCCATCGTTGTGCAGCCACCAGATGCCCATCGTGACCGTCTGGCCTGGGCTGGCCGGGCTGCACTGCGAGAAGAAACCGTCGCCGGCGCTTCCGAGCGGGCCGGTGTTGATGGCTGGGCTGGCCGAGCAAGCGCTGATCACCGCTGCCGCCAGCAGCGCTGCCACCATCAGTCCGGAAGGTCTCACGGTGCTCCGACTAGAACTCCGGCGAACGACCCGCGATTCAATGATGTTCTCCGGCCTGAGCCGTGTCTATCACTAGCTAGCTGCAGCGATGGCGAAGTGCCCCGTTCCCTTTCTGTGGTAGCGAATGGGTATGCCTAGTCTGGACCGTCCGTGGCGCCGGCCCGGCGCCGTCAGGTACGCACTGCGCAGGATTCCCGGACTCCTGCGCCCGCCGGTCAGCGTCTATGAGCCGGGCGCGGACTCGGTGTCGGTGCTGCGTGATCTGCCTGTCGTCGTCCGCGACGGCACCACGCTGCGGGTGAACGTGGTGCTCCCGGCCGGCGGTGGTCGCTTCCCGGTGCTCATGTCGGCTCACCCGTACGGCAAGGACGACCTGCCGAAGCGCCGCGGGTTCGGTTACCGGGTGTCGATCCAGTACCGGATGCTCCGGCAGACCGCCGTCGTGCGGTTCTCGGCCCTCACCGGATGGGAAGCGCCGGACCCGGCCTGGTGGACGGCTCAGGGTTACGCGGTAGCTACCTGTGATCTGCGCGGCGCCGGAACCTCGGAGGGCTCTGCCCGCCTGCTGTCTGACTCCGAGGGCGAGGACGTCTACGACCTGATTCAGTGGGCCGCGACGCAGCCGTGGAGCACCGGCGCGGTCGGCATGATCGGGGTGTCGTACCTGGCCATCTCGCAGTGGAAGGCGGCTGCGCTGCGGCCGCCAGGACTGAGAGCGATATGCCCGTGGGAGGGATTCACGGACGCATACCGCGATCTGTTCCGGCCGGGCGGCATCCGCGAGACCGGCTTCACCCGGATGTGGAATGTGTCGCTGCGGGGAGTGCGGCAGCGCTACCGGCTGCGCGAGCAGGCGCGGACCCGGCCGCTACGCGATGAGTGGTGGCAGTCGCTGGCTCCTTCGCTGGAGCACATTGAGGTTCCTGCGCTCATCTGCGGCAGCTTCTCCGATAACAACCTGCACAGCCGCGGCTCGTTCCGTGCCTTCGAGCAGATCCGAAGCGCGGACAAGTTCCTGTACACCCACAGCGGCGGCAAGTGGGCGACGTTCTACGACGCCGGCCCGCGGGCCGCGCAACTGCGGTTCTTCGATCGTTACCTGCGCGGTGCGGATGCCGACCCGCTGCCACGGGTGCGCCTGGAAGTCCGAGAGAGCCAGGACGTGGTTGCCAGCGTCCGAGACGAGGACAGCTGGCCGCTTGGCCGCACGCAGTGGACGGAGCTGTACCTGACCGGCGTCGGCCTCGCCACGGCGCCGCCTGCCGCTGGCGGCCAGATCAGCTTCGACGTGCGGTCGCGCGGCGCCTGCTGGGAGTGGACGGTGCCCGCGGACACCGAGCTCACTGGCCCGATGGCGCTGCGGTTGTGGGTGGAAGCTCACGGCGCCGGCGACGTCGACCTGTTCGCCGGCGTCGAGAAGTGGCGCGGGCAGACCTACGTCCCGTTCGAGGGCTCCTATGGCTTCGGCCGTGACCGCATCACCACCGGCTGGCTGAAGGCCTCGCTGCGCGCGCTCGACGACGGGGCCTGCCGGCCCTTCGACCCGGTGCCGGCGTGCACGCGCCAGCAGCCGCTGGCGCCGGGCCAGGTCGTCCAGGCCGACGTCGCGCTCGGCCCGTCCGCCACGCTGTTCCGGGCCGGGGAGACGCTCCGGCTGGTGATAGCCGGCCGCTGGCTATGGCCGGTCAACCCGCTGACCGGGCAGTTTCCGGCCGCCTACCAGCGCGGACCGAACGGCCGGTGCACGCTGCACTGGGGGCCGGACCGCCGCGCTCGTCTGCTCATCCCGGTCATCCCGGCCCGCTGACCTGACCAGCCAGCACGGCGCGGGCCTGCCGGGCGATCTCGATGTCCTCCCTGGCGTTGACGACCAGGACCCGGACCGGCCCCGTGCCGCTGATGTCAGCGTCGGTGCTCACCTCATCCTGTGCCGGGTCGAGGCTGACGCCGAGGAACCCCAGGCCCTCAGCCGCCGCAGCGCGCACCCGGCCGCTGTGCTCGCCGACGCCGCCGGTGAACACCAGCACATCCAGTCCGTTCATGGCCGCCGCCATGGCCGCGATCTCGCGGCGGAGCCGGTGCACGTAGACATCCAGGGCGAGCAGGGCTTGCTCGTCGCCGGCGTCCGCGGCGCGCAGCACCTCGCGCATGTCGCCAGATGGAATCCCGGCCAGCCCGGCGAGTCCCGCGGACTTCTCCAGCCCGGTCGAGATCTCATCGATGCTGAGCTCCTTGTGCTGCAGCAGCCAGGTGATCAGGCCGGGATCGACGCTGCCGCTCCTGGTGGCCATGACCAGGCCCTCGAGCGGAGTGAATCCCATGGTCGTGTCGACGCTGTGC
>Ga0123356_10008718_pt1 | contig 10058 bp, 7 predicted proteins | sample TergutEmb28metaG_2_FD_92546 | JGI IMG/M metagenome (GOLD analysis project Ga0123356, IMG submission 92546) | Embiratermes neotenicus P3 segment gut microbial communities from Petit-Saut dam, French Guiana - Emb289 P3 | ecosystem: Host-associated > Arthropoda: Insects > Digestive system > Gut ... | reverse complement strand
CGTCCCGCACGGCACGGAAGAAACACGACCGCCGTCCCGTATGGCATGCAACACCCTCCTGCTCCACCAGCAGCAGCAGCGTGTCGCCGTCGCAGTCGACCCGCAGTTCACGTAAGTGCTGAGCCTGGGCGGAAGTCTCACCCTTGCGCCACAATGCGTTGCGGCTGCGGCTGAAATAGCAGACATGCCCGGTGGCCAATGTTTCAGTCACCGCCTCGCGATTCATCCATGCAACCATCAACACTTCGCCCGTGTCGTGCTGCTGCGCGACCGCAGGCACAAGGCCGGCCGCATCAAAGCTGATCGCGGCGAGCACGGCATCGATGTCGTTCTTTTCCATGTCCGCTATGTGACGTGGCACGCCGCGGAGCGCAACATCGGCGTGGGCATAGACGTGCGGAGCGAGACCGACACGGTCTTCCGCGATGGCGGACCACGGTCGTGACCACCTGGATCATACGCGTTCGCGGGTGAGAGTTTGATCGCCTGGTAGCGGCGTCTTCGCCTAGGCGCTGGTCTGTGCCCCTTCCCGGCGCGCATCTTCATTTAGCTTGGGAACGCTCGCTCAATCGTCGCCGCATCCATTGGCACAGACCAGAATGAACCGCCCCCGATGCAATGATCTGCCCGCGGCACGCAATGGCGTGACATTATGCAGACCTGACACGGCCGCAGCTCGGTGGCGTCCGCCCGCTCGCATGCTATCGTACGCGGCGCAAATCTCTAAGGATCGCCGATGGGGTTCTCCCCGTACACCGAAACACTGCTGAATCGCGCCGACCGCATCTGCGGGACCCGCGGCGCGCGGCTGACCGATCTGCGCCGCCAGGTGCTCGGCCTGATCCTGGACTCCCCTGGCCCCACGGGCGCCTATGACCTGCTCGAACGCCTGCGCGCGACGCGCAACGGCGCTGCCCCGCCGACTGTTTACCGCGCCCTCGATTTCCTGCAGGAGCAGGGACTGGTACACAAGCTCGAACGACTGTCGGCCTTCGTCGGCTGCGTCGCACACGACAGCGATCACGCTGCGCAGTTCCTGATCTGCCGAAGCTGCGGCCGGGTCACCGAGATCGAGGACCAGAACCTCGCCCACGCGCTCAACGATGCCGCGCGGCGCCTCGGCTTCATTGTCGGCAAGGCCACAATCGAAGCCGAAGGTCAGTGCGCCGCGTGTGCAGCGGCCCGCTCAGAGATGCACGCATGACCCTGATCGCCATCGCCGAAGCAGCCCGCACCAACCGCAAGCGAGCCGTGGCCGGCGACGGCATGGGCTTCTGGCACACGCTCTATCTTGGCCGTACCCGCTACAACATGGCACCCGGCGAGGCCGACCCGCCCACCAGCGGCCTATTCCCCATGGCGTTCCTGGTCGAGCAGGATCCGGGCGAAGTCGGCCATGCGCACTATCACCAGGCCGACCAGTTCCAGGTCGTTGTGGCCGGCGACGGCACGCTCGGCAGGCACTCCGTGCGTCCCGTGGCGGTACATTTCGCCGGCGCCCACACTGCTTACGGTCCGATCCGCGCCGGTTCCGCAGGGCTCGCCTACCTCACCCTGCGCAACGGTTTCGACCCCGGCGCGCGCTATATGCTGCGCGCCGAAAATCGGGCGGCGCTGCGCTCCCTCGCCAAGCGTCGGCATCGGGAGGCCGTGGCCGCGCCGCTTCGCGACGACCAGACCGGTATTGTACTCGGGCCAGATCCGGACGGCTTGGCTGCCTGGCGCTATCGGCTTGCCCCCGCGGCAGCCGTCACCGGGCCGGCACCCGAACATGGTGCCGGGCAATACTGGCTAGTGCTCGCCGGCAGCGTGAAATACGGCGGTGAGACCCTGGCCCGCCTCTCATGTGCATTCCTGCATCCTAATGATCCGCCATTCGTCGCCGCAGCCGGCCCGAATGGAGCCGACGTACTGGTCATGCAGTTTCCCCGCGCGACGACTTAATCCTGCTCGCGTGCTGCTCGCTCTCGTAATGGGCGGATATTGACGCCGCATCGCTGAGTGGCGCTTAGGCGCACCGCGAATAGACAGCTACGCAGGCACTACGACGTGTCGGCAGGCCGCGCATCACGCAGAGGGAACTCGTCCGTATGCATCATCTAACCGCTCGATATCGTCCTCCGCCAGCAACGCGCCGAGCTGTACTTCGATGAATTCCAGGTCCACCGTTCCAGGATTTGCGATGCGATGCGTCGCCCCTAATGGGATTCGGGTCGTGCCTCCCACCTCCAGCACGAAACTTTCATCGCCCCGCACGACTTGTGCCGTCCCAGCGACGACGATCCAATGCTCTTCGCGATGCCGATGCCGCTGCAGAGACAGGCGCTGCCCCGGCCGCACCGTGATACGCTTCACCACATGGCCTGGCCCGACATCGATCACGAGCCACGTGCCCCAGGGACGAGTATCGTTCTGGCCAACGCCGTAGGATTGCACTGATTCCGCCATCGATCATCACTCCTGCGGATTAACCGCCAAATAAATTTGGATCGCTGCGTCCCTCAAATCAAAACGATTTAGATCGTCCTGTCCAGGGTCCTTTTTGGCTATGGCCGCAGATCGCGGTTTGGACGCCCCAGACGCCATCCCGGCATGGGGTAGAAGGCTGGGTAACATCGGGCCTTCTGCAAGCGAACAACGCGCGTCAGACCGGTCTGACGCCACGCAACGTATGGCGGACGAATCGGATGCGCCGGAGGCTACAGATCGCAGAAAGATCGGCCGATCCGCCATCAAGTCCCCTCATTGCCGGACATCGACAGTACCGACGCGGAGCATCCGAGATCAGCTCCACCACGAACCGCTAGGTTTTGCACCCAAGCAGAAAAAGCTGTACGGCCTGGCGCGCAATTCGGTTACGTTCACGCACGCTCGGCTGTTGCGTAGCGTTTGCAAGCAGTCGCTCGCGGATGCCAGCCAGGACCAACGAGGTAAATTGCTCCGTGGCGAGCGCTGCATCATCTATCTTTAGAATTCCTTCCGAGTCTGCTTTGCGGAAATAGGACAATAAGGGCTCCATGCCGCGCGGTGCGCCGTGTTCGTCATAGTTGCTCCGGGTTAGCCCCGGGAAACGTCGTGCCTCCGCAAGGAACAGCCGATAGAGTGCAATCATGTCCGGACGCGTGCCAACATCAAGGAGATGCAGGCCTACCGCTTGCAAGACCTGCTCTGGGCTGTTTGAGAGAAGCACGATTCCTCTCAACTCGGAAATCCACGTGTCGCGAATCCTGTCTACAATCGCGGTGAACAGGCCAGTCTTGCTGCCGTAGTGGGCATAGAGCGTCTTTTTGGCGATACCCGCCTCGCGGGCGATGTCGTCAAGGCTCGTTGCGAGGTACCCGTCAGCAAGAAAATGGCGCTGCGCAATATCAAGGAGCCGACGGCTACGTTCTTCGGCTTCCTCCCGGGTTGGGCGGCCGCCCGAGCTCGCCCTTTGGGCCTGGTTCGTCTGCACCGCGGATCCTCTCTTGACAGAGCTTCACCTTTGGAAACCATACGGTGGCGTTTCCGGAGCTTGCCGCCCAACGAGGCCGAGGTCAATGGTCAATTTCTTCATCGAGCATCCGATCTTTGCCTCATCAATCGCCATCGTCATGGTTCTTGCCGGGCTCATCGCCTATGTCGCGCTTCCGGTTGCGCAGTACCCCAATATTACGCCGCCGCAGGTCACCGTCGCCGCCAGCTATACCGGCGCAGGCGCGCAGGTGGTGGCTGACACGGTGACAACGCCGATCGAGGAGCAGGTGAACGGCGTCGAGGGCATGGCCTACATTTCATCGGTCAGCGCCAATGACGGTTCCTCGTCAATCAACGTCACCTTCAACGTCGGCTACCCCATCGACATCGGAGCGGTCGACGTACTCAACCGTGAATCGCAGGCTGCGGCGCAACTTCCGCAGGTAGTGCAGTTGGGTGGCGTGACCATCTCGAAGCAGAACCCGAACTTCATCATGGCCGTCAATATTTACTCGCCTGACGGCTCGATCTCCCCGGTGACGCTCAGCAACTACGCCTATCTCCAACTTGTCGATCCTTTGGAGCGACTGCCGGGCGTGAGTAGTGTCACGATTTTCGGTGAGCGGCGCTATGCAATGCGTGTGTGGCTCGATCCTCTGACGATGGCGAAGCTTGGCGTCACCACCACCGATGTCCAGAATGCCATCCTCGAGCAGAGCCAGCAGGTGGCGGCTGGCAAAATCGGCGAGGCACCGGCACCTTCGGGCACCCAATTCGAGTACCAGATCAACGCCCAGGGCGAGCTTACCAATCCAGAGCAGTTCGGCAATATCGTGCTACGCGCGGCCACGCGCAACGCCGCCGCACTCTATCTGCGCGACGTCGCGCGGACCGACCTCGGCGCGATGCAATACACGGAAAGCGCCACAACCGACCAACATCCTGCGGTGATCATCGCCATTTTTGCAACTTCGACGGCAAACGCCCTCGCCCTTGACACCGCAGTGCGTAACGAGATGGCGACGCTGGCGAAGCGCTTCCCAAAGGACCTCGCATGGGGCATCAACTACGACACCAACATGTTCGTCTCGGCCTCGATGAACGAGGTCATGAAGACGCTCGGGATCGCCCTCGTCCTCGTGATCGCCGTCGTATTCATCTTCCTGCAGAGCTGGCGGACCACAGTCATCCCGGGGATCGCCATACCGGTGGCGCTGATCGGTACCTTCGCCATCATGCTCGTGGTGGGTTTCTCGCTCAACACCGTCAGCATGCTCGGGATGGTTCTCGCGATCGGCCTCGTGGTGGATGACGCAATCGTGGTCGTCGAGAACGTGCAGCGCCAGCTCGAAGCTGGACTCGCGCCGATGGTGGCGGCCAAGGCGGCAATGGCGGAGGTGACAGGACCGATTGTCGCGACATCAGCAGTACTGGGCGCTGTATTCGTGCCGATCGCCTTTCTACCCGGGATCACCGGGCGACTTTACAACCAGTTTGCTCTCACGATCGCCATGTCAGTAGCGATCTCTGCCTTCAACTCGCTGACACTCTCACCGGCGCTCTGCGCTGTGCTGCTGACGCGCGAGAAGCCACCACGTTTCTTTCTATTCCGATACTTCAATACAGGTTTCGAGTGGTCACGGCGTGGCTATGCCGGCTCGGTGCGGCACCTGATCGCCGGCCGCTGGACAGCGCTCCTGCTCTTCGTCGTCGCGCTCGGTGTCACCTACTGGCTTTACGAGACACTGCCCACCACGTTCCTTCCCGCCGAGGACCGGGGTTATCTCTATGTCATCACGCGCCTTCCGCCTGGCGCTTCGCTCGAGCGTACCGAAGCGGTGATGGAGAACACGCGCAAGACCCTGCTGGCCACGCCGGGTGTCGCCAGCGTCATAGGGGTCACCGGACTCGACTTCGTCACGCGCGCGAGCGCCTCCAACGCCGGAGCACAATTCGTCATTCTGAAGCCCTGGGACGTTCGGGGCAGCAGTGAGACCGCGTCACGCATCCTGGCCGGGCTGCAACCAAAGCTCACGGCGATCCCGCAAGCGGTGGTACTCGCACTCAATCCGCCAGACATTCCGGGCATTGGGACTTTCGGTGGCTTCGATTTCGAGCTTGAGGACCGCGGTGGCCTGGGTAGTTCGGCGCTCGCCGACGCGACACAACAACTCATCGCCGCGGCGCGGCAAGAGCCTTCGATCGATCCGCGCACCCTGATTACGAGCTTCAGCACGGGAACACCCGAATACAGGTTCGACATCGATCGCAACAAGGCAAAGCTTCTGGGCCTCAGTTTAAGCGACGTCTTCGCTACCATGCAGGCTGAGCTGGGCTCACTCTACGTCAACAACGTGACACTCTTCGGCCATACCTTCCGCGTCGAGATCCAGGCACGCGACAGCGCTCGCGCGCAAGCGAGCGATCTCTCGGAGCTCTATGTACGCAATGCCAGCAATCAGATGGTGCCGCTGAGCGCGATCGGGCGGCTCGTGCCCACGGTCGGACCGCAAGCGGTGACGCACTACAACCTCTACAATGCGGCGGAGATCACCGGCAATGCCGCGCCGGGCTATAGCTCAAGCCAGGCAATCGCCGCGATGGAACGCGTCGCCGGAAAGCTGCCGGCTGATTTCGGCTATGAATGGACGGGGATCACCTACCAGGAGCTGCAGGCCGGATCCGCGGCAAGCAAGGTCTTTCTTCTCGCTCTGACGTTTGTCTTCCTCTTCCTCGCTGCGCAGTATGAGAGCTGGTCAATCCCCTTCATCATCATCCTGGCGGTGCCGTTGGCACTGTTCGGCGCGTTGGGCCTTCTGTGGCTCCGCGGCATGTCGGTAGACGTGTTTGCGCAGATCGGATTCGTGCTCCTGATCGGTCTCTCCGCGAAGAACGCAATCCTCATCGTTGAATTCGCCAAGCGTCGGCGTGAGGCCGGTCTTTCGATCGTTGAAGCAGCAACAGAGGCAGCACGACTTCGACTCAGACCGATCCTGATGACAGCGTTCGCGTTCATCTTCGGCGCCTTGCCGCTGATGTTCACCTCCGGTGCCGGCGCCGCGAGCCGCGAATCCATCGGCACTACCGTGGTGGGCGGGATGCTGGCGGCGACACTGCTGAGCCTCGGCTTCGTGCCCGTCTTCTATGCGGTTATCGAGCGGCTGCGCGAGGTGGCGCTGCAACGTTTCGGCCGCCACCAGCGCGAGCCGGACCGCCGCTCCGTCGAGGGCTGAGATGAACATGCACGATCCAACCGCCGGCCTTTGTCTCTCCGGCGTACAGGAAAGAGTCACGGAACGGGCAGACGCCCCTCTGCCGACTGCCGGAGGCCTCGTCATGAGGTGGCTGCTGTGGGTCTCGACGGCCCTCGTGCTTGCAGCGCTGCTGACTCTAACCTTGCGCGGCACCGCTGCGGCGCCACCACCGTCGCCACACGCGGCGATACCGGTGCCTGTGGTGCCGGTCGTGCGGCAAACGGTGCCGATCTATCTCGAATACATAGGGACGACGACAGCGTACCGGCAGGTGACGCTCGAAGCACAGGTGACGGGCTATTTCATGCGGCCCGCAGTTCCCGACGGTGCCGACGTAAAGGAGGGCCAGTTCCTCTACGAGGTCGACCCCAGCACTTACCACGCGGCGCTCGACCAAGCGCAGGCGCAGGCGCAGCGTGACGCCGCAGCACTCGAATATGCGAAGGCCAATCGACACCGCAATCTGCTGATGAGCCGGACCGGCGACACGTCGATCGACGCGTTCCAGCTCGCCACGAGCACGCAGTACCAGGACCAGGCAGCGCTTGCTGCCGATCAGGCGGCAATCGAGATGGCAAAGATCAATCTCGACCACACGGTGATTCGCGCACCGTTCTCCGGCCGTCTCAGCTACCGCCTGGTCGATCAGGGCGCGCTCATCAACCCAGGGACGCCGATCAACACACTGGCCGAGGTCGATCCAATCTACGCTACCTTCAACCCGCCGGATTCCGACCTGGCGGAGATCGAGGCCGCACAGGGAAAGACCCCAGTCCCGGCCGAGGTCCTCATGGGTGAAGACAAGCCGCGTCTCTATTACGGCAAGCTGACCTTCCTCGACAACACGGTCGGGCCGACCACTGGTACCATTACTATGCGCGCGACCATTGCCAATCCCGACCACACGCTGCTGCCTGGCCAGTTTGTGCGAGTCCGGCTTCATATCGCCGATCGACCCAACACCCTGCTGGTGCCGCAAGCGGCGGTGGGTTCGAGCCAGCTCGGCAAATATCTCTACGTGCTCGGCAAGGGCAACGGAATCGAGCAACGCTATGTGAAGCTGGGCTCAGCTTACGGCGAAATGGTCGCGGTGGCGGAAGGCGTAAACGAGGGCCAGCTTGTGGTGACGGGAAACCTGCTGAAGGTCGCTCCGGGCGTGGTGGTGGCGCCAGTGGCATCCTCGCAGCACGTCACCCTGCCCCCAAGCAGCAGATGAATAGAACGACGTCGGGCGCGCGAAACCGGCGCCGGATGCTCGGTGGCGTCGCGCGTGCGGCCGTGTTCGTCCTCGGCGGCTGTGCCGTAGGACCCAACTTTGCGAGGCCGAACCCGCCGCCAGTGACCGGATACGCGCCGCACCCTCTGCCCGCGGTCACCGGCGCCACCGATGTTCATGGTGGAGCGGCGCAGCGTTTCATCGGCGGCATGGACGTTCCCGGCGCGTGGTGGGAGCTGTTCCATTCGTCGCTGCTCGACGCACTGGTGCGTCGTGCACTCGAGGCCAATCCGACGCTCGCCGCAGGGCAGGCGACGTTACGCGAGGCGGAGGCACAACTCCGTGCCGGTGAAAGCGCGCTGTTTCCGACGCTAACCGGCAACGCCTCGACATTGCAGCAGCGGATCACGACCGCGGCCGAAGGCGGCAACGCCGCACTGCCGCCTTTCACTCTCAACGCCGCCTCGCTGAGCGTCTCCTATGTCTTCGACATTTGGGGTGGCACGCGACGCGAGATCGAGGCACTCCGCGCCGAGCGGCAATTTCAGCGCTTCGAGCTCGAGGCGAGCTATCTGACGATTTCCGGCGATGTCGTGACCGCGGCAATCAACGAAGCGGCGCTTCGCGGTGAGATCGCAGCGACACAAGAGATCATCGGCATCGAAACCCAGGAAGTCGCAGGGCTCGCGCGCCAATTCAACATCGGCGCTGCCGCCGATACCGCGGTCCTGGCGCAGCGGGCGGCGCTCGCACAGGCGCAAGCGCAGCTGCCACCCTTGCAAAATCAACTCGCGCAGCAGCGCAACCAGTTGCGCGCCTTTCTCGGCGCCTTCCCCAGTGAGACACTGGGTACCAGGTTCGTTCTCACCTCGCTTGAGCTGCCGAAGACGCTACCCGTAAGCCTGCCATCGCGCCTCGTCGAGCAGCGTCCGGACATTCGCGCTTCGGAGGCCCTGCTACACCAGGCGAGCGCCCAGATCGGCGTTGCCACGGCCAATATGCTTCCACAGCTCACGTTGAGCGGCAGCTACGGCTCGGAAGGAGTGGGTGGTCTCTTCGGTCCGGCGCTTGCGGCCTGGAGCATTGGCCCCGGCCTGACACAGCCGCTCTTCGAAGGCGGCAAGCTGTACGAACAGCGCCGCGCCGCGATCGAGGCCTATCGCGCTGCCGCAGCCCAATACCGCCAGACAGTCATTACCGCCTTCCAGAACGTTGCCGACGCGCTCCGCGCGCTCGAGACGGACGCTGCGGCGGTAAGCGCCCAGGCCGCGGCGGAAGCGGCGGCGGCAGAGAGTCTCGCCGCATCGCAGCGGCAGTTCCATCTAGGCGCGATCAGCTACCTCTCGCTGCTCACCGCCGAGCAGACCTACCAGCAGGCGCGACTGAATCTCGTCGAGGCCGAGGCAACCCGCTTCTCCGACACCGCCGCCCTCTTCGAGGCACTGGGCGGCGGTTGGTGGCATCGCGCGGACGTTGCGCCGGCCTCGCCGTCGGGGATTCCGCAAATTTTCGATACTTCGGCCCGATGAGCGTGCGGCGTTTGGTAAATGGTGCGGTGACCTCTTGTTGGTTGCTGCCTTTGTCGTCGACAGTGTTTCACCTGCAATAGCCACCGCCGCCACTCATGGCAGAAGCCCGCGCAAGGATGCTAGGCTCTCACCGGAGGCCTCGCCGCGCGCGCCGCTTTTCCTGTTGCGCATCTGTGCCGCGTACCGTCACGGACCGTTGCCTCGAAGCCAAGCAATTTGCCTCAGCAAGCTGCCTGAGCCGAAGACGAGATGAGCTTCAAATGAAATGATCTTAATGATCTCGCCGTTCGTCCCGCCCAAAGCCCCGCGTGGTCAAACGGCAGCGACTCGGAGCGGCGCGACACCGGGCGGCGGTGCGCCAGTCCCCGTAGGGCAGACCGAGGGGGTGAGGTCTGTGATGATAGGCACATCAATGTGCCATTTCCGCAGGTAGAGCCGTCATGCTCTTGCGCCGTGTTCTGATTGAGATAACGTCTCTGTCGATCCCTTCACGTCCTTGGGATCGATAGTCACGAATGAAACCAAAGCGCAGGTTCGAATTCTGCTTGGCCTGCTAAGGGGAGATTGTTCGGATGAGCCGTCCTATCGTGTCAAAGCCTCTCG
>Ga0123356_10008717_pt1 | contig 10059 bp, 5 predicted proteins | sample TergutEmb28metaG_2_FD_92546 | JGI IMG/M metagenome (GOLD analysis project Ga0123356, IMG submission 92546) | Embiratermes neotenicus P3 segment gut microbial communities from Petit-Saut dam, French Guiana - Emb289 P3 | ecosystem: Host-associated > Arthropoda: Insects > Digestive system > Gut ... | reverse complement strand
GTGGCCGCCGCGGTGCTGCTCGGGGCGTCAATTCAGGGGACGAAGATCGCGGTGGACACGATCGTCCAGCGCGACACCCACGACGCGTTCCGCGGACGGGCCTTTGCCGTGTACGACGTGACCTTCAACGCTGCGTTCGTCGCCGCGGCGGCGGTGGCTGCGTCCGTCCTGCCTGATACGGGCTGGTCTGCGCCGGTATTCGCCGTGCTGGCGCTTGGTGCTCTGGCCGTGGCCTGGGCGTACCGGCACGTACCGCGCACGCCGGTCGACGCGCTGGGCTGACACGCCGGGGCGAGCACTCGCCGCACACCTTGACTGCGGACAACGGCGGTGCACCGTAGAGTGACTACTTGGAGTACAGGAGGTTCACTGTGGTCACACGCACTCTCGGCCGCCAATGGGTCTGCTGCGTGCGGCCTACCAGGCGCTGCGCAGACATCGGACGAAACTGGGCGGATCGCCGCAGTGAACCCTGTCACCTGTCGTGCGACCCGTGCGTTGACAGGGTCGGGTGATCTTGTGTCAGAGCCTGTTCCTCTGTGGGACTCCAACGTCTTGTTCCGCCTGGCCGACCGGGCGCTGAACTCGGCCCGTACAGCAGTGGTCATGACCCAGGCCGTCGGCGACCACCCGATCGTCTGGGCGAACAAGGGTTTCACGGCCTTGACCGGGTACTCGCGCTCAGAGGTGCTGGGGCGCAACCCCCGGTTCCTGCAGGGTCCGCACACCGACCGGGCCGCTGTGCAGCGGATGAACCTGGAGCTGGCTGCGGGAAGCACCGTGACCACAGCGCTGCTGAACTACCGCAAGGACGGCACCGCGTTCTGGAACCGTCTGGTCATCTCCCCGATCTGCGACGACGACGACCGCATCACCCACCACGCTGCGATCCTCGTCGACGCCACCGCTGACGTGGTCTCCGAACGGTCGCGCGCAGCCGAGGCCGCTGTGGCCAACCAGGCCGACCGGCTGGCGCTGATCACCCGGGTCGTGGACGCCATGAGCGAGCACACCGACTACCACAAGGCCGCCGACGCCCTGGCCAAGGCTGTCGTCCCCGAGCTGGCCGACTGGGGTTTTGTCATCTTGTTCGACGAGCACCACCGGCCTGAGCACTACTCGGTGGCCGTCACCGACTCGGCGAAGGCCGAGTCGTGGCGTGTGGTCGAGCAGAACCTGCCGCACTGGATCGCCCGCGCCCTGGCCAGCCAGAACTCGTGGGTACGCGACGCGCTGACGGCCCGCTACGACGACCTGCTGCTGCCGCAGGTGGTCGATATCGGCCAGCTCAGCCGGCTCGTGCCAGCCAAACGCCATCTGGACGCCCTGTTCGACCTGGGTGTGGGCACCCGGCTGTCGGTCCCGCTGTTCGCCCGCAACAGGCTGCTGGGGTTCATGGCGCTGGAGGCGCGCGACCCCGACCGGTTCGACGTGCCGTCGGTGGTCACCACGACGCTGCTGCGCGCCCGTGTGGGGATCGCCTTGGACAACACCCGCCTGTACCGGGCCGAACGTGCCGCAGCCTTGACCTTGCAGCACCGGTTCTTGCCGTCGGCGGTCACCGTGGCGGACCTGGACACCGCGGCGGCCTACCGTCCCTCGGGGAACTCGGCGGAGATCGGGGGCGACTGGTACGACGTGTTCCCCCTCGGCGGCAACCGCGGCACCATGCTCGCCGTCGGTGACGTCGTCGGGCACGACATGAGCGCTGCGGCCACGATGGGCCAGCTGTCGGTGCTGCTCCGAGCCCGTAGCTGGATCGACGGTTCGCCGTCGGAGGTGTTCCAGAACGTCTCGTCGGCCCTGCGCGGGATGCACTGGACCGACGTGGCCTCGGTCACGTGTATGCGCTGGGTCGCCACACCGACCGGCGGACATGTCCAGTACGCCAACCTCGGGCACCCTGCACCGTTCGTCCGCCTGCCCAACGGCAGCGTCTACCAGATGCGCCCGGCACGTGGCGCCCCGCTGGGCCTGCACAACCCCGGCACCGAGATCGGCGACGACGAGATGGACCTGCCCACCGGGTCGGTCGTCGTGCTGTACACCGACGGTCTGGTCGAGCGCCGCGACCGGCCCCTGGAAGACGGTCTGGCAGCCTTGGCACGGTCGCTGCGCAGCGCCCCGGACGGCACTGCCGCGCAGATCCGCGACCACCTGCTGGCCACCTTGGTCCAGGACCAGCCCGAGGACGACGTATGCTTGCTCGTCGTCCGCGGGCGCGGGACCCAGGTACGTCCCGTCGACCACCGGGTGAATGTCGTGCCCGCACCGCTGCTGCCCGTCGACGCCACGGGGAAGGTTGTCTCGGCACAAAAGCATTGAACTGCGGTCATATCTGACGTTTCACCTCCGTGCTCCGAGCCCACCCAGCCCATGTTTTGACATGCGCCTGAGCGCGTCAATCCTCCGATGACCGACGAACCTATCGGGTCTGTAGAGCCGACGTTCCGGGTGAAATTCTCCGCCACAATCACTGTCGGTGGCCGCCTCCTCGCGCTTGGCTCCTCCCAGGAGCCGCTTCGAACGCGCTGATCACGCGTGCAATGGGCCCCAAAACGCGTTGAGGTTACGGTAGTGTCGGAGGTGATGGAGATGGCTTACCGGGATCCGGACCGGAACAAGCCGCCGCTCGATGAAGACGTCGGGCCGACGGCTTCGTCCACGGTGCCGACGGCTCGGTCCATGGCGCCGACGGCTCGGTCCATGGCGCCGACAACACTGACAGCTGTCGTGACGCATGACGATCATCTGAGCCTCCAGTCACATATCGAACCTTCAGCGACCAACCCAGAACGTATGGAGCTGCTCGCGCGAGTGTCCGACGCGATCTCCGAGCACCTGGACTACCACGAGGCCGCCGACGCCATGATCGAGGTCGCCGTCCCACCGTTGGCGCAGTGGGGTTTCGTGGCGCTGCTGGCCGAACGCGGGGCGTTCGAGCACGTGCGGATCGTCACCACAGACCCGGCCAAGGCCCCCCTGGCCCGGCGCCTGGAAGCGCTGGACCACTCCTGGCTGGTGCTGTCGGACGCGGTCCACGAGGCGGTCCGCGCCGACCCCGACGACGTACCTATGCCCCAGGTGATGAACTCCGCCAACGCCGCCAGCAGGCTCGACCCCGACCAGTACGCCTTGATCGAGGCGCTCGGCGTGGGCCAGTGGTTGCTCGTCCCGTTGCGCGCCCGCGACCGGACCATCGGGCTGATGGTGCTGGTCGAGCCCGGCCCTCGTGGGTTCGACGTCGACACTGTCGTCACGGCGATCCACCTGGGACGTGTCGGCCTGGCCCTCGACAACGCCCGGCTCTACCTGGCCGAACGCAGCACTGCTCTGACCTTGCAGCACCGGCTGCTGCCCCGGGCGATGGACGTACCCGGCGTCGACATCTCCGGCACCTACCTGCCCTCAGGCCAGCGCGCCGAGGTCGGGGGCGACTGGTACGACGTGCTGCCCGTCGAACGTGGTGCCGTGGTCACCGTCGGAGATATCGTCGGGCACGACATGACCGCCGCGGCGGCGATGGGCCAGGTCTCGTCGCTGCTGCGGGCCCGCCAGTGGGGCGGGGAGTCTCCGGCGCAGGCATTGGGGGCACTGGCGTCCCTGGTCGACGACCTGGGCTGGGACGACGTCGCGTCGATCGTGTGCCTGAGCTTCACCAGGGCCGTCAACGGCGACCACGTGGACGTGGCGTACGTCAACGCCGGGCACCCCGCACCGTTCGTGTGCCAGCCTGACGGCCAGGTGTTCCAGCTGCCCTGGGCCCAGACCCTGCCGGTGGGGTTGATGGACCCAGGCACCGTGGTCGACCAGGTCGAGCTGACGCTACCGCTGGGGTCGACTGTCGTGCTGTACACCGACGGGCTCGTCGAACGACGCGGCCGTTGTCTGGCCGACGGCCTCAAAGCCCTCGAAGAGGCTCTGCGCGGCGCCTGCGGCGGCACAGCCCAGCAGGTCCGTGACCACCTGGTCTCCGCCCTCGTCGACAAGCACCACGAGGACGACCTGTGCCTGCTCGTCGTGCGCTGCCCCGCCCTGGACACCCCGACCAGCGGACCTGACGCCCGACCGGGCGAACCTGAGACCAAGCCCAGCGCACCTGAAGCCAAGGCCGGTCAGAGGCGCGCAGCCCACCACGCGCGTAACGCCTCGGTTGCGCCGGCTTCTCCCAGCGGTCCGCGTTCGAGCCTGAGGTCCAGCAAGAAGCGGTAGGCCTCGCCGACGATCGGACCTGGTTCAAGACCCAGCAGGTCCATGATCGCCCGACCGTCGAGGTCAGGACGGATCGCGTCGAGCTCTTCGGCAGCACGCAGCTCGGCGATACGACGTTCGAGGTCGTCGTAGGACGCCCACAGCCGTGCAGCCTTGCGCCGGTTCCGCGTGGTGCAGTCCGACCGGGTCAGACGGTGCAGCCGTTCGAGCCCGTCACCAGCGTCGGTGACATACCGCCGCACCGCCGAGTCGGTCCAGCCGCCGTCGGCGTAACCGTGGAACCGCAGGTGCAGCTCGACCAGGTGCGCCACCGCGGTGATCGTCTGCTTGTCGAACCGCAGCTCGGCCATACGCTTGCGGGTCATCTTCGCCCCGACCACCTCGTGGTGGTGGAAGCTGACCGCACCACCGGGTTCGAACCGGCGCGTGCGGGGTTTGCCGATGTCGTGCAGCAGCGCGGCCAGGCGCAGCACCAGGTCCGGGCCGGGCACCGGACCGTCGGCGTCGGTCTCCAGGACGATGGCCTGCTCCAGCACGGTCAAGGTGTGCTCGTAGACGTCTTTGTGGTGGTGGTGCTCGTCGGCCTCCAGGCGCAGCGCAGGCAGCTCGGGGAGCATATGGTCGGCCAGCCCTGTGGTGACCAGCACCTCCAGACCCGCGCGGGGCTGGGGCGCCAGCAGCAGCTTGACCAGCTCGTCGCGTACCCGTTCGGCCGAGACGATCGTGATGCGCTCGGCCATGGCTGTGGTCGCCTCACGGGCGGCACGGTCCAGGCTCAGGCCCAGCGTGGCGGTGAACCGTGCACCGCGCATCATGCGCAGAGGGTCGTCGTCGAAGGACCGTTCAGGGGCGATCGGGGTGCGCAGGACGCCTGCAGCCAGGTCCGCCAGACCGTCGAACGGGTCGACGAACTGCAACGACGGCACCCGCACAGCCATGGAGTTGACGGTGAAGTCGCGTCGCGCCAGATCACCTTCGAGCGTGTCGCCGAACTCCACGACGGGTTTGCGCGACTGCGGGTCGTACTGGTCGGACCGATACGTGGTGACCTCGACCACGACGTCGTCGGGTGAGTCGCTCAGGCCGCGGCGTGCGCCGATCGTGCCGAACTTGCGCCCGATGTCCCAGTACGCGTCGCCCCAGGCCTTGAGCAGCCGTTCGGTCACCTCCGGCGGCGCGGACGTGGCAAAGTCAAGGTCGTGGCTGGCGCGGCCCAAGAACGCGGCGCGTACCGGCCCGCCGACCAGGGCCAGCTCGTGACCGGCCGCGGCGAAGGCCTCGCCGAGCGCCAGGGCGTCGGGGGGCAGGGCAGCCAGGACCTGAGCGGCATTACGCCGCAGGGCTCGGTCGGTCGCGGTGCGGGCAGTCTCGCCGCGGGCAGTCTCAGCGCGGGCAGGCAGGGCATGGGCACTCGCCGCGTGGTCATCTGGTACGCGGTCAGGACGGTGGGCGCCGGAGCGGTCGCCGACAGGGTCGGACGTGTCAGGGCGCAGGAGGTCTTCAGACATCAAGACCCAAGCCTGCCAGACCGACGCCCTGGCGATACACCCGATTGTCGCCAGGAGGCGGGAACAAACACCCCTCACTTGCGCACGGTCTTTCCCAACACGCCCTAGAGTGGGCTCCATGTCCACCCCCTCCGGGCCTTCCGAGCCCGTCCGCGTCCCCGCGCCGCCGGGTGGGCACCCCCTGCATATCGACCCGGACAAAGCGTCCGCTGCGGCACGGGTCGAGGAGACTTCCGCAGGTGGGCTGGTCGTCGGCGTCCGCGACGGGGCCCCCCACGCGGCGATCATCGCGCGACGCAACCGTGCCGGACGCCTGGAGTGGTGCCTGCCCAAAGGGCACCTCGAAGGTACGGAGACCCCTGAGGAGGCTGCGGTCCGCGAGATCGCCGAGGAGACCGGGATCGTCGGGGAGGTCCGCGCCCCCCTCGGGGTGATCGACTACTGGTTCGGTGGCGACGACCGTCGGGTCCACAAAGTGGTGCACCACTTCTTGCTCACAGCGGTCGACGGCAACCTGACCAGCGAGCACGACCCCGACCAGGAGGTCGAAGAGGTCGAGTGGGTTCGCCTGGACGACCTGGGCACGCGACTGTCGTACCCCAACGAACGGCGGCTCGCCGCGTCTGCGGTGGAGCTCTGGTCGGCCTCGTCATGACCAGGGCCCGACGAGGGCGCGCCTGGTGGCACGCGGTGCTGGTCGTCGCTGTGCTGGCGACGACGACCGTGAGTTCCGCGGCCTTAGCTGCTACCTCACCAGACCTGCCCACGACGACGACGGTATTGCCGGCGATCACAGCACCGACAGCAGCCTCGATCGCCGTAGTGGACATCACCCCGCAGATCTTGGACGTCAACTCCGACGACCGCCTCACCGTGACCGTCACCGTCACCAACACCACGTCACGACCGCTGTCAGGACGTCTGGTCCTGTCGCTGGCGCCGGTGAACATGCGCACCCGCGTCGACGTCCAACGCTGGGCCGACGGCACCATGCCTGTGGAGGTCACACAGCTGGTCGCCTCCCCGCTGACCACACCCGTGGCCCCGGGCGCCTCGACGACGGTGACGCTGAGCGTCGGGCCCACTGCCCGCCAGATGGCGCTGGCCAACGAGTGGGGGCCGCGCGGCCTGGTGGTGACCCTCGACGACGCTGGTACCGCCCGCGGCCAGACCCGCACGTTCTTGCTCGTCCAGTCCAACCAGGACATACCCCAGGCGCCGGTGACACTGCTGGCGGCGCTCACCGGACCGCCGGTCGCCCCGGTGCTGCCCAAGGTCGGCGACACCCGCGAACGCACCCTGGGCTCGGAGTCGACCGACCGTATGGACCAGGTGCTCGCCGCGGTGCGGTCGGTGCCGCAGGTCTCGTTGGCGATCGACCCTTCCCTGATCACCCCCGACTCTGCGCAGATGCTCAGCGCCGTCCTGCCCGGCCGCGAGCTGCTCATGCTGCCGTGGGGCGACCCGGACCTCCAGGCCCTCACGGCGAACAGCACGACGAGCCTGCTGACCCGCGCCCGACAGGTCGAGCACAACCCTGACTACCCCCAGATCATGTGGTCGGTGGACCCGCTTGACGCCCAGACTGCCGCGACGGTCCGCGCCTCAGGGGCGACCTGGCTGGTCGCACCGTGGGCGCCGCGCAGCGCCGGCACCCTCACCCACACCCCCACCGACGGCGGCGACCTGGTGGTGGTGCACCCTGACGCGGAGATCTCTGCGCTGTTCGACGGGTCGGCGGGTATGGAACGGGCCCAGGCGCAGCAAAAAGCCCTGGCCCTGCTGGCCACCGCCGCCCGCGGGACCGGCGAGAAGAAGACCCCCGCCCCGGTGCTGGTCGCCACCAGTCGCGACTGGGCCGCTGACCAGCAGTGGACCGAACAGTTCGTCACAGCGCTGGACGCGGCCCAGTGGGTGCGTCTGACGACCACCTCTGACCTGATCGCCACAGGACGTGACCTGCCGCGCACCGCGACCGAGGCGACACCGCCAGGGACCGGGCCTCTGGTCGCCCTGGACCAGGCCCGGCGGGACCTGGCCGTGTTCGCCACGGCCACCGACCGTCCTGGGGTTGTCACGGCGGGGGTGGACGAGGCGGTGCTCCTGGTGGCGTCGTACGCGTGGCGTAGTGACCCATCTGGCCGGGTCACAGCGGCGCAGGCAGTCACCAAGGCGATCGACCAACGTCGTAACGGTCTGCGGCTGACCCAGCCGCCGGTCTTCAACCTCTTGGGCTCCACCGGCAATATCTCGTTCAACGTGCGTAACGACCTGCCCGTAGCCGCAACCGTCCGTGTCCGTATGGACCCGGAGAAGGGCTGCCTGGCCGGAGACAAACGGGCAGCCCCGGCCGACGAGTCCGACGCCCGGGTCTCGCCGATCTGGTCGGAGGAAGTCACTGTCGGCCCGTACTCCGACACCCCAGTGACTGTCGCCTTGTACGCGCGGGCCAACTGCGACGTGACGATCGCCGCGACGCTGGTCGCCTCCGACGGCACGACGGTCACAGCCGCCCCGGTGACGTTCTCCGCACGGGTCCGCGCCCAGATCGAGTCGGTGGGTATCACCGTCGTGGGGGTGCTGGTCGCCCTGGGCCTGGTGCTCGGTGTGGTGCGTACCGTGCGGCGTGGGCAGTCGGCCCGACGTGGGGACCGGGCGACGACCGAACCGGTGCGTGTAGGAGTGCTCGGCGGCGAGACTCCGATCGCAGGTATCCCCGTGGTTAAGATGCTCACGCCGATCGCGGGTATCCCCATGGTCAAGCTGTTCACCCCCGTCGGCGGAACCCCGACGAGCCCGCCGCCTGAACCCCCAGAGACCACGACGGACACCACATGACCGACGACCAGCTCGGCTGGCGTCCGACCCGACGCCCCCAGCACTCAGACCCCGCCGCACCCGACTCTCCGCCGGTCCCCTCTCCGCCAGCGCCCTCTCCGCCGGTGCCCTCTCCGCCGGTGCCTGGTGGTCCGGGTGTCGGGGCCGCACCGGCCTCGCCCTATCCGGCAGGACCTGCACCCCAACCCCCGGCAGGACACGTACCGCAACCTCCTGCAGGACCCCAGCCACCGGCTCGGCACAGCGCACCCTACCCACCGACACCGTCTGGGTCCGCTCCGGCAGCGCCACCGTCAGGTGCGCACCATGGCTTCCAACAGCCTGGCTACCAACAACCCGGCTATCAACAGCCTGGCCCCCCACAGCCTGGCCACCAGCAACCTGGCTACCAACAACCTGTCTCCCCACACGGTGTCTACGAACGGCCCGCGTACGAACAGCGTGCCCACGGCCAGCCAGCGTACGAACCACCAGCGTACGAACGTCCTTCCTCTGGACGTCATGCCCTGGTCACCCCTGCACCGGAGGACCCTGAGCCGTCGGTGGACTGGGGTGCGTGGCAACCGCCGGACCCCACCGGTGCGATCGCGATCGTCCAGCCGTCGGTGCCGCCGTGGTCACCCCCGCCGCCGAGCCTGGCCGGCCCGTTCGGCCGTCGCAACGAAGACGTGAGCCTGACGCAGGTCTTGCCAGCGCTGCGCGAACCGTCGGCACCTGAGCCTGCCGGCGGCCCACGTGAGGCCGAGCCGGCCGCCGCCCCGCCGGCCTCGGTCCGTGGCGGTGCCGCGCTCATGGCTGTGGGAACAGCGGTGTCGCGGGTGCTCGGTCAGGCCCGTACGGCGATCCTCGTGTGGATCATCGGCGCCTCGACGATGGCCGCCGACGCTTTCGAGGTCGCCAACACCCTGCCGACCATCTTGTACAACCTGCTCATCTCCGGGGCACTGTCGGCGGTCCTCATCCCCCAGGTGGTGCGGGCCTACAAGCGCAACGCCGGCCAGGACTACGTCAACCGTCTGCTGACCTTGGGGTTCATCGTCCTGGGTGTGCTGACGGTCGTGCTGACTGCTGCTGTGCCGCTGCTGATCCGCCTGTACGGGCAGGGCGACGGAAACCCGACTCGTATCTCCCTGGCTGTCGCCTTCGGCTTCTGGACCATGCCGCAGCTGTTCTTCTACGGGATGTACGCGCTGGTGGGGCAGGTGCTCAACGCACGCGGGTCGTTCGGGCCGTATATGTGGGCGCCGGTGGTCAACAACATCGTGTCCATCTCGACCATGGTCGTCTTCGTCTGGAAGTACCAGGCGTGGGGGACCAACGCCCCTGAGACGTGGACGTCGTCGCAGGTCATGCTGCTCGCCGGAGGGGCCACCCTGGGGATCGTCGCCCAGGCGCTGGTGCTGGTCCCGGCGATGCGCAGAGCAGGGGTCAAGTACCGACCGCGCTGGGGGTTCCGCGGTGTGGGGCTGGCAACGGCCGGCAAGGTGGCGGTGTGGACGTT
>Ga0123356_10008716_pt1 | contig 10059 bp, 7 predicted proteins | sample TergutEmb28metaG_2_FD_92546 | JGI IMG/M metagenome (GOLD analysis project Ga0123356, IMG submission 92546) | Embiratermes neotenicus P3 segment gut microbial communities from Petit-Saut dam, French Guiana - Emb289 P3 | ecosystem: Host-associated > Arthropoda: Insects > Digestive system > Gut ... | reverse complement strand
GGACGGAGGCGCGCACTGGAGCGAAATCAACCAGCAGAGCGCCAAAGGGCTGCCCCCTAAGCCATGGGGGCGCACGGCGCTCGCGGTTGCACAGGCCAAACCGCAAGTGGTCTATGCCAACATCGAGGCGGAGAAAGGCCGCGGGCTTTATCGCTCAGACGACGCCGGCGCTACCTGGACCAGACTCGATGCCAGCAACTACATGGTGTGGCGGCCCTTTTATTTCGGCAATTTGATTGTCGATCCGAAGGATGAGAACAAGATTTTCAAGCCCGATCTCATTCTTCTGTTGAGCAACGATGGCGGCAAGGCGTTCAATGTGGTTTCGCGATCGGCGCACGGCGACTTTCACGACCTGTGGATCGATCCTACGAACACGAACATCGTCATTTCCGGCGACGATGGTGGTTTATGGCGGAGTGAAGATGGGGGCAACCGCTGGAAGCACCAGATGAACCTTCCGGTCTCGCAGTTTTATCACGTCAGCGTCGACAATGAAGACCCCTATCGAGTTTATGGCGGCCTGCAGGACAACAGTTCATGGGTGGGCGATTCGTCCTATCCGGGCGGCGTAGCCAATTCCCGCTGGGAGAATATGTTTGGCGGCGACGGCTTCTGGGTCTTCGAGGACACATCCGACCCCGATTACATCTACGCCGAAGCGCAGGGCGGGGAAATCGGTCGAGTGAACCGCCATACCCACGAGACTCGCGATATTCACCCGTGGCCCAACTACAACGAGAAGAAGTTGCGTTTCAACTGGAATACGCCGATTCACATGAGTCCCAACGAGAAAGGCACGATCTACATTGGAGCGCAGTACCTATTCCGTTCCCGCGATCACGGGCAGTCATGGGAGCGCATCTCGCCCGATCTGACGACGAACGACCCGGAAAAGCAGAAGCAGGAAGAATCCGGCGGGGTGACCGTTGACAACTCCTCCGCCGAAATGTACACGACGATTTACTCGATTTCAGAATCACCCAAAAACGGGCAGATTATCTGGGTCGGGACCGACGATGGCAACGTGCAGGTTACGCGCGACGGTGCCAAGACGTGGACGAACGTGATCGGCAATATCAAGGGTTTGGGCAAGAATTCGTGGGTTACGACTATTGAGGCCAGCCGCTTCGACGAAGCCACTGCTTACGCAACATTTGACCGCCACACGTTGGGCGATATGGCGCCGTATCTGTACAAAACGACCGATTACGGTCAAACCTGGACGGCCTTACCGGTTCAGAGCAACGGCGTGCGCGGTTTCACCCACGTGATTAAAGAAGACACACAGAACAGAAATATCCTCTTCCTTGGGACCGAGTTCGGGCTGTGGATTTCAGTCGATGGCGGCGAGCGTTGGGCGCAATACCGGGGAAGCGATTTTCCGGCCGTGGCGGTCGATGACATCGCCCTGCAGGCGCGTGAATCGGATGTGGTGCTGGCTACCCACGGACGCGGCATCTGGATTATTGATGACATCTCTCCGCTGCGCGCCCTTACGCCTGAACTCATGAACAAGGAGGCAGCATTGATTCCTGGCCGGCCAGCCATTCAGTATTTTGAAGTGGAGGGCGGATGGGCGGAGGGTGATGAAACCTTCCTTGGCCGGAATCGTCCTACCGGAGTAGAGATTACTTATTATCAGAAAGGCCGCCACATCTTCGGCGATTTGAAGATCGAAATCTTTGACCCGGACGGCAAGCTGGTTGACACCATCACGGGAAGCAAGCATCGCGGCCTGAACCGCGCCAGCTGGAGCATGCACCTAAAGCCTCCAGCAGTCTCCCCCGCGGCGTCTGCCCTATTTGAGGCTACAGAAGGCCCGCGCGTACTTCCCGGCAACTACACCATCAAACTCACGAAGGGGGATCACACCTATACGCAACCACTGCAAGTCGCCATGGACCCGCGCAGCAAGTATTCGAGCGACGACCGCAAGGAACAATTTGAGCTTTCGATGAAGATTTACCACGAACTCGAACACATGACCTATGGCGTGGCGACGATCGAAGGCGTGCGCGATGCCGCCAAGGCGCGCGCGGCGAAGTTGCCGGAACAGGATCCTTTACGCGAGCAATTGCAACAGCTGGCGAACGATTCCGACAAGCTTCGTTCGAAAATCGTCGCTACCAAAGAAGGGGGCATGATTACCGGCGAAGAACGCATCCGCGAACTGCTGGGTCAGCTTTACGGAGCGGTAATCGCGTATGACGGCAAACCCACGGATTATCAGGCGGCGCGTAGCGAATCACTCGGCCATGAGTTGCAGGACGTGATTGACGACTTCCAAAGGATGGCGCAAAAGGACTTGCCAGCGATAAACGCCCGATTACAGAAAAAGAAGCTGGAATCCATCGCGTTGTTGTCTGAATCGGACTGGCAGAAACAGAGGGCGGCGGCGGACGGTTCTGCCCCGGGCAGCGTGGGCATGCGCGTACTAGAGCGGCATCCATGGGAGAAAGACTAGAGCGAGGTCGTTCGGCGTCCAATTTCCGGAATGCCTCGCCGCCTAGTAGTTCTGTGCATGCGAAATGATTCGTCAGGGGCCGACCTCCGCCTTCGTCTCGGCCGCCTCGCTCATGCAAAGCACTTCGGTAGGCCGCCTATCGTTCAGTCAGCTGCAAAATTTCAGTTCTGACTGACAAGAAGATCAGGGAGCGCTCGATGAGGTATTTCCATGCTGGGGCAGCACCGTTCCTGCTCGCAGCCATTGCCGCCGGACAGGCCGCGCCAACTGCGCTGCTTGCCACGCCTTCCACCGTCATCTGGGGATACTATTCGGCCAAAGCCAAGCCGGTGCTCACGATTCATACGGGAGACATGGTCCGCATCCAGACGCTTTCCACCTGCGGGCCGGATGAACGCTTGATCGAAGAGGGGGTTGCGGCCTCTGACATTCCCTCATACAACGCGCCCATTTATCGCGAGGTGAAGGACAAAGGGCCAGGCGGCCACATCCTCACCGGTCCGGTTGAAGTTGCCGAAGCCGAGCCCGGGGACGTTCTCGAAATTCAGATTCGGAAAATCGACCTCGATGCCTCCTGGGCGTGCAACGGATTCGGCGTTGGACGCGGCTTCCTTCCCGACGAGTATCCCTACGGCCGATCGAAGATCATCCCGCTGGATCGCCAAAGAATGGTGGCAAAGTTCGCCCCCGGCATCGAGGTTCCGCTGCACCCATTCTTCGGCAGTATGGGTATCGCACCGCCGCCCTCTGCCGGGCGCATTGTCAGCGCTCCGCCATGGATGCATGCCGGCAACATGGATAACAAGGAACTGATCGCAGGCACCACGTTATACATTCCGGTGCATGCCAAAGGCGCGCTCTTCGAAGTCGGCGATGGCCATGCCGGCCAAGGCAACGGAGAAGTGGACATCACCGCTATGGAAACCTTCCTCACCGGCACCTTCAAATTCATAGTGCATAAAGACCGGCATCTGCTTTGGCCCCGCGCAGAAACTCCGGCCAGCTATATCAGCATGGGCTTCAGCCCAGATTTGAGGGAAGCAACCACACTCGCCGTGCGCGACATGATCAATTTCCTCGTCGATGAAAAGCACCTGAGCCGGGACGAAGCCTATATGCTTACCAGTGTTGCCGTGGATGTCGATATTACGCAGCTTGTGGATGGCAACGTGGGCGTCCATGCCATTTGTCCCAAGAGCATTTTTGTTAAGTAAGCGACCGGCGGATGTCCGGATTAGAATTGGAGGGCGTCGCTAACCTTCGATTGCGGCGCATCGCGGCGTCCCTTGCGTTCCCCCAGTCCAATCGGGCAGCCTTACTGTACAAAATAGCGGAGCGAAATGTTCCGATTTTCCCGCTGCGGCTGCCCTTGGCGTTTCCTAAGCCCCGGGATAGTGGCAGGGCTCACATCTTTTTCAACGTATCTTGATACTGCTTCTGCAGCTGCGTCAGAACCTGCTCCAGCACCCGCACACTGATAAAGACATCTGCGGTCCTCGTCTGAATTCTGTCGAGATTCGCTTCTGAGGTCTTATCTGCATCTTTGGCAATGAAGAGGGGAGCAAGCGCGCGCGGCTGCTCTTCAAAAAGCTGCTGCGCAGCCGTGTTGATGATTTCCTGCTGCCCGTATACATCTGCCAAGTCCTGTACCTGTTTGTAGGGCATGAAGCTCAGAGCCCCGGTGTCGCGCGCGCTTCTCCAGGCTGAGTCACTGAAGGAGTTCCAGTCCAAGGTGTAGGTGAGTCTGCGATCGTGCCCCCACTGGTGCGTGGACCGGATTTCCGCCAGCTGAGCCAGATTCTTCATCAGCCGCTCTTCGTTTTGCTTCAGCGACACCAAGTCTTCGTCCGCCTGTTTTGCGTTGTTGGTAATCTCTTGCCGGATATTTTCACGTGCCTCCGTGACCAGACGCCGGTGGTGCATCCACCCCACCAGTCCCTCCAACATCAGGGCAACAAACAGTCCAACCGTAATTATCCCGAGATGGATAAGGACGTCCCTCCAAGTGTGGACCGACTCATGTGGTGGATGTACATCCAAGGCGTTGGTCCTCCTAACGAACGGCACTAAAATTCAGGATTTTCGCTCGGAGATTCCTTCAGGGCACCTGGACCCCAGAGTGAAATCCCATCCCTGCCTCTAAAACGCGGACAGAATACAGCGTCTTTGGCTAGAGAACGTTACATTACCAGATATCGCCGTAAAGCCTCGCCCTTTAAGACAAGTTCCACAACAACTTCACAAGGTGCTCATCGGTGCCACGAGCGCACTGAGCGGCGAGACTCGCTTGGCCAGCCAATGGCAGCAATCGCCTGGCGCATCTCGCGGATGCGCTGCTCAACCCGCTCGCGTCCTTGACAGTAGTGGGGGACAGTAGTGGGGCTGGCGGAAGGACTCGCGGTTCCTCCGGCGATGCTTTCTGCAACCCCTTTGGCGTCGGCCAGCGCTCCCGCAGTCTAGACATGGGTGTCTGGCCCTTAAACCCTACCCGCCGAAACCCGCCGAACCCTACCCGCCCTTGCCATTGCGCTGCCTAACGCCTATTTCGCTAAGCTGGGGCTTGCTCCTACGGTCGTACGGCCTCCTGCTTAACCCGCCGAGCGGCGTATGCGGACCCGCAGGTATGATGGTGTGGCAGGGTGGGAGAGGTCCTCCTCTCCTCTGTACCGGTCGGAGCTTTCAATGACTATCGGAAAGAAACTACTCCCTGAGTTCGACCATGAGATGGCAAAGACTCGAAGAATGCTGGAATGCGTGCCGGAAGAAAAATTCGAGTGGGCACCCCACAGCAAATCGTCGACTCTTGGAAAGCTGGCTAACCATCTGGCGGTTATGCCGGCATTTGCCGCTATGATCGTGCACGGCCAAGGCAGGCGGCCAGCTGACGCTAAATCGAAAGCGGAGTTGCTGGCTTTATTGGATGCGAATATAGAAGCAGGACGCAGTGCCCTGGAATCGGTCCCTGACGACCACATGCTCACCATCGTGCCGGTGACGCCCGAATGTTCCATGCCCCGGACCGACATTCTCCGGACGCGTCTTCTTAGCCATATGATTCATCATCGTGGCCAGCTCAGCGTCTATTTGCGTTTGCTGAATTTGCCAGTCCCGGGAATGTATGGACCGTCCGCCGACGACACTCCGGCTGCATAATTCCGAGGAGTTTCCCGCACAGTTCGCCGCCTAGGTCCTGCATATTGCTGGCTGCCGTATTCTTATAAACAACTCCACCTTTCATGACGAACACAACGCGTCGGACGGCTGTAATGTCTCTCAGGGGATCTCCATCGAGCGCGACAATGTCCGCCTGAATGCCCGGAGCAATCGAACCAATCTGAGCGACCCGGCCTGGTGCTTCAGCTCCCGGCGCATTGGCCGAGACCATCGCCGTCATCGGGGCCACTCCACAATCGCGAACACGGTCAATGAATTCCTCAGCATGGTGACCATGTGCGCCTGCCACCGCGTCCGTACCAATACCACCTTCGGCGCCCAACCAGCCGTTTGGCTTGGCCGCTGATCAGCTGATCAGGTGAACTTTGTCGACTTCCGGGTGATGCTGAGAGATTAGCGTGCTGCTGTCGGCGACCTCCCACGCCCTCGGGCGTCCGCCACGTCTCGACGTCGATTGTGCTCAATGATACATCGGAGGCTTCCACCCGGGCGTGCTGCGTGCGTACGTGCCTCGTAGGGGAACGTAAACCTCGTCGGCGTCGAGAGAGCAGACATTGCTCCGAATAGGCCTTTTCCTTCCAGGCGGCTTGGTTCTTGGTTCTCATCCAAGCCGAGGGGATTGTTCGCGGCTCGTGGATCGCAGGAGCCCCAATCCGGCCTGCGGCGATAAATCGCCAGAAGCAACTTAGACAGCCCGTTTAAGCGTAGGCCGACAACCTTTCGACACACACACAATTGGATTTGATCTAAGTGCTAGACTGCTTGCTGTGATGCCCGATGCTGAAAGCCGGCGGAACTTGGATGTATGGTGGGGCTTGCTGCTCGCCTTGGCGGCATTGTTGTGCAATGTCATTTTCTTTGTCAATCCTCCCTTACAGCGAGCCATACCGTGGTTGAGCCTATTGCTGGCGGTCTCTACGCTGATTTTCCTGGGCAGGGGGATGAAGCTGGCTTTTGCAGGACCGCGTGTCTATCCAGGTAAAATCCTCAGCTCAATCGTCGCTGCAATTTCTCTGCTCTTGGTGGGCCTGGCATTGATGGTATTCTTTGGCGCACGGGCCATACCCGCGGCGGCATTAGCGCCGCGTGTGGGCCAGCGGGCGCCCGACTTTACGCTCACCGACACCAGCGGCCAGCGGGTCTCGTTTGACCAGCTCTTCGCGCCCGCAGCGGACGATCCGCAAGCCACTGCGCCGAAGGCGGTGCTGCTCATCTTTTACCGCGGCTATTGGTGACCCTATTGCAACCTCGAGTTGCGAGGTGTCGAGAAGCGACTAACTGAGTTTAAGGCTGCGGGCGTAAGACCGGTTGCGATCAGCGTTGATCCACCCGAAGTCTCGCGAGACCTCTGCAAAAAGGCAGGTTACAGCTTCACCATTCTTTCCGACCCCAAAGCTGAAGTGATACGCCGTTACGACTTGCTCCATATAGGCGCCGGACCTGAGGGGCACGACATCGCCCGGCCCGCAGAGTTGTTGGTCGACTCGTCTAGAGTGGTGCGGTGGGTCAACTTCACAGAGGATGTTCGCGTGCGAGCTCGCGCCGACGAGATGCTGGCGCAGGCCAGCAAGCTGCGGTAGCAGCAGTCCCGGCGAGTACGGAGGACGGCCAATTCAGACCCCGAAGAATGCGCCGAGCGCCAAACGAAGTTCGTCGGTTCCGGCTAACTAATTTGCTCAGGGTGGTGGCGGCTGATTCCAAAGGGGTTGAGTCCCCGATATAGCCGCCGTGTGCCCGCAATAGGAGTCAGCCACTCTTTCCGTTCCGGCCACGTTTTGAATGGTTCCAGGCGCGATCGAAAAGCCGGTTTATCTCCCGATTGGGTGCGGATGGCGAGCTCACGGTTAGTGCCGCCCAATGCGCGGAGAGAATTGGCCGGGCGGCCGCAACGGTCGGATCCGTGGTGGAATGTCACAGCGGATATGTATACACTCGCTTCTCGATGTCTGCATCCCACTCACCGGCCTGTACCATCGATTGCGTCTCGTGCAGACCGAATCGCAATCATGGCATTTGGTTTCTTAAAGATAGCCCCGCGGGCAGGCGTACGGATGGGTTCGCGCCACATGGGCAGAGTCTGAACGCAGCGGTTCGATGCTTTCTTACAGGGTGGAATTGGATCTGCGGTAAGGCCGCCGTCGTGATGAAGGTCCCTTGATCCAGAGCTGATCGAATTCGTCCACTTGGACTCTTGAGGCGCCTTTCATTACCTGCCAGAGGAAGCTCAGAGCACTTCGCGCGAGATCCTGTCACTCTTGACAGTCGCTTTCTGCAAATAGCCTGCGACAATCTTCCGGAAGCTGCCCGAAACGGGCGCAATCGCTCTCTCTTAGACGCGACGGGTCAGCCCCGACCCTTAAGAATTGCCCGGGTGGAAGGTGCCCGGAGAGTACGCGCGACTCGATCGTTTTCAGGGGCGAACCCCCATGCTGAGTATGGAAAGACTAGAGATTCTTCTTACCCTGTTCGTGGTCCTCCTGCCAATTCCCGGCTTCGCGCAAGGCACAGGTTCAGCCGTCATACCGGAAAAAGCCAGCGCCAACGTCACGGCGCTAACACGTCGGGCACTCAACGGGGACACTCGCTCGGAGCTTCGCCTGGGAATTGCGTTTGAATTCGGGCAAGGCGTGGATAAGAACCTCGCGGAAGCGATGCGTTGGTACCGCGTAGCCGCAGATCGGGGTGACCCGATAGCCCAGACCAACCTCGGTTTTTTTTATGAATCGGGCGTCAATGGCCCCGCGAATCCAGTGGAAGCTGCCAAGTGGTATCTTCGGGCTGCGGTTTCAGGTTTTGTCCGAGCGCAATTCAATCTCGGGACGCTTTATCTTCGGGGAGCGGGGGTCGAGAGAAATGAGGAACTCGCCGTGCACTGGATAAGCGCTGCTGCGGATGCAGGGTGTCCCGCAGCAATAGCCGCTCTGGGCAATTTGTACGCAAACGGCGTAGGGGTTCGGCGTGATGAGCGGAAGGCGGTTGAACTGAGCCACCGAGCCCAGAACAAAAAGGACGATGCTCGTTTGTGTACGAGATACGGGAAACGACTCATGCAGGACAGCTCCCGATGAATGGGCGCACAGCGGGTCATTGCAACACCGCCTGAAGTCTGCTCGCCGGAGCTTCGAAAACTACTTCGGATCCAAACTCACTTATTCTCGCTTGCAAGCGTGTAACGTAGCCCAAACTCATAACTGGGCTTGTAATACTCGCGCTGAATCGGGTATTGCGGGCTGCCGTTGTAGAACCCGAAGACCTCGTTGGTCAGATTCAACCCCGCGAAGATGAATTGCAAGCCTTTATATACGCGGAACGCGGCCTGCGCATCAACCTGCGTGTGTTGATAAAGGTATGTATCTCCAAGGGGGCCTTTTATGCCCATCGGTACTGGAACGGTAGTAACCACAGGTTGATTGTTGCTATTGAGGTTAACCGTTTGGTTCTGGTAGAAATACTGGAAAATTTGCGGCCCGTTGTAGGAAACGCCCAACCGGGCTGAAAGCCTGCCCTTATCGTAGGTGGGGCTGAAGTTGCCTGTACTCGGGGCCTGACGCTGAAGCGCCGGCTGATCGGTTCGTAAGGGGATTCCTAAAGCCGTCGAATTCGTGTAGCTATAGTTGGCGGACATGCCAAAGCCGTTGAGAAATCCTGGCAAGAAGGTCAGGTGCTGCTGGTATGAAATTTCGAAGCCCCACAGGTGCGCGTTTGTACCCTGAACCGGCGCCGCCAAAATATCGTTGATGTATGGGGTGAGCAATGGGTTTTGCTGTACGGTCGCGGCAGTTATCGGTGACTTCACCCCTTCATAGATGGGGTCCGAAATGTCTTTATAGAAGAAGCCTCCCTCAATCACACCGAAGGGCCTCAGGTATTGCTCGAACAGCACGTCGAAGTTGTTGGAGTGGGTCGCCTTAAGGTTTGGATTACCGTAGGAGATCACTTGGCCGGGCACGCCCAGCTGAAGGCCATTCACCCCGAAGGCAGGGGGGAGATCGCCAAAATTCGGTCGTGCGATTCCCCGGCCGTACGACACTCGAACATCGGAATCCTGACCGAGCTGGAACTTGACCTGTGCTGAGGGGAGGGGATCGAGATACGAACTTGAGCGGCTTAATGGCGCAAACGTCGGAGGAGCTGTAGATCCGTCAGGCAGCGACTGGCCCCCGCCGACGGTGAACGCGAACAAATTCTCGGTCGTCTCTTCAAAACGCAATCCAGTTTGAACACGGATCCGGCCGAACTGTAGAGTGTTCATCCCATACCAGGCGCCAACTCGCTCAATGATGTCCCAATCGTTAGAGTACGAGTTCAGCACCGACCCCGCCTGATCGACATAGTAGCCACCCGGGTTTCCATGGAAGGCAGCAAGAAACTTTGTGTTGTCAACCTGAGGGCTGCTGAATGCGCCGGGAAAGGCGCCG
>Ga0123356_10008715_pt1 | contig 10060 bp, 7 predicted proteins | sample TergutEmb28metaG_2_FD_92546 | JGI IMG/M metagenome (GOLD analysis project Ga0123356, IMG submission 92546) | Embiratermes neotenicus P3 segment gut microbial communities from Petit-Saut dam, French Guiana - Emb289 P3 | ecosystem: Host-associated > Arthropoda: Insects > Digestive system > Gut ... | reverse complement strand
GTGTCGGTGCATCCGCCGGTGAAGGCCATGCCTTCGCAGCGATTGACCGTCTTGCCGGCGGCATCGGTGGTGAGGAAGGTGTCTTCGCGCGTCTTCTTCACCTTCTCGGCGATCTCGGCGTAGGCCTGCTCCCAGGTGATGTCCTCCCAATCGGTCGCTCCCGGCCGCCGCACCTGCGGTTTCAGCAGCCGGCGATCATTCATGATGTCCTGTTGCAGCGACGATCCCTTCGGGCAGAGCGTCCCGCGATTGATGGGATGATCGGGATCACCTTCGACGTGTACCACCTGCGGGATGGCGTTCTTGGCCTTATCTCCCAGCGTGTAGATGATGATGCCGCAGCTCACCGAGCAATACGGGCAGGTGCTGCGCGTCTCACTGGCGCGGGAAATCTTCAAGCTCTGGGTTTGGGCGTAAACCGGGGTCAGATCGAACCCCAGTGCGGAAAGTCCGGCACCACCAACAACAGCGCCCTTGAGGAAAGTCCTGCGGGAGAATTCCATTGCACCCTCCGGCAAATCTACCGCGGCACCACAGCCACCTCAGAAACCGAACGTGAGTGACTAATAAGATGTCGTACGGAGGTGAAGGTTGCGATCCTTCGCGTCACCCACGCCGCTCGGACCGACAGGCTCTATGCCTTGTTGCGGGAAATATAGACCTGTTCGAACCGCGAGTCAATTGTGAGTCCCGACAGGCGTCTCCGTTGAGAACCTGAGTCCGCTGGTCATTTCCCACTGCGCTTCAACCAATCTCCGCCCCATCTCGGTGAATGGTTTGCCACAGTGAACGCGCGCATCGGATAATCACCCGATGCCCCGATCCCCCTGGCAGCGGCGCATCGAGCGTGCGCGGCAGCTGATCGAACAACATGCTTTCGCTCGAGAAATCCTGGGCTTCTACGTACACCTTGCGCGCTTTCAGGAACAACTGCATCAGGAGCTCGAGCGTATTGTTCCGAAACAAAGTTCGAATGTTTCGCCGGAAGGTATCTGCCTGGAGCAGCTTGCCCTGCTGGCTTCGAGATTCGCCTCATTCCTCTCCGTGGTCGAGAAAAACGGGCCGCAGCGATTGGCGGAACTGGCCCGCGAATTACGTGCACCTGGAAAGAACCAATGGTTCGAGTTCCTCGAGGAGGCGTGGAGAGTGCGCTCTCCATCGGATGCCCGGGGATTGCTCGCCCAGGCTTTCCTCCAGCCCTATGCCGAACTTCTGCGCTCGCGCGCGTCATTGCCGCCAGCCCAGGGCAAGTATGCCTGCTGCCCGTTCTGCCGGCGCAAGCCCAGCCTGGGAGTGTTGCGCCAGAGGAGCGAGAGCGCGGCACGCACCTTGGTCTGCGGATTCTGCACCGCAGAATGGGATTTTCGCAGGCTGGTTTGTCCCGGATGCGGCGACGAAAACGACAAGCGGCTTCCCGTCTTTACCGCCAGCGATTTCGACTGCATCCGTATCGAATGCTGCGAAGCATGCAGAACCTACATCAAGACGATCGACCTCACGAAGAACGGCCTCGCCGAGCCCTTGGTGGATGAACTGGCGTCGGCGCCTCTGGATCTTTGGGCGCGCGAGCAGGGTTATGCCAAGCTGCACCCGAATCTGCTGGGGATGTAAGCCACCCGTGGCTTCACGAGCGGGTCGAATGCGCATCGATCACGGGTGCGCTATGCTGAACCTGTGGCATTTCGTTATCCATCCACGAGAGATCAAAAGCTGATTAAAATCGTCGACGCTGCGCTGGCAGAGACAACCCGCAAGAGCGGGCCGCGGCTCGGTTGCCATCCCGGTTGCACGCCATGCTGCATCGGCGTATTCGCCATCAATCAGCTGGATGCGTTGCGGCTCGAGCGCGGTCTGGTGAAGCTCCAACAGGGTGATCCAAAGCGTGCCGCCGCCATCCGCGAGCGGGCTCGCGATTCGGTGGCCCGCCTGTCGGCGGATTTCCCCGGCGATCCGCGCACAGGAATCCTGGATGAAGACGCCCCGGAACGCTTCGAAACTTTTGCCAACGATGAACCCTGTCCTGTGCTCGATCCAAAGACCGGACTCTGCGAGCTTTACGAATCGCGGCCCATGACCTGCCGTGTTTTCGGCCCTCCGGTTCGCTCCGAAGAAGGGCTCGGCATCTGCGAACTCTGCTTTCAGGGTGCAAGCGAAGAAGAAATCGCCGCCTGTGAGATGATTCCCGATCCCCACGGTCTGGAATCTCGCCTGATGGATAAAGTCGAGAAAGCCTCAGGCCGTCACGGAGAATCTATCATCGCTTTTTGCCTGGCAACATGAACCGAAATCATTCCCCAGTCTTCCCCGTGCTGTGCGCCCTTGTCCTGGCGCTTCTGGCTCCGAGCTCATACGGGGCTGAGGGTAAAACCGGAAACCCCGAACTCGACCGCCAAGCCTGGCTTCGCTACGCCCGGCTCGAACCCCAAGCCGCGAAGAGCTACGAGCGGCTGCCAGACAAAGTCGTTGTCCTTGGCGACTCGGTCGTGGTCAGAAGCGCACAGCAGGAGTTGGTGCACGGCTTCGACCAAATGCTCGGCCGCACAATCACTTTGAGCTCCGGCACACCAGATGGCAGCGCTATCGTCCTGGGTACTCTCGACGAAATGCGCTCGCTGTCGCCCAATCTGCGTCCGCCCTCCGCTCTCGAGGCCGATGGCTACTGGCTGACCTGGGCCAGGGTTCGCGGTTCCGAGTGTCTCCTGATTACCGGTGGGAATGATCGCGGCGTTCTCTATGGAACATTCGCCTTACTCAGGCAGACCGAACGCGGAGAGAGCGTCGCCAAGATCAACGAACTCGAGAATCCCTACGCTCCTGTGCGCTGGGTCAATCAGTGGGACAACCTCGACGGCCGCATCGAGCGCGGATATGGTGGCCGTTCCATCTTCTTCGACAACGGCAGAGTCCGCGACGATCTCACCCGCGCCGGCGAATACGCGCGATTGCTGGCCTCGGTTGGAATCAACGGCTGCACGATCAACAACGTAAACGCGAACCCCGCGGCGCTGGAGGATTCCTTCGTTGCCGAGGTTCGGCGCATCGCTGACGCATTCCGTCCCTGGGGCGTGCAGCTGGCGATGTCGGTGGACCTCAGCAGTCCAAAGGTGATCGGTGGTCTCGAGACATTTGATCCCCTCGACCCCCGCGTGGCCGATTGGTGGCGCAAGAAGGCCGACGAGATTTACAGCCAGATCCCCGATTTCGCCGGTGTGGTCGTGAAAGCCGATTCCGAAGGTCGATCCGGCCCATCCGCCTACAATCGCACCCACGCCGATGCCGCGAACGTGATCGCCCGCGCCCTCAAGCCCCACGGTGGCGTTGTATTCTACCGCGCCTTCGTCTACAACCATCATCTCGACTGGCGGAACCTCAAGAACGACCGGGCCAAAGCCGCTTACGACAATTTCCATCCGCTCGACGGCCAGTTCGCCGATAACGCCATCGTTCAAATCAAGAATGGTCCGATCGATTTCCAGGTGCGCGAACCGGTCTCGCCTCTGTTTGCGGGGCTCGAGCATACCAACCAAGCCATCGAGCTGCAGATCACGCAGGAGTACACCGGCCAGCAGAAGCAGCTCTGCTTCCTCGTGCCCCTGTGGAAGGAAGTGCTCGACTTCGACATGCGCATCGAAGGCAAATCCACGGCGGTGAAGGATCTCGTCTCGGGACGAGTCTTTCGACGCCCCAAGGGCGGTTTGGCGGGCGTAGCCAACGTCGGACTCAACGCCAACTGGCTTGGCAGCCCCATGGCGATGGCCAATCTCTACGGCTTCGGCCGCCTCGCCTGGAATCCCAATCTCAGTTCGGAAACCATCGTGGATGAATGGACGCGCCTGACGTTCGGCAGCGATCCCTTGGTCGTCCAGACGGTGAAGAAACTGCAACTCGATTCCTGGCCGGTTTACGAAAGCTACACCGGCAACCTGGGGGTCGGAACGCTCACCAGCATTACCGGCAATCACTACGATCCGGGCCCGGAGTCGTCAGAAGAAAACGGCTGGGGACAGTGGCATCGGGCCGACCACAACGGCATCGGTATGGACCGCACCATAGCCACCGGCACGGGTTTTGTCGGCCAATACCCGCCGGCGGTGCAGAAACTGTACGAAACGCTCGCGGCCTGTCCCGACAACCTGCTTCTGTTTTTCCACCACGTGTCCTACACCTACGTTCTCAATTCGGGCAAGACGGTGATCCAGCATTTTTACGATGCCCACTATGAAGGCGCCGAGCACGCGGCGGACTTCGTTACGCGATGGAAAACCCTGGATGGACATATGGACGATGCTCGTTACCAGGACATCCTGTTGCGATTCCAGTTCCAGGCCGGAGAAGCCGTGAAATGGCGCGACACCATCTCGAACTGGCTCTACCGTCTCTCGGGTATCGCCGATAGGAAGGGCCGGATCCCCGTTCGACCGGCCCAGAGCTGAAGCTCGCACGGCGAAACCAAGTGCTCGCCCCTACGCCTTCTGAATACGCCTTCTGAATAACTTGCGCATTTCCCCAACTTCCGTTAACGTTTACGGTTCTGAGGGGAGATCGATTGAATTCCCGAGAATCGATTTTGTTCACGCTGTTCTGGCCGGCCTTGACGCGGGCCCAACAAAATGGGTAAGCCTCCTACCACCCTTTGGGATATCGCCCGGTCGCTGGGTACTTCCATTGGCACGGTCCACCGTGCCCTGCACGACAATCCCGGGGTAAGCCCTGCGACCAAAGCGCGAGTTCAGCAGATGGCGCGCTCGCTGGGCTATCGCCCCAATCTGGCGGCCCGCTACTTGTCGTCCCGCAAGACGCTGCGCATCTCGGTGAACACGCCCCAGGGCACCACTTCATTCTGGGACGAAGTGCGCGCCGGCATTCGCGAGGAAGCGGCCGCCATCTTGCTGGAGAACGTCGAAGTCGAATTCCGCACGTGTCCGCGTCTCGGGGAGGGCGAAGAAGAAGCATTTGAATCCGCCATCGCCGACAAGGTCGACGGCATCATCACCTTCCCAAGCCGCCCCCAGGCCCTGCGCACCTGGATTCGCCGCGCCTCCCGCGCCCGCATTCCCGTCGTCTGCGTGGCCACCGACGCTCCCAACAGCGGCCGCCTCGGCATTGTCGCCATCGACACCTTGGCCAGCGGCTCGATGGCGGCTGACCTGATGGGAAGATTCCTCTCCAGCCGCAGCGGCTCGATTGCGGTCACGGTATTCGATATGGCGATCACCGAGCATGCCGAAAAGTACTCCGCCTTCGAATCCACCCTGCAGTCGTTCTATCCGGAGCTCCATGCCCTCAAGCCGGTCGAAGATCACGACCTCGAGAGGGAAGCCTATCGCAAGTGCCGCAAGCTGTTTGAGCAGCAGCCGGACCTGATCGGGATCTATGTCACCACCGAAGCGTCGATTCCAGTGTTGAAGGCGGCTTCGGATGCCAACTTGCTGGAAAAGCTGACCATCATCACCACCGATCTGTTCCCGGCGCTGGTGCCCTACCTGCGCTCGGGAGCAGTGGTGACTTCGATCTATCAGCGGCCTCGCGCGCAAGGCCAGATGGGGCTGCGCATGTTGCATGAATTTCTGGCCGAAGGCGGCCGCCAGTCTCACCAGGTCACGCTCGCTCCGCATCTGGTCATGCGCGGGAATCTCGATTTCTTCCTGCGCCGCCAGTTGCAGGAGTCCACCAAAGAAAAAGCCAGCCCGATCAGGGAAACCAGGCGCGGGCTGGCGCAGGATTTGGCTTAAACATCAGCACAAGAAACCACCCATTGGGACGGAATCATGAGCTATTTGGGCATTGATGTCGGTACCGGCGGGACGCGTGCTCTGGTCATGGATAGCCAGGGAAAAGTTGTGGCCTCGGCCTCCTCCGAGCATGAGAACTTTTTGAGCCCGCTCCCCGGCTGGGCCGAGCAGGATCCCCGCGACTGGTGGCGCGCCACGGGAAACGCGGTCCGCACCGCTCTGGAATCATCCGCCATGCCCGCCGATGAAATCGCCTGTGTCGGTTTTTCAGGCCAGATGCACGGCGCAGTGCTGCTTGATTCCAAAGATGAAGTCGTGCGCAGCGCCATCATCTGGTGCGATCAGCGCAGCGAAGCGCAGAGCCGCGAACTGGAAGACATGTTCGGCCGCGACACGCTGATTCGCCTGACCTCGAATCCTCCTCTGACCAATTTCACATTGACGAAACTGCTTTGGGTGCGGGAAACCGAGCCCAGGAACTGGGAGCAAGTGGCGCATGTCATGTTGCCCAAAGATTATGTGCGCTTCCGGCTGACCGGTGAGCGCGCCATCGACATGGCGGATGCATCCGGGACGTTGCTGCTCGACGTTGCCAACCGTCGCTGGTCGGCGGAGGTTCTGGCCAAAACCGGCATAGCCGAGAATTTGCTGCCTGCGCTATTCGAATCGCCCGAAGTCTGCGGCAAAGTCTCTGCGGCCGGTGCCCAAGCCACCGGCCTGCGTGCGGGAACGCCGGTGGTGGCTGGCGCCGGAGATCAGGCTGCTGGCGCAGTCGGAATGGGCATCGCGCGCGTGGGGGCGGTCAGTGCGACGATCGGAACCTCGGGAGTGGTTTTTGCCTCGACCGATCGCCCAGCGCTGGACCCGCAGGGCCGCCTGCACACTTTCTGCCACGCCATCCCCGGACGCTGGCACGTCATGGGCGTCACCCAAGCGGCGGGACTGTCGCTGCGCTGGTATCGCGACAATTTCGGCGCCGCTTCGCCGGCCGTCCAGAAGAAAGACGGCCGCGATCCCTACGACGTTTTCGCCGAAGAAGCCGCCACCGCCCCGGCAGGTTCCGAGGGCGCATTCTGGGTGCCCTATCTCATGGGAGAGCGCACACCCCATCTCGATCCCAACGCCCGCGCCGCTCTCGTCGGCCTGACCGCCTCGCACACCCGGGCGCATGTCATCCGCTCCATCATGGAAGGCGTGGCTTACAGCCTGAAAGACACATTCACGATCTTCGAGGAAATGAAGATTCCCGTGACGTCGATCCGTTTGGGGGGCGGTGGCGCCCGCTCCCCGCTATGGCGCCAGATTCAAGCTGACGTCTATGGCAGGGAAGTAGAGATCGTCGCAGCCGAAGAAGGCGCGGCCTACGGTGCGGCCATCCTAGCAGGTACAGGCGCCGGCGAGTGGAAGTCGGTGGAGCAAGCCTGCGATGCGATCGTGCGAGTAGCCAAGCGGATCGCACCGAAGGGGAAGGACTCGTCCACGATGCAACAGGGGTATGGCACCTACCGCAAAATCTATCCGGCTTTGCGCCAGCTAACCTAGGGGTCAAACCATCTGCACCCTCCAGACGGGAGCCGCGGTGATGCCCAATGAAAAGAGCAAATATCCACGCTGATACTCCCCTCCGGGGTATGTGGGCCACCACCGTTTGAACTGGAAGCGCTCCCACCAGTCACCCGAAGTATTCGGTCCAGGAGGCGATTTTTCCTCCAACCAAATGCACAAGGATGGCGTCATGGGTCGTCACTCTCTTGCGGTCTCTCTTGCGCGTGACAGTCCAATCCCACTGGATAGCCAGCCTGGTTCCATCCCGGGAGAGAAATATCTCGTTTACCGTGACCTTCAGATCCCTGTAATGTTTGAAATAGTCAAGGATCGCGCGTTGCATGTCCTTTCTGACCACGTGACCTCCAGGAGAAAACAACTCTCCGTTCGGTAGCCAATCGTCGGCAGCGATGGAAAAATCGTGCTTTTCCCAGGCTTGCACTTGACGCTTCACGAGGGCGCGGACCTGCAGGCTGGGTTCCTTTGCCCGGGTCATTGGCTTCTACTCCCCCGTCCATCGTAACAACTCGCTGTCACAGCCGTGGGAGATCGACACCGAAAGGCGTTAGTATTGCTGTGAGTTCGCCTGGATGGAGCGCAGGAAGTGATGGGTTTCCGACTCCCGGTTATTCCCCTGGTTTTGCTGGTCGCCCTTCCGCTCGTTTGGTTATGCTCCCCAACGGCTTCTCAGATCTCAAACCCTGAAACGCCAACCATCAAGGCCAGTGCTCGCCTCGTACTGGTGGATGTAGTAGTGAGAAATCAGAAGGGCGAACCGATGGCTGGGCTGCCGGGGTCGAATTTCAAGATTTTGGAAGACGGAGTGCCGCAAACCATCAGTTCTTTCGAGGAGCATAAGGCCGGAGCCATCGAACCAACGAAATTGCCCCCAATGCCGCCGAACGTTTTTACAAATTTTCCTACGGTAAAGGCCGCCGATGGTGTGGATATTTTGCTGGTCGATTGCCTCAACTCAGAACCCAGAGATCAGGCCTCGTTACGGCAAAACCTGCTTAAGTATTTGAAGGCGGTGCGTCCAGGTACGCGAATCGCGTTGTTCACCCTCGGTTCCCACCTGCGACTGGTGTACGGCTTTACGACCGATTTGTCTGGCCTCGCACTCGCCCTCGGTGACGAGAAGTCCGGTGCAGTGCCGCAGTTCTCGCCGTTCTTTACGACCGCATTTCAAAAGGACACGGAAAAGGCGATTCCGGAATTGATGGCAATGAACCAGGCTTCACCGGAAGCGATCGATGCCGTGAACCAGTTTCTGGCAGATGAAACCGGCCGTCTCGAACAGTCTCGCGCCGCCATCACGCTCGCGGCCTTGCAGCAATTGTGTCGCTACCTGTCTCGAGTCCCGGGACGCAAGAATCTGATATGGTTTGCGGATTCTTTTCCCATCAACTATTTGCCCGGTCCGAATCCACGCGCAGCGCGGAGTCTCAACGATGACCAGGAAACTGCGGCCATCCTCTCGGACAACCAGGTTGCCGTGTACCCGGTTTCAACCCAAGGACTACTCGTGGATTCCCAGTACGACAGCGGCACATTCAACCCCGATTCTATCGACCAACAAAGCCGGGAACGAAGCAGGAACCAGTTAGCGATGCAGGGTCTCGCCAACGAAACCGGTGGCGAGGCCTTCTTCAATACCAACGGATTTTCTGATGCCCTGAACAAGGCGACGCGAAACGGATCGCAGTATTACACCCTCGCCTATCGACCCTCGAATGGCTCCATGCTGGGAGAGTACAGGACGATCAAAGTGGTGGTGAAAGCTTGCCACTGCAATCTCGAATATCGCCGCGGTTACTATGCCCGGCAACCCGAAGTCTCACCGGCGGGAGAAAGAAAATCCCAAGAGCCGCTGGGTCCCCTTATGGCCTTTGGGATGCCCGACTTCGATCAGATCCTCTACAAGATTTCCGTGGTTCCAACAGATGATCCTCCCGTGGTGGCAGAGCAGCCGGAGAACAGCAAAGATAGCAAGAGTTCGCTCCGGCGATATGCTGTCGATTTTGCCGTCGCGACCGACGATCTCCACTTTCACACCACTGCGGATGGCGTCCGACACGGCAACATCCGAGTGATGATCATTGTCTACAGCAGACAGGGCGAGCCCGTGAAAGTGGTTTCACGAAGGGCAAACCTCTCGATTCCACCTGAGGTTTTCAAAAAATTTCAGAAGGCCGGACTCCAGGTACACGGCGAAATCGAAATACCCCTGGGAGAGTCTTACTTGCGTACCGGAGTTTACGACGATGACGCCGGGACTGTGGGTACCCTCGGGGTGCCGGTAAGCATTTCGGCGCAGAAATAGCCCCGCCGCCCGGAGACTCGACGGAGAGCGACTTTTTTACGCCAACGGTCAGAGTCCGAGATCATTCCAGACTGTCTGTAGGACGGCAGGTGTCCCGGCGGCTGTCGAGAGGGCGCCCCACCCTCGCCCTCCCCTGGGGCGCCGCGGGTTGGGTCGACTGCCCGAGAGCAGCTGACGGTGACGAATGACAGGGCTCGCGAAACAACCTGAAGGGTTTCGAAGCGTGGGGCGGTTCGCTCGAAGGGAGCCTTTTCGTGGGAGAACTTTGCGGTTTCTATTTCGCTGGTTCCTTCACGGTCACCACCCGGTCTCCTGCCACGTCGTGCATGGTCTGGACGATTCCGGAAGGCCAGTGAATTTCTACCGACTTCGCCGCCGCATTTCGACCCAGCCCGAAGTGTACCGGCCCGGCGCTTGACGAGGCATAGCCGCAGCTGGTCGTCATGTGGTTGTACTGCGC
>Ga0123356_10008714_pt1 | contig 10060 bp, 7 predicted proteins | sample TergutEmb28metaG_2_FD_92546 | JGI IMG/M metagenome (GOLD analysis project Ga0123356, IMG submission 92546) | Embiratermes neotenicus P3 segment gut microbial communities from Petit-Saut dam, French Guiana - Emb289 P3 | ecosystem: Host-associated > Arthropoda: Insects > Digestive system > Gut ... | reverse complement strand
GGCTTTTTCTTTGCAGCTGCCGCATACCGTTCCTATCTTGGTTGCCTGCTGAAGCTGTTCCCAGTTTCGCGCGCCGCTTTGGAAAGCGTTTTCTATATCTTTGTCTGTTATGCCAAGGCAATGACATATAACAGAGGTTTCTTCTACAAATAATCCGCTGCGCCCTGTTTTATCAAGATAGTTGTCTATGGCGGCGCGCAGAGCCTTGTCACCCAAGACAGAACAATGAATTTTAAAACTTGGTAAGCCGCCAAGTTTTGCAACCAAATCTTCCGGGCGTACCTTGTAAGCGTCTTCTATATTCATTCCCTTTATAGTTTCAGAAAGCATGCTGGTTGAAGCAATTGCGCTTGCGCATCCGTAAGTTTTCCAGCGCACATCTGTAATAACATCATCATTTATTTTTAGGAGCATCAGCATTTGATCTCCGCATTTAATATTGCCAGTTTGTCCTTTTGCGTTAAAATCAAAACTTGACTCTTCTTCCAAAAGTACATTTCGAGGATTAGTAAAATGATCTTTTACTGTATCTGAATAAAGCCAATCTGCCATATAAACCTACCTATAAAGTTTGAGTTTTGCATAGCAAAACTCACATCCAATGCAGCGGCAAGGATGCCGCTAAAAACTTGAGTTTCTGCAAAGCAGAAACTCATATCGTGTTAAAAAACAAGGATGTTTTTTAACACGTAGACATAGCACGCAGCCGCGCGATAATAGGCGGCAGCACTTCAATTATATAATCAATATCGCTTTCTGTTATACCCCACCCCAGAGAAAACCGAATAGAACCATGTGCAAATTCATGCCCCAACCCTGTTGCCATAAGCACATGAGAAGGCTCAAGGCTTCCTGATGCGCAGGCAGAACCTGTCGAAGCTTCTATTCCCTGCATATCCATAGAAAGCAGAATTGCCTCCCCTTCTGCGCCGGGGAATGAAATATTCAAAGTATTTGGCAGTACATCCGCAGGATGACCGTTTATTTTAATATTTGGGATTTCTTTTTGCAAACCCTTGCGCAATTTATCCCGTAAAGGCGTTATTTCCCTGCCGTATTTCTCTATTTCATTCGCTGCAAGCTGCGCCGCCTTGCCAAAGCCAAGGATACCAATATTATTGTAAGTTCCGGCTCTAAAGCCGTTTTCCTGATGACCGCCTAAAATAATTGGATATAAAGGAGCGCCTTTTTTTGCATATAACGCTCCAATCCCTTTAGGACCATATATTTTATGCGACGATACTGTCAGGTAATCTACTCCCAGGCTTTCTGCATTTAAAGCTATCTTTCCAACAGCCTGCACCGCATCAACATGAAAAAATGCTCCTGATTTTTTAACAAGATTACTAATCTCTTTAATATCCTGCACCGTGCCAATTTCGTTATTTGCAGCCATTACAGAAACAAAGAGCGTTTTATCGTTTAATGCCTTTTCCAGTTCATTCAGTTTTAATTTACCGTATTCGTCAACAGGCAGAATATTAACTTTAAAACCTGCGTTTTTTAAACTAAGAGCAGAGTTCATAACACATGGATGTTCAATAGCTGTTGTTAAAAATTCATTACGCCCTGCCGCTTTATTTTCTTCTATTAAGCGGCGCATTGTCTGGAACACAGTATTGTTAGACTCTGAACCGCCCGATGTAAAAATAACTGTACCGTCTTTAGCTCCTATAAGTTCTTTAACAGCGGAGCGGGCCTGCTCTACTCTTGAGCGCGCAAGCCTTCCTGACTCGTGCATACTGGAAGCATTTCCATATATTTCAAGATCATCAATAATTGTTTGTTTTACTTCCTGCCTAAGCGGTGTTGTTGCATTGTAATCGATATATACTTTTCTCATTTTTTTTCTTTTAATTCCTTTTTTACTTCATCAAGACGCTTACTAAGAGTAGCTATAGTTTTTTCCAGTCTTGATTTTTCTTTTTCCAATATTACAACCGGATCTTCTTCTTTTTTTTCATTGTTTCGCACTTGTATCTTAACTGTATCAGGGCTCTTTCCTTTAATTAATGCTTTTTCTGCAGCTTCTCGTTCATCACTATCACGGATACCGGCTAAAAAACGCATATTATCAGCGCCAACTTCCGGAGCTATATCAAACTCAAACATTTTCATCGCCATGTTTGCGGCAGTTCTTGGAATACGCAGCATTCTGTCAACATAATCCTCAAAGCGAACGCCGATACCTGTGCAAAGATCGTGAGCTTTAATTAAATGTTTTCCCATTTCTTTTACAAGTTCGCCGTTGTTTTTTAAATATTTATTGCGGATAATTTCTGTAAGTTTTAAAAGTTCAGGTGATACCGAAAACACATCGCTGTATATTTTTTTCTTTTCCGCTTTTTCTAAAAGCGCATGAAAAATTGCCCAGAACTCGCTGTTATGCGCCCTTGGCGAAAGAGTTCCGCCGCGAGAACATGCATGCAAATGATGAGCGTATTCATGTATTGCAGTATATAACAGCAAATTTTGCCCTGTATCATCTGCGCTAAAATTGCGATTATGAAGAATAATTTCTCTGGATGCAGGTTTATAAAGACCATTTACCTTATTACTTTTTTTGCCTGAAAAAATAAGAGAAAACTCAAGCGGAGCATCTTCGATTTGCAGAAGTTTTTGTTTTACTTTGTCTTGATTCACGTATATTCCTCAATTTTTTCCATAGCAAGCGCAGCTGCCGCAACACAGGCAGTTTCTGTCCGCAAAGCACGTTTTCCCATAGATAGCCGTAAAAATCCTGACTGCTCAAATAAATCACGTTCTCTGTCAGACCATCCTCTTTCAGGTCCTATAGCTATTATAGCAGGACGGCTTGTTGGAGTAAGATGGAAAAAAGAACCTTCTGGGCGCACATTGTCCATAGCTAATAAAAGCGGAGTACGTGAAAAAGAAGATTGTTTGCCATCAGATTTTTCCCAGGGACTTGCGCTTATCCATTTATCCAAACTTTCATAAATAGAAAATTCCGGAATATTTGAATCTCGTGACTGAACAGCGCCCTCTATTAACGCAGCCTGAGCGCCGCCGTCTACAAGCAGCTTTGTGTCACGATAACTTTTTTCTCCCATATCTGTCGCTATTAAATCGATATTTGACACGCCAATATTGGAAAGATCTCTAAAAATGCGTTTTAATTGAATTGGGCGCACAAAAGAAACTGCCATTCTTAGTTTAAGGCGCGGCGCAGGCTGCTCGTTTGCTGAAACAGTAATAAAAATCGAACCGTCCAGATTTATTTTTTCGATTCTGCCTGTTCCAATCTTCCCGCTTGGACAGCTATCGCTGCCCAGAATACCGGCTTCAAACTCGTCTCCAGGTTTTTTATGCAATACTTTTAAAAGATGAATTGTACGCTCATCACGCCTTGGCAGACTGCGTCCTAATTCATGTTCTTCCAATAAAATAATGTTCACTTTTACCTCAATATACTCGGAAATATTATAACAAATTATGGTAAATTGTAAAAGAATTTGATATATTGTTTATATGCTGGCAGCAAAAAATGTCAATATTTCGACCGCTCTTAAAGCGTTAAAGACCTCATTATTGTCGTTTCTTGTCTTATCATGCGCTACCAGCTCAAATTTACACAAAGAAATGGATAATTCAGTGGTTCAAGCCAATTTTACAGAGGCAGTTGTCTCTATAAGAAGAGGACAAGAAAGGCGAAGACCTGTATATTCTGAAAGAAACGCAATACTACTCTACTTAAACAAAGGGCTTCTTGAACATTATGCCGGAAATTACGAGGCTTCCTCGAATGATCTGGAAAACGCAGAACGTCTAATCGAAGAAGCCTATACAAAAAGTATATCAGAGGGGTTTCTTTCCTATATACTAAATGACAATACAAAAGCATACCCTGGCGAAGATTTTGAAGATATATATCTAAATATTTTTAATGCATTAAATTACTATAACAGGGGAAACATAGAAGGCGCTCTTGTAGAAATTAGAAAATTAAGCATGTCCAGCGGCAAACTTGATTTGCTTGCGCGTAAATACGAATATATTGATCCAAAAACAGGCGAAAGTTTAAATGACCTTGCAAAAAAAGAATCCGGAGTAAGTCAGCTGCCTGAAACAAAATCTGTAAATTTTTCAAACTCAGCGCTTGCCCGCTATCTTGGCGCACTGTTTTATCAAGCTGCAGGCAACATGGATGCGGCCCGTATTGAATTTGATCAGGTAAACAGAGCGTATGCCTCCAACAGGAATATATATAGGGGCGTTGTTCCAAGAGCTGTAAACGAAGCACGCAACGTACCTAGCGATCTTGCAAGGCTTAATATAATTAGTTTTACAGGATTATCACCTATAAAAGAACAAGAGCTAATTCCTCATTTTCTTCCATTTCAGCATCCAATACTTCAAATATCATTATTTAAACTTCCGGTTCTGGTTAAACGTACAAACATGATTACAAAAATAGAGGTTGAAGTTGAAGGTCTTGATAAATTCAGCCTTGAAATGATCGAAGATATGGGAGCAGTTATAGAAGAAACCTATAATGCTCGTTTTTCCAATATTGTATTAAAAACATATATCCGCACGATAATAAAATACGCTGTCGCTGATATTGCCGCAATGGAAGCTTCAAGACGCCGTAACGAACTTTCAGGGTTTTCTGTAGCCCTTGCGGCAAGACTGGGAGTGGATGCATCGGAAAAGGCCGATATAAGAATGTCACGGTATTTGCCCGATAAGGCATACATTGGCGGAATCAATCTTGAAAGCGGAACTTATTCGGTTATAATTAATTATTATCATGGTAATACATTAATTCACCGTGATGTAAGAAATAATGTAGTTGTTAATAATAGCGGATTAAATTTACTAGAATCCGTAAAATTAAGATAGGAGAAGGTGTTATGAAAAAGATTTGTATTTTATTGGTTGGTTTAGTTTTACTGTCTGCGTGCGCAACAAAGGTAAAACGTGTGGAAGCGGGTACGGAAGCTGATTTAAGCGGCTACTGGAATTCAAGAGACGTAAGGATTGTATGCGAAACTCTTATTAACGATTGTCTTTCCAGCCCAAGGGTTGAGCAAGCAATTAGAGCTGCCGGCAGCAGAACCCCTACAGTGATTGTCGGAAGATTCAGGAATGAAAGCAGCGAACAGATCGATACTTCCATTATTTCTTCCATAATGGAAAACGTTATCTTTAACAGCGGTAAATTGGACTTTGTCGCAGGCGGAGAAACAAGAAACGATCTTCGTTCAGAAAGACAGGATCAGCAAAGCCATGCAAGCGAAGAAACAACAGCTGCGCTTGGTAAAGAAATTGGAGCTGATTTTATGCTGACTGGATCTGTAAGAACAATAGTAGACAGAGAAGGTAATCGCAGCGTAAGATCATATTTTGTTACTGCGGAGCTTACCAGCATAGAAACCAATGCCAGAATGTGGATTGGACAGAATAACGAAATAACAAAATCTGTTGTAAGACCCAGAAATAGGCTTTAGTTTAATTCATAAATCGGATCGCTTTCATTGTAAAGAACGCCGATTTTTTGTTTAACAGGTTCATCCGCCCAGTTACGGATAGTTGTATCGGGCGGCTCTAAATCTATTTTTTCCTGTATAGATTTTGTTATTAGAGCTCTAAGGCGGTATCGTGTAGTTCTGGAAACCAGCACTCTTGCGCGTACCGCAGGGCTTCCGCTTACAGAAAAACCTGTTTCAGGCGACCATGAAAATACACATTCGCCTGAATCTATTCCAAAACGCCATGTTATTTTTTCATTTTTTAACAGCTGCCTTACAAGAGCGCAAGCTTTATCTACAGGATAGTATGTTTTAATCGGCTTACCGTCTTCTGAATATTTGTAGGTAGTAAGAGTTGGTTTTAGTTCAAGAGGAGAGCCAAAACAGGCAAGAATTGTGTCGCCTTCGTAGCCTGCGATAACAGCGCCTGCGTTAAATAATATTCTTCTTGCAGTTGAATAAAAATTCTTTTTTATTTTACTGGATTCTTTAGATTTTTCGTTATCTTCTCTGTTAAAAAGGCTCATGTCTTTTATGGCTATTACTGCCGCATACGAAACATTAATCTCCGAAAGTTCAGGTCTTCCTGTTTCTATTAAACCTTGTAAAATATTTTTTGGCACTGCTGTTCTGTAAGCTGTGCGGAAACTTCTAGTTCTGTAACTTAAATACACAGTTTTAATTAAAAACATGATAAGTGTTCCCGTAAGGGAAGAAGATAAAATAATTAATGGATCAATCCAGAAAGATAAAAACAAAAACAAACAGCTAAATGCGCCTGTTGCCAAAAAACTTAACGGCAAACCTAAACCTAACAGCATAGAAGGTCTTAGCATAAAAATAAAAATCAACACTACCAATAAAGCCGAAATAGACCAAAAAAGAGTAAAGCGATCGCTTATTGGTTTAACATGACTGCCGGTAATAATTGCATTTGCAAGAAGAGCTGAATATTCTGCGTTGTATTGCGGGCCCATAATACACAGAGACATTGCAAGCTCTTCGCTTAGTTTTTCGCGCGTAAAAAATAGCTTCCCGTATATTTCCCGCATCAAAACAGACGACTCTCTTAATTCATCTCTTCTGTTTATTAAACTGGTAATCTGCCGCCTGTTCGATGAATCAGTATCAGCTATTTGTTCTTCAAGTCCGCTTATAAGCTGCACATCAATAAAGCTGTCAAAAAAATCTTCCAGACTTTTAAAATAGTTTGCACGAGCTGTTATCCAAGCCATGCGGTTATTGCTGTCAGGTGTTTTAATAAGCTCTTCCAAAAGCACATACGAATATTCACCTAAAAATAGCGGAATTTTTTCTGGCGGTGTTTTTGAAAAAATACCTAACTCAACTGCCTGCGCAAGCGCTTCAAGCATTGCTATTCCCGCTTCTTCGTAATCATTAAAAAGTTCTATATCGATACGGCGAAAAGAAGAAATCCCGGGCGTAATAATATTTCCATCGTTATCAAGCAGTATATCCATATCTTTTCTGTCATGACCTCTAAGCCATAAAACCTGACCATTCGCTGATGATTCAACCTGAGATACCGCATATCTGTTTTTTAAATGTAAATAAACAGGATTATCAATATTTACACGTCTTAGTTTACCGTCTTTATCCAGCTCTGGTCTTGTATACGCATCCACAAAATTGCCGAACACTGCAACAGAACGAAGCAAGTCTTCATCTCTGTCTATTAATGCGGTAATTAACCTATCCCTGCCCCGCTCTGTCAATTCAACAAGCCTTTCTACAAAATTAGGAGCTTGTGCAGGAGCTACAGTTCCCATGCGAATACCTTCGAACAAATTACGGATATTTGAACCTACAAGAGAATATTCTTCTGCAAAGCGCCTTCTGATATCTGCCTCGGTTACTGTAATGGGTGTTGCCGAAGGAGAAAGCCGTCCTGTAAGAACTAAATTGGAAGCTTCCATTTCTGTTAAGGTCATAAGAACTGTGAAAAAGTCACTTCCTTCTATATATTCATCTGTATTAATGATTAATATCTCTCTTGCTACAACAGGTTTTTTGTAATTTAACAGAAAATCATAATGCGGACCTAATTTGGGTCCTGAAAGCAGAAAATTGACAAGAAATGCCACTCCTATAGCGCAAGATAGACCGCCAAGAAGCATTAGTAATGAATCTTTTAATGAAATACGTACAGGCATCATTTAAATTTACGCACATTATGGTAGAATATACAAGGCTTTTTAAAGCAATGGAGGCAGATATGGCAAAAGCTTTTATGGATGAAAATTTTTTACTGGAAACAGAAACTGCACGCAATTTATAAAATGCGCAGAAGAATGAGCCTATCTATGATTATCACTGTCATCTTATTCCTTCTCAGATAGCGGAAAACAGGCAGATGCCCGACCTATGCGACGCCTGGTTATCCGGGGATCATTACAAATGGCGTATGATGCGGGCAATGGGCATAGAAGAAAAATACATTACAGGTGATGCAGACAGCTATAAAAAATATCTAACATGGGCAAAGACCGTAGAAAACCTGATTGGCAACCCTTTGTATCATTGGACTCATTTGGAGCTTAAGCGTTACTTTGGCATAAACGAACCCCTTACCGAAAAAACCGCTCCTGCAATTTGGGAAAAAGCAAATACTCTCCTTCAGACTCCAGAGCTTTCTGTAAAAGGAATTTTTGAATCGCAGAACATTTATGCTGTCGGAACTACAGACGATCCTGTAGATTCACTTGATCATCATCTGGCTATTTTAAACGGAACAGCTCCTATTGGAAAAATAAATACAAAGGTTATCCCCTCTTTTAGACCTGATAAAGCGCTTGATATATGCTCGTCAGGTTTTCCAAAATATATAGAAGAACTCTCCAAAGTAAGCGGGGTAAAAATAAATACTCTTAATGATGTTTTAATTGCCCTTGAAAAACGTTTAGATTTTTTTATATCGATGGGATGCCGAGCTTCTGATCACGCTCTTGAATACGTACCTTTCTTTGAAACTTCCGCTAAACAAGTGGAAAAAGCTTTTAAGAAAGCCATGGCAGGAAAAGTTATTTCTATTGATGAAGAGGATTCGTATAAAACAATGATGCTTGTTTCTCTTGCAAATCTTTATGCAAAGCGCGGTATTGTGATGCAGCTTCATCTTTCTGTTGTTCGTAATGTAAACACAAAAATGCTTTTTTATACGGGTATAAATACAGGTTTTGACGCAGTTAACGATCGCAAATTATGCGAAAACCTGGCTTCTCTTCTTGATCTTATGGAACTGGAAAGCGAAGACTCCGGGCTTCCAAAAACAATTATATACTCGCTTAACCCAAAAGATTATTACCCAATTGCGACAATCATGGGAGGGTTTCAAAATTCAGGCTGCGTCGGTAAAATGCAGCTTGGTTCTGCATGGTGGTTCTGCGATAACAGAGACGGTATGGAAGAGCAAATGCGTGTTCTTGCAAACCTGGGAATGCTACCCGCTTTTGTCGGAATGCTGACTGACAGCCGCAGCTTTTTATCCTACCCAAGGCACGAATACTTTAGGCGGATTATGTGCAATTTAATAGGCGGCTGGGTAGAAAACGGCGAATACCCCAACGATACGCAGAAACTAGAAAAAATTGTAAAAGATATTTCATTTGGCAATGCAAAAAAATATTTTGACGGAGACATTTAATGAAAAGATACTCTTGCGTTTCATTGTTTTTATTAACAGCGCTAATACTGCTGCTTTCGAATTGTTTATCACAAGCGGATTCATATAAAGATGTTCACGATATAAACGGCTTTTATGCCGACCCCAATTCTTATGTAATTGGAAACCACAGGGGCAAGAAAAATGTAATAAAGGTTAATGGAGCAAAGGCAGATTGGGCGGTAGTAAGATATTCGCTGGAAGAATACAAGGGCAAGGAAATTACAATTGAGTTCTCTGTGGATGTAAGGCGTGAAGGTGCTGTAGATAATTTTAATTGGCAGATAAATAATACTCCTATTTATCCTTCGATAACCTATCTGTTAGACGCACAAACAAGTGTCTGGCATAACATGAAAGGAAGAATAATTGTAACCCCAACAAACGATAAACCTTTTTTGTATTTAACAACTTGGGAAAATAAAGCCAATAATACGGTTTATTATGTTGCTAACCCAACTATAAAAATAACAGAAGGCAGCCTTTTATCGCCGGATCTTTCTTTAACTCCGCTTAAAGCGATATATAAAGATCATTTTCTTATAGGTAATATCACAGACGACACATACATGAAGGGAAGATACTTGGATAATTTATTGCATCATTATAATTCTGTAACATGCACGGCAACTTATCCTATTCAAATGGCGCCCCTTAAGAAAGGAGACCCATACAGGTGGGATTATACTGACAGAATAGTAAACCAAATGATAAGCAATAATATTCCCGTGCACGGTCATATACTTGTATGGCACGAAGCTACTCCTGCATGGATTACAACGGGAACAAGAAGAGAGGTTGAACAAAATCTTATAAATTATGTCACAGCTGTTATGACGCATTTTAAAGGAAGGATAATGACGTGGGATGTAATAAACGAAGCAAT
>Ga0123356_10008713_pt1 | contig 10061 bp, 5 predicted proteins | sample TergutEmb28metaG_2_FD_92546 | JGI IMG/M metagenome (GOLD analysis project Ga0123356, IMG submission 92546) | Embiratermes neotenicus P3 segment gut microbial communities from Petit-Saut dam, French Guiana - Emb289 P3 | ecosystem: Host-associated > Arthropoda: Insects > Digestive system > Gut ... | reverse complement strand
GGCAGACGGGCACTTTGATAAACTGGCAGGAGCGGGCGGAGAGGTCGATAACCTCTACCACGTGGGTTCCAATTACGATAGGGCTACTTTTGGTGTGTTGATGGTCAACCACAACACCATGGCCTCTGTCTTTTGGCCGGCTACTTCGACGATTCAAACCGGAGTGTTGGCAGCTCCTTCTTCTAACCTCTATCACCCCAACCTCTACCTTGAAACGGGGAGTTTTTATGATGGGTACTGTTTCTATCCGACTTCGAGCTACCGTAGCTCCTCTTACCCCTCCTGGCATACACATTGGTGTGGCTCCACCTCCACTACAGGCGGTCATATTGGAATGTCTTGCACCGCTTATGGTGCGGGGGCGGTACCGGTACGTTGCTTCAAGATCGATCCTGAGAACGGCCCCGGCACTACTGTTGATGACTTTAAAAAAATATGGGAATAAAAATCAAGCATACATTTAAATTAACGAGGCAATGAGAAGGATCACTTTTATACTTATGGCAGGAGCGTTGGCGCTTTATGGCAGTTGTAATAAAAACGAGCCGAGTGAACCGGAAATCAATGAGTTGGAAGATGGCATCACTGCCATTGCTGCCCACTACTCCGCAGATACCAAGGTGTCGATGACCGATCATGTGGGCAGTGATGTGGTGTCGGTTGCCTTTAAGGCGGGCGACAAGTTACAGGTGTTAAGGGTAAGTTCGATCTCCACTGCAGGCGTTTTAACCGGTTTTGCCGCCGCTGCGATTCCCTTCACCATCTCTACAGGCATGGGAACCAAGACAGGCATTTTTCATGCAGACGGCAGTGGCCTTACCACTACGGGCGTCTACGTAGCCGTCCACCCGGGCGCCAACAATAGCTTTGGGGTCACCACCGGTGCAACCGGTTACTTTACCATATCGCTTCCGGATGTACAAACACCCGGCTCCCCTGCTGACGTCTTTTCCAACGCAGAGGACTACATGTGCTTTTTGAGCGCCTCTCCCATAGAGATTGTCGATCCGACGACTCCTCCCGCCACCGCCAACCCTGTTACGTTTCCCTTAGCGCCGCTCACATCGGTGGCGCGTCTCCATGTTGAGGATGCAGGCGGCTACACCTCCGGTCGTATTCTTAAGTCGATAACTGTAATATCTAAGGGTGATTCATACTTTGGTACCAAAGTGAGTATCTTTCCTAGCGGCGCCTACCACGCCACGGCGCCCGCCACCCACAGAGAGAACACCAACATCAAAACGCTTGATCTGAACAGCCTCTCAGGTGGCGGCATGACCGTCACCAGCACCCTTAGTCAGGCAGGCTGCTTGGCGTTGTATTGTGTGCAGGATGTCTATAGCTCTGTTACGGGCTACGCCTACATCTTAGAGTTTGACAACGGCACCTACTTTGTGACGGAGAAGCCTAAAGTGCGTCCCTGGCTTCCCGGCGCGGTCTACGAGGTGGGACTTACGGTGGATGGGGCCTTGACGAGCTGTGTTGCGCCGATAGGGGTATCGATCAGCGCCTCTGCAACTACAGGCATCCCCGGCACCCCCATTACCCTTACAGCCACCGCCACCCCTGCAGCTGCTGACGCTACGTTGTCGCTTGTTCAGTGGGAACAGTTGGTGAACAGCACATGGCAGGCGATTCCCGGGGCTACCGGCGTTGCGTTCAACACCGCCATCATGGCCAGCAGCAACACCTTTAGAGTAAGTGTAACGGGTTGCAGTTCAACAGTTGTGAGCGCTCCTCTTACCATAGCGGGCAACCCGGGCTTGCCTATCACAGTAGGCGACCCTCTTCCGGACAGTTATGTTGGGGCGTTTTGGAAGGCAGGCGAAAAGGGCGAGCGCATCATTCGTATCCCTATCACCAACTCATTGAACAGCGGTCCGTGGAGCGTCTCTGCAGTATGGTGGGACAGTCAGTGGCTCCCCGCCTTTGGCAACGGTATTGTAGTAGATTTTGATAAATTAGGTGATGCAGAGTTTCTTGCAAGGGGCATCACTTGGAACGCCGGCACAGAGAACCCCAATATGGGCGCCAACGATCCGGAGAACCATTTAGTCAACAATACGCCCATCGTGGGCGGTGTAGCGGCCACAGGCGATACCATTCAGTTCCGGATAGGGCTGCAACAATCGTTTGGGGCCTTTAACGCCCAGAACAACCCTGCGCGCTACGCATTAGTGGTCATCAGTTACGGAACACCCGCCAGGGCGCACCGGATCTTTATTCGCCAGGGAGAGGGAGACGATTATCTGATGCGTCCTCAGGATGGCGGAGGAGGTGGGCCCTGGGGCAGTCCCAACCCCCGTCCCCATGCTCGGAAGTTCTCTCCCTTCAACCTCACAGCACCCACAGGATACGTCAACCCCACCTCTGTGATCACCATAGGAAACCCGAACAATGGAGTTCCCGTAAAGGGAGGAGAACTCACTACATATCCAACTCAAGCAGGCTATCTGTTCCGCTGGAACTACAACCGCCAGGCCTTTGCCCCACACCTCACCATCACGCTCTCCGGTTGGGGCAGCGGTCAGGAGGGAAATGGAATTTGGGTCGCCGACATCCATGAAACGTGTCCACAAGGCTATCGCCGTCCCAACGACGGAGCGCCTCCAACCGTTGGAGTTGTTGCCAGCTCCGAACTGCGACAGTCACTGTGGCAAAGTCCGCTTAACTTTGCTCTTCGAGATAATTTTGTGTGGGGATATTACGCCGATGGTTTTTTTGATCGCAGAGAGGTTCGGAACGCGCCGGGAACGTTTGTCGGAACCAACTCTTCTGTCTCCATAAGCAGCAATACCATTGCGCACGCCGGCAGCCTTTTCTTTAACCCAACGACCCAGGCGAGTCTTTTCTTCCCTGCATCAGGAGGTATCGCCCCCGCTTCCGCCACGCTCTCTTCATCGGGGAGGATGGTGCACTATTGGACAAATACGGCGAGCGATTCGGGAAATGCCTATACAATATATTCACAGAGTAACTTTGCTGATGCGAGCTTGGGTTGGACCAGCGCGGCTTTCCCCGTTCGCTGCATCGCTTGCGCGGCGGTAACCCATGTTACCATTAGTCCCGCCAACCCGCCTCCACTTGAGATGGGCGGTGTGGTTGAGTTGACTGCATCAGTCACGCCTAACGGCGCCCTTAATGTCAGCTATACATGGGAGCGCTCTGTAGATGGCGGAGCGACCTGGCAAATTGTTCCTGGCGCAACAGGAGCCTCCCATCATGCGTTGGCAGAACTCGATGGCGTTACCCGGTACCGGTGTGCCATTAGAGACGACTGCGGCGCCTCCAAGACCAGTAATGAGGCTCATGTGACAGGCTTTGGCTTTTTTCCCGATTTTGACTTGAGCCTTGCCTCCGTCAATCCCCACCCGGCCTACGACAACTACAAAATTGCCCCCAACAAATGGAAGTTGAACGGCTCTATTGGCCCCGACCTCTATGCAATGGACAAGATTGTGGTCACAAGCGCCGGCATTGCGACCACCGATCAAAAATTTGCCGTTGGCATACATGACGAAACCTACTTTCACAGCTATGGTAACACCTTCTCACTGTCGGACGGGATTTTAGTCAAAGAAAACGGCGTCTACTCGGTATATCTTGCCAATGAGTTCGGTGGTATAGTCAAGACCATTACGGTCACTAACCTTAGAGATGGTTCACCAACCAAACCATACTTGTTGATGAGCAGCACAACGGCCAGCGCCTATGCTCCCACCGTAACAGGAATCGACGCTTTTACACTCAGCTTTCTCTCAACAGGTTACTTAGGTTGGGATTTCGAATTGTATGAAAGTATCTCTGCCGGCGCATGGACGCCGCCGGGCGCACTGTTTGGCGCGTTTAACGGCAACAACCATACGATCACCATGACGGTGAACGTATCTTCGGATCATGCAGGCTTCTTTACAGGCATCGATGGCGGCTCAGTCGTCAACCTAAAGATTGCGGGTTCCATTAAGAGCACCAACCCATCGGGAGCCATCGGCAGTATTGCCGGATACAACAGGGGCGGCACCATCCATAACTGCTTTAATTCGGCAACCATTGACGGAAAGGAGGATGTGGGCGGTATAGTCGGATATAACTACGACGATGCAATCATTATGTATTGTGGTAATTCGGGAGACGTTACGGGCGAGTTGAACTGGACGGGCGGCATTGCCTCGCGAAACGAAGGCAGCAAGATCCTAAGTTGCTATAACACAGCGACTGTTAAAAGCACAGGCTACAACACGGGCGGTATAGTAGGGGAGAGCAGTCACGGGAACGGTGCAGGGTCGGGAAATGCCATGATTGAAAAATGCTACAACACAGGAGATGTGATCAGCACAGGTACGCAGTCGGGCGGTATTACAGCGGTCAACATTGGCGGAGCGCCTAAAACCGCCACCATTCAAGAATGTTACAACAGAGGAGCGGTAACCGGTACCATTGTAACAGGCGGCATTGTGGGCTTTAACGCCTATGCAGGCGCCATTGTGAGGAATAGCTATAACGTAGCAGCTGTAAATTCAAATAGTTATGGAGGAGGTATTGCAGGTGATAACAGTTCAGCCCAAATCGAAACCTGTTTTAACACAGGTGAAGTCACATCAGCCTTTATTGCCGGCGGTATCGTCGGATACCAAGGCAACGGTACGATTATCAACTGTTATGCATTAAATAGCAGGCTGACGGTTGCGAGCAGCGCTTGTGTCGTTGGGAGGGTTGTAGGATCGGCAGCAAGTGGTAACACGCTGACTAATAACTATGCAATCTCCACCATGGGGATGTACTATGGATCTTCACAGTTTACCGTTGGCCCCAAAGGCGGCAGCACCCAAGAGGGCGCAGACGTCTCCTTTGCAGACGCAACCGCCACCAGCGCTGCGCACTACAAAAACGCCTCTGAGGGCAACTGGAGCGCCTTTGACACCCACTGGACACGCAACTACCCGAGTGGTTACGAAGTTGCCCCAGGTACCAACCTGCCCATCCTCAGAGCATTTATACCTGCTACCTTCCCACTTGCGGAACAGAACCCGATGATATTCCCATAGAGGGATCGCGATAATTATGGCGCGATTTTTGCTGTATTTGCATAAGTATACCAAATAGTTTATATATTTGCATCAGTGAAAAAAGTGGTCTTATATATGCTTGCATTCATGCTTGCTTGTGCTTACATAGCTACAAGCATGGGGTTTGGCGTGCATATTTGTAGTGCAGAAGGCAGTTCGCAAGTTAAGCTGCTGGCCGGAGAAGCGATGTGCGAACACGAGCACCACAGTAGCAGCCACGACCATGACCACGACCACGAACATAAAGCATGCGGTTGCGACAAGCACGACGGCCGTTGCTGCCACACATTGGTATATATCTTAGACAAAGCGCAAAACGTAGCCAATCAAATAAAAATCGATCTTCCAAAAACGATCTTAGATTTTATTCCCGGCGTCGAACCCAACCACCTCCCCACGTTTTGTCCCAAAAATACCCTCGCCTTTTATGAGCGTGGCCCCGGAGGGGGCCTCACCCCATTGCACACCCCCCTACGATTGTAGTCAATTCGTTCACCAAGCGTCATTCCTGCACTATTTTTAATAGTGCAGGAACCTCAATCTTTATTATGCAATCGACCAATTATTCAATCGTAAAAAAATGAACCACTCAAAAATTATTTTCTATATTCCCCCCTTTATCCTCCTTCTCTTTTTGCTGCTCCCCCCCGCAACCCTGTCAGCCCAAACAGTAAAAGGGGCCGTCTACGGCACAAGGAGCACCGGCAGTAGAGAAGCGCTCTCCATGGCCACCGTCTATTGGTTAAACAGCACACAAGCAGCCAATACCGACGAACACGGTCGCTTTTCCATCGATCGACCGATGAACAACTCCCGCCTTTTGATCGCTTCCTTTATCGGCTATGTGGCCGACACCTTAGAGGTATCCGATCTCTCCAAAGAGATCACCTTTAACCTAAAGGAACAAAACGTATTAGACGCTGCGGTGGTGACCGGTCGGCAAGAGGGAAACTACCTCTCAAGAATCGCCCCCATCCGTACAGAAGTGATCTCCGCCGCAGGCCTTTGCAAAATGGCGTGTTGCAACTTGGCAGAGAGTTTTGAAAACTCTGCCAGCGTAAGCGTAGGTTATGCGGACGCCGTGACCGGCGCCCGACAAATCAGGCTGTTGGGTCTGTCGGGCATCTACACCCAAATGTCGGACGAAAACCGCCCCACCATGCGGGGTCTCCTGACCCCCTTTGGACTGGGTTTTGTCCCGGGCCAATGGTTGGAGAGCATTCAAATCGCCAAAGGCCCCGGATCGGTAGTAAACGGCTACGAGGCGATCACCGGGCAAATCAATATGGAGTACCGCAAACCCACTACAGAGAATCCGTTGTTTGTTAACCTATTCTTTGCCAACTCACTCAGATCAGAAGCCAACATAGCCTCATCGCTCCAGCTCAACAGAAAGTGGAGCACCGTACTGTTGGGACACTTCTCTACAGACCCCAAACCGCACGACGGCAACCACGACGGTTTTTTAGACGAGCCGCTCACGTTTCAATACAACTTTGCCAATCGCTGGATGTATCTGGCAGATAATGGCGCCCAATGGCGCTTTGGCTTTAGGGCGCTGCATGAGACAAGAGAGGCGGGTCAAAGTGACCATGCCTTTATTGCGCCTCAGGATATTTCAAGCTATTGTGCCTTTATCCCATTATGGAAATCAAATATAAAAAACCAAGGCATCAACCTCTACTCCAAAGTGGGAATTCCCCTCAAAAAACCCGGAACAGAGACTTCCGCCGTATCCCCCAATGTGGCCTTTGTGGTTGACTATACGTACCATGCCTTGGATTCCTATTTTGGTATGTTAGATAAGAGCTACAACGCCGTCGAAAACTCACTGTTTGCCAATCTAATGCTTCAATTTGGCATTGGGGAGGCGCATCGCTTTAACTTAGGCTTGAGCGGGCATTATGACAAAATTGACGAAGATTTGTCTAAGCTCTTTACCCATAACCCCAATGTGATTACACCTGCATATTACTTCTCTCCTCTAGGTCGTAAAGAGCACGCCTGGGGCGCTTACGGCGAATACACCCTTCACGGAGCGGATAAATTCCTTTTTGTGCTGGGTTCCAGACTTGACTATAACAACCTTTACGGATGGCTCTTTTCTCCCAGGGCGAATATCAAGTATGACTTTACGGAGAATCTGATTTTTAGGGCTTCCGGTGGAAAAGGCTACCGCACCCCCAACTTAATCGCCGACAACATGGGCATCTTGTCCACGGGTCGTTATTTAAGGTTTGATCCCAATTTGGATATGGAACAGGCGTGGACCTACGGCCTAAACCTGACCGGCTACTTTCCTTTGGGCTATGGAGAGAGGTCGTCACTGAGTTTTGACTACTTTCGCACCGATTTTAAAAAGCAGGTGCTGATCGATCAGGAACGAGATCCGGATTATGTATGGTTTTACAATTTGGACGGACCTTCGTTCACCAATACATTTCAGGTTGACTTGATGCTTGAGCCGATTGAGCGCTTCTCTATCCTCACCACCTTTAGGCATACAGACGCCCGTGTCCACCTTCACGGACAGGGCACCGTTGAGCGTCCTCTGATGAGCAAGTACAAAGGGGTGCTCAATATGCAGTACGCCACTCGTATGAACATCTGGACTTTTGATGCTACGGCGCAGATCAACGGCCCCTCTCGTCTGCCCAATTTTGTTCAAGGGGACTACTCGCCTGTCTATCCCATGTTCTACGCTCAGATTACGCGTAAACTTAGGGATTTAGACATCTATATAGGATGCGAAAACCTTCTCAACTACAGGCAACCGCATCCCATCATCGATGCAGAGAATCCTTTTTCCCGTGACTTTAATGCTACGGTGATTTGGGGGCCGCTGATGGGACGAAAGGTATATGCGGGCCTTAGGTTCACATTGTGGAAATAGGGCGGGTGTGAAACCCGCCCCTACAGATATAACACATCACACATAAAACATTAAATATTATCATGAAACCCAAACACATTTTCACCACCCTGCTGCTCGGCATTTTTTGCCTCAGTTTCTCTACTCAATCGTTTGCCCAAACCAGAACCCTCAAAAAGGGGGAGGCAGAGGTGACCTTTAGCGTCGATATTGATTGCGCCAGTTGTCAGAAAAAAATCGAGTCTAAACTTCCCTTTGAGAAAGGGGTTAAAGACATGAAAGTGAGCCTTGAAAAAAAAGAGGTATGGATTTTGTATCAGGCAGATAGAACTGACAAGACCAAACTAATGGATGCCATTAAGAAGATGGGGCACGAGGTATCTGAGAAGAGTTCGACGATATGAACGATTCCTCCGCGTGAAGCGAACGCTCTTTCAGGCTCCCTTTTTTACGAACAGATTCGCACCTTGCCTTTAGATGAGCGGGAGGCGGCTATTGCCGATGCTTTTATGTCGGGGAATATTCCCCAATGGCTGCGCACTGAAGTGAGGATCGATATTGAAGCCGCAGACAGAAACGGGACGGTACATCAAGTCACTTTTTGGACCACTCCCGACTACCTGGCCGTGGGCTCCGATGCCGATTTTTTTAGGATTCCCATGAGCCCCTTGTCGGCGCAACAGATCGCGGACGCCTGGGGCGCCTCTATGCCTACGCCCAAGATGGTGGACATCATTTATGAACACGCTGTTTGCAAATTAGAACCCTTTACCTATAAGCCCCGCGGTCGTCGTAACGAGGAGGTCGATCTCTTTTACGATCACTCTAAAGTCATAAGCGCACAGCAATTTGCCGCAGGAATGTCCTTTGGAACCTTTACCGCAGGCACCAAAAAAGATGTGGTGGTATGCGACCGATTGTCGGACACTTCCCGTGTGAACCATGTCACCATCTATGGTTGGCACACTTTAGATGGCAGGCCGATCCAACCCGCCAACAATGTTCACATAAATAACTACATTGATTACAGCCATGGGGTGCGCTTGGTTTGGCAAACGGTTTTGGTGGACGGAAATCTTTTTCAATTGGAAGAGTTGCTCTCCGATCCGCTCTACCACACTCTGCTGAGCCGCGATCGGGAGCCGCTTCAAAAGCCCCACTACAGGAACGAAGAGTGGCACAATCCGATTTTTTAGCTATCTTTGTTCCATATCTTTTAATATACTAAAACTATGAACGTTTCTTCTTCTTTTGGCTGCCTTTTGCGGCGCTCTTTGCTGTTGATTCTGCCCCTGACTTTGTCGTTTTCACTTTTTGCCCAATCGTCTTGGGTGCGGGTAAACCAATTGGGATACTTACCCCACGACATCAAGGTGGCAGTACTGATCTCTAATGAAGAGGCGACGCCTGACTTCTCTCTTTGCGACGCCCGAACCCATCAGCCGGTATTCTCCGGCAAGGGCAAAGCCGCCGACGCCGGTTACTGGGGTATGAAGTTGGCTTACAGGCTTGACTTTACCGCTGTGCACGCCGAGGGAGCCTATTATATAGAGGCCGCCGGAGTGCGGTCGCCCCAATTTACCATTGCCGCCAATGTTTACGACGGCGCGTCGGACTATCTGCTCAATTACATGCGTCAGCAGCGTTGCGGCTTCAATCCCTACTTAGATACCTTGTGTCATCAACATGACGGCTTTATTGTTGACCATCCCACCCGCACCGGAGAGAAGATCGATGTACGCGGTGGATGGCACGACGCCACCGACTATTTGCAATACCTTCCCACGTCGGCCAACGCCACCTATCAGATGATGTTTGCATACCAGCAAGCCAAAGACAAGTCAGTGTTTAGGGACGACTACGACGCCAACGGCCGTCCGGGGTCCAACGGGATCCCCGACATTTTGGACGAAATTCGCTGGGGCTTAGAGTGGTTAATCAAGATGAATCCAGCTCCCCGTGAGATGTACAACCAGATTGCCGACGACCGCGACCACGCCGGTTTTCGCCTGCCCAGCACCGACAAGGTCGACTACGGCTGGGGCCCGGGTAGTGGCCGTCCCGTCTATTTTATCACCGGCGAGCGCCAAGGTTTGCCCCATCCCAGAACGGGCAACATCTTT